>Ga0163144_10014753_pt1 | contig 16196 bp, 10 predicted proteins | sample OliLak19BULKMAT1_FD_123175 | JGI IMG/M metagenome (GOLD analysis project Ga0163144, IMG submission 123175) | Freshwater microbial mat bacterial communities from Lake Vanda, McMurdo Dry Valleys, Antarctica - Oligotrophic Lake LV.19.BULKMAT1 | ecosystem: Environmental > Aquatic > Freshwater >... | reverse complement strand
GAGAGCGACATCAGCCCGATGGAGTACCCCACGACGATGGCCAACAAGTAGGGGCGCAGTCGTTCGATGCCGCCGTACTGCAGGCTGACCTGATCGACCTGGTTGCGCATGCGGTAGAGGATGAGCGCGGCGGTGTAGTACGCGGCGAAGAAGGCCGTGCCGCCGAACATGCCCAGCTCGACATAGCACTGGACGTAGGAATTGTGGGGCACGAGGCCGTTGTCTTCGACGAAGCTGCCGTTGCCGGTTCCGAAGATCGGATGGGAGCGGAGCGTGGTCAGGGCCCCGCTCCAAAGCTGGATGCGCTGTTGACTGGTGCCTTCGCTGGTGGAGATGTCCGTTTGACGTCCGGCAAACACGACGAGTATGAGCGGCAGGGTCAGGGCAGCAAGCACAATTGTTTTGCGAATTCCGTACCGCGCGTAGAAGAGCGCCAAGACGGCGCCCATGAGGGCCAGCATGCCGCCGCGGGATTTTGTCAGTGCAAAGGCGTAGCCGAAAACGCCGATGGCGCCCAACGCGAAGATTCTCGCGGAGCCGGCGTAACGGTCGGTTATCCAGTAGGCGGCCAGGACCATGCCGACGACCAGGATCAGCGACAGGTCGTTGGGATCGTGGAAGATGCCCGTGCCTTGCAATCGCATCTCGCCGACGAACTGCAAAGTGATGGGGTCGACTCGACCTTCCGCCAGTGCGGACAGCCCCGGGATGTCGATGGCGCCGTGGTACTGCAGCACGGCCAGGGCGGCAACCACGGCGATGCAACCCATGAGCGCGACGAGGAAAGCCCGCAAACGCTGGGGCGTGTCGACGACGCTGACGAGCAACAGGTAGTAGATGACGATCTTCGAGAAGTCCAAGCCGAAGTCGAACGCGGCGCTGAACTCGAACAGACGCAAGTACGACATGACGAGGGCCGTCAGCATGCCGAGAATGCACACGGTGACCGGCTGTTCGGCCAGACGGGCAACGCGGAGCTGGTCGAGCAGCTTCGGAAACGACGTGGCAACGCAGCCCAGGATAAGAATCTCGTAAGTAGGGACTTGCGCCAGATCGGCGACGATTTCCGCCGGTCGGACGAATAACGTGGCCGTCACGAGGATGAAAAGGATGAAGTCCAAGGAACGGCTCGTGGAGTTATTGCCCGCTTGTGCCGCGAGGTATCGCGCGACCGTGCGTGACTGGGCGGCAGTGCGTGACTGGGCGGCGTAGCAGGGTTGGCGCCATCGACGTGAAGCGCCGTCGATCGCCGCGGAAGAGAGCGTCGTGGGAACGGCGCTTTCTAGGTTAGCGTCCTTGAAGTTGGCGCCGTGATGGGCGGCGCAGCGGGCAAGTTCGCCGTGGACGTTAGCGAGGTCGGTTCTTTGAAACGGCTCGCGTGGAGAGCTTTTCGGCGCTATGGTGGCCGTTGCCGTGTGGACTCGGCACGGACGCGGGAATGACCGGTGAGTGGTCGGGATCCGCCGATTGTCCACGCGTTGCCGCGATGACCGCCGCCCATCGCTCCAGGCCGAGCAAGCGCCGCGTCACCGTGCCGTGAATGCCGACGATGCGAACGCACGTGCAGGCGAGAATCTTCAGATCCATCAAGGCGCTGGCCGACTGAACGTATTCGCGATCGAGGACTACCTTTCGCCGCACGCTTTCCAGATCGGTGTCGGGCGGCAAGTTGATCTGGGCGAGCCCCGTGATGCCCGGCCGGACGGCCAGGCGATCGAGATAGCCGGGGACCTTTCGACCCAGAAGTTGCGTGAACTCAGGCCGCTCGGGCCGCGGCCCGACAAGGGCCATATCGCCCAGTAGAACATTGAACAACTGGGGCAGCTCGTCGAGGTGTACGGCCCGAATGAAGCGACCGATGGGGGTTACGCGAGGATCGTCTGCCGAGGCCCAGGTGGGCCCAGTGACGGCTTCGGCGTCTTGCCGCATTGTGCGCAGCTTGAAAATTGTAAACGTGCGGCCGTTGCGGCCAACGCGTATTTGGCGGTAGATCGCGGGACCTCGCGAGCTAACGCGGACCACGATGACGAGCACCAGGATTAAGGGCAGACCGGGCAGGCACAGCGCCAGCGCAGCCAAGAACCCCGGGATACTCTTCCAGCGGAAATACGGCGATACGGAGATCGCCGGACTAGCCGCCTTGGCGTCTTCCGCCCTGGTTTGGTTTCGATCTTCCAGACGCTGCTGATCCATGATGATTGACATACTGCCGACTCCATCGTTCAGTTGTTCGAGCACGAACGGAAAAAAACACGGACTTGCCGCGGGCGCTATTGAAACAGGGCCCTATCCAGGGCCGGTAGAAGGTTCTCGAGAAAGCGCTGACAGGGATCGTCGCCGGGGGTGTCTTTGGACTCGGCCCAGTGCGACGCGAGTTGAATTTTGTACAAAAACGGCTGGCCGCTGTATTTGACGCGAGGGTACTTGGACGCCGACCAGACGCCGCTGCCGTCGCTCCAGGCGTAGTACACGCGCAAGCGAGCGCCTTTCAAGTCGTTGGCCTGGAACGTCATGCGCCAGAAATCCTCGTCGGGATGATCCTCTTGGCGAATCGAGATCGCGGTGGGCCCGTCGAGCGCGAGGTGGTCGTGGCTGGTGTAGCAGATCTCGGGGGTGTGCGCGGACGTGGGGCCGGCGGGACCGACAATGGCGGCCACGTTGACCACGTCGCCCGTTTCCGAGTTGATATACGAGCGGTTGAAGTTTCCGGCGCACTGCAGCATTTCTTCCACGTCGGCAGGCAGCTTCGTGCCGCCTTGCATTTGCCAGTCGCCGAGCTGCGTGGGCACGTCGTTCAGCCGTTGCGCGGCGGCTTGCAGTGCATCAGGCGTTGACCAGCGATTGCTCAGCCGCGCATCGATCCAGCCGGCCGCGCCGGTGAGCACGGTGGCGGCGATCAATCCCGCGGCAAGCAGCGTTGATTTAACGGGCATTTTCATGGAGTGCGTCCTCGAGGGGAGCTTAGCGGCCTAGATCTCGTTCCAGTTTCGTGAGCAGTTCACGTTCGTCGGGACTGAGCAGCGTTGTCGTCAACGAGCGGTCGCGGGCGCTTTGCAGCGTTTTGCCCGCCTTATCGAGTTCGCCCGCTTTCTGATACGATAGCGCTAAATGAAACAGGTGCCGCGGATCGTAGGGAGGGCGCTTCGCCGCCTCACGCAGAAATTCAGTGGCTTCGGAGAGCTTATTGTCGCGCAGCAGAATCATGCCCTTGGTGTCGAGCAACTCGACAGATTGGCCATCGATCTCGATCGCTTCGTCGATCAGCTTCAAAGCTTCCTTTCGGTCCGCGGCATTCTCGGCCAACAGCGAGGCCAGATTGTTGCGAGCCAGCACGTTCTTCGGTTGCAGAGCGATTACCTTCCGCAGCATGGTGACGGCTTCGTCGCGGTTGCCAGTCAGAAGCCGCAAAGTGGCGACCGTGAAAAGTAAATCGGGATCGTCCGCGTGGCTGGCGATCGCCTGCGAAAGGTAAGTTTCGGCCCGTTCGGCCTCCTTGCTCGTCGCCTTACCGGCGATGAGTGTGCCCGCCAAGGTTATCGCGGGCACCGTCGACGAATCGGTCGACGCGGCTTGAATGCATAGCGAAATTGCCTCGTCCACGCGCTGGTGCCTGGCCAACCATTTGGCCAACGGGACATATCCATTCGTCGTCGTGGTCACCAACTCTCGATAGCAGCGTTCGGCGGCCGCATCCAGGCTCACCTGGTCGTAGAGGTTACCGACTGCCAAGAGCGCGCTGGCGGTCTCGGGTTTCGACTTTGCCTCGGACAATCGTTGTTTCAGAAAGGCTTCGAGCAATGGTTCCACTTCGTTGCGACGTCCCGTGTCCGAAAGCCAGCGTGCCCGAATCCAAACGGTTGGAAACGCATTCGGCGCTTCCTTGACCAACCGCTCCGCCCAAGGGGCAACTTCGTCGGCACGCTTGTTTCGCAGCAACATATCGGCATAGGTCGCGACATGTTGAACCGACGCGTCCTTTCGGCTGGCCGCTAAAAACGCTTCTTCGATAGCTTGTCCCGTAAGGCCGTCGTTCTCGAGCATGTGGGCCAGACGCATACGGTCCGCGGGAAGCGATTTCTCCGCGTCGGTTACGGCCTTCAGTAGACTTCGAGCCTGAGTGCGTCCCTCGGCGCCGCCTTTCCGCAAGAACACTTCCGCGCGCAATCGCTGATCTTCCACATCGAGTTGACCGACAACCGTATCGCCTCCCACCAGGCCCAATGCCCTATTCAGCGATTCGGCATCGCCGCGCTTAATCAACAGCACGACGACCTTGCGTCGCAAAACACCGGACTTGGGGACCAACTCGAGGGCTCGGTTCTGGTGAACCAAAGCCTGGTCGAAGTTGTTCTCGGACGCGAAGAATCGCGCGACAAAGTCGTGAACGATTGCGTCGTTCGGCGCCGCGGCGGCGGCTTTCAGGAAATGAGAACGGGCCGCCTCGCGGTCCCCAAGCACCTCGTAACCCTGAGCCAAAAGGAAGGCGCGTTTTTCCTCGGGCACGTTGAGGGTTTCGGGCATTTTCTCGAGAGTTTCGCGCGCGGCGGCGAGCTGATCCGTTCGCGCGTAGAAGCTGAACAATCCCATCCACGAGGGCAGATCGGTCGGCCCCAACTCGACCGCGCGACGGAAGGCGGCTTCGGCTTCGGCTTTTTTATTGGCGGCCAAGAGAGAATGTCCTAACCAGGCCTGACTGCTAGGCTCGTTGGGATGATTCTTCACTTGTTTCCGTGCGATTTCGACGGCCCGCTCCAGGTCGCCAGTTCGAAGGTGGGCTGGGATCGCAAGTTTGGCGAGCTGCGGTGAATCCTCGGCGTTCTTACCCATCCGCTTGAGGTAGTCGTCGGCTTCGACGATGCGATTGGTCGAATAGAGAAGCGCCGCGAGTTGCGTGTACACCGACGCCCTGCGCATTCCATGGTCGATCGCGGATTGATATGCGGCGATCGCCGCGGCTGGGTCGTTGAGAATTTGGGCAATCTGACCTTGGAGTACGAGGCCGTCGCTCCAATCGGGTCGTAATCCACGAATCTCTTCGGAAAGCTTCTGCGCCTCCAGGAACGACGGATCTTTCACGCTCTTTACCTCAGTGAGCAGCCGTTGCGCTCGAAAGTAGCGCCAAGTCGTTCCGTTCGGTCCCTCTTGCTCTAGGAGCTTCAACTCCCATTGCTCCAAATCCTTCATGTCACGGGCGTTCAGGGCAAGTTCCGCCAGCTTAACTAGAATCGTTTGATTGCCCACCATGGACTCGGCGAGCTCGGTTAGTTCCCGGCGAGTTTCCGCGATGCGATTTGTCCGCCACAATAGATCGACCAGGCGGTACTTCAGTAGTGGCTGAACGGTCGGGGGGACAGTCGGCAATCGGTCGCGCAGCAGCTTTTCCGCTACGTCGAGTTGACCGCGATTGGTAAGTAGTGTCGACCGCAGCAGAATACCGATGTGCGCGGAATCTTTTCCATCGTTTTGACTCTCGAATTCACGCAGCACACGATCGGCGTCCGCCGTTCGTTGCGCGCGGTCGTAGGCGATCATGAGTTGTTCCGCAAGCTGCGGAGACTTAGGCGACTTCGCGTAGGCTTTTTCCAGAAGTTCCAAAGTTTGTCCCGATTCGCCGCGCAATTCCGCCATCCTCGCTTCCAACGACTTCAGCCCCACGGAGTCGGGGTAGGCCTCTTGTCCTTTTTGCAACGTCGCTTCGAGGTCGGGCCAATCGCGATTCTCGGCCGATCGACCCGCGAGCTGTAGCAACTTTGTTTCCGTTAGACCGACCCACGCCGATTCCGAACAATCGGGGAGCTTCACGGCCTGCTCGTAGAACCGAATCGCTTCGTCCGGACGTTGCACGGCCTGGAACGCACGCGCTGCCGAGAGGTTTGCTTCCAGCGAGTTAGGCGCCAGTTTCGTGGCTTCAGTAAACGCCAGGGCCGCCGGCGTCCACTTTCTCAGATTGAGCCAGCATCGACCCAGCAACATATTGATTTCCAATTGGCTTTCGGTGCGTCCTCGGCCGGCGTTGCCTGGTCCCGACATGTTCGTCAACGCGTTCTTGAAAACGTCAATTGCCGGAAGGAATTCCCCCCGTTGCATGTGCCACTGTCCACGCAGTGTCTGGACGCTGGTGCGTTGAAGATTGGCTTCCGTTCCCGGATTGCGAGCGGCCAGATCGTTGACTTGCTCTTCCAACAACGCCAGTTGTTCGGCGGTTTCGGCCAAGCGCCCGTCGTTCAACAGCGTCTTGCACAAGAGCGCATGCAAGAGAAACGCACTGTAGGTCGGAACTTCCTTCAGGCCGTCGCCGTAGACCTTGACAGCCTGCTTCAAATCGCCGCGTTGCGCGTGCATCGTGCCCAATCCCAGGTAACCGCGAGGATCCTTGGGGTCGGCGGCAATGGCATGCCCGTAATGCGCCATTGCCGCATCGAGCTGCTTACGCCCGTTCGCGCGATCGCCGGCGAGCAGATTCGCCGCGACATGTCGGTGATTCTTGTCCAATGCCAGTGCGCGGTCGAGGTCCGCGTCGGCGGCCGGCACATTGTATCTTCGCCGGTACTCGTAGCGCCCGACAAATGCGTCGACGCTCTCGGGATTTTCGACGACCATCTTTTCGATCAAATCGTCCGCGCTTTTGACGAATCCTGGTTCACCCGGCTGTTTCAGTCGTTCGAGACTGTCGCGATATATTTGCGCAAGTTGCAGTGTGAGCGTTACGGCATCGCTCGGCTCCTTGGCGTGCTGCAGCGCATCCAAATAGTACTCGTCGACTCGGCTCGTCCGCAGACTTGGCCGATCGCGATGCACGAGATACGTCGCTTGCGCCTTCAGTCGCAAAGCCAAGGGATCGGTTGGCTCGATTTTGAGCACGTCGTTGGCATGTTCCAACGATTGTTCAATCCTCCCTAACTCGAATTCCAATTCTGCTTGACGCCGTCGCAAATCGATCCGCTCAGGTTCGAGGCCAAACGCGGTTGCGTAGAGCTCGATGGCGCGAACCTTAGCCATCCCCGACGTTGCACCGCGATTGAACGTCTCGGCCAATCGAATGCGGACCTGATCGGTTTCCTTGTCCTTCGGAAACAGTCGGATGTAGCTATGGAGCTCCTCCGCGGCCTCGGTCCATTTGCCGTCATCCTCGAGGGCGGTTGCATGTTCGAGGAACGCCGACCCGTTGCGGCGCACCTGATAGCCGTGCCAAAAATAGGCCGAAGGCGCCAAAACCAGGAAAGCGACGACCGTTCCCGCCAGCAGCAGCCAATTGATTTGGTAATGCGGCTGGAATTGATTCTTCGCAGGCTCACGTCGGCCGGGCGAGCGAACGGCCTTAACGCCGCCCAGGGGAAGCTGCACTTCGTCTCGCGGCGGTCGGTTTCGCTGTATGTGGTCTGTGGACACTTTTAGAACTCCCAACGCGTCATTCGGTCCCGCCGCCCAGTTTCTCCCAACTTGGAGTCACGTGGCGCGGCACATTATTTCAAGCGAGATGTTCGTCGTCCGTTTCCGCGGTCGTTTCCTCGGCCGACGAGACGTTGTCGGTCCAGGTGCGCCGCGTGTAGGGGCTGTTGTAGTAGCCCCCGTACTTGTAGGCGTAGTTGGTCGGCGGAACTCCGCTGAAGACGGCGCCAACCGGCCGCGCTCCGGCCGCGCGCAAACGCTCAGTTGCTTGCCGAACTTGCCCCACGCGGCTGATGTCGCGCATCGTGCAGAGCAAGGTTCCGTCGGCCGCCTTGGCCACCACCAACGCTTCGCTGGCGGCAAGTACCGGTGGAGAATCGATCACGATGTACCGATACCTGGCCCGCGCTTCGTCCAACATGGTGTGGAAAGCGCCGCTTCCCAAGAGGACGTGCGGACTGCGCATCAAGCGTCCCGCAGGTAAGACGTGAACTCGGGCGCTCCAGCTCGTCACGATGGCGTCATCGAGCGTCACCTTATGCTCCAAGACCTCGGCCAGGCCCGGCTCGAGTGGCAACCCGAACATTTCGTGCAGATCGGGACTGCGCATGTCCGTGTCGATCAACAACGTGGTTTCGCCGGTTGCGTTCGCCAGGCTGACGGCAAGTTGCGAGGCCAGGCTCGATTTGCCCTCGCGGCTGATGGCGCTGGCAACGGCTAGAACTTGCAATTCGCGCAGGTCGTCCGAAAGCAGCAGGTTGGTGCGCACGTGTGCGATGCTTTCCTCGAACGTCGAACGGTGCCGCTCGAACCGATCCAGGGAGCGACGTCCCGGCAACGCCGAACGCACGGGCAACGTCGTGATTTCACCGACGATCGGCAAGCTGGTTTCCGTGGTGATCTGGTCGACGCTCGAAATTCGCCGCACGCGCACTTCCCAAAGCACGGCCAATGCAAAGGGCAACACGAAGCCGCCGAGTGTCGCCGCGGCGACTTTCTTGAAGGGAGTGGCCGTGGGCTTGTACGGAACCAAGGCGTCGCGATACTTGGTGACCTGCGTGGGCGCCGCCTGTTCGGTCTTCAGCATGCCGATCCGCGACTCGATCTTGTCGCGGACCTCTTCGGCATAATTCATATCGTTGCGGGCGAATTCCAGGTCCAAAGCGCGACTGCCGAGCTTCTCCTGGTCTTTCTGGGCATCCTTCAATTTCTCGTCGTAGGTTTTAACGAGGAGATTTTGTTCGTCGATCCTATCTTGGATGGCGGCGATTTCCTGCGCCCGAGCCGCGCGCAGTTTGTCAGTGAGGGTTTTGGTTGTCGATACTCGCAGATCGTCACTTAGCTTCTTCAGCTTTTCGTCAATTCCGGCAATTTCAGCCTCGGCCGTTCTCACGCTCGCAGCCTTCGGGTCCTTCGCGATGCCCTTAATCTCGACGAGCCTCTGTCGGCCGTACTCCAGAGCGCTTTCTAGTGCCCTTACGTCATCGTTGCTCTCAATGGTCTGGTCGACCAGCCCGGCGGGAAGTGGACTTTTAGTGGCCTCGTACTCTTTTTTCTTGGCGATGAGTTTTGCTTCATTGATTTGGCGCTCGACCTCTAAAGTGGTGAGCTTGTCCTGCCACGCGCGAACTGGGCTCTCTTGGGTGAGATACACCTTGCTGGGGCTAACATAACCGGGATCGTTCCCAGTCGCCTGCACCGTCTTTTCGCGAACGATGGCCTGCAGTCGCTCCAGTGCGCGGATGCGCTGGTTCTTCTGATCTTCCAAAAGGTCGACGATTTCCGTATTTTGTTTGCCCGCTTGTTTCTCGTTGTAGTCCAGATACGCAGCCATGACTTCGTTGACGATGGTTGCGGCGTTTTCCGGATCGGGCCCTTCATACCTTATCTGGTACAGCTCCGAGCCATTGACCGCCGTTACCTGAAGGTGATCTCTCAACCATTCCACCGGCGCTTCCTGCGACTTGATTTCTGGTAATTGGCCGACCTTCTGATCACTCACGATTTCGAGAAGGACGATTGGATGGCGGATCAGCTCGATTTGCGTGCGCACGAACACCTGCGAAGCCGCCTCGCTTGGGAACGCGATGTACGGCCGACGATCCTGGATCTTCAACCACGCCTCGGCGCGGTAGAGCGGCTTCATCGTGAACCACGGCACGGCCCCGGCCGCGGCGCCCAGCAAAAGGCCCACGGGAAGGGCCACCTTCCACCAGCGGACAAGGCTGCACCACATGAAGTGCAGTGTGATCGAGTTGCCCCCCGGAAGCGGAGGTGTCGCCGGCGCGGCCTGCGGCGCCCATACAGGCCCGCGCGGGACCAACGCGCCCGATTTGCGGGAGATATCGAAGGGTTGCGGTTCGTTCATCGGGTGTCCATCCTAGGCGTGCATTCTATTGAGGCGTTGCGAGCTACGGACGAATCGCCAACTCACGTTGCCATGAACTTGCGTTTCCAACGTTTTACGAACTCGGTTGCCTGGCTGCGTTACGTTGCTTCGAGCAAGTCGCGACGGTCGACCTGGCGAACCTCGACGATCAAGCGACCCAGATACCACAAGAAGAATCCCATCAATGCCGCGGCCAGTGGAATGACCATCCAACCGGCCACGTCGTGCGCCAGGTGACGGCCTTTCTCGCCGTCGATGTACACGTATGCGAAGCCGGTCATCATCACGCGCACCGCATTCGCGATCAGCGCGATGGGCAACACGCTCGCGAACAGCAGCATCTTCGTCCACCAGGGCCGCTTGACGAGCACGGCGTAGGCAAATGCCAGGGCCACGATCGACAGGAAGATGCTCAGCCCGCTGCAAGCTTGGGCGACTTCCAACCGCACATCGCCGATACGAATAACGTTCCCTTCGGCCAGCGCCGGCTGACCGAGACTCTGCAACGTCCACGTGCTGACTTTGGTGGCGATTTTTTGCAGCGGCATGCTCAGAGCGCCGGCCGCGCGAAACGGCAGCGGCACCATGAACCACAAGAACACGAGCGAAGGCAGACACCACGAGAAAAACTTCCAGCCGCCACAAAGCCAGCAGACACCACCGAGCCATAGCGGCAACGACCAACCATCGAGCGAATCGATGAAAAACAGGCTGCCCGCCATGCGCACGACCAACCCCAGCGCCAACAGCGCGAGACCAGCCCACGCCGGTCCTGCGAGTTGAGGCATGCTCGCCCGGCGAGCCCACAGGAAATACAACGCCACGGGCACGACGAGGTATCCGTGCGAGTAATCCGCCTCGGTATTCCAGGCATGCATCAACTTGAGCGCCGTCGGCCAGTAGGCCCACACGAAGGTGGTGGCCAAAAGGATGCCCGCCGCGACGATCGCCCCCGAGAGTTGGCCCGACCACGGCGGAGCGCCTTCGTTGCTCGCGATTGCCGTCGTCGCCACGCCCTTGGCCGCCGCGGCAGCACGGTCTGGCTCGCGTTGCCGCGGCGCCGGAAACTTGTTGGTACTGGGAGTCTTCATGGCCGATGCTCGCTTCTTCTCTTCGTTCACTCTTGCTGTAGAAATTTCCAGAGCTTGCTGCGCACCCGATGCTGAAGCTGCCAACGGTTGGCGGGTGTGTACGCAGTCGGCTCGACGGCGACCGCGCCCAGCAGGTGACCTTCGCAGAACTCGCGCTCCCGCGGTGTAAGGGTCGTCAGAAACTCGTTGAGCGCGACGTCCGACGAGGCCAGACTGCCAAACCTTCCGTTGTTCGACGTGCTGGAGCGGGCCCAAGAGGCAATCGCTTCGCGACTTTGGCGACGGCGTTCGGCGCGAAAATGCCGCGAGACTTCATTCTTGGCGACGCCCGCGAGGAAGGTCGTCAGTCGGCATCCTCGTCCCGAATCGAATCGATTGAGTAGATTGCTTTTCCCGTCAATGACGGTAAACCACACCTTGGCCGCGATGTCCTCGACCAAGTCTTGTTTCGATGCGTTTCGACCCAGGAAGACGCGGATGGCAAGCAACAATGGCGGCTGACACTTCCCGTATAAGTCTTCCCAGGCCAGCACGTCGCCTGCCAGGCAGCGATCGACCAGCGCGCGGTCGGACATCGGCGTCGACCCGTTCCGGCTGCTGAGCCGCTGACAGTCGTGCTCGACGTCTGGCGTCGACCGGGGCGCTTTGGTTGCTCCTGTGATCAAAGGACCCCCATCCGCGGTTTGCCCGTACGCGGTTCGCCTGTTGTCGGTTCGCTCGCCTTCGGCTGGCGGTAGGACTTCAACTCGTCCCCCCGGCGCGCAATAAGGCACTTGAGCCCGGTTGGTGTGTGTCGGAGCCGCTGCGAATTCGTCGGGCAAGCTCTCGGCCGGATGCGTTTGCAAACGGCACGGGTCGGCTGATTCGCCCAACATTCCGCAAGAGGTCGACGGCTGTCCGCGCAGCCCGTACGACCGACTAGATGACCATTGCGCGGCGTGACGACGCCGGCATGGCCAGAAGAAATCGTCGCTCGAGCTCTGCATGCAAGCAGCACCGCACTCCACCTCCATCGATGGACGACGGCCGTTCGGCGCGCACTCCGTTCCCGTGGGTTAACCATGAACCCTTTGCACCGTCGTTGGGTTTCCGATCGCAATCCATGCGATCACTCCGTGCTCAAGGTGACAGGCGGTTTACGACGCAGGCGAACGAGAGTCAATCAATGATGCCGTGTCTTGGATATGCGGCCTCGGCAGAGATTCCTCAAACCAATTCCTGGTGCCGCGCCTTGCCTGCGCGGCAGTCCCTTTCGAGACGCAAATTGCCACAGGTCCACCGATGCCGTTCAGAGAGCCCGCACTTGCTATCGCAAACCGTCAGGTCGTCTTGGCCTTGCCAATTGATAGCCTTGCCAATTGTTTGCCCCGCCAATGATTGCCCCGCCAATGATTGCCTTGCCCAATATGCAAAAGGGGATAGATACTGGCCCGAAACGGCTCTCGAGACCGTCTGGCGGGGATAACCACTTTTGCGGGTTCCATAATTACCATCATTGGGGGCATTGTCAACAAAGCGATGTCGATTATCGCAAAAAAACATCGGTCAAATGAGAACCCTGACAAAAATTTGTCCGCTGGTTCCACGAAAGCCAATCCATTTGCATACTCCTCCACGAGGCAGGCGGGCAGATTTCCAGTCGTCGAATGTACATCGGCCCCCGTCGGTCGTTGCGCGAACTCAAGTGGGGAATTCGCGCGATTAAACATCCTGGGGAAAGTCGAGCTGACCTTCCGCGATTCTCGTGCCGAATGACTCGCTGGGAAACGATAACGTGCTGACGTTCCCCAGAGGCCTGTAGTTGCGCTCCGCACGATACCCCGGTACGGGATTGAGTGCTGTCCTGGTGTTGCCAAAGTGCCACGCGGAAGTTGCCGGTGAGCATCGACTTGGGCCCTGGGGCGGACATCCGCAGCGAGGGGAGCCGTTTGCCGGGGCATTCGCGTGCCTGCGTTCATACGAGCTGGAGTCGGCAAGAAAATGCTCGCCGACCGGCATTGCAAACCGTACAATCGAGGGTGACTTAAGCTAGGGAGTGTCGGTCAGGTTTGCCGATAAGGGTGAGGTGCATTCGTTGGCCCAAGAGTTGGGACCAGTCGGCATGCATCCAAATACGAAAGGAACCCGCCATGCTTCGCCAGTGGCTGATTATCAGCACGATAGCATTGATGTCGCTGGGGTTCGCTTCCAGCCTGGTGCAGGCACAAAGCGCTAAGGGCGGACGTCTCCGCCCGGGCCAACCCAGCGGTAGAGATAATCTGTCGCGACCCGCTGTCCCGCCAATTCTCAATCTAAACCGCGCGGGCGCGACCCCCGCGGAAAACTACTTCAACCTCGTTCGACCGCAGGTTGAGCAGCGCCAAGCAACCTTGCAGCAGGGCGGTCAGATCAATCAACTGCGCCGCGAGGTTCAAAAGGCCCCTGGCATCCGCAGCTCGGCGACCGCACGAATGTCGCCAACCGGGCATCACGCCGGATTCATGAACACATCGCACTTTCACGCAGGCGCCGCGGGCGGCGGCTCAGCCAGACGGTAAGGAAATACTTCAAGCCGCGAGCGTTTCACGACGCGCGACTTGCGCGGCATCGCTGGCTGGGGTGGCAATGCTCTTCCTGTGCCAACGATAGGATAGCGCTGTGCTCGCGCTCCAAAGATCCGCCGGCCGCCTCAAGGCTTACTGGTCCTGCGAACCCAGAACACGCACAGACGCCGTCGGCAGCCAGTCCGCCCTCAATTCGAGGGATGCATCGACGAGCGTGTCAGTCGACGCTTCGGCTAATACGGCGTCGATGGCACGGAGAGTCCAAACGTTGTCAAAGTGCGTGCGATGTTGCCGATCTACGGCCCCGTCCATCGACCAGACTGCGTCGACACGATCGGTAGGCGTGACTTGAATGCGCGATTGGCCTGCGATCGAAGTGTCGCGAAGTCGCGATTCACCGGTCATTGGTGCGAGCCGTTGCGAGCCGAGCTTCCCTCGCCTTGGCAGTCCGGACGCCTGCCACGCCAAACTCGTGTCTGCGCCGCCGGCAAATGCAAATATCTTCGCAGGTTCAGTCGGTCGTTCCGCAACGTTTCGCGACCCGTCGCAACCTTCGTCCCCTTGGCGTAAACCAATGCGTCTGCCTGCCGAGGTCGCTTGCCCGTCCGCTGGGGAAGAAGCAATCGCTTGCGATGGCGGACTACGAACGCTTGTCCCGCCCGTGGCGGCCGCCGCTCCCCCCGCGGAGAGTGCCTGCGGTTGACTCCAATTCGACGAAATGGCGTTGATATCGAAAATGTTGACGGTTCCGTCGCCATTGGGGTCGCCGCCAGGGTTGGCTTTGTCCCACGACGATGAGACCATGTTGATGTCGAAGATATTGACCGTTTGATCGTGGTTGACATCGCCCGGCACCACCGTGAAACGGAACTCAAAGTCGCCCCCTGCGATGCCGTTTCCGGAAGGAAACTCGCTGATCTGGTCGGTCCATTCTCCGTCCAAAAGCACGCCCGAGATACTTCGCACCGCCGAGGCCGTGTGGCCATCGAGATCGATCGTCCATTCATTTTGGTCGAGACTTCTTGCCAGCGTCCAAGTGGCCAATAAGGACTGCGGATCGTAGTGAAATCCCGAGAAGGCCTCGGGCGGCATTCCTGTCGCTCCGAGCACCAGGTCTACGGCTTGAATGTCCACGTCTCGACTGAACTGAACCGAGATTTGGTCGATATTCACCCAGTTGAGATCGGTCCACTGCTCTGAACCGGCCGGTACGCTGTAGCCCACCGCATCGCCGACGCCGAGTTGTGCCAATTGATCGCGAAATTCCGTCGTCCATTGACTCGACCCGACAATGACCTTCTGAACCGTTGGCGCGGCGTTCTGCGACTGACTTAGGGTGACGTTGAGTCGGTAAGCCCCCATTCCAAAAGCATCGCTCGTGGCGCCGTCCGCGACCAGGTAGTAGGTCTCGCCGGCCACCAGGCCGCTGACGGTAGTGGTGGCGACCGTTCCGTAGGCGCTGCCCGCGTCGGCCTGGCCCACCAGGTTCAGTGCGGCGTCGTAAATCGAAATCTTCGGCGCGAGCAGGCTTTTTCCCCGCGCGTCGGCCGAGACTTGCAATGTGTCGTAGCCGCTGGTCGCGGTAATTCGGAAATGGTCCAAGTCCGCCAGCGATGTCAGGTCGGCGAGAACGCTCGCGGACGTGCCCCCGGTAAGCGGCATCAGGCTAGCCGTGGCGAAGCTGTCGTTGGCCGCTGCTGCGTCAAATGCGTCCTTGGGCCGCGGACCGTAGATCGACTGGATGCCCGCGAGGTCATCGCTCGTCAGCCCCGAATAGACGCCCGTCAGATTGGGGTACATCACTGCGGCGCCGTCGGCACTGTGCGCCAAGCCGAGCGAATGGCCCGATTCGTGGAGCAGAATCGAGTACAGATCGTTGCCGCCGCCGATCGAGTACGGACTGCCGGCGGCCAGCGAAATATCACCGTCGGTTGGGCCAAATCCGAGAGGGTACAACGTGGTGGCCAACGCGCCCCCATTCAAGGGCTGCGCCAGGAGACGAATATCGCCAAAGCGCGGATCTCCGTGGACCTGGCCTTCGGTGGTCCAGGGCGAGCCGTCGTCGCTGACCAGATGAAAATTCAGCGGCGTCACGTTGGCCCAGGTCTGCAACGCCCGAGCGAATTCTCGCTGCCAGTCGGCGGTCGGCCCAGTTCCGCTAAGCGTTGAGAACAGGCTGCTGAGGTTTCCGCCGCCGGCGATTGTCCCATCCGGAACAAAGCTCGCCGACAAGTCGTTGACAAACCAGCGGTTGCCGGAAACGGCGTACAGCAGCAGCCGATTTTCCAATGACTCGAACGACAGCAAGCGTGGCCGACCTGCATTGAGCATGCGGGGGCAACTGCCATTCGAGCGGAGCCAGAATTGGAACATGTGGCTATTCGCGCAGGGCCCCTGCAATGCGCAGACCTTAACGATGACGTGTGGGTATAGCAAGAGCGAATGGCGCAATTGCATTCGCGAGAAGTCGCCAACTCGCATGTGGATCGCAACGAACTCGACTATCGCGTCGAAGGTGCAATTGGGAGGGCTTGGTGCGCCCAGGGAAATCGGCCTACCCCAGACGCCAATACGTCAAGCGCGCAAAAAACCGTCCGGCGAAATGCTCACCGGACGGTTGAGGGTGCAAAACTGCTGATGCAAAATCATTGCCCGTGAAGGGTTGCACCGGGACTACACGCGCCGGCGACGCCAGTAGCATCCGCCGCTGACCAGGCCCAGAACACACCACGTGATAACCGATGCGGCCTCGGGAGTGCCCGTGACGTTCGGCGGGGGTGGGTT
>Ga0163144_10014751_pt1 | contig 16198 bp, 10 predicted proteins | sample OliLak19BULKMAT1_FD_123175 | JGI IMG/M metagenome (GOLD analysis project Ga0163144, IMG submission 123175) | Freshwater microbial mat bacterial communities from Lake Vanda, McMurdo Dry Valleys, Antarctica - Oligotrophic Lake LV.19.BULKMAT1 | ecosystem: Environmental > Aquatic > Freshwater >... | reverse complement strand
TGGCGACAAACGCTGGGAGAGCCGTTGGCCCCCGCAAATTTTAGCCGCTTGATTCAACCGAGATGACACAGACCCCGGCGGGCGTGGCGGCGGGGCTTATGGATAAAAGCACGTCAACCCTGCGGAACCGGCGCTTGTTTCTGCTGCCAGCGCGGCGGAACCGGCTTCTGTGCCTGATTTCCTTCCGCCGTTACTTTCACCGATCCGCGCTCTAGAATATCGCGCAGTCCGGTAAACAGTTCCGGCGCCGCTCGCACACCGCGTCCCGCCCCAGAGCGCACGATCACCGTGGCCGGTTCACCTTTCAAATCTTCCACTTCGAGGTGATAGTAAACGTCAACATTGCCCGGAAATGTTTTCATCAATCCCAGCACCGATTGCAGTTTCGCCTCAACCGCCGCAGTCGCGTTCTTCACCGGTTCAGCTTTCGCCTTTCCATTTCCATTTCCATTCTGATGCGGCGCCGCGCCATTCACGGTTTTTACTTTGGGCGTGGCGCTGACGGCAACACCCAGCTCTTTCACGTAAATAGTTGCGGCGGCCTCAACGGTCATGATGTCATCGACGAGCAGCGAAATCGGCGGCGCGCTGGCGTTATCGCCTTCCTGCTTTTTCTGCATGCCCGCATTAGTGTCCATCTTTACTTTGCCTTTGAAGAACAAAATTCTGTCGGGCGCCAGTAGATCTTTAAAGCGCGTGTACGCGCGCGGAAAAATCACCGCCTGCATGCTGCCGGTGAAATCCTCGATGGTCAGAATCGCCATCTTTTCGCCTTTACTGCGCGTCACCGTCGTCTGAACCGCCGACACATACGCGCCGGCAACAACCATGTAACCGTCGGGAATCTCGCTGAGACCCTTTATCGAACGCGTCGACAATCCCTCCACCAGTTCGCGCGCCTCGGCCAGCGGATGCCCCGATAGATAAAATCCAAGCACCGCTTTTTCTTCTTCGAGCCGTTTCTTCTCCGGCCATTCCGGAACTTTCGGCAGCGTCGGTCGGAAGTCTGCTTTCTGCTCGTCGCCGCCACCGCCGAACAGATTCCCCTGACCCGCACTGCGATCCTGGCGCATCGTCGAACCCTGCGCCATTGTTTCTTCAATCGCGGCCAGCAATGTCGCTCGTCCCGCGCCGCCGGAGATTTCATCAAACGCGCCGGCTTTCACCAGGCTTTCCAGACATCCCTTATTCACATTCTTCGAATCCACCCGTTCGCAGAATTCGTGCAGATCCTTGTACGGCCCGCCCTTCTTGCGCTCGGCCACGATGCCTTCGACAGCCTTCTCGCCCACCCCTTTAATCGCGCCAAGCGAGAATCGCAGCATCGTGTCGTTCTCAATGCCGAAGCGAACGCCGGATGTATTGATATTCGGCGGCAGCACATCCAGACCCATGCGCCGTGATTCGTCGATGTATTCGACAATCTTGTCCGTGTTGCCCTGCTCCAGCGACATGTTCCCGGCCATGAATTCCGCCGGGTAATTCGCTTTCAGATACGCCGTCTGATACGCCACGAACGCATACGCGGCCGCGTGCGATTTATTGAATCCATACGACGCGAATTTCTCAATGAGTTCATAAAGCGTCTTCGCCTTGGCCCGTTCGATGCCGTGCTTTTTCTCGCAGCCATCGACGAACTGGACGCAGTACTTCTCCATCAAATCTTTTTTCTTTTTGCCCATCGCCTTGCGCAAACTATCCGCTTCTGAAAGCGAGAAGCCCGCGAGCTGATTGGCGATCTGCATCACTTGTTCCTGATACACAATGATGCCGTACGTGTCCTTCAAAATCGGTTCGAGCTGCGGAACGATGTACTCGATCGGCTCGCGCCCGTGCTTGCGCAGGCAGAAGCTCGGGATGTTTTCCAGGGGGCCCGGCCTGAACATGGCATTCAACGCCACTAAGTCTTCCAGACAATCCGGCCGCGCATCCACGAGCATCTTGCGCATGCCTTCGGATTCGAACTGGAACACCGCGCGCGCATCGCCGCGGCTCATCATGCGGTACGTCTTCGCGTCATCGAGCAAAATCTTATCGAGGTCGATTACGCCCTCTTCGGTGAGCGGCTCCTTCACCGTACTGCCGCGCCGCTCCTTGATCAGACGGCACGTCACCTGCAATTTCGTCAGCGTTTCAAGTCCGAGAAAGTCGATTTTCAGCAGGCCCACGGTGTCGATGTGCGCCATTTCATATTGCGTCAGCGTCATTCCGTGTTTATCGGTATACAGCGGGCAGTATTCAGTCACCGGCTTGTCGGCAATCACCAATCCCGCCGCGTGACATCCAGTGTTGCGCGCGATGCCTTCGCACTTTCGGGCCAGATCGATCAGTTCTCTCGTGCGCTCATCGCTGCCATAAAGCGTTTTTAATTCCTCCACGTCATCGATGGAGTAAACCGTCTCGTCTCCATCCACGCGTTTCTCCGGCGCGGCTTTGAGCACTACTTTTTTACCAGGTTCCATCGGGATCAGCTTGGCGATGCTGTTCACTTCGCTCAGTTCCCAATTCATCACGCGCCCGACGTCGCGCACCGCGCCTTTGGCCAGCATGGCGTTGAATGTGATGATGTTCGCCGTGCAGTCGCGCCCGTATTTTTCCTGCACATACGTGATGACTTCGGCGCGGCGGCTCTGGCAGAAATCGATGTCGATATCGGGCATCTCATTGCGGCCTTCGTTCACGAAGCGCTCAAAGATGAGGTTGTAGCGCAGCGGCTCCAGATTGGTGATGCCCAGCGCATAGCACACGATCGACCCGGCCGCGCTCCCGCGGCCCGGCCCGACGGGAATGCCGCGGCCGCGCGCCTCCCGAATAATGTCCCACACGATCAGCAGGTATCCGACGAAACCCATTTTTTCCAGCACGCGCAACTCTTCGTCGCCGCGCGCCTTCACCTCGGACGGAATCGGATCGCCGTAACGCCATTTCAATCCGTCGTACGTCAGACGCCGGAAAAACGTGTTCGGATCTTCGCCCCCTGGAATTTTAAAGATCGGAAAATGATAGTCGCCGAATTTCATTTTCACGTTGCAGCGTTCGGCCACCTCCAGCGTGTTGCTCATGCTCTCCGGCAAGTCGCCGAACAACTTCGCCATTTCATCGCTGCTCTTCAGGTAAAATTCGTCGCAGGCAAACCGCATGCGCTGCAGATCGCTGATCAGCTTCCCGGTGCCGATACACAGCAGCGCATCATGCGCCTTCGCGTCGTCGCGGTCGGTATAATGGCTGTCGTTGGTGCAGATCAGCTTGCCGCCGAGCTCCTTCGACATCTTGATGATGGCTTCGTTGACTTTCTTCTGCAGCGCCGCGAGCTCGCGCATGCCTTCTGTCGCTTCGGGAGTCTCCGCGCGGCCGATGCAGTGATTCTGAATCTCGAAATAGAAATTCTCTTTGCCGAAAATCTCCTGGTAGATTCCGGCCTGCCGGTACGCCGACGCGTAATCTTTATTGAGTACATTCTGCGGCACTTCGCTGCCGATGCAGCCGCTCGATGCAATAATTCCTTTGCCATGCTTAGCGAGCAGATCGCGATCAACGCGCGGGTGGTAATAAAAACCTTCCTGGTACGCGGCGCTGGAAAGCTTCATCAAGTTTTTGTAGCCGTCCAGATCCGCCGCCCACAGCAGCAGGTGGTGGTCGTGATGCCCTTCGATTTTCTCGCGCTTGGTGCGGCTCTCGCCGCCGGGAACGACGTACGCTTCCATGCCCAGGATCGGCTTGAGCGGCGGCAGCCCATCTTTCTCCGCGGTCTTCTCCGTCTCTTTGCACGCCTTGTAAAATTCAATCGCGCCAAACATGTTGCCGTGATCGGTGATCGCCAGCGCCGGCTGGTTCATTTTCCGCGCGCGCTTGATGATGTCGCTGATGCGCGAGGCGCCGTCGAGCAGGCTGTATTGTGTGTGCGTATGCAGGTGGCAGAATGTGGGCGCAGGCATTTTAGTTATAGTCCAGAGTCTGAAGTTGGGAGTCTAGAGTCTCGCGGACTCAAGTTTATCCCAATGCCCCGCGGATCAAACGCGGGAACAAGATTCTTTTTTGACCCCGTTATTCAAACGAAAAGGCGCGGAGAAAATCTTCCTCCGCGCCTCTGCGTCTCTGCGGTAAAAATTCGTTTACTTTTTCTCTGCTTCCGCAACCATCACCTGCGCCGGCCGCAACGGCAATCCCTTCCAGAGATATCCCGCGCGAAATTCTTCCAGCACCGTGCTCGGCTTCTCGCCTTGGGACGCGTCCGCCGGCCGCTTGACCACGGCCTCGTGAATCGTCGGATCAAACGGTTTGCCCTTGGCTTCAATGCGCTGCAATCCACGCACGGTCAGCAGTTGCTTTAGCGACAGCGCAATCATGTCCAGCGCTTCACGCATCCGCTGAGCGTCGGCTTTTTCGGATGCCGCATCGCCGAGCGTCAATTCCAGGCTGTCCAGAATCGGCAGAAGTTCAGAAACATAACCGCGCAGCGCCAGCTCTTCCGCGCGATCCAGGTCTTTTGCGGTTCGCGCCTGGTAGTTCAAAAAATCCGCGCGCGCGCGCGTCAGCGAATCTTTCAGCTTGTCGCGTTCAGCCGTCAGCGCCGAAACAAGTTCGTTGCTTCCGCCGACCAAATTCGACGCGCGGTGAACCAGAACCCGCACCGCCGCCTGCTGCGCCCGCACTTCGCCCAGGTCGGACGCTTTCGGCACGTCGCCCACTGTCTTGCGGAAAAAACGTTCCAGCTCACCGCAGAACGCGTCGGCCTCATCCGCCAATTTCTGCGACGGCGTCTGAGCCGAACTGCCTGCTGTTTCGTCCGGGCGCTTCTGCTCTTCGTTCTCTCTCACGTCGTGGCTCGCTTCCGCATCGGTTTTGGATCGGGGTTGATTACCCTGCATTCATTTTAAAAACACAGGGCAAGAATTCACTCCTCGTTGAAGAAGTCGCGGATCTTTCCAAAAAGAGAACGCTTCTGCGCGGTGACTCCCGATTTCTCTATCTCGGCCAGCTTCCGCAGCAACTCTTCCTGTTCCGTAGTCAACTTCTTCGGTACTTCCACGACCACGCGCACGAGCTGATCGCCTTTGCTATAACCTCCATGCACATCCGGCATGCCAAGACTGGCCATCTTCAACAATTTCCCGGATGGCGTTCCGCGCGGAATCGTCAAGCGCGCGCGCCCTTCCAGAGTCGGAACTTCTACTTCTCCGCCCAGCGCCGCCATCGTATAAGGAATTGAAACCTGCAACAGAATATCGTTCTCGCGGCGCACGAACATCTCGTGTTCTTTGACATGCACGAAAACGTAGAGGTCGCCACGCCGGCCGGCAGGCCCCGCTTCACCCTGCCCCTGCAAACGGATGCGCGTGTTGTCTGCGATGCCCGCTGGCACCGGAACATCCAGACGAATCTTGCGCGCTTCCCGTCCGGAGCCGCGACATTCTTTGCACGGATTTTCGATCACCTGTCCGCGTCCGCCGCAGCGCGCACAGGTGGTCCGCATGGTGAAAAAACCCTGGCTGCGCGTGGTGTATCCGCCGCCTCGGCAGTACGTGCACGTCACCGGCTTGGTGCCCGCTTTCGCGCCGCTGCCTTTGCAGGTATCGCACGGTTCTTCGCGCGCAATTTCAATCGTTTTATGGATGCCCTTGTAGGCGTTTTCCAGATCGATCTCGATGTCGTAACGCAGCGAGGCGCCCTGCCCGCTGGCTTCCTGCTGCCCGCCGAAGAGGTCGTCGAATATCGATCCGCCGGCCGCGGCGCCGCCGCCGCTACCGCCGCGTCCCGCGCCTCCGAAGAATTGATTGAGAATATCTTCGACCGAAACGCCGTGAAAATCAGATCCGCCGCCGGCTCCGCTCACGGCCGCATGCCCGAATTGGTCGTACGTTGAGCGCTTCTGTTCGTCGGAAAGAATGGAGTACGCTTCCGCGATCTCCTTGAATTTCTCTTCGGCCTCTTCCTTAGTTTTCGGGTTGCGGTCCGGATGCCATTTTTTCGCGAGCGTGCGGAACGCGGACTTGATCTCGTCCTGACCCGCGTCTTTGGTCACGCCCAGCACTTCGTAATAATCGCGTTTTGTCGCAGCCACAGCAGTCTCGATTGGTTATTTCCCTCTCCCTCCGGGAGAGTGCCCACATGAGCGCGCGAATGAGGGGTGAGGGAAACCCACCGCAAATCCAGAGCGTTTCTCCAACCCCAGTCTCGCTTCGCTCGCTCGGTCCGATCCCGGAGGGAGAGGGAAAATCAACCTCTTAAAACAGTTTTGGATTTTGAACTGACGCAATTGCCGCCAATCCAAAATCCAAAATCTGAAATCCAAAATCTGGATTAGTGGACGGCGTTGGCGACCAGTCTCTTTTCGGTGCCTTCTTCCTTGTATTCAGTAATCATCGTGTCAACCGTCAGCAGCAGAGCGGCTACCGACGCGGCGTTCTGCAGAGCACTCTTCACAACTTTGGCCGGATCGAAAATGCCGGCCTTGGCCAGATCTTCGTACTCGCCGGTCTTGGCATTGAAGCCGAAGGAGCCTTTGCCTTCCTTCACCGCTTCGACCACGACACCGCCGTCATAGCCGGCATTCTCGGCAATCGTGCGCAGAGGATGTTCGAGCGTCTTCGCCACAATGTCAGCGCCGTACTTCTCGTCGCCGCGCAGCTTGGACTTGGCCTTTTCGATGGCCGGCAACGCGCGCAGCAAAGCGACTCCGCCGCCCGGGACGATGCCTTCCTGAGCCGCAGCCTTGGCCGCGTTCACGGCGTCGGTGATGCGTTCTTTGGTTTCCTTCATCGCTGTTTCGGTCGGAGCTCCCGCACGAATCAGCGCTACGCCGCCGGACAGCTTGGCCAGGCGTTCCTGCAACTTTTCACGGTCGTAATCGCTGGTGCTGGCTTCGATCTGCGCGCGGATCTGCGCCGTGCGAGCCTGGACTTCGGACTTCTTGCCGGCGCCTTCAACGATCGTCGTGTTTTCTTTATCGACAACAATTTTCTTGGCGCGGCCGAGGTCCGCGATCTCCACGTTTTCCAGCTTGATGCCCAGGTCGTCGCTGATGAACTTTCCGCCAGTCAGAACGGCGATGTCGCCCATCAGAGCCTTGCGGCGGTCGCCAAAAGCGGGAGCCTTGGTCGCGATGCACTTGACCAGGCCGCGCAGTTTGTTGATCACCAGCGCCGCCAGTGCCTCGCCGTCAAGTTCTTCGGCGATGATGACGAACGGCTTGCCGGTCTGCACAATCTTTTCGAGCAGCGGCAAAAATTCGCGCAGGCTGCTGATCTTCTTCTCATAAAGGAGAACGTAGCAGTCCTCGAGCTCCGCCGTCATCGAATCCGTGTTGGTGACGAAGTACGGTGAGAGATATCCCTTGTCGTAGCGCATGCCGGTGACGACTTCGAGCTCCGTCTCCGTGCCCTTGCCTTCTTCAACGGTGACCACGCCGTCCTTGCCGACTTTTTCCATTGCTTCAGCTATCAACTTGCCGATCTTCTCGTCGTCGTTGGCGCTGATCGTCGCGACGCGGGCCATGTCCTGCTTGCTGGTACAGGGTTTGGACTGCTCGGTGATCGATTCCAGAACCGCCGCCACGGCCGCTTCAATGCCGCGCTTGACGGCCATCGGGCTGTGTCCGGAAGTGATATAGCGCACGCCTTCGGAGTAAATCGCGGCGGCCAGCGTCGTCGCGGTCGTCGTGCCGTCGCCGACAACATCATTGGTCTTGCTGGCGACCTGCCGAACCATCTGCGCGCCCATGTTTTCAAACGCGTCTTCGAGTTCGACTTCCTTGGCGACCGTCACGCCGTCGTTCACCACGCCCGGTCCACCGAACGATTTCTCGTAGGCCACCCAGCGTCCACCCGGTCCCATCGTGGATTTCACCACGCGGGCGAGCTTGTTGACGCCGGCAAGAATCTTCTGGCGTGCGTCGTCGGTGTAAAGGATTTGCTTTGCCATGTTTGTTTGGTCCCCAAATGTGTTTGCAATGTCGTCGGATCATCGACGCGCTGTGCGCGTTCGGAATCAGTCTAATGCATAATTCATAATGCATAACTGGAAGCGCGGCGTACTGCCAGTTGCCGTTTATGCATTATGCGTCATGTATTAATCTTAGCTCAGCTTCGCCAGCAGATCGCTTTCGCGCACGATCAGGCATTCTTCGCCGCCGACTTTCACTTCGGTGCCGGAGTACTTGCCAAACAGAACGGTGTCGCCAACTTTGACTTCCAACGTCGCGCGTTTGCCGTTTTCCAGCAGCTTGCCCGGTCCGGTCGCGACCACTTCGCCGCGCTGGGGCTTTTCCTTCGCCGTGTCGGGAAGAACGATGCCGCCGGCCGTCTTCTCTTCCGCATCAAGGCGGCGGATGACAATGCGGTCGTCAAGGGGCTGCAATTCAACTTTGACTGCTTTTTTCGCTGTTGCCGTGGCCATTTTTAGAATCTCCAGGTTATCAATTTTGGATTTTAGATTTTGAATTTTGGATTGGCTTTCGTAGCCAATCCGTTCTCAATCCTGCTCGACGTTGGATCTGGATTTTCAGTATTCGAAAATCCAAAATCCAAAATCGAAAATTCTTACATTCCCATTCCGCCCATTCCGCCCATTCCGCCCATGCCGCCCATTCCACCCATTCCACCACCGTGGCCGCCGTGATCGTGGCCGCCGCCGCCTGCCGCTTCCTTTTCAGGAATCTTGCAGATCATGCAGTCGCTGGTGAGAAGCAGACACGCGACCGATGCGGCATGCTGCAGCGCGCTCTTGGTCACCTTCGCCGGATCAATGACGCCGGCCTTGACCAAGTCGACGTATTCGCCGGTTTCGGCATTGAAGCCAAAGGCGCCCTTGCCGTTGCGGATTTTGTTTGCGACCACCGAGCCGTCATATCCTGCATTGATGGCGATCGTCTTGGCCGGCATATCCAGCGCCTTGCGAATGATGTCGACGCCGACCTGTTCACTGGCCGGAACCTTGACCTTCTCAATCGCCGCGGCCGCGCGTATCAGCGCCACGCCGCCGCCCGGAACGATGCCGCCTTCGATGGCTGCGCGCGTGGCGTGCAGTGCGTCTTCGACGCGCGCTTTCTTCTCTTTCATTTCGCTTTCGGACGCAGCGCCGACATTGATCTGCGCCACGCCGCTGGCCAGCTTGGCCATGCGTTCCTGGAGCTTTTCGCGGTCGTAGTCGCTGGTGGTGGTGCTGATTTCCTTCTTGATCTGCTCGATGCGCGCCTGCATGTGCTTGGTGTCGCCGGCGCCTTCAACAATGGTCGTGTTGTCGGCATCGATCTTGATCTTCTTGGCCGTGCCCAGCATGTCGAACTCCACCGCTTCCAGCTTCATGCCGAGGTCTTCGAAAATGGCCTTGCCGCCAGTGAGAATAGCGATGTCTTCGAGCATGGCTTTGCGGCGGTCGCCGAAACCAGGGGACTTCACGGCAGCCACATTGATGATGCCGCGGATCTTGTTGACAACCAGAGTCGCCAGGGCTTCGCCTTCGATGTCTTCAGCAATGATGAGCAGCGACTTGTTGGCCTTGCTGATCTTTTCGAGCAGCGGCACCAGTTCGCGCACGTTGGAAATTTTCTTCTCGTAGATCAGGATGAGCGGCTTGTCCATCTCAACGGTCATGGCGTCCTGATTGGTGATGAAGTGGGGGCTCAGGTAGCCGCGGTCGAACTGCATGCCTTCAACGACACTCAGTTCGGTCTCAAGGCTCTTGCCTTCTTCAACCGTGATCACGCCGTCGCGTCCGACTTTTTCAAACGCTTCGGAGATCATTTTTCCGATGGCGTTGTCGCCGTTGGCGGAGATCGTCGCGATCTGTTCGATGTCGGCTTTGCCTTTGATCGGCACCGCCATCGCTTCAATCTCTTTGACGATCGCTTCGACAGCCTTTTCCGCGCCGCGCTTGATGCGGACGGGATTGGCGCCGGCGATCACATTCTTCAAGCCTTCCAGGTAGATGGCCTCGGCCAGAACCGTCGCCGTCGTGGTGCCGTCGCCGGCCACGTCGGAGGTCTTGGACGCGACTTCTTTAACCAGTTGCGCAGCCATGTTTTCGTACGGGTTCTGAAGCTCGACTTCTTCGGCGACGGTGACGCCGTCCTTGGTCACTGTGGGCGAACCCCAGGACTTGTCGAGAACTGCGTTGCGTCCGCGTGGTCCCAGGGTGCTTTTCACAGCCCGGGCCAGCTTGGTGACGCCCTCGCGAATGTGCTGGTACGCCTCTTCATCGAAGGCCAGTTGCTTGGCCATAGCTAACGATCCTCCATCGGGTGCTCTGCCAAAAATCCAAATTGTATGTGTGTGCCATCAGTGATTAGCTGAGCGGCGCGCACGTAAGATAACAAAATACGTGCCACGAAAACGTTCTCGTCTAAGTTAAGCAAGCTCTTGTTCATTAACACTTTACGAACATCATAAAAATCATGCACAACGTGAGTGATAGTAAGAATGGTTCAATCTGACGTAGTGCCCTTCACTTTACTTACGTCAAAAAGGGGTGAGCTATTAATCCGCCGCCAGCGCCTTCGTGACATCCACCGAAAAACCGTTCAGCAGCGCCGATGTGGCGGTCGCGCCTTTTTTGAACACGCCGTGCTCGATGTACGTTTTGCCGTCGAGTTTCAGAACGGTGATCTGCCCGTCTTTGGGATCAACGATCCAGTATTCGGGAATGCCGGCCGCGGCGTACTCAAGACGCTTCGTGTTCACGTCGCGAACACGGTTTGCTTTGCCTGCGCTGACGACTTCAACAACCAAATCGGCTCTCTCAGGATAGTTGCCTTTCGGACGGTTCTGTTGCAGGACAAAAATAATGTCCGGTTCGCGGTACACACGGGTGCGCAACTTTAAGGGTAGAGGTGCGGTGAAAACCTCGCCGAGTTTTCCGGGTCGCGAAAATTCATTCAATGCCAACACCATGCACATCACAATTCTTTGGTGCTCAACGGTCGGCATCGGCAACATCTCCACATATCCATCCGTGAATTCGATGAGTGTATTTCCGGCTTTGTCTAATTCGAGATAGGCTTCCTCGCTCCATTCGCCCTGCGCCGGATATAATCGCGCGACTTCCCAGACGGGCTCACCCGGTTTGGAAGCGATGGGGGATGGGTATGAAAACGGAGGCGTTGCAAGTTTCATAATGCGTTCCATTCACCTGACTGAAACTATACCGCCAACAAAGTTGACCGCCAACTGAATTGCCGCTCATTCCGCCTTCGCCAGCCACGCCTTCACCGCCTCGCGCACGCGCTCGATCTCCTGAAATTCCTGTTCGTCCCAATCGGCTGTCCGCGGCAGGAGCTTTCGCGCGCTTCTATCGCGCACGCCGTCGGCTTCTCCCTCTCTGAAGATGTCGCCCAGCACAACCATTGCTGCGACGAGCGCGTCCATATCGGCGCTATATAACTGTGCGCGCAATTGACGAATCAGTTTCAAATGCATGGAATTTTGCGGATTGCGGTAGAGATGAACGCGCAATCCCCCTCGACGCAGCGCCAGTGGGACAAGCGTTGCTCGCCGTACGAAGCGCGGCTGGTTTTCGAGAAACATAAGCGCCGGCTCAAGCACATCACGCAGCACGCACCACACGACATTGCGCGCCGCCACGTTGCGATTCCCGACACTTGTGTGCACACTCAGGTTTTTCCACACCTTTATCACATCGTCAGCGGGAGCGGATCTCGCAAGAGCTGGAAGCACCTCGTCAAGAGCGACGCCGTCCCGCGAAAGGCGAACCAGATCGGGTACGATTTTCAAAAAATGGGGGTTGTCCTCGATGTATTCGAGCAGTACGCGCCGTGTCCAATTGGGCCCGTGTCCGGTTCTCCCCGCGTCCAGCACATGATGCAAATCCTCTACCGTGCCATGCCGCGCCAATAGCTTGACGGCTTCACGATTCGCTCCGGACTCCAGAGTTTTAATCTCCCGCACCATTCCCTGAGCACACCGCAGCGCGGCTTCAGGGTGACGTCGAGTCAGGCCCTCCCAAGCTGCCGCGCTCACCGGATTAGCTTGTTCATTGAAGCGCTCGCTCAGCCGCTTCGCGGATACTTTTCCGCCGGCTAAAATGTCGCGCTGCATCTCCATGAATGATTCTGTTTTCAACCGCGCCAGTTCATTCAGAAAAGTTTCCATCCCATCCCGAATAAAAATGGGCGCGACTTCAGACCATGCTCCAGCCCAACCCGTGCTGTCACCGTCGTCCTCGTCGTAGAATTGCCAGGACATTCCCAATAAAAACAACGGCCCCGGCAAAAAAATAAATCCCAGCGCCAGCGTCAACCAAGCAAAACGAATCCAGCCCGCTTTCCACGCTTTTCGCTCACGCGGCTTGACGTTCTCCGCCGTTTCGCGCGCTTCCATTTTTCTGAAACGTCGATAAGAAAACGGTCCCGCCACCGCCGCCACGAAAGCTAAAAACGGCCCGAACACGGGCACGCCGACATAAACCGCGAGATTGATGATGTGCAGTGCGTTCGGTTCCAGCACGCAGACCCACAGCATCCCGCTGGCGATGCCCAGTTCCAGCAAGCACAGATAAAACACCGCCACCGGCCAGCGGCCGAACATTACCGGCGCGGGGCTTAAAATGGCTCGCAGCGCCAGTATTAGCGACCAAATCACGCCGACCAGAGCCGCGGAACCAGTCACCGCAAAGAGCGCCAGCACATCGCCGCTCAGATCATTGCTGAAATAAGACGCGGCTGCCAGAATCGCCCCGCACCCCAGCGCCAATCCTTGGATCAGGACCGCACTTCGGCCCGTTGGAGTGTTCGGATCAGCAGCGCGCATACAAGGAGTCTAATACGTTACCGGAATGAACGAAAGTGTGGCATTGGCAGTGCCGCACAGGGACGACCGTTAATAGCCGGACAAATGACATCGCAGATTAAACATCGCCAATAGACCTGCTCATGCCACAGAGTTGTCTTGTCAAGAAATCGCCACTCAACCGCGTTCTGCGGTTTACACACAAGGGGCGCTTTTAAGTCGCATGGTGGGATACCCTGAGTCGTTGACTCCCAGACTCAAGACTCAAGACTTATTTTTCAGGAGATTCAAAGAATGTCGTTCCGTTTCATCCAGCGTTGCTCCTTTATAGTGAGTCTCCTCGCCGCCGCGTGCGCCTTCAGCGGCGAAGCGGCCAAGCCCGCGTTTAAAGCCGCCGGCACCGGACTGCTCGGCGATGTCAAAGTTCAGGAAGGCTACACCGCCACGATGTACGCCGCGCCGCCAGAGGTCGCCTATCCGACAGGGCTGACCTGCGCGCCAAATGGCGACGTGTTCGTGTGCATCGACGAAAACGGGTCGCTCGGCCATGACAACGACCGCGGCCGCATTCTCCGCTGCAGCGACACCGACGGCGACGGCAAAGCCGATAAGTTTAATATTTTCTGCAAACTGGACAGTCCGCGCGGAGTCGTTCACACCGGCGATAAACTGTTCGTGCTGAATCCGCCGACGCTGACAGTGTTCAAGATCAACGCCGACGGCAGCGCCTCCGAGCCCGAGATTCTCATCAAGAACATGGGCGGCGGACACAAGCATCCGCGCGGCGCCGATCACACCACCAATCAAATTCAGATCGGCATCGACGGCTGGATCTATATCGCCGCCGGCGATTTCGGATTCTTCAAAGCCATCGACAAAAGCGGCAAGGAATTGGAATACATGGGCGGCGGAGTCGCCCGCGTGCGCCAAGACGGCACCGAACTCGAGATCGTCTCCCACGGCCAGCGCAACATTTACGACGTCGCCATCAGCCCGCTGCTGGACCTCTTCACGCGCGACAACACTAACGACGGCGACGGCTGGGACGTCCACTTGAGCCACGTCGTACCCAGCGCCAACTACGGATACCCCTCTCAGTATAAGAGCTTCCGCGACGAGATGATTCCCGAGATGGTCGACTACGGCGGCGGCTCGCCCTGCGGTTCGCTCTTTCTCGATGAGCCCGGTTTTCCGGAAGGCGTCGGCTACGCATTGTATACGTGTGAATGGGGCCGCGGTCCCGTCTTCCGCCACCCGCTGGAAACCCACGGCGCGAGTTTCAAAGCGCAGCAGATTCCCTTCGTCGAAATGTCGCGCTCGACGGACATGGAAGTCGACGGCCAGGGCCGCCTCTACATCTGCAGTTGGAAAGATGGCGGATTCAGTTTCAACAAAGCCAATCCCAAAGTCGGCTACATCACGCGCGTGACCTGTAACGAAAACAAAGCCGCGCCCTTCCCCGACCTCGCCAAAGCCAGCGATGCCGACCTCGTCAAATTCATCGGATCCACTAGCCATTTCAAACGCATCCATTCGCAGCACGAAATTCTGCGCCGCGGCGCCAAGCCCGAATTCATCGACGGCCTCGAAAAGCTCGCGCTCGCCGATGGCCCGCTTGCGCCGCGCGTCGCCGCGATCTTCACGCTGAAGCAGCTTCAAGGCGAAAAATCCCACGCCGCATTAATCAAGATGGTTGCCAACGCCTCCATTAAGGAGTACGCCCTGCGCGCGCTGGCCGATCGCAAGCCGCAAGGCAAAGATGTGGCGACGAAATTATTCGCGGATGCCCTCGGCGATGCCAGTCCGCGCGTGCGTCTGCAGGCCGCGAGCGGATTGATGCGCCTGGAACGCCGCGACGCCGCGGAGGCTATCATTCCGCTGCTGAACGACGCCGACTACGCCGTCTCGCACCTCGCTTTCCGCGGCCTCGTCGCGCTCAACGCCGACGACGAATGTCTCAACGCACTGGACAAATCGCCCACGAACATGCTGGGAGCGCTCCGCGTGCTTCAAATTCTGCACGATCCCAAAGTCGTTGACGGTCTGCTCGAACGGCTGCCGAAAGCACAGGACCCTATTCTGAAGCAAAACATTCTCCGCGCGCTCTGCCGCCTGCATTTCAAAGAAGCCAAATGGGACGGGAGCTGGTGGGGCACGCGCCCGGATAGCACGGGGCCTTATTACAAAAACGGCACGTGGGAATCGACCGAGAAAATCGCCGCGGCCCTGAAAACCGCGCTGACCACCGGCGATCCCGCCACCGTCAAAACACTTGTACTGGACCTGCAGAAGCACAAAATCGACATGCCCGAAGCCATGGCCATCCTGATGAAAATGGCCGATCAGGACCCCGCCACGCGCGAGAGTGTCGTCACCATGCTCTCCAAGCGCAAAGAGCTTTCCCCCGAAGGCCTCGGCCTGCTGGAAAAAATCGCGCTCGCCGAAAATTCAGACCTGGCGCTGCGCACAAAAACTCTCGGCGTGCTGCAGAAACTCAACGGCACTGCCGCGCAGGACGCCGCCGTGCGCGTGCTCGTCGGCTTCGGAGCCGGCGACAAACCCAATGCGGAACTCGTTCGCGCGCGCGAAGGATATAAGCGCGACGGAGCCCGCCTGCAGCAGGTCGGCTATTTCGCGAAGCTCGCCGATTCACCCCACCCCGCGCAGCGCGAGATCGCTTACGCCGTGCTCCTTCAAGTCGTCGGCAACAAGCAGGCCAAGAAGGATCAGAAAGATAACGCGGCAAAAGCCATCGAGGCCGGCTTTGCAAAACCCGGCGCCGCCGATCTGCTCAAAGCCATCGCTCACTCCAAGACCGACGGCTACACTGAAAAAGTAAAAGCCAAACTCTCTGATCCCAGTGCGGATATCGCCGCCGCAGCCGCTCTCGCAGCAAAAGCATTAAAGATCGATGCCAAGGGCCTGGCCACTCCGGCCAAGCCGACCATCGCCACGATGGACGCGGAGAAAGTCATCGCCGCCGCCATGCCGATGAAAGGCGACGAAAAAGTCGGCGCCGAGTTATTCATCAAACTGCGCTGCGTGGCGTGTCACACCATCACCAAAGCCGAAGGCCTGAAAGGTCCGTTCCTCGGCGACGTCGCCACCCGCTACAAACGCGCGGAGCTGCTTGAATCGATCATGCTGCCCAACGCCAAAATCGCGCAGGGTTTCGTTGGCTATCTATTCAAGATGAAAGACGGCAAGCGCCACGAAGGCTTCGTCTCCAAAGAAGCGGGAGAAGAGGTCGAGATCCGCAATGCCGCCGGTGAAGCCACGATGCTTCCGCTCAACGACATCGAAAAGCGCACCGAGCTCAAAACGTCGATCATGCCCAGCGGCATCGCCGACACTCTCACCGTCGAAGAGCTCGCCAGCCTCATCGCGTATCTGGAATCGATGAAGGTGGCGAAATAAGTTGGGAGTCTGGGAGTCACGTGACGCCAAGACTCCAAGAC
>Ga0163144_10014750_pt1 | contig 16199 bp, 12 predicted proteins | sample OliLak19BULKMAT1_FD_123175 | JGI IMG/M metagenome (GOLD analysis project Ga0163144, IMG submission 123175) | Freshwater microbial mat bacterial communities from Lake Vanda, McMurdo Dry Valleys, Antarctica - Oligotrophic Lake LV.19.BULKMAT1 | ecosystem: Environmental > Aquatic > Freshwater >... | reverse complement strand
TGGGCGCATATACTTCGTTAATTTAAGCCGTTTGTCGGTTATGAACCCAGTGTTCACGCCCTCCAATCCGTTTAAATTGTCTCGTCTCTGCATCCCACTGAACCTTCTTCAGAGTTTCCTTAATCACATTTTTGACGTAACATAAGAATTATAGATTTAACGTAAAGGGCTTGCCTGTGTTTTTTGGTGTCTATCAACAACTTCAACAAAAAGACAGTGGTGGCTCGGGTGCGATGGGCACTTCCGCCCTTGGTAGTGAACCCGCCCTTATTGAATGGCCTGCCGCTTTCACACAGAATTGGGTCGCCTACCCTCAAAATCCCACCATCCAATGGGAAGTGAGCATTGCAGGCCATGTCGCCGAATCGAAAACATTGAGCTATAACGATCTTGCTGCAATGCCGCAGAGCTATCAGGTGCGTCGTTTAGCCTCCAAAAACGGATGGGCCTTTAAAGCCGAATGGCACGGCGTTTTACTCAAAAACATTATGCCCCATGTGTCTGTGCAAACAGGTGCCCGTTTTGTTGAAGTTGAAGACGTGCATGGTAACATTGCACATTTCAACCTTGCAGCCATCAATAAAAGTCAGGCAATGTTAGTGTTGCATCAAGGCAATCATGCGCTGTCTCCGTGGCACGGAGGCCCTGTTCGCTTCATGGCCTTTGAATATAACGCCGAACAGTGCCTAGGTCAGGTAAAAGCCATTCGCTTTTTAACGAAGATAAGCAAAGACGAAAAAACGGTGATGGACGATCAAGCCGTGAAAGCAGGCAAATACTACTGCTATGATCTCCGCGACTTTCAGGAAAGCGATAAAGACGCTGAGTTGAAATCTTTCTAGGGAGCGTATTGTGAATAAATTCGCTCTTTTCTTTACGACATCGTTTCTTTTTATTCGCGATTACAAACGATTGTGGCCTTACTTTAAGCCGTCTATATTTTTGTTTGTCGTTGCAATGTTAAGTGCCACGATGGTCGGTATTCTTGAAGCAATGATGCCTCTGGCAATCAAGCTTTTTATGGATACCGTCTTTGAACAGAAATCGCTGATTCAAGTCATTGATTCATTGCCAGGATGGGTGTCTCCCTTTACGGCTGTGCTTGATCCCTACCGTGAGCAGATGGCGGACATTAACCTTCTCGATCATGCGTCTCTCATCCCTATTGGTATAGTCGCGTTCACGCTGATTCAGGGCGTTTTCAATTACACGGCGACGGTTTGTAATACGATTGTTAAAGTGGATGTGAATAATCGCCTTAAGCATAAATTATTTATGAAGCTTTTAAGCTACGAAACCGCTTGGTACGACAAATCTTCGACAGGTGAAGTGCTTGCCAGATTCGGTGGAGACCCTGATACAGTTACGCAAGGCATTACAGATATCCTAAAGAATGCGGTTGTTCGGATGTTTAGCATCCTCGGTCTGTCTTTAACACTTATCGGCCTTTCCCCTAAATTAGCGTTTATTGCGTTAGGCGTGCTCGGTACGATTGTCATCCCCATTACCCTGTCTCGTAAATACCTCAAGCGAATTAGTGAGCAATCTCTTCTGGCTAGCGGGCAACTATCTACACATTATACTGAGGCACTGCAAGGCAACCGAGTCATTAAACTCTTTAACCTGCCTGAGTCTCAAGCGACTCTATTGGATGGTGCTTTGGCCTTTGTCCGTAAAGTCGGGATTCGCCTTGCGCAGATTTCAGGCTTACTCACCCCAATGATGCATACCATTGCAGGGTTGGGAATCGGGTTGGTACTGTATTTTGGATCGCAACTCATTCAGGCGGGAGACATTACCGCTGGCGGATTTGCGGCCTTTATTACGTCGCTAATTTTGTTATACACGCCGATTAAAAGTCTAGGAAATTCGTCAACACAGTTTCACTTATCGTTCTTGGCCTTGGATCGCGTCTTTGGATGGCTTGAACGGACGCCTGAAATACAATTCAAGGGAACTGTTCAGAAAGCATCTCTGGAGAGTGAACTGGAACTGAAAAATGTTCGGTTTCGCTATGCGGATAATTTACCTGAAGTCCTCAAGAATATAAATCTTACTATTCCTAAGGGGAAAAGCATTGCTCTCGTCGGTGGGTCAGGGTCAGGAAAATCAACGCTAGCGCATCTTTTACTGAGGTTGTATGATCCAAGCAGCGGGGATATCCTCGTTGATGGAACGCCTCTTGCTGAAGTGACTGAGCCTAGTTTACGGCACTTAATGTCTGCAGTATTTCAGGATAACTTTATTTTTTGTGGAAGCCTTCGCGATAATTTGTTGATCGCTAAACAGGATGCTGGAGATGCTGAACTTAAAAATGCCTTGGTTCACGCCTATCTTTGGGAAACCATTCAAACTCAGATGCCCCACGGGTTGGACACGGTTGTTGGCGAGCGTGGAGTAATGCTTTCAGGCGGGCAACGACAGCGATTAGCCATTGCTCGTGCGTTTTTGCGAAATGCGCCTATTCTCGTGTTGGATGAAGCCACTTCAGCCCTCGATAACGAGAGCGAACGGATTATTCAAAAAGCGATTGAAGAGTTGATGGAAAATAGAACAGTCATTGTCATTGCTCACCGATTATCCACCATTCAGCATTGCGATAGCATTGTCGTGATGCAACACGGACGCATTGTTGAAACAGGCAAGCATGATGAACTGCTTAAGGTTGATGGTGCATACGCCAAATTACATGCACTGGGGTCACTCGAACTAATTTAATACCAATTATATTAAGCAAGGGCGTATCGTGTCTTCGTTGTTGCCGACTCTTTTTGTTTAAACATGTATTATTTATACACTTATTTCACAAAAAGAGCCGTCGCCTAGAATCCATCTATCCGTCCTTACTTCCTATAAATGGTATAAGGCAGTTTTTTGATATTTAATATTATTGAGAAAACGAGGCCCTGCGTAAACGATCATGAATAGCGAGCCATTCTGAATGTGAAGGGGGCGTTTCTATCCATATTTCTTCAATGGGTTGAATATCTAAATGACGCAATACTGCGTATACTTTTTGCGCATATTCAGTAGATGATGTTGGCATGACCACCCATTGAAATAAAGATTCTGGGAATCCTTCAGGACGGTCACTAAAGGCCATCACGCCTACGTGTTTTTTAGTGGAAAAAGCATCCCATAGCTGTTCTTCCAAATCACCGACGTGGAATAATCGACATGGCGTCTTCGGTGCGTAATGAGAAACAAACGTTCCCGAGGCCTCAGTCTTTTCACTGGGTTTTGCATAGTAATCGACTACTTCTAACGACACATCGTAATTAGTTAAGATTAATTTCAAGCTCTCTAGTGGTAGACCGCCATGACGAAAAACTCGAATGGTATTATTCACTTCTAGTGAACTCACGTCTAAAATAGTCGATTCTACACCCACGTCGCAAGGACCACCATCCAATATAGAGAGTTTGATTTCGCCTGACTTAATCAAGGGAGAATCGTTAAACTCATCCATCACATGTTGCGCTGTCGTTGGGCTAATTTTCCCAAATCGATTGGCCGATGGAGCCGCTAGTGCTAAACCACTCTCACGTAAAAGTTGAAGCGCTAGTGGATGATTTGGAACTCGCAACCCGACAGTGTTTTTTCCACCTGTAACGACCCCTGACACGGTATCACTTTTAGGTACAATAAACGTGACAGGCCCTGGCCACAAGGCTTGCGTCAGATGATCTAAAAGGGGATGGCGCATAGGGGTATAGCGTTTCCAGCCTTCTAATTGATCAGAAATATGTAAGATCAACGGATGCGTTTGCGGCCGCCCCTTTAAGTGAAAGATATCACCTAGAGCCTTATCATTACTCGCATCAGCGGCAAGGCCGTATACAGTCTCAGTAGGCAAACCAAGGAGGTGGCCAGAGTGGAGGTGGTCAACTGCGTCTTGAATTGAGGATGAAAAAAGCATTGGATGTTTCCGCTAAACCAGATTGCCCCCGCATTCTTGCGGAAGTTTCGCAATGACGAGGGGTCTTTAAATGGATTGCAAGTTAAAAAGCATTTCTAGCGCGGCGTGGGCTGAATCTTTCCCCTTGTTCCCAATAGGGTTTAAATGCTGATGGTCAGGATCGTTAACTTCATAAACCCTTGCGAGCGCTTGTTCTTCCGTATTACAGGTGAGCAATCCAAACATGACAGGCTTTCCGTATTCTAATGATAAATGTTGAATGCCATTCGCTGCCATTGAACACACGTAATCGTAATGGTTCGTATCCCCACGAATCACACATCCTAAACAAATAACCGCATCCACCTTAGTATCCAGATACCGTTTAGCCATCAAGGGGAGTTCAATAGCTCCAGGCACCCATGCTAATTCTATATTTTCAGGGAGAATACCCGATGCTAACAGAAGTTCGATAGCTCCTACCTGCAATGGGTTGCTAATGTGCTCGTTAAATCGTGAAGTAACAATAGCGATGCGTGTTTTAGGGCGATGGGAAAAATAAGAAGAGAGGGGTTCAAGTTGCCCCGTTTGAGGGCTATTTTTAAAAGAGCCTGGTGCTTTAGCGTTGATGACAAGCGTGGGAGTTGCTTTAGAAATCATTGTAAACCTCCTTAATCAGCCATTGAAATCGGAAGTTTAGGCAGCAAGACATCCTCTTGAATAAGGTGGCCTAATTTTTCTTTTTTGGTACGAAGGTAGTGATTATTATCCGCTTGAACACCCTTAACAAGAGGGACGCGCTCACGAACTTTAAGGCCGTAACCATCAATCCCTCGGATTTTACGTGGGTTATTTGTGAGGAGATCAAAGACCGTATACCCAAGATCACGAATAATTTGCGCACCAGTGCCATACTGTCGTAAGTCCGCTTGAAAGCCAAGACGATGATTGGCTTCAACGGTATCAAGCCCTTCATCCTGCAATGCATAGGCTTTAATTTTATTGTTTAAGCCTATGCCACGTCCTTCATGTTGACGCAAATATACAAGCGCTCCATGCCCATGTTCTGCAATCTGTTCGAGAGCTCCGTGGAGCTGGAACCCACAATCACAGCGCAGGCTCCCCAAGATATCACCCGTCAGGCATTCAGAATGTACTCGAATTAGGGGTGTTTTCTCGGAGGACTGTTCATCATCTGGTTTTTTCACCAATGCAATGTGTTCAGAACCATCGAGGGTGTTCTCATAAGCGATAATTGTATAAGCACCAAAGCGTGTGGGCATTTCAGCAACGGATACACGCTTAATGGTTGTTTCCATAGCCAACCGATAGGAGACAAGTTGCGCGATACTAATAAAGGGAAGACCGTGTTTTTCAGCAAAGGCTTTCAGCGAAACCCGACGTGCCATAGTGCCGTCTTCATTCATGATTTCGCAGATAACGCCTGCTGGGGCGTGACCTGCTAATCGTGCCAAATCGACGCTTGCTTCGGTATGACCAACCCGCTCAAGAACTCCGCCTTTTTTTGCGCGAATGGGAAAAACGTGACCAGGGCGACGAAGGTCTCTCGCTTGAGCATCATTCGCAACCGCCAACTGAATGGTTTTAGCACGATCAGACGCCGATATGCCTGTTGTGATACCGTATTTAGGATGTCCGTCAATGCTTATGGTAAAGGCGGTTTGCATGGCATCTTCGTTATGCGAAACCATTTGGGGAAGTTCTAACTGAGAACAACGTTCAGGCATTAGTGCTAAACACACCAGCCCTCGCCCTTCAACAGCCATAAAGTTAATCGTTTCAGGAGTGATGAGTTCTGCAATAGCGACGAGGTCTCCCTCATTTTCACGGTCTTCATCATCAACAAGAACGACACACTGCCCTTTTTGTAACGCTTTTATAGCGTCATCGATAGAGTTGAAAACAGACGATACGTTAGACATTATGAAACCTCAAGATGATTTTATCTATGTCTATCATACGTGAAATATAAAACAGTCTCAAATGAATTCTAGCAAATAATTTCATATTATGCCTGATAATAACAAGTCCAGTATTTAATAAACAATATGTTACAGAAATTGCAAACCCTTATTAAAAAAGGTATACTAGAACTGTTGGTTTCTTCATAATTCGGTCGTTTAATTCACGTCGCTTCTCTTAATTTTTTTGAACACCATTATACTTTATTAAACACATATGTGTAGAACATTTTTTAACTCTTATTGATGCTTAGTTGTTAGATTGTTTAAGTCAGTCCTTGTTGGGCAAATATTGTTATGGAGGCTAGTTGCTATTATGGGTGCTATGTATTTATCCTCGAAATTAAACGTAATGAATTATTCTAACGAGATGCCTGATGCATCGAGCTTAGCGGTTGTACTTACGCGTACGTGCCGTTTGCGTAATAAAATCCTTTCTCAGTTGAAGTTGCCTGATGGCTTGAAATTAGTCGCTCATTTTAGACAGGGCATGGAATTATCTTCACAGATTACCGAATTTGCCCGCTTAGGAGACACACTCGTGTTTGAGTGCACACTTGACGATCGCGAAACAGGTCGCCTCATTTTCTAACCGAGTATATGTTTGACTTAACTATATTTTATTCTTGCTTATGGATGCCTCACTTTAGGGTGGGGCCTTTTTTTTTGAATCGTTTGGATGTAACGTAATGTATCAATACTGCCACCTCTTTTGTACTGATTACTTTATTGCAGTACGAGAAATAAGCAAGTTCAAGCCTTTAAATTCTGAAACCCATACGCATTCTTAAAAGGTCACACATACACACTATGATTTCATCTACCCTTTCGCATCGTAGCCTAGCTAATACGTCCTTAGTGCGTCAAACCATTACCGAAAAAGAGCGTATTGCATCTCCTGAAAAACATTCGTGGGTGAAGACAGTGATGATGATAAATCCATTGACTGCTCCACTTGTTCTGATTCAAGAACTTTTCGTTAAAAGCTAATTGATGATTGAATAGACCTCCAACTATTAAATTTGTCAGAACAAAAACTCCCCGCTACCTATCGTAGGAGTGGGGAGTTTTCAATTTAATGTGTAAAAAGTTTTAGGACGCTGCTTTTTCAGAAATAATAGGAGATGGAGATGTCTCTTTATTCTTGGCATCATCTACTACCGTAAGTGAACTTTTCTTTTTGACCATATCGGGTGTAATGGTCAAATGTGTCAACTCGGTATTGCTTGGTGCTTCATACATAAAGTCGAGCATAATTTCTTCAAGAATTGAACGTAACGCTCGAGCACCCGTTTTTCGCTTGGCCGCTTCCTGAGCGATGGCTTTGGCGGTATCTTTATCAAATTCAAGCGTGATATCATCCATGTGCAAAAGTTCTTTGTACTGTTTGAATAACGCACTCTTGGGTTCAGTAAGAATACGCATCAACGCGTTTTCATCGAGAGGCTCTAGCACCGCGAGAACAGGAACGCGTCCAGTAAATTCTGGAATAAGCCCAAACTTAACTAGGTCGTCAGGCTCCGTTTTTTTCAAGAGCTTTGCGCTTTCCATCTCGCGCTCGTAAGCTGTTTTTGGAATGTGCTTCGCTTCTTCACCAAAGCCAATTCTGCCTGTACTTTCATCGCGACGAGCAATGATTTTCTCGAGGCCGTCAAACGCACCACCACAGATGAAGAGGATATTTGAGGTATTGATTTGGATGAATTCTTGATGCGGATGCTTGCGCCCACCTTGAGGAGGGACATTCGCAGTTGTGCCTTCAATCATTTTAAGAAGTGCTTGCTGCACACCTTCGCCTGAAACATCACGCGTGATGCTGGGGTTTTCACTTTTACGAGAAATTTTGTCAATTTCATCAATGTAAATTATGCCCTGTTCAGCACGCGCCGCATCATAATCGGCTGCCTGATAAAGACGGAGCAAAATATTTTCGACATCGTCTCCAACGTACCCTGCTTCGGTAAGTGTGGTAGCATCGGCTACTGCAAAAGGAACGTTTAAATGCTTTGCCATGGTTTGAGCAAGCAATGTTTTGCCGCTACCCGTTGGGCCAATTAACATAATGTTTGATTTAGAAATCTCAACTTCTGAAGTCGTTTCATCTTCTGTCGCAAGTTTTTGTTTGAGCGTGTAATTGATCCGTTTATAGTGATTGTAAACCGCTACAGCGAGAATCTTTTTTGCATCTTCTTGACCGATGATGTGCTCATCCAGAAGTGCTTTGAGTTCTTTAGGTGTAGGAAGGTTTTCAATAAATTTAGGAACATTTTCCTCTTGGCCTTCTTTGCCCTTGGCAACACCCGTAGGTTTAGCAAATTCCATGAATTCTTCTGCAAGAATTTCATTGCAAAGTTCAACACATTCATCACAAATATAGACTTCTGGTCCTTCGATTAATTTTTTGACTTGATCCTGCGTTTTTCCGCAAAACGAGCATCGTAATCTAGATTCTTCAAAATTGGACATGATTTACAAAATGCTCCTAGAGAACTAAAAAAGGAAAGACTGAAACTTTCAAAGCAGCTTCAGTCTCTCATACAAAGCTAGTGAAACCTAATCGTTTTCTCAACTTAAAGCTTGGTAATGACCTTATCAATGATACCGTAAGCCACAGCTTCATCGGGGGTCATGAAATAATCACGATCAGCATCCTGCTCAATTTTTTGAATGGATTGCCCTGTGTGATAAGCCGTAAGTTGTGCGAGCGTGCGCTTTAAACGACTAATTTCCGCCGCCTGAATTTCAATATCTGATGTCTGGCCTTGGGCACCGCCCCATGGTTGGTGCATCATAATGCGAGCATGTGGTAAAGCCATACGCTTGCCTTTGGCACCACCAGAAAGTAAAAACTGACCCATCGAACAAGCCTGCCCCAAGCAAATAGTTGAGACATCGGCTTTTACATGCTGCATGGTATCGTAAATGGCGAGACCAGCAGTTACGCTACCACCAGGGGAGTTGATGTAGATCATAATGTCTTTATCCGGATTCTCAGAATCCAAGAGCAAGAGCTGTGCGATCAGTACGTTTGCGACGTTATCATCAACGCCTGTTCCCAGAAAAATAATACGCTCACGAAGTAAGCGTGAAAAAATATCAAACGAGCGCTCTCCACGGCTGGATTGCTCAATAACCATTGGCACTAAGGCCATTTGTTGTTCAAACGTAGACATAGCAGGGGTGGCCTCTCAACATATAGGACGGTATGTGTCTATTGTATCAAATCGATAGGGTAAAGACGAGTAAAAATGTGAGCGTTCTCTTTGAATCACCCATTGTTAGGAGAGATAAAAGGCCTTCTTTTATAAGTAAAGAAGGCTCTTTCAAGTCTAAGAGCGAATGGTTTATGTCTCAATAGTTTCTGAAGGTGTTTCATCCATCTTAGGTATCTCTTGAGATACTTCTTCTTTTTGGGCTTTGGCTTTTTTAGGCTTTGCAGCTTTCTTCTCTGATTTAGCTCCAACATCACCTTCTAAGGCAGGTTCATTTTTTTGAGGATCAACCATTGTGAAAGACGCACGGTTAATCAGTAGATCAACCACCTTTTGAGCCAAGAGTTGATCTGTCAACGATTGAATACCATTTGGCTGTTGAGCCAACTGTTTCATAATGACTTTTTCTTCAACATTTTGTTGATGTGCCATCTCTTTAATATGTACTTCAAACTCTTTTTCTTCAAGGGTTAATTTTTCTTGAGCGGCCACTTCAGCGAAGGCCAAGCTTGTTTTAATACGCTGTCTTGCCTCAGCACGGAAGTTTTCCTGCATTTCAGCCTGATTGGACTTCACAAAGTCTTGGAAGTTAAGCCCTTGTTGCTCAAAGCGTTGAGACATTTCTTCCATAATCGATTCGACTTCACGCTGGATCATTCCTTCAGGCACAGCAACCTTTGTTGCTTCAACAAGAGCATTAACAGTGGCGCGCTGCTTGCGATACGTATCATCCATTTCAGCCCGCTTTTTAAGGCGTTCTTTAACGGCAACTTTAACGTCTTCGGCAGTTTTATAGTTGCCCAACTCAGGAGCGACATCATCCGAAAGTTCAGGAACCTTGTATTCTTTCACATCTTTAACAGTGACAACGAAGGTCGCTTTCTTACCAGCAAGGGATTCATCAAAGTAATCTTCAGGGAAGTCAACATCCATTGTGAATTCTTCGTTTACGGGCTTTCCAAGCAATTGAGTTGTAAAGCTCTCAATAAAGTGATTATTACTTAGATCAAGCTGAAAATCTTCTGCACTTCCACCAGGAATTTCTTCTTCTTCCAAGGTGCCTTTGAAGTCCAGAATGACGATGTCCTTTTCTTCGACTTTTTCACGGCCTTCAATGGATTCAAGTTTGGCAATCCGCTCAAGCATGGAAGCGACTTCTCTTTCCTCGCCATTTTCAACGTCTTCCGCTTTTTCAACATCAACGTTGAGCTTTAAGTCTTCAGGCAGCGTTACAGTTGGGCGAATGTCGACATCTGCAACCACACGAATACCTGTTTCAATTTCGAATTCTAGTTCGCGAACACGTGGAGGAGCAACGACATCAAGTTTATTATCACTGATTACATCCGCGAAAATGTAGGGTAGGTATCGATCAAGCGCTTCCTGCTTGACCGTATCTGTACCAACGGCCTTTTCGATCATGCGCAGAGGCGCTTTGCCGCGACGGAACCCAGGAACATTAACGCGTTGGCCTACACGGCGGCACGCTTTGTTAAATTCTTGTTGGGCTTGATCTGCAGGCACCTTGATTTCGACGCGAACGGCTGAGCTTTCTTCGATGGGGGTTAATTCAACTTGCATGGACATTCAAGAATCCTTCTCTTCACCGTCTTCGAGCCACAGGAGTACCGAGCCGAACGACGTAACACAGATTTGTATAGATGAGTCTAGTATAGTACAAAGTCGTTAAAATGGAATCGAGATGTAACACTCGCCATAATTTGTGAATGTAAGCGCTACGGATTCTCCGCGTCGCAAACTTCGTGCTAGTTTGCTATACCTGCTTTTCTAAAATAGCCACTAAAAATTGGCACTAAAAAAAGCGGGAGACGAGATTCGAACTCGCGACATCTTCCTTGGCAAGGAAGCATTCTACCACTGAATTACTCCCGCTTATATAACTAAGCGTGTTTATTTAATTGTGTGTTTCAAGGCAACAACCTCTGGACAACTTCTATACTACGCAATCAAGCGGTATGTGCAAGCATTATTTTTTAAAGTTCTAGCTTACTCGTCGTCTAACCGCTTTGAAATATCATCAAGCATTTCGAGGCTCATGTCATCGAAGTAGACTAAATGCGTTCCAACACTTTCACCTGACAACGTGTTTGGAATCAAATTACACGGATATTCCGTCACCACGCCTTCATCCCATGTGAGTTCAAGATTTGCATGAATGGCGGTGTGGATAGTCAACGGGCGATCCAGCGTTAAACGTACCCCCATCTCGCTAATTTCCTTTGTGACCCCTGCGTAGGTGAGTCCTTCATCCATCTTTAACATGCAGGAGACGCGCATGGTCGATGACGGAGCAATGCGAATCAACCCTTCTCGGGGGCCGTATATTTGTTCGATGACTTCCAAGCGTTCGTCACGGCTGAGTCTTAGGAAGTTTACACCGACGAGCACTTGATCCTTTTGAAACGGAATGACGCGCTTAACGCTGGTGGAGAGTTCGCTGGTGTGGCCGTTTGACCACTTGATCTTGAGCAGGAGACGATCGTTTATGCGGTACGGATTCTTTTCAGGCATAACTAGTGATAGACCTGTTTCGCTGACTTCGTTAGTGAAGCTGTTGATGGCAGGTAAGCCTTCGCGTTGGATCACGGCAGGCAGGAAGGCTTGAAAGCGGGGGGTGCGTCGTCTATAGGGGATTTCTTCCGCGCGGTTTAAACGGAAAACGGTGTTTAGCATACTCAGGAGGGATGTACCAAAACTAAAGTCATCATGCTGTGTTTGATTCCAGACGCTGTCCGAACTGAACATGTGTCGGATAATGGCTTGGTGCTGTTCATCAGTGCGGTTCACAACACGCAAACCGACGGTGTGTTCTTTGGTATCAGGATCAACATAGCTGCGCACAACTTGTACGCCGAAGACGTTGACTTCATCAATGCTCCAGTCCATCAGCTTAATAGCCAAGGTGCCTGCAACAGGGATGGGTTCTGGGAAAGTGGCAGCGAATCCGCTTTCGCTCAGGTTGCTCACATGCCCAACGGCGATGGTGCCATCGAGCAATCGCAATTCGCAACGGACGCGCTTACTCACACGCGGCGTTAAGCGGAATTGTGGACGTTCCTGAGCCACATAGATAGACCCTAGCAAGAGCGCGAGGTTGTAGATGCCCCAGAAAAAGTTGGTGAACAATCCACCGAGGTAGGCAGGGTTTTCAAAAGATCGGTAGGCCGCCACAACGAGTCCAATCGCAATGGCCATAGATAACACAAGCTGGGGCCACACGAGTTGCCAGTTGAAGAAAATCTGGTTTGAAATATGACCTTTGGGGGTCACGTTAAAGGTGTTATCTTTTGGGGAAATGAGTGCGCCATACGCCGCGATGGTATGGTAAAGGCTCACACTGGTTTCGTATACTTCAGACCAGAACAGGTGGCGCGTGTTCTTGCTGAGAATCGAGTATCCCCAGTATAGAGCTACAAAAGAGGGCACATAATAAATGAAAATTTCAGTCAGTGTCGCCTCAATGGGGCGCAGTCCAAAGAGAAGGTACATCAATGGCGTGAGAATGAAAATGAGTCGCATTGGGCCAGTGAAAAAGTACCAGACCCCTGAGCAATAGCACATGCGCTGCGCAAACGTGAGTCCCTTAACAAAGAGTGGGTTATCGTGGAAAATAATTTGCGCCATGCCGCGTGCCCAACGCAGGCGTTGCTTGACGAAATCGCCAAAGCTATCCTGTGCCATGCCTGCGGTGAGGTTCTTGTTATACATCACTGATTCCCAGCCTTTGGCGTGAAGCCTTAGGCCTGTGTGGGTATCTTCGGTGATGGTTTCGGTGGCGAATCCGCCGACGCTGTTAATGGCTTCACGACGGAACAATGCGCCTGTGCCAGCGAAGAAAGCAGCTCCCCAATAATCATTGCCTGGCTGAATCACATGGTAGAAAAAGTCTTGTTCGTTAGAAACAACGTGATCCGCAACGAGGTTTCTCTGGAAGGGATCAAGGCTAAAGAAGTGTTGGGGCGTTTGAACAAAGGCGAGTGTTTTCTTTTGCTGGAAGAACCCAACAATTTCCCGTAAGGCAAAGCGCGTGGGGACGTGATCGGCATCAAGTACCATGATTAAATCGCTATTGCTATGCTTCATCGCGTTGTTGAGGTTGCCCGCTTTGGCGTGTTTGTTATCATCCCGACGAATGTACTGTACGCCTAAGTGTTCCGCGAGTTGACGAATTTCAGGACGTTCGCCATCATCTAAAATATACACCGTTTTCTTGGCGTATTCAACGGCATTACAACCCACGAGGGTTCTATAAAGAAGGGAGATCGGTTCGTTGTAGGTACACACCATGATATCCACACTCGGTAGATTATCCATGATGAGAATTGGGGGATTCTTGGATCGTTCAGTAGGATTCCAAAGTTGGAAGTAACCGAGTAATAACGATACATAAGCCATCAATTCGCCTGTGTACAGGAACCATGTCGCAATCATGTTCCCAGTCCCGTCAGGGGACATGGTTTCCATGCCACGCCAGAGCATATGCCGAGAAATCGTAAACACTGTAAGCAGAATAAGGACGTGACGCCCCTTCTTCGGTGCAACAAGCCCCACAGTAATCGCCATCCCGACAAGGGCGACACTCAAAAGACCCTGTAGCGCAATCGGTAAGCCTAACGAAATATTCGGTGCTTCCCATGCGCGGAAAATGGCGGCCATCCACTCATCGGTTTGGGCTACACCAAGATTTAAGACAGGAATTGCATCAAGGTGGAGGATGCCAATCAATGTTTTAAGCAGGGCTAACAGAACCAGACTACTGGTTAGCAAAATCGCGACAATCACACTGGAAAGGATAAAGGCTTGTATTATTCGCGCTAATTTCACAGGAAGGGTCGCCTCAATTATCATCTACACCTCCTGTTAGTGTAAGGGATAAGCGTTCTAATAGACGACTCCCCCCGCCGATGCTACTGTGGCTGGGGGAGTGAAATTGAGTTTTATTATATACCGTGTAGGGGCAGGCCTTGTGTCTGCCCTCCAGCCAGCATTATCGTAGGGCGGACACGAGGCTCGCCCCTAAAGGTCAAAAGCTCACAAGTTTTTAAGCTTGATCCAACAGAATGCGGACTTGCTGAGGTTTGAATTTGCCCTGCTTGCTAATGGTGAAATCCACATAGTCGCCTGCCTGCATGGCCTCAATCGTGTTTAGCAATACATCCACGTTCACAATGGGCTGTCTGTTAATGTGGGTAATCACATCTCCCCCAATCAGGAGGCTATCCCCTGTAGGCAATGAGACTTGCGTGTTTCCCCCTTGAAGTCCTGCACGAGCCGCAGGGGTGTCTTGCTGAACGCTTTCAATCATCACCCCGTAACCAACATTTAGATTCAGCATTTTCGCCACAGGCGGCGTAATTGAAACTCCCAGCGTGACCCCTAGTTTCGGGCGTTGCACTTCTCCAAACTGGATGTAATCATTCACAAAGCGCATGAGTGTATCCACAGGAACAGCAAAGTTTAACCCTGTCGAAGCATTGCCTGGAAGAACACCAGCCGTGTTCATTCCAATAAGTTCGCCGTTACTGTTAAGAAGCGCACCCCCCGAATTGCCTGGGTTGATGTCTGCGTCAATCTGAATCATGCCAATCGTGCGCCCGCCAATCGTGGGAAACGGACGGTTCACACTGGAGACAATCCCTTTGGTCATCGTGCCATTTAAACCAAGAGGCGAGCCAATCGTGAGGGCTTCCTGTCCTATTTTCAAGCCGTCACTTTTACCAATAGCGACGCTCGCAAACGTCTCACCACGTTCATTCGGTTCAAGCTTCAACACTGCCAAATCGTAAGCAGGTTCCTGTCCGATAAGCTTGGCCATATAGGGACTATTTTTGCCAGGAAGCGAGACAACCAAGGCATCAATGCCTTTAATCACATGGTAGTTGGTAATCATGTATCCACGCGGATCAATGATAATCCCTGAGCCAATCCCGCCCAACTGCTGGGAGTTTAACGCTTGATCGAGTGTGGTTGATACCGTGGTGAGGCTGACAACAGCGGAAGATGCTTTTTCGTAAACGTCAATGGTACGACGTTCTTCTTCTGTTAAGTCGTGCCCTCCCGATCCTTCTGAATATACCCCAAGTTCACCAGGAAGCAGTCCGATTTGTTTAGGGGGAGCAACGAGTAATAGCGTCGTGCTTAATACCCCTACAATTCCAAGGGCGATGGATGATTTAATGAGGAGGGGAGAGAATCGTGGCATATGTTTACCTTAAGAGAGTGGGGCGTTCGCGAGAAAAAGCTAGGGCGTTTTTTCGTTTTTCTTGACATCTTCCTGAGCTTTACGCCACTTGCGCCAATGTTCGGAATGTTGCGAGCCTTGTGGTTTAGGTTCTTCCTGCTTGAGTTTCTTTTGAAGCGTTGGAGGCTTGTCTGCCTCATTGATGTCATTCATATGGGCAAACTTGATTTGAATATCAGGTGTAAACCAGAGCAGGTAACTCATCACCACGAGCGCCCAGACCATCGCGCCTTGCAGGAGTCCAATTTTCATCCCATCCATCATGCCGTAAATCGTCGCATTCCAGAGCGCGGTAAATATCATGCTGGGGAAAATAACCACAAAGAACAGGATGACGCTCACCATCAGAAACATGAGCAGTAAACCCGAAAAGCCCTGAAATTCAAATTTTTGCATAGAGGGGAACATCTCCTGAATCGATGACGCGAGCGGACATGAGCATGAAGCACCGTCAACACGAACTGACGCTAGTATAGAGAAAAGGGTTACATAATGCAAAGATGTTGAGAGAGACGCAGGCCAAACCAGTGAATGATATAATTGCATAAAAAATAGGATCGTCGTTCTGTAGAATCCCCAGTTCTCTCGCTTGCGTGACGATCAGTATCTGAGCCAGTTATAGCATCAAATCCCGAGATCCTGACCTGCGCGCAGGCGACTGATTGAAAAGCCAATCAACAGGATGGCGCGGCAACTTTTAACTTTTCAAAAGGGCTATTATACCCATTATATTAAGCAAGGGCGTATCGCGTCTTCGTTGTTGCCGCCTCTTTTTGTTCAAACATGTATTATGTATACACTTATTTCACAAAAAGAGGCGTCGCCTAGAATCCATCCATCCGCCC
>Ga0163144_10014749_pt1 | contig 16199 bp, 16 predicted proteins | sample OliLak19BULKMAT1_FD_123175 | JGI IMG/M metagenome (GOLD analysis project Ga0163144, IMG submission 123175) | Freshwater microbial mat bacterial communities from Lake Vanda, McMurdo Dry Valleys, Antarctica - Oligotrophic Lake LV.19.BULKMAT1 | ecosystem: Environmental > Aquatic > Freshwater >... | reverse complement strand
CCCAAAGATGACGATTGAAAAAACGCAAGTTCGACAATTGAAAAAACGCAAGTTCACAAAACTTCGTATCTTGCATTGTCAAAACGATTATTCATTGATAATAAATCACTTATCTCTGCGTTTTTGCGTTTCCAAACTTTCGTTTTTTGTGAGGGAGTTGCGTGTATTTGGGAGTTACCGGAAACCCTAAGGCGACAGTGCTACCATCTAACGGACGGACTTTAAAACAACTTTTTTGACAACTTAAACAGACAGCGAATGACAATAAACCAACCGACCCTGCAAGATGCCAACCCTTCAAAAAAAGTAAAACACCCCACCGCACAAAAAATAAAATTCTATTGCCACCCACATTGCTCACATTTGCCTTTGCTTGCCGACACACAAGCCAGCCCAAAAGCAAAGTCAAAAGAGAGCAATCGCCAACGCCTTACAAAACCGGATAATTTCGGATAATGACTAAAAACAGAACTTGCACCTGATTTTGGATATCGCCACACAAATATTACTCAACAGCATCGTTTCAGGACTTCTTCTAAGTCTTGTAGCCATTGGCTTTACCTATATCTTCAGGACAACTAGAGTATTTCACCTTGCACATGGAGGCATTTATGTTGCAGGTGCATTCGCTTGTTGGTGGACACTGACAAATACAAACAATTGGTTTATTGCAATTGCTTTCGCAATTGCAGTTGTGGCAATCTTAATTTATCTCATTGAAAAAGCCGTTTACCTACCCCTTAATAAAAAACAATCCAACCAAAGTATTTCATTGATTGCATCAATGGGTTTGTATGTGGTAATCATAAATGTATTGGCTTTGCTTTTCGGAAACGAAAACAAGATAATTGAAAATTATATTTCGGGTTCTTATGAAATTGGCAACATCATTTTGACAAAAGTTCAAATGATTCAAACAGTAATAGGAATTGTGGCTACCGCCACACTCCTAATTTATTTGAAACTCTCAAAATCAAATTTGGCTTTGCAAGCCATATCCGACAGCGAAACAATCAGTAAAGTTTTTGGTATCAACACCAATAATGAAAGGTTGAAAGTATTTATTGCCGGAAGTATTTTGGCTTGCATTGCTGCAATCCTCAAAACTTTGGAAGTTGGTATTGACCCACAAGCCGGAATGAGCATCACACTTACAGCAGCAGTTGTAGCAATTTTAGTTTCAAGAATGAATGTGTTATTGGTAATTGCATTTTCAATTGCATTAACCATTCTGCAAAATTCAGTTGAATGGTTTTTAGATGCACAATGGAAAGACGGAATTACGTTCCTTCTCTTGTTGCTTGTAATTCTTTTTAGAACGGAAGGCATCATCAGTTATAACCTAAGAAAAGACAGAGCATGAACTATGTTCTTCACATATTAGTAATGCTTGAAATCTATATATTGTTGGCACTTAGTGCCAATCAAAAAATTGGTTTGTCTGGCTTGTTGAGTTTAGCACAAGCGGTTTTTTATGGTGTTGGTGCTTATGCAAGTGCAATCGTAATTACAAAATTTGGTTTCAGTTATTGGTTGGCTTTGCCTGTTGCAATTTCCGCTTGTGTTATTACAGCTTTAGTTTTCAGTTTTATTGCAGGTAAAGTAAGAGAACTCTATTTCAGTTTAGCAACATTGGCTTTGCAAATTATTTTCTTTTCAGTTTGCTACAATTGGATTCCTGTTACAAACGGTTCGTATGGCATTTCAGGAATTTCCAATCCCGAAATTTTCGGAATGAAAATTAACACACCTTTAAGTTTCGCTTTGTTTGGTGGAGTTGTCGTTTCACTTGTCATTGTCTTTTATGTTTGGTTTCTTAAAACTCCAATCAGCCGACTAATACAAGCAACCCGTGATGACCAAATTGCAGTATTGAGTTTGGGCAAGAACCCAAACTATTACAAACGGGTAAGCATTATTTTATCTGCAATTATTGCAGGAGTTGCAGGTAGCATTTACGCAACCTACACTACATACATAGACCCAAGTTCATTCACATTAGATGAATCAATTTTAATTTTAAGCATCGTTTTAATTGGTGGTGTAGGTAGAATAATTGGACCAATAACCGGAGCAGTCATTTACATTTTGCTACCCGAAGTTTTAAAATTTCTACAAATGCCTGACGGTATTGCAGCCAATGTGCGAATGATATTATTTGGTTTGTTATTGGTGTTGATAGTTCGTTTTAAACCCAAAGGAATCTTTGGAAAATTTATGATTCAATGAGCAACATTCTGAACATAGAAAATCTGAACAAATCTTTTGACGGTGTTTCACCTGTCAAAGATGTTTTGTTTGCAGTAGGCAAGCTCGACATTGTTTTGATTAGTGGAGAAAATGGAGCAGGTAAAACAACTTTGTTCAACCTCATAACAGGATTAGAAAAACCAACGCAAGGAAAAATTACTTTCAATGAAAACAACCTTGCTAATAAATCTGCCTTGCAAATTTCAAGACTTGGAATAATTCGCTTGTATCAACAACCACGACTGTTTAAAAATTTGTTAGTTTGGGAAAATTTGGTTTCGGCAGCACACCAAAACAAAGGCAACAGTTTTGTCAATCTCATTTTCAAACACAAGGCAGCGAAGCAAGAAGATGAAAACCTTAAACATAAAGCCATTGCCTTACTTACAAGATTTGGCTTGCAAGATTTAAGCAACCAAACAGCCGGAGAACTTTCTTATGGACAACAAAAACTAATTTCCTTTTGCATGATTGCAATGAACGGAACTCAATTGGCTTTGTTGGATGAACCCTTTGCAGGGCTGAATCCACAAACGATTGAACGCTTTAGCAAAATAATTTTGCAAATGAATAGTGAAGGAATCACATTCTTAATCATTGAACACAACACAAACAAAGCATTGGAAATTTGCAACCGACACATTGAAATGAAAGATGGAAAAATATATAACCTAAAGCAACAAGCCGTATGAGTGCATTGCTTCACATAGATAATTTAAGTTCGGGCTACAACGGCAAAACCGTTTTGCAGAACATTTCTATTTCGCTTGCTAAAGGCGAAGTGCTTTCCGTAATTGGGCAAAACGGTTGTGGCAAAAGCACTTTGCTGAAAACTATTGCAAGGATAATTACGGATAATGCAGGGAACATTTCCTTTGCAGGAGTGAATTTGAATAACAAAAATACCTGGGACTTAAAGCAACTTGGCATATCTTGGTTTGTGCAAGGTGGAATGGTATTCCCGACTATGAAAGTGAGTGAACATTTTGAATTAGCATTGAGAGAGAAAAGCAAAACAGAAGCAACAAGCATCAAAGAAGAATGCCTCTCCTACTTCCCTGCATTATCAAATTGCATGGACAAACGAGGCGGCAATCTTTCAGGCGGACAAAGGCAAATGCTTTCATTCGCTATGTTGCTTGCACAACAAACGCAATGTTGGTTATTAGACGAACCCACAGCAGGGCTTGCACCCGAAGCAGTAAAGGAAGCAGTTGCGTTTTTGAAAAAGATGAAACAAGACAGCAACAGAACAATGATATTGGTAGAACATAATTATCCAGTTGCATTTGAATTGGCAGACAATGTTGCCATCATCAAAGATGGAAAATTGTTTGAAAGTTTTCTGAAAACAGAATTTCTAAAAGCGGATTTCTTAAACACACATTTGTATAACTAAAAAGTGAAAAATAAAATGAGAAACAAAATTTCAAAATCAGTATTAGCAATAACAATGAGCATTTTAATGTTTAGTGCTTGCAATAATACAAATACACCAAAGCAAAACGAAATGACCGTTGTAAAAATCGGTTCAATATTACCATTGACGGGACCAATTGCAGGTTACGGAAATTTTGCAAAACAAGGACAGCAAAAAGCAATTGAGGATTTGAACAAAATGCAAACTGATTTTAAATTTGAACTTGCTTTAGAAGATGGAAAAAGTGAAGGAAAAGAAGCAGTTACCGCTTACCGAAAATTAAGAGGCGAAGGAGTTGACATTATTACAGCAGGTTCAAGTGCTATGTGTATGCCTGTGTTGCCATTGGCAGTAAAAGAAACAGTGTTGTATTTTCCAAGTGCCTCACACCCCGACATTAACAAAGAAGTTTCACCTTTTGTGTTTAGGAATTTTGTAACCGCAGCACAGGAAGTTCCTTTGATTTTGGCAGCCATTGACAGTAGCAGAAAAGGTAAAACAGTTTTGATAACCGTAAATGATGATTTTGGAAAAGGCTTTGCTTCAAAAGTTGACGAAATAAAAAGTCAATACAAATGGGTAAACTTTGTGATGGAAACAACAGCAGAAAAGAAAGAAACCGACTTTACTGTTTTGGTTCAAAAGATTAAGCAAGCCAAGCCGGACAATGTGATAATTGTTAGTTATGGAAAATCAGCAGGTTCATTGGTAAACAAGTTGAGTGAACAGAAAATCAATTGCAATATTTATGTTTCATTCTCTTATCTGCTAACAGAAGCAAACAAAGTTGCCCTGTCAAACACAGGTATAAAATGTGTTACAGTGGAAGCCGGAAATGTTGATGTAAAAGAAGCGTTAGACTATGCAACAATTTACCTAATCGGTAAAACGATAATTGAAACTAAAAGCACAAGTGTTGATTCAATTGCTTCGCACTTACTAAATATGACAACATTCAATGCCAATGGGATTGTAATGAGTTTTCAACCCAACCACGATATTCTCCCAATAGCAAAACTTATAACACTACAATAGAGAAATGATGAAAGTTGAAACAAAGACGTTAGATGTAAAATGGCTAACAAAGGCAAAAAAGGAAACACTAATTAATGTGCTATTGGAATATGATTTAATCCAAAAAAGTTTTGTTCCTTGGCTATGCCATATAATGGCAAATACAGAAAATGAAAGAGTGAGACAACTACTTTTGCCAAACCTTATTGAAGAATGTGGCGACTTTAGAAAGAAGAATTCTCACCACGATTTATATTTACGAATGCTGGAATACAATAAAATAAGTGTTGCTAATCACAAGTTCAGTAAACTGACAATTAAAACAGAAAAGAGATACACTAAGCTATTTTCTTCTAAAAATACCTACAGAAGTTTGTGTGTAGTTGGACCAGGAATAGAGGCAATTTCATCAGATTTTCTTTCCCCTATGTATATTGCAGTAAAAAATATTTACGGTGAATCTAAACACATGATTTATTTTACACTTCACCTTTCTGAAATGGAAGATGAACATGCAAATTGTATTGAAGATGCGATGAGAATTATGGAAAAAGAAAATCCTAAACTTTTACGGGAAAAAGAAGCATACATAAATGAAGGCATAGAAATATTTAGAAACTTTTGGGACAACTTGCCTAAACATATCTAATCATAAACATGGAACTTTTAGAAAGCATTTATAACGATGTAATCAGGAAATTACATTTCTCTGTTAGTGGACATTCTGACTTTGAGGATGAGATGTATAATTTCTATAATCGCTTTGCTGAAAGTGCTATTTTTAAACAGAACCACGACATACGCTTCTTAATTGGTTCAGTCTGCAAACTACAAGACCCATTTGAATGGAAAGTAGCTCCTTACGATACACTATTCTTCAAGGCATACTTTGATGTTCACAAGGAAACTGCTCTTAGTTTCTATTTTTTTATTCTTCAAAAATTAGGCAACGAGCTATTAAAAGATAAAAACATTAATGCCAGTTTGCTTATTGCTGAATCGTTTTCAAAACATGTGAACCTTCGTGTTTCATTGGTTGACTATCAAAATCCATTTTGCAAAAATGATGATAGAATTTCCGTTTTTGATATTAAGATTCCAGAGAAAATATTTAAAGCAAAAATTCGTGAGCAGATTCCCGAGTTTCGGGATTTTGTTTTCAAAGGATTAAAACCGAGTGATGGAATTGAGAACAAAATTATTCGTCAGGAAAAAGGCAAAAGAAATAGACTTTACAAAAAGTATGATGTAACGGAATTAACACAGTATGAAAAACTGTATAAAGAAATTTTTGATGAAAAGGAAATAAAAAGAGTTTATAAATCATTATTTGAAACACTGAAAAACCGTTATCATTATCTCACTATTTCAGATGATGAAATCCACTATAAAAAGATGGCAGTAGCTGCAATAGGTATATCATTCGTCTGCCTTTACTTTAATGTTTCACTGGAATACTTCACAGGGATTGCAAAAGTGAAAATTTCCGGGAAGTATAAAACTGATTATAGAAACCTTGGTGGAATAGTAGTTGGCTATCCGAGAAAGAAACCTATCAGCAGAACAGAGAGAACACTCTTAAACTTGGTTGCTGACAAGATTACATCAGTTATTGCAGGACAGATATTGTCAAAGTCAATTGAGAAGGATTCACAAATAGGAAAATCATTTGGGGTTATTAAGAAGTTCAATACAGATTATAACCAACTATTTCACGATACTGGGAACAATGAAGAAAAGAAATTGCTTGTTGATAAAGCATTTTCGGACTTGAAGAACAATGGTTTCAAAGAATTATTAAGCGAAAAAACATACAGTGAAATTGAAAATTATCTTAATGATATTCCAACAGACATTTCAAAGATTTCTGATTTTATAAAGCAAAAAAGTAAGTCTAATAAGGATAATTTAAAATCCACAATTGAAGAACTTATTAAAAGACTTAACATAAATGTTGGAGCAGATAAAAATAAATTTAATGCAACAGCAGTATCAAACGGGAAAAACAAATTCGTTTTACACTCCGACATACAATGGTTGGTAGAAATTTTAAACCAAAGCATTCATAATAGTTTGGAACATGGCAAAGCGAATAATATCACCTTATCATTAAACTGTTACAAATCTGACGGAAATGAAAGCACAACTTGTTCCGGCTCTCAATACATTGAATTTGTTTTAGTAGATGATGGAAACGGTTGCGACTTATCGCAGATAGATGATAGCTCCTCATTTATTGGTAAGTTAAGTTCAGAAGAATATAACTCAGTAATTAATGGCTTAGGTAGCGTAACCATGATAGGTGAAAAAACAGAACTAATATACAATCCCAAAAAGGAAATCAAAACACTTACTACTAAATCATTAGGCTTTACACTTAAAATAAAAATTGCATTATGATAAATATAGCCATAATTGAATCGTATTCCGATAACTCCCGAAAAGTAAAGTGGAATAAAATTGTTTCTAATTTTTCAGATTGCTTTTCATTTGAACAAGTAAGTGAAAATATTGAGCAATACATCAACGCCATTGCTGCAAAGCAATTATTTGTTGTATTTGCTCATTTAGGGGATACAGAAGATTTTAATGAAGCGCTTTTTGCCAATTGCAAAAGTAGTAATGTAGTTTTAGTTCAATACACAGGTGGTGTAAAGGATTATCAAATTTCAGATAACACTATTGAGAATATTCCTTTTGTTATGCTGATGGAAAACATTGACGCTTTTCTTTCAGAACATAAAACATCTGATTCAATTTCTGTTGACGGGCTAGGGATTTTGGTAAACATTGACCCCAACCTTGAACAACTACTCAAACCATTTGAAAACACTTTGCCACTTGATGAATCCTGGAAAGGAACGAAACTTCAAACAGCTAAAGACAAATTACTAATTGAAGTAAACAAAAAGATAAAGAGATAATGGAGATAGTTGTAATAGATAATTTTCAATGGACAGACATTGACCACGGTGTAAACATTCCTGACAAAGCACCGTTTGATTATATCCCAACCCTTTACTCATACAAAGCAGATGATAAAAAGCAACTCATAAAAACACCAAGAACTTTTGAAGATGTTGTAGGCGACCTTTCTGCTTTAAATGATTCATCTGAAATTGTTTTCCTCATAAATGTTCATTGCACTTTTGCAAACGGCAACAGCAAGAAGATAACAAGTTGGTATTTGCAGGAGCAACATGGCATAAGCATTTACAGGCATTTGCTTAAAGCGTATGAGAAAAATGCAGCAGCTTTAAAGGTTGCTTTCTTCTCACCTATTCCCCAAGATGATTTGATAAAATTGAAACCTGAAAATTCTGTTTTAGCGTTTCACAACTTCTTTTCAGTTCCTTTCAAATGGAAAGATTGTGTTGCAGCTCTTGAAAAAACAAATGAAAACAACGATTGGAGAGTATTTAATAACGCTTCTGAAAATTTGCTTTCAGGTTACAAAATGTTTGTACCCGATGGAACAGTTTCAAAGAAAGTAGAAACAGGAAAAAAGAAAATCCTTTTTGTTGACGACCAAAGCAATGAATGGAAAGCAGCATTTGCAGAAGTGTTCAATGAAAAAGCTATTGCACATTTATCATTCAGCAATCAGAAAGATTTCAGAACTGCACTTGCAGAAGGAAAAGTTTTGAAAGAAGTAAAAGCCAACCTTAACAGCGAACAAAATCCATGCAACATTATTCTTTCAGATTTTTATTTGAAAGAAGACCATGACCCCGGTAGATGGATGAACAAAGAAAGTATTGAAGACATAAGTGGCTTCAATCTGTTTCACAGCATAAGAGAAACCGACAAGGGAAAAGGAATTCCTTACATCATGCACACTTCAAGCAACAAAATTTCTTACTACAAAGTGTTTGACCAAAGCGGTGTTGATGATTGGATTGTAAAAGACATAAGACCTGATACAAGTGCAATTGAGAAAAAAGACAACTACATTCTTTTCAAGAAAACGATTGAATCCATAAGCAAGCAGAACATCTACAAAAAGATGCAAGACTTATGGGAAAAGATTCAACAGATAAAAAATACACAAACAAACAAATGGTGGTATTCGCCTGAATACAATGCTGAACTACTTGTTCCAATTTTGATTGAAGGGTTCAATGAGAAAATGGTTTTCAAACCAGTAAACAATGACAGAAGCGAATACAGCAGTTTTACAAAAGGAGATATTGTTTCAATTCTTGAATCTTCATGGTTTGCCATAAGAAGGCAAATCAATAAAGAAACAGATTACGAAAACGAAGGAAATATTTCAGTAACAGAAAACGAGGCGGAAAAATTTTTGGCAACAAGCATTTGCAACAACATTGGAAAAATAGTGGAGATGCTTGGAATAAAATCAGGAGCAAAAAACTTTTCGTATTTGACCAACTTCTTATTGCAGGTGCGTAATTCAGCGAGTCATGCAAGCGACTATGAATACTTTGAATTGAATGATGTATTTATTTGCCTTGACTATCTCACTTATGCTCTTTCCAATTATAATACGCTGAAAGAATTTCAAACAGCATTTCCCGATAAGTTCATTGCTTCGCAAAAAAAGATTTCAGAAAACAATTACTACAAATTCCCTTGTGCGTTTCTTTGGCTTTACATTCAATTTTATAACGAGCCATTTTCCAAGAATAGCAATTATGGCAGAGAATCTATGAGAACGAGAGTATTTAAATTGCACAAGGCGATTGCAAGCAAAGGACTGGTTGAAGAAGTTGTAACGAAAACAAAAACTGATTACAAATTAGAGAATTGGTTCAAAGCTACTTTTAAAAAGGATAGTGTAAGTGTTTCAGAAATTCCTCAAACAGACCCACTTAAAATTTCAATTCCTTTTAAGTTATGATATTTCACTTATCCAATATTGATACACCTGAATTTAAAGGATGGAAGAAAGTTTCATCCTATGAGGGAATGTTGTCTTTAACCGAAACAGAAAATTCCGTTTGGCTGATAAATGCAAGTTTGAATTGGAACGGAATCCGACTAAGTAGTTTTCATGGCTTTGATGTAGCCAACCACATACGGACAAAATTAAAATCATTTGCACCCATCATTTTTTACAGCACTATTCCACAAAAGTATTTTGAGAAGAAAAGCGAAAAGGAAATCAAATACAAAATTTTGTTTGGCAGAGGTTCAGCATTTATTGAAGCAGCATTCAAAGAGCAGGAACTAAACAAACTTGCTGACAGCATAAGCCCTTTGAACAACGCATCATTGCATGATGTTTCAATTGCTTCTTGTAATCTCAAAGGAATTGTGATTGAAAAATTAAAACATGATTTGAAATTTGAGCAAGGTGTAGAAGTTGTTTTGAAAACAATTGAAAGCGTTTCACCTTATTTGAATGATGCACAAAAGCAGGACATACAACTAAGCACTTACCTTTCTATTCTAAGTGATAAGGTGAAACAAAATGACAGAGCCGGATTTGAAACGGAGAGAGACTTGTTTATTGGCAGATGCCAAAAATACCTTACAGCAGACAATTCCGAACAAGAACCAACATCAACGGAAATTCGTCACAGGGTTGTTGTAGTTGATGACGAAAAGAATTTTCTTCAATATGTAATTGAAAATTTATCCGATAGTTTTATTGTTATTCCTTTTGACAATGCTGCAAACGCTTGGGACTATTTACAAACTGATGATGGACTAACTGTAAGAGCAGTTGTATCTGATTGGCGGTTATACAACGGTAAGTATATGCAACAAATGCAGGGCTATGAATTATTAGAACATACTGGCAAAAATGGATTCCGTGCTTTATTCACTCTTTCAATGCAAGCAGATTTTTTAGTGCATCAAATACGAAACAAAATGAGTGTTCGATTTACGATGTACAAAAAAGATAATTTGGAAGAAGCCGGACAATGGAGAGCATTTAAAGATTTATTGGAGCAGCAATGCACTGAAATGAATCAGGTTATTGCAGCTATACCAAAAAAAGATAGTTGGTTGAAGCCACAGCGAAAAGGGAAATCGCCATACTATGAGGAGTATCTTGAAAAACGAAATTCAACAGAGTGGGAATCTTTTGAAAACGGAATTTCCGAATCAAGTAATCTGATTTGGAATGACTACTACTTGAAATTTTTGAAAGATGAATTGGATGAATCGTTACAGGATTTTTCAAAACGATTTGGATTGCCTCTTAATTCAATTGAAGCGATGCTGATTGCAAGGAGAATTTGTTTGGCTCTTTATTTCCGGCAGAACTTAAAACCACAAAATATTTCCGGAGAAGAAATTCCAAGAGTAAATGTATTCAGCATTTTCAGAAATAAATTTTTTGATGAAGAAGTAGAAGTAAACCGTGCTGAACATGGTGATGAAGTAGCAGACAAAGGCGGCAAACGATATTCAGTTGAAGAATGGACAAAAAAACTTTTGAATGGAGCAGCAACTTCTTTACTTAATACAGAGTTGGGATTTAATCTTGATGAAGTTGTTTCATTCAGAGGGATTTTTCCAGAAGAAAAAAATTGGTTAAACAGAAACGGAATTGAATTCAGTTTGCAACAAATATTTGACGAGATTGAAGATGATGCAGACAACGAAAGCGAACCAACAGAAAGAGATTTGAAAGAAATTGAAAACTCGCTTAGGAAAGGCAACAGTTTTATTGAAGATGAGGAGACGGATAACTTTGACTAAATGGGTGTTCATTACTTTGCAGTGTGAAAATAAAAGTTGAAGAAAATACAGCAGAAGAAATAGTTCAGATAAGTTTGATTGATTGAGCAGGTTTTACATTTACAGCGTTCTTTGAGATACAGTATGTAGTTTGAGTTTAGTGATTCTAAACTTTAAAAGGATGGACATGAGCCAATAAAAAATCCGGTTAAAGTTTCAGTAAGTAGAATAATAATTTAATCACTTAAACAAATAACAACATGAGGTATCCATTCTTTATTACATGGTATCGCCAGTGGTTCAAGAACCACGAAGGGATAAAAGGATTTGCTCACCAATGCATGAATTGGCTGATGCGAAGCACACTTAAACTTGCCGCTAATCTTAAAAAGCGGAACAAGCAACTTGCCGAGAAAATCAAAGAACTCTCTGCCGAACTTAGCGACAGGATTTTACATCCTACAATTGATGCAGATGAATACGCTGCACAACGAGGCAAAATCAGAACTTACGGCATCATCCTTTGGATTTGCATTATCGGAGAAGCATTTTTCAACTTCTTTGCATCCAAAGCACTTTTCAATTTTGACGGCTGGCTTGCAATTGCAGCACAAACAATTTTCGCCATACTAATGACATGGGGAGGAATCTCACTATTTGAAAATTTATTTCAGCAATTATTACACGAACAACCCTACAAAGGAGAACATAAAGAACCCCGACATTGGGGGAAGCTGATTACCCTAATTATTTTGGCAATTGGCTACGAAGCATTTACTTATTACATCTGCAAAGTCAGAGGGATAATGATTGAAGGAGGAGACGGAACTGGATTTATTGCAACAGCTATGATGATTGCCGGAATGCTTATTCCAATTATAGCGGGCTACTATGCTTATGAGAAACGCAGATTCATAAGCCCATACAAAAACACTTTGCGAATTGAAAAATTGAAAAAGCTAATCGCTGCAAATGAATATAAGATTAAAGCAAACCTGCAAAAAATGGAAACCCATTTCAAACAGACCTGCCAAGAACTTTGGGCTTACTTACAGGAATTTAAAACCTATAAGGAGAACTACAACCGCAAGCACAGCATCCCTCAGGAAGAACTTACAGGACATTATGCTGCATCACAAGAGAGCTTTATTAAGGAAGCAATTGAACGATACAAGAAGGAGGCATTGGAAGAAACACCACTAACGCCAACCTTGATTATTACACCGGCTCAACAAAACGGACATGATGCCGAGATTAAAGAATTATTTGCTCACTAACTTTTAAAACCAAACAGACAATGAGAAATAAACTCACCATTCTTTTAAGTGCACTGCTCTTTATGAGCAGTTGCACTTCTACTAAGCGGCACAACTACATTTTGCTGATTGACAATTCAAAGACAATTAGCGAAACAACGCTGAATAAATACATCAGCATTATGCAACAAACTATTCTGCCAAACATGGGCAGATATGACCGCCTTACAATTCAATTCATTGATGAATGCAGCATGACACAAGCCGAAAGGGTTCTCACCCTTGACTTAGCTTCAATAGACTTTGCAAGCAAAGCAGACGGAATGAATCATGCAGCAGATTCTACAAAGGCAAGAATGAAACGCTATCTCACAGATTCTATTCAAACACTTTTGAGAACTACCATTCTTACAAAAAGAATTGAACGCTACAATTGCGGAAACTACACGGACATCATTAACGCTTTGAATGAAGCAACGGCTTTAATCACACACGAGAAAAGCTACACAAGCACCAAGGAAGAAATAATGAATGATGCACAAGGCAAAGAAAATTTTGAATACGAAAACTGCATTATCATTTTCAGCGACATGGTTAACGAAAACAGGGAAAAGACTTTTGACTTTACCCAATTCGGAAAATACAACGAGGAGAAAATAAATTCTAAACTGGATGACCTTCGCAAACTCAATAAGATTCCTGACTTATCAGGATGCAAGATTTTAATTTACGGAGCTACTTCAACAATTGAAGCAGGGACTTACGCCAACAAGCAAATTGAAAATTGCAAATATTTTTGGCAATCCTTCTTTCACGAAAGCGGAGCAGAACTCACAGTATATGCTTACGACAGCAGAAAGGAAATTTCGGACTACATGGCTTCTGCCAATTGATTAATCTTATTCCGGTACCGGACTTGACAGTTCGGGACTGGAATTTTTAAATAGGCAGCATGAGAAAATTATTTATACTGACAACAGTTTGCATTGCATTTTCAGGTTGCAACAAAAACCCTTTTGCAACTTGGTTTCAACCGGACATTAAACTATGCGACTTGTATGAAAAGCAATCTGTATTTGCTGATTCATTGGTTCAACTTCACAACCTGACAGTAACAAAATGTTCAGGACTATTTTCTATTTCTTGTGCAGAAGTAACAGACGGCAAATGTTCTATCAATCTTTTCACAACTAAACCTTATAGAAAAAACGAGGTGATAAATATTGAAGCACGATACAAAGTAATGTTCAACTACAACGGACAAACAATTTCAGCATTAGTAACAGACGACTTTCCTTTACAACCAAACAGACTATTCAATTTGTAATAGTGGACACGAAAGAAAGCCACCCACAAAAAAATACACTCTTAAAAACTGCTACAAGCCAGCCCTCGACCAAAGTTTTTAAGAGAGTATTTTTTTCGCCACCCAAGAAGAATTTCAAAATTTTTTCTCCCACCCTTCGGTGTTCTATTTTTTTCCCTCCGCACGACAACGACACTGCATATTCAGACTATTTTGACTTGAATATAAAGCACAATTTCTTACCTTCGTGACATGGTTGAGAGTGCATCGCATCGGACAGACAGAAGGGCATCCGGTAACAGCGGGTTTAAGAAATTGGGGGTTCAGTGGTTAATTGAACATTCTACCTCGCATCAACATTTGTGGTGGCTTGACAGTTTTGTGCTCCGAAATCCCCAACTTCTTAAACCCGCAAAACGTTGGCAGTAATTAAACCAAACATCACGAAAGAAACATGAATGTCTAAATTCACAAAAAAAAATGTTTCAATAAACTATGAAGTTTGCGGAACTGGAAAACCAATAATTCTTCTTCACGGAGCAATTGTCGATTTCAACTATAATTATGTTCAAACTGGTTGGATTAATACCTTAACTGAAAGTGGGTTTCAAGTTATTGGAATGGATTTTCGAGGTTATGGAGAAAGTGACAAAAGTGATGATTTAAATTTTTACGGGTCGACAAACTTCTCAAATGATGTTATTAATTTAATTAATCATTTAAAATTGGAAAATGTATGTTTAATAGGCTATTCAATGGGCACAGTTATTGCTCTTGATTTATTAAATAAACATCCTGAATATTTTTCAAAAGTAGTCTTGATAGCAACTGGAAACGGACTCATTGGAATTCCACCATTTATACTCGGAAACATTTTACCAGGTCTTGCAAAAGTATTTGCATATGACAGTTTTCCAAGCCATTTGCCAAGTCATATATCTGCATATTGGAGTTTTCTAAATGAAGTTGGATTGGAAAGAAAATCTATGATAGCTTTTAGTCTTGCAAACTATCAACATATTACTGCCGAAAAAGCTTCTGAAATTGATATTCCGATTCTGATAATAAGCGGAGAAAAAGATTTGGTACTTGGACAAGGACAAAAAGTTGCTCAAACTTTACCAAGAGGCGAATATTTGGAAATAAAAGGTGCTAATCATTTCACATTAGCAACTGAAAAAGAAGCTCATATATCAACGATTGAATTTTTACTAAAAAACTGAAATGAAAAAAATAATTAGAACACCAGAAAATAGATTTGATAATTTGGAAGATTACAATTTTTCAAGTAATTACATAAATGTTGAAGAAAACTTACGCCTTCACTATCTTGATGAGGGAGATAAGGATAAACCTATTGTTTTACTACTACATGGAGAACCTAGTTGGTCGTATTTGTATCGTAAGATGATTCCAATACTTTCAAATAGTTTTCGAGTTATTGCACCTGATTTAATTGGATTTGGTAAATCAGATAAATTAGTAAATCGAGAAGATTACTCATATCAAAACCACATTGATTGGATTTCAACATTTATACAAAAACTTGACCTTAAAAACATCACTCTTTTTTGTCAAGATTGGGGCGGATTAATTGGATTACGAATTATAACAGAAATGAATAATAGGTTTGATATGGTTGTTGCTTCTAATACTACTTTACCGACTGGTAATATACCTATGCCAGAAAGTTTTTTACAATGGAGAGAATATTCACAACATTCACCTGAATTTAATATTGGCAAGGTAATAAATATGGGCACTATTCAACCTCTATCTGAAAAGGTTTATGAAGCTTACAATGCTCCTTTCCCTTCTGAAGAATATAAAGCTGGAGCAAGAATTTTTCCAACATTAGTGCCAATTAATCAAGACGACCCTGAATCAATTAAAAATCTTAAAGCATGGGAGAAATTAAAATCTTGGAACAAACCATTCTTAACCATATTTGGAGATGAAGACAATATAATGATTGGAGCTGAAAAAGCCTTACAAAAATTAGTTCCAGGAGCAAAAGGTCAAAATCATACATTCCTGAATGCGGGTCATTTTATTCAAGAGGAAAAAGGACAAGAACTTGCGGAATTGATAATTGAATTTTATAAAAAAAATACTACTGCCAACAATGACTAAAAATCATAGCCACCCTGCGGGATGGCAACGCTTTTTAGCCCAGCGTTGGCGGTAATTTAAAACGACAGACAATATGAAACTAAAATTTTTAACTTTACTACTTTTTACTTGTTCATTTGCATTTGGACAAGACTACAAATCTATTCTTGCAGAAGCAGACAGACTT
>Ga0163144_10014748_pt1 | contig 16200 bp, 14 predicted proteins | sample OliLak19BULKMAT1_FD_123175 | JGI IMG/M metagenome (GOLD analysis project Ga0163144, IMG submission 123175) | Freshwater microbial mat bacterial communities from Lake Vanda, McMurdo Dry Valleys, Antarctica - Oligotrophic Lake LV.19.BULKMAT1 | ecosystem: Environmental > Aquatic > Freshwater >... | reverse complement strand
TTTTCATTTCCAAATATTTTGCGAAAGGCAATGTCGTTTTTTATGTCTGCGAATTGCATAAAATTAAAGTTTTGTTTAGGTAAAAATTTAAATAATTATTCCAAAAGATTGATAATTTATTGTGTTTCATTCAAAATTGCCAATGCAATGTTAGGCACAGTTTTACTCTTTTTTGTTTCGTAATTGCTCTATTTGTTCCGTAGTTAAGCCTGTATCTTCTGCAATTTCTTTGTTTGATAAATTACGTTTTATGAGTTTTCTTGCTATCTCAAATTTCTCTTGAAGTTTTTGCTTCATGTTCATACGCTTCTTTTGCGCTTTCTGCTGCGTTGCTGTTCCACTTTTTGGATTTCTACAACCGCCCTTTTGCCTTTGCTTTCTGCAAAAGTGTCGTATTTGAAGTCAATGTAAGCGATTTTACGCTCAAAACGCTTTTCAGTTTCAAAATATACTCCAAAAAGTTCTTTTACAAGGCAGTTGAGTGCAAATTTATCTGTGAATGCTTTTTTGAAGATTACTTCGTTGTCTAAATTACCAAGCATAGAAAATTTATTTATTTGAAATACAAAGGTACAGAAAATAAAATGAAATCTGACTCTTATTTTTTGGTTGCCTAGCCAAAGACTATGTGAAAAATAACGTCTGTCAAAAACATAACATTAGGAACTAATCCGTTACACGTGCAAAAAGGCAACTTGCCAGCGCTTTTCTAAACATCAACAACGGCAGAAAAATTTGTACAAAGGCATAACTTGAAACTTATTATGGGCTTTTTTTTGAGTACGGGCAGGCAAGTTGCTGACTTGTGAGCGCACTTGCCTGCCCGACGGGTGCATTTCAAAATTATTCCATAACCCCTCTTCAAATTGGAGAGGGCAGGGTGAGGTCTTAAGAAAAGATTTTGAAATGCACCCTGCCCGACTGTTATACTTTTTCCGTTGTGGCTTTTACAATGTCAGGAAAAAGATCTATTTTTTTAAGTAAATTGCGGTCTTGGTACAGTTCAAACATTTCTTTGTGGAGGCTAAAATGGTGTTCGCCTCTGTTTAGTTTGCGTTTTTGATACGTGCCATCTTCGCGCATAAAATAGGTGTTGGCATTGTCTTTCAAATTGGCGTGCAAGATATTGATAATTTGTTGGCGTACGGCTTCATGTGTCATCAAACAAATGGACTCTATGCGCCTATCAAAACTGCGCACCATCATATCAGCACTGCCAATATAAATCAATGGATTTTCTTTATTTTGGAAATAAAAAATACGCGCATGTTCCAGAAAATCGCCTATCATGGAGCGCACCGTTATATTTTCACTCAAACCTATACGTTGTGGGCGAAGGCAACACATGCCTCTTATGATAAGCTCTATACGCACACCTGCCATTGATGCTTCATAAAAAGCGTCTATGATTTGTTGGTCTTCGAGAGAGTTTAATTTAATAATAACGCCGCTTTTTTCACCATTTCTCGCGTTTGTTGCTTCATTTTGGATAAGGCGGATAAGGTCATTCCGCATATCGCGTGGGGACGTAATAAGATTTTTGTATTGATTGGGTTGTGAATGTCCAGTAATAACATTAAAAAACTCTGAAACATCTTGCCCATACGCTTCATTGGCGGTCAAAAGACTTACATCTGTGTATAGACGCGCTGTGTTTTCGTTGTAATTTCCGCTTGAAACATGCACATAACGCACTACGCCCTCGTCTTCTTTGCGTACAATGAGCAACATTTTTGTATGCGTTTTGTAACGGTTAATGCCATGTATCACAAAACAGCCTGCTTTTTCTAACCTTTCCGCTTCGCGTATGTTATTTTCTTCATCAAAACGTGCTTTTAGTTCAAATAATACGGAAACGTGCTTGCCGTTTTCAGCGGCTTTGAGCAACGCATTTGTGATACGCGATTGTTTTGCAAGGCGATAAATGGTGATTTTGATAGCCAATACTTCGCTGTCTTCTGCGGCGCGTTCTATAAGTTGTAGGAGAGGCTCTACCGTATTATAGGGGTGGTGCAAAAGAATATCACGGTGCTTCAAGACTTCAAAAATATCTACATCGGCTTCTTCCATACCCAATGGCAAAGTGGGAGCAGACGATACGAAGTGCTTATCTGCAAAATCGGAGTGCAGGGCTATGTGCATGAGGGCAGTATAATCCAACAAACCATCTGAAATAAAAAGGTTGTCATCATCTATCTCCCATTTTTTTTTCAAAATACGCATCATCCACTCTGAATAGTTGGATTCTATTTCGAGCCTTACCACGCGCCCCATTTTACGAATTCGGACTTTTCGTTTTATTTCTTCAATAAATTCATCTTCTACATCATCACTTTCTTCGAGGCTAATGTCGCCATTGCGTATGATTCGAAAGAGCGAAACTGATAGGATTTCAATATTGCGGTATAGCTTGTCTATTTTCCAACGAATAATTTCCTCTATAGGCAAGAAGGCAAGTTCCGAGTCGCGGTCAAATTCATAAAAGCGCGGTAAGTTTTGAGGCACTTGGACGAAAGAGAGTCGTTTTTCGTTTTTGCCGTTCTCAAGGCTATGCGTTACAACACCAAATATAAGGGCTTTATTCATCAATACAGGGAATGTATGATAGCCGTCATAAAGCATGGGTGTGAGCATGGGGAAAATCATTTTTTTGAAATGCCGCGATATTTCAGTAAGCTCGTCTTCGGTAAGGTCGGCTATTTTTAAAACGCGGAAGCCATTTTGAGCAAATGCGGGTTGCAATTCCTCTTGATATAGTTGGTTTTGCTCTTGGTAAAAATGCTGGCACTCTTGCAACAATAACCGCTTAAAGGGCTTTTCGCGCAATCCTGAATAGTCTATCCGCTCTTTATCATAGTCTATATAATTGTAGAGGCTACCCACTCGGATCATAAAGAACTCATCTAAGTTGGAGGAGGTGATGCCTAAAAATTTTAGTTGCTCAAAGATACTGCGCTTGTTATTTTTGGCTTGGTCAAGTACGCGCATGTTGAATTTTAGCCAACTGAGGTCGCGACTTATATAATTACTTTGGGTGATAAGGTTCGAAACACGTTCCTTGTTTATCATAGCTATTTTACTAACAAAATATTTTCAGCCCAAATATAGCAGAAATTATGAAATATTGCAAAATATTTTTGGTTTTTTTAAAACTTCATAAGCGCGCTTGCCACCATGCCGAGCGCGATAACTGCCAAAAGCCAATTATTTAGTACATTATAGGCTTTCTCACTGATTTTCTCCATCAAATACTTGCCTACCAACGTGCCGACGATGGCTGCACAACCCAAACAAAGCAACAGCAAGCCAAATTTGGCAAATGAAAAGCGCACAACTGTAGCAAAAATAAGCAGCTTGGCTATTTGTGTAATGCCTTGACATACAGATTTGGTGGCAACCATTTTCTCTTTGTGGATATTGTTCAACACAAAAAAAGAGGCTATAAAGGGTCCACTTACTGCCACCAACATACCCAAAAAACTTCCTAAAAAGCCAAGCAGCGTAAAAATTTCATAACGCAAACCATTTTTAAAACTTGGTTTTGGTATTATGATGGTAACAAGAATAAAAAAGCCCACAGAAAGTTCTAACCACTTTTCTGAAAAAAAACCCACACATAAGCCCCCCAAATAAGCACCCGGAAGGGTAAGCAATACAAAATAGCGCACTATTTTCCACTCTATCAATTTGTAATATACACCTATACGGGCCATATTGCCTACAAACTGTACCGCGCTATGCAAAGGCACTGCGTTTTTAATGCCCATCGTCCAGGTAAGCACTGCCATAATCATAGTACCGCCCGCTAATCCGAACAAAGCCGAGAAAATAGAAGCAAACGCAACCGCCAAAAACAAAAAAAAATACAGCATAATTGATGCAAAGCTACAAATTATTCGTTGTATCTGAAAAATAGTAACTACTCGTGCGGTTCAAAGTGTTGATATTCAGTTGATTATAATTGAAAATATTTATTAAAAACCTTAAAATCAATTTTTAAAATCATTTCTTTTTTATAAATCACTGATTTCCAGTATATTAACTAAAATATTAAATATTTGTTAAAAATAATTTTAATTTGCAAATAATTGATTATCAGGTATTTAAAAAATAATGAGTACCTGAGTAGTTACTTCTCAAAGCAATAGGGCGAAATATTGAAATTCGTGGCGGGCAAAGCCACTTATCTACTGACGAAGGCGTAACACGGCATGCCTTCCAAATGATGAAGAAATAGACTTTTGTGCAGCTCCTTTTTCTATTGGGCAGGCAAGTTGCCAAATATTTAACCTATCGCCTTGCCTGCCCTCCTTATACTTTCGCAACAAGTCTGCAACCCATAATAATCTTACTATCAATTATTTAAACAATAGGTTAAAAATACTTTTTAGCCTATTGTTTTTTTTAATGTTTTCTCATGAAAATACACTATTTTTGCAGTTACCTTAAGCATAAAAAGAGCCAGTTATGACAAATGAAATAGCCGAACAAGAAAAAGATTGTTATGTAGTATGGGAGAATTGCCTCCGTACAATTCGCGAAAATACCACGCCTGAAGCCTTTATGACATGGTTTGAACCTATCATACCCCATAATCTTATCGGAGACGTGTTGGTGATCCAAGTGCCAAGCCACTTTTTTTATGAATACCTCGAAGCCAATTTTATAAAATTGATGCGGAAAGCTATTGATCTGGCTATTGGAGACACAGGCAGGCTTGAATATTTCATCGTAGAAACTCAAGTGCCAGACCAACTACCCAATAATTTTTTGAAGCCCAATAACTATAACAACGGACAATTTAAAAATAACAACTATAATAACAACTATAATAATAATAACAACAGCAACTATAACAACAACAACAATAACAACATACAAAACCCTTACTTGTTATCAAAGGAAATGTATGAGTTTCAAAAAACGCAATACGCTACCGCGCTTAATAAATTTTATAGTTTTGATAATTTTATAGAAGGTGATTGCAATCGTTTGGCACGTTCCACAGGATTCGCTGTTGCACAAAGACCAGGCGTTACAGCTTTCAATCCACTCATGTTGTATGGTGGAGTCGGATTGGGTAAAACACACCTTGTGCAAGCAATCGGCAACCACATCAACGAACACTATCCGAACAGAGAAGTCGTGTATGTATCAGCTGACCGCTTTACCGACCAGCTCATTGATGCCTTAAAAAACAACAGAGGTGACATGTTCAAGCAATTTTATATGCAGCTGGACGTGCTGATGATAGATGACGTGCAGTTTTTGGCGAATAAAGAAAAGACACAAGAAATATTCTTCAGCATTTTTAATCACCTGCACCTTTCAGGAAAACAAATCATCATGACAAGTGATCGCCCACCTGTAGAACTTACAGGATTGGAAGACCGTTTGCTCACTCGTTTCAAATGGGGTTTGACAACTGACCTCAAACAACCCGACCTCGAAACGCGCATGGCTATCATTTATCGCAAACTACAAGAACGCAATCAGACACTGCCCGATACAATTATTGAGTATCTTGTTCATAGCATTGATAGCAATGTCCGCGAACTTGAAGGGGCTATCAATTCCCTAACAGGACTTTCCGAGCATGGGATTTTAATAGATATGGACGTAGCCAAGCAAACTGTTGAGCAAATTGTGCAGTTTACGGAAAGCAAACAGGTAGGTATTGCAGAACTACAACGTCATGTAGCCGATTATTTCAACATCACAGTAGATGACTTGAAAGATAAAACGCGCAAAAAGGAAATTGTGATAGCCCGCCAAATCGCTATGTATTTTGCCAAAGAACATACAGGCTTTTCTCTCAAATCTATAGGTTATCATTTTGGAGGACGCGACCATAGCACGGTTATTCATGCCATACAAGCTGTAACAGATATGATACAAGAGAAACGCGAAATTCGTATTTATGTAGAAGATATAGACCGTAAACTTCGTGGGAAATAAAGCATGAAACTTGCTATCATCACAGGCGGTACTAAAGGTATAGGAAAGGCTCTTGTGCATAAATTCGCAGAAGAAGGTCTTGCCATTTTTACTTGTGCGCGCAACAAAGAAGACCTTGAGGCTTTGCAAAAAGAGATAATACAAAAATACCAAATCCCACTCTATTATCAAGCAGTTGATTTGGCGGAAAAACAAGAAGTGAAAGCCTTTGCTACTTATATCAAAACTTTCTTGTCGGATAATAGCATAGCCGTTTTGATAAATAATGCAGGCGTTTACCTTACAGGCAGCTTATTAGAAGAAGACGAGCTTAATTTGGAGCGTATGTGGCGCGTTAATGTGGAAAGTATTTACCACCTTACACGCGAAATAGCACCCATAATGGCAACACAAAAAAACGGGCATATATTCAATATCTGCTCCATAGCAAGCCAAACAGCGTATGAAAACAACGGTTCTTATTGTGCTACTAAATTTGCTTTGTATGGTATGACGAAAGTATTGCGCCAAGAGTTGAAAAAAGACAATGTAAAGGTTACAGCTATATTGCCGGGTGCAACTTTTACCAATAGTTGGGACGGGGTTGCTGTTAATCCAGCAAGACTTATAAAGCCTTCAGATGTCGCAGAGGCGGTTTTTGCCGCCTATCAACTATCACCACAGGCACTTATCGAAGAACTTACAATCAGACCGCAGTTAGGCGACTTGTAGGCAAGGAAAGTTAGCTTTTATCTTTCGGCATTACGATACCCATTACTATATAAATAATAGGCGACAAGCCAGAAAAAAGTCCTAATATAAACAGCAGCCGTATAAAAGTAGCGTCAACACCAAAATACTCACCTATGCCACCACACACGCCCATGATTTTCGAGTCGCGGGCAGAGCGCGTGAGGCGATTATCTCTTAACTTGCGCAGTACGGCATTCACGGGTGTTTCTTTTTCCTCTTTGTTATTGCCTCCTTTGAGGCTACTTTTAAAAGCGCGGGTAATATTTTTAAAGTCCTCTTCCCATGACTTCCAGTCGCTTGCTACGTTGTCAAAAGGTGTCGTAACGGTGGGCGGATTGGTTTTGCTGCCAACGCTTTTATTTAACTCGCCTGCTAATTTAAAAGAGGCATCATGTTCAGAGTCCACCTGCAAAGCACGTTTTACAAAGGTTTTAGCTTTTTGCAAAGCCTCTTTGTCTTTTGTAGTATGCCAAATGTTTTTATACGCATTGGCAAGACCATACAAAACGTCTATGCTTGCAGGGTTGAGTTCAAAGGCTTGCTCAAATTCTTCTATGGCACTTTCCCAATCTTCATAACGGCTGTAACCCTGTCCACGTGCTACATAGTCTTTGTATTTTTTTTGGACGTAGGCAAGGTCTTCTTCTGTCATACCCAATTCTTCAGCAATACGCTCCATCTCTCGTTGGTCAAGAGGGCGTTGCTTTTGCTCTTGTTGAAGCAGAAGAACCTTTTGGATAAAAGATTGTAATAAGTTATCTGACTCGTTCATAGCTAACGATGGCTACATTGGGTAATAAATTGAATAGAATGTGTATTGAATAAATCGGGCTGGTCAATATTGACTACATGCCCCGAATTGGGTATGACTTGCAAGTACGCGCTTTTATGTCGTTTCACCAAATTTTTTACTTGCGGCAAAAACATGTGGTCTTCATCACCCATCAAGTATAAGGTCGGAATGGGTACTTCTTTTTCAGTAAAATAGCGGAGCAGTGGGTTTACTTCGCTTGTGAGTTGATACCATCTTATAAATTCTTTTTGGCACAGCCGTTTGGCTTCATTGATAAACAATAACCGCGATTGTTTGTGTCGTTTGCGTGGCATTATCACCCATGCAAACAAACTATAAATCCACATGTAAGGTACAAAACGTTTGATGCGATTGCCCATGCCTATCAAAATTTTGGAGCGAACATTCAGGCGTATCACTGCGCCTCCGAGCGTCATGCTTTTTATTTTTTCGGGGTGCCTTTCGGCTAAAGAGCGAATAATAATGCTTGCCAATGAAATACCTACAAAATGTGCGGACTCAATGCCGTTGTGTTCCATAACTTCTACAATATCTTCGCTGATATCTGAAAAGGTATAGTCATTTTTCATGTATGCCTCAAAAAAATGTTGCGACTTGCCGTGCCCACGCAGATCCAAAAGCAAAATATTAAAATGCTCTCTGAATGAACGCAGTTGCCTGAACCAAATGGAAGAGCTTCCACCCGCGCCGTGTATGAATATTACCCACTCTTTGTCGGGTCCCAATTCGTATTTTTTGTGGTACAACAACATAATCCCTCTTTTAGTAGTTAAAAACTTTGTTTTGTTACTTTCCAACTACAAATATAACAAAAATAACGCGCTTTTGTATATTTTAGATATAAAAAACACGCATATTTAAAAAATATGCGTGTAGGCTGTGTTTTTTTCAAAAAAAACTACTAACTTAGCGAGCATTTAATGCTTTCTCAAGTGTGTCAAGGAGTTTTTGAGCAACTTTGCGCGTGTTTTTTACTTTGTATGCTTTCAAGGTGTCGAGTGCTTCTTCAGCTACTTCATACAAACCGATAGGGTTTTTATCTGCATTGAAACTTACTACAAGGTAGTCCATTTTATCAACTATAGCTTTGAAGCCTTCGCCGTCCAACTGTATAAGTTTTTCGCGTGTTTCTTGGCACACCTGCGCAAGTTCTTGGTGATGGATAGCGTTTTCGCTCATGGTAATGGTCATCATGTTTATGGGTTTTTAGAAAATTAAAAAGGTTTTTCAAGCAAACCATATTTATCGGTTGCTTTATGGTGCAAAATTAGAAAAAAACAAGATATAAAAAAAGAAAAAGTGCTTTTATTCTCTTATTTTTGCCTTTTCGTATCTATCAAATTGTATTATTTTAAGAAAAAAATGTATTCCAAATATAAAATAAGCCTATGAAAAACAACATCTTGATTGTCATGTTTTATTTCCTTGCCTACACACACAGCCAAGCGCAGGTAAGTTATGGAGGTACTCCGTATAGTTTTGGTAGCGATTTTAAAAAAACCAACCTTGTGCAAAGTGCGCCACCTGTTTTTACTATTCCTATGCTTGACATGCCCAAAATCAAGCAGCAAGACAATGAAACCGTAAATTCCACTCGTTTTGCGGCGGCCACAGCAGTAGCTATCAATATAGAAACGCATGGACTCTGGCAGACCTTGCCTACAGGCGACAAGCTGTGGCGCATACAACTCCAAACAATTACTCAAGAAGTTACAGGTATGCGGTTGTTTTTTGAGGCGTTTTCCTTGCCTGCGGGAGGCAAGTTGTTTATCTATAGCCCCGACCATCAAATCATGCTGGGCGCATTCACAGAAAACAACAATAAGCCGTCCTATACTTTTGCTACTACACTTATTGAATCGAAAAACGTCTGGATAGAATACATAGAACCCGCAGGCAGGCAAGGGCAGGCAAGGTTGAAAATAAACAGGATAGACCAAGCCTACCGCATTACGGGCGGCATGCGAAAACGAACAAGGAATGACAAAGCAACCTCGCCTGCCGTAAGTCCTGACGGTTTTGGTAGCGCAGGAAGTTGCAACATCAACGTTAATTGTAGCACACTTGCAGATACATGGCATGACGAGCAACGCGGCGTCGTGCGCATACTCACAGTTGATAATAATGGTTCGGGCTATTGCAGCGGCTCGGTCATCAACAACGTTGCCCAAAATTACAAGCCTTATATTTTGACAGCAAACCATTGCATGGAGGGCGTAACAGCCAACCATTTGAATAATTGGACGTTTGATTTTAATTATGAAATCAAAAATTGTAATACGCCCGGTACCGGCCCGCCTAACACTCAAAATATAACAGGTGCGACTATGAAAGCACAATATGCCCCTTCTGATGTTGCTTTATTGGAATTACAGCAAAATATACCCGTAGAGTTTAATGCCTATTACAACGGTTGGGATAGGGGAGGAGCAAACGTTTCGGGAGCAGTGTGTATCCATCATCCAGCAGGCGATGTCAAAAAATTCACTTTAGACACAGATATAAACAGCACCAACAGCTATTACAATGACCCCCCAAATGGCAACACACACTTTCGCCAAGTTTGGAACAATGGCACTACAGAAGGAGGCTCGTCTGGTTCGCCATTATTCAATAGTATAGGCAATATTATCGGTCAATTGCATGGCGGAGATGCCTCTTGTACTGCGCAAAACGCTCCTGATTGGTTTGGCAAAGTGTCTGTTTCTTGGGCAGGCGGAGGTACTGCCGCGACTCGCCTGTCCACATGGCTTGACCCTTCAAGCGTGGGCGTAGTAAGTTTAAGCGGTTTTGATGCCAATACGACCGCTACCGAAAATGGTAAACAAGCTAACCCGTTCAAAATATATCCTAATCCTGCTCAAGATCTTGCCTACCTTGCCTACGATAATATGGTTTGGGGTGGGCAAAATATTGAAATTGTATTGCATACTATCGAAGGGAAACTTGCCTACCAAGGCAGGCAAGTGCTGGATAAAGAAACCACGCTTGTCGCATTTGATGTCAAATCCTTGCCTGCTGGTACCTATGTTTTGCGTATCAAAACACTAAAAGGTACTTTCGAGGATAAATTGATTAAACGATAGACTCAAAAACAGACTTATCTCCATAAAAAAGCCTACGTCTTTCAGATGTAGGCTTTTTTACTATCGCAAACAGCTGTTCTTTGGTGCTGACAATTTCAGTGGAGCAAGCTATGAACTCCATAGAAACACTTGTGTTTTCTATGTTTCTATGTGGTTCAACACAAAATTTGTCAGATTACCTGTTTTTTTATTTTTTTGCAACTTTTTATTTCTATATACGTAAGCGTAAGTGTGCGAAAACTTTTTTTTCAATTATTCGTCTATTAAAACTAAACTTAATTTGTTAAAATGAAACAATTATTATTCCTCACTTGCTTGTTTCTCCTGTCTCATACGCTTCAAGCCCAAAAGGATAAAAATCCTAAAAAAGATAAAACTGAAGCTAAAAAAAAGGAAAAAGAACCAAAACCTACAAAGGCTGAGAAAAAAGAATATAAACGTAAAGCCGCTGAACTTCGCAAAGAATTTAAGGAGAAGTATAAAAATCCAGAAGATTTTACCAAGTTTAAGAAAGACAATGCCGCCGCCAAAAAAGAATCAGACAAACTAAGCGAGGAGGCAAACAAAATGAAGAAAAATGAGGATACGCAAAAAGAGCAAGTCGCTACCCTCAAACAAATGAATACAGAAGACGAAGCCAAAATAAAAGAGCTTCAAGAAAACATTAAAAACAAACAAAAGGCGGCAGGTAAGGTCGTAACACCTGCTACAATACCCACCAAAGGAACATTTTATGCCGTGCATATCGGCGAGGCTAACCCAGAAGCCTTGAGCAAAATCCTTGAAAACGACACTACCGAACTGCGAACCAGCCAAGGTGCAGATGGCCAAAACTTTTATGTATTGGGGCTTTTTGCTGATGTAAGAGCCGCTTACGCGCTCAAACAACAAATCACAGCTATGGGCATTCGCAAGGCGAACGTTGTTACAATTAAAGACGGTAAATTAAGTCTTTAAATCGTATTATTTTATTGAAAACAGCAATTAAAATCTAACATTTTTTATGAAAAAGATCATACTTACGGCTTTATTTTGTGCTTTGATAATAAGCCATAACGTAGTGGCTCAAAGAGTTTATAGCTCTCGTTACAATTATCATACGGTCGGATTTCACCTAAATAGTTTTAATTATCTTGGCGATTTGAACCCAAAAACAAATGTTATGAGTACAAATTTAGCTCTTACATCTTTTGGTATTGGTACAGACATCACTTTTAAAATAGCGCAAAATGTCCGTTATCGTTCAATGCTTTCTATAGGGCAAATACGTGGGAATGATGCTTCTTCAGCTGACCCCAACGATGACAAAGCCGTGTTTCGTTACGCCCGCAATTTACATTTTCGCAATACCATAGTGGAAGTAGCACAGCACATTATATATGACTTTGTACCGGGAAAAGGTAGATTTTATAGAAGACCAGCAGTCGCTCCGTATGTTTTCACTGGTGCAGCTATAGTATATAGCAACCCACGTGGACGTACTCCTGATACATTGGGTTACGGTGGGAAATGGGTGAATCTACGCCCTTTGCAAACTGAAGGAAAGAAATACAGCGCGTTTAGTATAGCTATTCCTATGGGTCTGGGTGTGCGTTTTAAAATAGGCGATAGAATAGATATTGGTATAGAAGGTTGTCTGCGCCTTACATTTACAGACTATCTTGACGACGTAAGCGGCAATTATACATCACTCGACAAACTTCCCAATGATTTAGCAAGAAGAATGGCAAATCGCACTGCTGAAACTGTTTCGAGATTCAATGATAAAACACGCGACATGTCAAAACTCACGCCTATACTTGGCACACCACTCACTGAAAATAGCACAGATGGCGGCGGTTACCGCAGGCTTGCTGGTATGGGTACCGAGGGAGATATACGCGGCTTGCCTGCCAAAGACGCCTATTTTACTTTTGGTGTAACAGGAAGCTACGTGATAGGCATAAAACAATATCGCCCTCGCAATCAAAAAGGCAGGTAAGGAATTAGGCATGCTATTTGCTATGTAATATTCATAAATAAAAAATTACGAAAATGAAAGCCACACTCCTTATTATTTTAGCTGGGTTTGTTTTTTTAACTCAGGCTGAACTCATGGCACAGAAAACAAAGCCAAAAAAAGAAACAAAGAAGAAACCTGATAAGAAAAACTCGCGCGAAGTCAAAAGAGAAATGCAAGAGTATTATTATGATATTGAAAAGTACGAACATACGCGCAACGAAGTTGCGGTAGCTAAGAAGAAGTCAGACTCTCTTAATCAAATTGTTCAGGAGCTTCGCAAAAAGGAAACTGAAAATAATGATGCGATTCAAAAAATACATGATGAGCGCGCCAAAAACCAAGAAGTAATAACCAAATTGGAAGAAGAGGCTAAAACAGGAGAACGCAAAGAAGTTCCGCGCGAAGGTGTTTTTTTTAGCATTCAGATAGGCGCTTTCAATCAAAGTACTATCAGTGAAGTGTTTAAGAACAATACAGTTGAGCTAAAAGTTGAAACTGACCCCTCAGGATTTAAAAAATACATGCTTGGCGGTTATACTTCTTATGAAGATGCCGCCGCATCACGCAAAAAACTACGCCAAATGGGTGCAAAAGATGCGTGGATAGTCGCCTATAAAAATGGAGGTCGTGTGCCAATGACTGATGTACGCACCACACCTATTCCTGCCGAAGAAATAAGAGAGTTAGAAAATATCAAAAAATATTAACCATAAGCCTCAAAAGTTTAAACTTTTGAGGCTTGTTTTTTGATGAAAAGTGGCGTTTGTATCAAAAGCTATCGTTTTATGATTAACCTTTTCACCTCTTTGTATTCAGGTGTCAATACAATTACATGATAAATACCCGCATTTAGTTTACTTGTATCAAATTCATAATAATAAACACCCTGCATACGTTTTGAACGTTCCAAAGGAACAAGCATTGTTTTTCCTTGAAAGTCTGTTACAGTTATTTTTACTTGGCTGCCATCTTTCATTATTCTGTAACTTATGTTTACTCTGTCCTCTGCTGGGTTAGGAGCTAAAGTAATATTACCACTCAAATCTGAAGTACTTGCTTGATTTTCACTGTCATTTAATCTGAAAAAACGATGCTCTTTATATATCTGTGAGTTGCAAAATGTACTTATCTCTGAAGTAAGCATAGGCGTAGGAATAGGCTTATTGCATATTACATCGCTGTTAAACGGTACAAGTCCAATAGGAAAATTACCACTTATAAGAGTAGCCGCCTGAAGCGGATAAGTTACTACAAAAAGTACATTTTGTGTTGAGTCGGTGCTACCAATGGGTTTCAAATTGAAAACATATCGTATCCTAAATTTAGAATCATCTGCATTTATGGCAAGATTGCCCTGAGCAGTAATATGTGCATAGAAATCATTTAAACAAGCCAAATCAACCAATGGAGTGATATATACAGTTCTTCCATCTGTAACATCTATGCTTTCTATTACAGAAAAGGTAGAGCTAATAATTCCACCTGGTTTTAAAGCGCGCCCATCTATAGATTTAGCAAGCAGTGCCACACGTACATCCTGTACTTGTAGTTTTGATGCAGGGTTTAGCACATATTTCGTACTGCCAGTAAAGCGATAGCTATTTGATATATAACCAGGTACATAATTATCTTTTGTACCAGTACCATATTTTCTATAATAGCTTTTTTGTAAAGTAGGCAAGCTAAAAATGTTCAGAGTACCCAATACTTCATCATACCACGGATAGGTAGCATCTAAACTATCAACACGATGATTGCTACCAGGATTCCAAATATGGAAATTGACTTTGGGGACGGATAAACTTATAGATCCCGTCAAAGCTACATCAAGGCTGATAGTCATGGGTGTAAGTTCTACAGGAGCAGAAGGACTGCTTTCTGTTTTACCCCCGTTGTCAGAAAATCAATACCTGCCAACGCTGCCCCTAACCAAGGCAGAGCCTTTAAGCCTGTTTTGAGGAATGAGCCTTTTTTCATTTCTGTTCCTAAATTTGTTATACCACTTTTGGTTTCGCTTACATTAGATTTTCCAGAAAATAGGCTAACAAAGTCTGAGGTTGTTTTATGTGCTTCTGTAACTTTTTTCATAGTACCAAAAATAGTTCCTAAAACCTTGCTAAAACCACGCGATGGTCCGTCAGCTACAGTGGGTTTTCCCGATATAGGGTCTGTAGGCGTTAAAGAACCATTAATGCTTCCTGTTAAGGTCAGGTTAGCATTTTGTATAAGTTGAACTTTAATACTTATATTGGATTTATGATAGCAAGTGCAAGCATCATAGATAATAGGGAAATCAACATAAAACCATCTTGCATTTTCATCTGTGTACTTGGCTACACCTGTCAAACCCGGTATGCGCGTAGAGTCGCCAAAAGGCGTATTGAAAGGCAACAGCGGACGTTCTAAATTGAACATATCCGTTTTGATGGTATTGGAGGTAGGAGCTTGCAAACTCAAGTCTATTTGTGCTGCATTGAAGGGGAAGTTACCTGTTACTTTGGCTACAAAAGTACGCAAAATGGCTGTTCTACGATTGTAAAGCATCAAAATAGGAAACTCTATTTGCTCATTGTTAATGCTGAGTGGAGCAGGGTAATAACCTGTTCTATAAGCTACGATTTCCCAACCGTCTTTGGGTTTGTTGTCCTTGTTGTAATAGAACTGGATAACATTGCCTACCGACTGATAAAAGGGAGAAAGAATACTGGGGTAGGCGGGTTGATTGAGTGCAAAATTAGTTGCAGTCCAATCAAACGTGTTTTTTTTGTAAGGTATAGGATTTGTAGCTGATGCAGGGTTAGTGCTAATGCCTTTCGGCGCACATTCTTGTGCATGGACAGTAGCGAGGCTACAAAAAATAATTATTGGCAATATTTGGCAATATTTTTCATAAAGATAAAAATTTCTAAAGGTGAGAAGGTAGTTTTTAAGGAAGTCGGATACCTATGAAGCGTTCTTTTACACGTACTTCTTGTCCGTTTTGTGTTTCGGACACCGTATAGTCTATTCGAATGGTATTTTGGCTGATGAGTTTTGCCCCACCCATAGGTTTTTTACAAGCAGGGTCTATGTCAGAATGCCAAAGATTGTAGTTATCAAAATAAAGGGTGTCAGCACCTGTTCTACAGGCTCCTACATTATAGCCTATTCCTATATCGTTATTGCCATAACCATCTGTACGCATTCGTACACAACCCTTATTCAAATTTTTGATAAAGTACCCTGTTTCCCTTGAGAAAGTACCAATGTGACGTTTGATAGTAACATCATAAACGTCCGTTTCGCGTCCTACTACCGAGCCTCTAAATACGCCTGCCATAGGCGCATCCTCTACTGGATACACATAGAGCAGTTTTTTGAGCGTATCGATTCCTGTAACTTGTCCTCCAGAGAGTGGGCATTTGTTGCTTTGAGAGCGAGCTGCTATGAGCGTTACTTCGAATATACCGGGCGGCATTCCTAAAAGAAGTGTTTTTTGATAGAACACACGTTGGTCTGTGCCTATTTTCCACTGCACCCAGTCGTATTTTTCTTTTGGGTCTGCTCGGAATATAATTTGCCCCGATAAAAGAGAGTCAGAAGCATAGGTAGTATTTTCGAATACCCAA
>Ga0163144_10014747_pt1 | contig 16200 bp, 8 predicted proteins | sample OliLak19BULKMAT1_FD_123175 | JGI IMG/M metagenome (GOLD analysis project Ga0163144, IMG submission 123175) | Freshwater microbial mat bacterial communities from Lake Vanda, McMurdo Dry Valleys, Antarctica - Oligotrophic Lake LV.19.BULKMAT1 | ecosystem: Environmental > Aquatic > Freshwater > Lake... | reverse complement strand
TAGCTCCGGCTGCCACATCATCCATGCACCTAATAACCAGCAAGACGTGGGCTATCCAATAAGATCATCGACAACATTGTGTGGTGAAGCTAATGATTAGTTTAGTTCAATTAGCGTGTACATTGGTCTATTAGACCATTGTGTTTATGCCATGGGCTAATGTCCCATTGTGTGCGAATGGCGTTAATTTGTTGCTGGCTGCTACGATGCACCAGGTGATGACAGCACCAGCAGCAGTTCAATGCTGTGTCATCACCTGGTGCTTTGATGCTACTTCCTTATGGCACCCAACAATAAGATTGCAACACAATTTCTTTTTGCAATCAGACTTGCATCCCTTTTGAAGTGTGTGAAAATTGACTGATGAACCTCAATGTCGGATCCATCAATTCGCAGTCACAACAACTTCAAGAATGCTCCAAACACATGCTTAGATGACATGAATGAAAAGAAGACCCATTCAGTGAAGCCCTGCATGGGACGGACATGATGGTCATGGAAAGTGCTTTTCTTGTCAGCACTTTCTTTCGCAACACATTCAGAATCAGAATTGAGCATTCGATGCTGACTCCAAAATGCAAATCAATTGCTGGACAGAATCACAACAGATTCTTGATTTCTGGGAGAAGTTTATAGTGCATTTCAAATCACAACTCTCCATTGATAAGCTGATATGCATCACATTCACCTCACTAGCAAAAAATGGCCGCAGATGTTGCAGAACAACTTGGCAAGCAGCAATGAGCTGACAGATCAAACTGGTTAAGTGACTGCAATGGAGCAGACTGCTGGATGCCCTACAAACCCTAACCTTATTATTTCATAGCCCACATTTTTGCAACATGCACATGCACACACACACACACACACACACACACACACACACAGGCATTTAAAGCAGGTGAGAGACATTGGCCAGCAAGCTGGACCTGGTGTAAGCACTGTAGAAGAAAACATCTGGCCAAATTGAAATGGAACGTGTGCGTCTTTTAACATTATCTTTAATTACCGTAACAAGTTCTACAATTAGGGAAAGATGGCTTGGAATGCGTGCTCAACCGATCGAGCATTCATTCAACACCAAACTGGAGCTCGTTGGAACCAAACAACGAGGTTGGCCATGATCAGGAAAGAGCTATCTAGCTACCGGTACCTATACTAGTACGCGTAGCTGGCCTATAGATAGTCAAGTTGCAATAGCAACACTGGGACAATAAATAGTGCCCTGGAGAGGGAGAGAGAAAATGAAATCTCAAGTCGTCGACATTTTCAATGAGGACTTTTTTGCAGAAGATCCATTCGGGAACGACAATTTGTACTACAACGCTGACTTTCCAGAACTCTCTCTTGGTCTTTATACAGTCGAGGAAAACATTGGCCATAGTCAGGAATATTCGTTCGATGCACAGTCAGTCGAAAGCGAATCCAGGTTGTTTGCCGGCAGCGAAGAGAAGAAAGATGACGACAACGACACCCCAAAAATCAAAGATGAGGCACACGAGAGCTTTCTTGATAGTGTGCGCGAATTGGATGCTGTTCTCAATCGCCGCACGGATGACTCTGGAACAAGCGTGACATGCAGAAGCACTGAATTAGAAAGCTCAGATCCAGAACCCTACGCAAAGTATAACAGATTCCCTTCACTAGAGTCATCTTGGCAGGGTAGCAACAATACGTGCGAGTCATATTTGATAGATCAACAAGGAAATGCCAATGAGCCAATAACACCATATGATTATAAATATGAGTATTCTTTGACAGATCAACAGGGAAACGGCAATGCGCCAACCATACCATATGGTTATACATACGAGCATTCTTTGACAGATCAGCAGGGAAACGGCAATGCACCGGAAACACCACATGATTATACATGCGAGTCATCTTTGATAGGCCCACAGGGAAACGACAATAAGCCAGAAGCTTCATATGATTATAATTACAAGTCATCTATTCCACACCAACAGGGAAATGACGACGAGGCAGAAGCATCATTTAACTATACATGCGAGTCACCTTCGATACACCAACACCAACATCAACATCAACAGGGGAACAATAATGAGCCAGAAATACCATATGATTATGCATGCGAGTCTTGCGAAATATATCAACAGACAATAAAAGAACAAGAGCAGCAAATTTGCTTTCTGAGAAGAAAACTGCAAGAGTACGCTGATCTTTGCAGCCACTACAACATTGGGCAACATATACTCATCAATAGCAAGGGAGCCGTACATTCTACTGGCAGCAGAACTGCCCAGACGGCTTTCGAGGACAAGACATATGCAGAGCTCATGGGCCCTTGGGATATCCCATTTCATGTAGAGCTCATAAAACAGAATTTTTCGCAGGACACGGCAGAATACTCTGGCATTACCTTTGCTCAACATCCAAGCAAAGCGCCGAGATCAATGCAAAGAATTCCCCCATGCCCAACTGACGATGATGATGCTCTTCCGGTTACCCGCGGCTTTCATAGGAAGCCGCCGAGACGCGACAACTCAGGCAGCCGGGAATCATTCAAAATGGAAATTCTCATGGATCACCACAGGATAGACGAGCTGTCACCCGAAGGGAAGACACATCTGAGCATGCACCTTGGTAAAGTCAGCTCACAGCTGTCGTCCAACTCAGGTATGAAAGTGGGAGAAGGCACCGGTCAACAGGTAACTGGTGGAAGCAATGTACATTTTACAAAACATCGCAATGTCCAGTGCATGACGGTTGTAGTCGAGCGAAAGTACGGTCGACAGAAAGCTCACTACTCGGGTACTGTCAAGGACGGGATCCCCCATGGAGTTGGCACGCTGCAGTTTCTTCAATCTGGGGATGTGTACATTGGAGAGATTGCCTACGGTGAAATGCAAGGTAAAGGAGCCTACTGCCACGCTAAGGACAACAAGGTTTTCCGTGGTATTTTTGAACGAAATTCTTTTGTAGGGGCAGGGAGATGCAAATAACCTAACTAGCTAAGGATGCGGACCTTTCCGTAAAAAATGAGCTGGAATGCGAGCTACTAGGCCAACGTGTCCTCTAAATGTTCGGTGGGACTAAGTAGAAGCTTTGTAGCATGGTAGCGAATAACCAACACATACGACTACTTATTCACCACTTACAATGGCCTGCTGTTTAGCACAGGGTATTCAAAAACAAAAACGCACAACTGCCTTGGAAAGTAATGGAAATCAAAGCTATGCACACATGTTTTTATCACGCAGGTAGACAGTCTCTACTGTAACCAGGAGGAAAATAGCGTTGATGTATTCCGTAAGCAATGAAACAACAGCTTGATCGATATGTATGCGTACCAAAGCTGCAAAGAAGCTCTCTGTGTAAATTAAATTAAATATTCCGATGCTCGATCCCAAAATACATTACTTTAGCAAGTTTCGGCCCCGGGTCAAATAAATGCTTTGCTTTCTTTGAATATGTATTGATTGATAGCCGATATTATTTGCCTGCTGGACTTGCTCAATGGAGGGTACCCATAATGATCAAGGCCATGAGGGCTGAGATTACAATGGCGGCCATTTCAGAGTTGAGCCCCAAGATCGCTTTCGTATCTATTATTTCTACCCACTTCAAGAATACCGGAATAAACGCGATGGCACAGTATCCGACCGCCTTGACAGGGTCCATCCCAATTGCCAAAAGGAATGTCAACACCCCACTTGCCAGCATATAGCCGCCATCAATGCTTAAAAACTCTTTCACCTTTACGTCTGCGCAAAAAGATTTGTCGCCAAAATCAAAATAAACTACGAGTGTTAGATAAGCAAACGTCCCTTTTTGTACACTAATCGTTGCATCCTTTCATTCAACTTTTGATGGTGATCGTTTCCCTTTTTTAAATTTACCTGGACCAATCGATATGGCAGTCTTTCTGAGGAATACTTCGGGCTTCATATACAGGAATAGACCATGCATTCCCAACACAAGGGAAACAATCTTGGTCAGGGTCAAAGGTTCCCAACTATTGGTAAACAGGGCATAGACCGTCGTGGCCAACACCATCCACATGGTACCAAATATGGGAAAGTTCATTCCGACCTTCAATTCATTATCAGTCAAAATCATCAATGTCATGGAAACAAGTCGGGCTGCAAATCCATATCCCAAGGCCTGTTCAAGGGGACTTCCATTCACAGCCAGATAACTCGCCACGGCAATCGTGGCAGCCGAGGCTCCGATGCCATGAATGTACTTGTTCGAAAGGGACCCTGGAGCAATGTAAATGCCAAAATATTTCATGGAAGTTCGGGGAATGAGAGCACCAGCAATGGCATCGCTGCTGGCCAAGACACTAAATACTTTGGCCAGGGATTTGCCATCAATGGATCCCAAATCACCTCCACGAAGTTTCAATAATTTGTTTTCTTCCGTGATGGTGCTGGTGGTTCCGCGGGGGTGGCGCAAAGTCAATTTTCGACGAGGCGAAGGGATTGCTGCAGTGTTGCCCATCAGGAGAAGACATGCCACGAGGAGGAATACTGCTGTGTTTCTTGTCATTGTTGTGTTGTCAATCGATAAAGAGTTTGAAACAGTTCGAACGAATTTCTGCACTTGAGTTTGCAATGGGGATCTCGTTTTATGATTGATTTGAGAAGACGCGTCCTATTCAGTGTTTTGCTGTCGACAGACTCAACACTCGTGGTATTTACTATCTAATGTACTACTTTACTGCTACGATAAGCATAGTTGTGGATTGAAAATCAAAAACCAAGAGGCAGGTCCCATTCAATTTTATGCGAAGAGGTGTCAAGATCGTGACTGAACTGAGTTTCAGTCCCTGATAAAGATACGACACTTCTAGTTCACTAGCTATGCCCAGTCACGAGCGCACTCAATAGACATGCAGTGTTTGTATCAGTAGGACGTAAAGAGGCCTCTTCAATTCACCAATGCTGCACATAAAAAGCCTCTACTACTGTGGTGAAGCCTACTCAATCAGCTAACATATCAGGCATTTCTACTCATGTACTGGTACGCACTGTAGCTCTACTACTGGGAGGCCAAATACGATTCAAAATCAAGTCACAGAGAAAATCCTGAAGGTTCATTTTCTTTTGTCGTGCTTTACTCGTGGACGGATCTTTCGCCTAGCTAGCTACTAGCTAGTAGTAAGTACTATTACGATGTAGCTAGTCGTTGTGATCTTTAAAGTATCTAACCATGCAACGTTTCCCAAACAATATCGTCTCACAATATCAAAACAAGCAAACAAGCAACTTGAAAACAACAACAAAGCAAACAATAACAACACAATAACAGAATCATGATGACTGCTGACGATAAGAACCTTGAAACTACTGGGCAAGCATGCGTGGGGGCTGATGCTGCCGGACCAGAAGAACAAGAGAAGTATACCTTTTTGCAGCGGCAAGCCATGCGCATGGCGCGTTGGCCGAAGACCCACTTTTGGGTGGCATTTGCGGTCAGCTTTGTGCTTTCCTTTGTCGGGATGGCCTTTGGTGACTTTTCGGTCTCCACAGAAGGTGGTGGATGGAATTCCCGAGGAACCCTTATCGCTGATCGCCACACGCAGCTATTGATGGTGCAGCAGCATGAAGACGACCTATTATATGGCGGCGAAGAAGCATGGGAAGATCTTATCCAGAATGTCCAACCTGGATGGGAAGAAGCCGAAATGGCGGACGATAATGATGATGATGTTGGGCGGCGTCTTGCAGCAGTCGAGACTGTCTCTGCAGCATCGATTGGTCATACCACTGGGCTTTCTCGTGCACTTGCTCTTTCGGACAAGACCAAGAGCGCGCTAGTAGGCAACTCCAACAACAAGGCGTTGTCTAACTTTTTGGCTCGCCGTCTGCAAGAAGATGATAGCGGCGCCTTCGATGGTTGTGATACTGAATGGTACACGGATGGCCGAATGACCAATCAGACCCGTCTCTGGCCTGTGTGGAAGGTCGCAACGATAGCCGACACAGCGTTGGAGCCAGAGACCTTGAAGGAGCTATGTATCGCCGAGGAACAAACTCAACGTATCTTGGAAGAAAAGGGATTATGTTTTGGATGCGAAGGCTCTGCCACGCGAAAGTGCCTTCCTCCACACAGCATCGTGCTCTACGCTCGCATGCTAGTCCCCGATGGATTGACATTGGACTGTGATAGCTTGGCAACTGCCTGGGCTCCTTTCCAGGCCGTGACGGAGGGGCAGTGGAAGGAGTGCGTTGATTTCATCGAAACAAATCCAGAAACTACTGATGGTGCTATCCTTGCGGAGCACTGTCCCGATAACTTCTATTCCTCTCTTCTCGATGAGTTTTTTGATAGCACTTTGAGCGTTCAATACACAAGCAGCATTTTTGCAACAGAGGAAGATGAAGTTACCGAACTCTACGAAATCGTCGCCGACTTTGGTAGAGGAGGGGTGCACATTGAAGGAGCCTATGACACACAATATGAGGATTTCTTGGGCCTACTGGCAGAGGGAGCGGTGGGCAAAGACATGCTTTTGGCCACAGGCAGCGCTCTTATCACAACCATTGCTATTCTTGTCCATACTCGGTCCCCCTTCCTCACTTTGGTCGGGCTGGTCCAGATCATAATGAGCTTCCCGCTGGCTTTCTTTGTGTATCGCTTCATTGGCGTCTGGAATTTCTTCCCCTTTTTGAATTTCATTGGTGTCTTCGTGGTCTTCGCCTTGGGCGCCGACCATGTTTTCGTTGCGGTTGACAAATGGAAGAACGCTCGCTTCTCTCACCCTGAAGCCGCAACAGAAGAAATTGCAGCTAAAGCCCTTCCAGATGCCGCATCCGCCATGTTCCTCACGACATCCACTACCGCCATCGCCTTCTTTGGAACCGCCATTTGCCCGGTGGCGCCAGTTCGCCTCTTTGCCATCTTCTGCGGTCTCTTGATTACGTTTGACTACATTATGGACGTTCTCCTGTTGTTCCCATGCCTTTGTATCTATGACGGGTATCGAAACCAAAACTGTTGCTGCGTGACTTTCAGCTGGTGCCAACGGAACAGGGGAAACGAAAACGATGGGACCGAAATCCAAGGAGTTACTTCGTTCGCCTCATCCACGGATGGTGAAGTCCAGCCTGTGAAGACTAGCCTGATTCGACGTATCCTCTTAGCCTACTACGACTTTATTTACATGTTTCGGTGGCCTCTTCTCGCTCTGTCGGTGGTGGCATTTGTTGTTTGTTGCTATTTTGCTTCCACATTGGGACTTCCGCTTTCATCCGACGTTCGTTTGCTCAAACCCAGTGTCGAATATGAGAAGTCGTACACGTGGCGTCTCAACCTTCTCTATGAAGCTTTGGAAAAACAAGCTGGCAGTCAAGCCTTTGTCGTTTGGGGCGTCACACCTGCGGATACCGGCGACCAAAGTGACCCTGCGAGCGGATCTACATTGGAGTTGGACGAATCCTTCGACCCTTCCACAGAGGCTGCCCAGACTTACATGAAGGACTTTTGTGGCAAGTTCTTTGATCAAGACTTTGCCACCGCATCCGTTCCGGATTACCAATGCCCCATCAATCGTTTCGAGGATTGGCTCTTGATGCAGAGCAATACAACCACCAGCCGAGACGCGAGCTATACTTCTTACTGCGCTGGTGCATCATCTCTTCCCATGCCTTCTGAGAACTTTCACGCATGTTTCTCTGCCTGGAGCCAACAAGAACACGAACTATTTGTCTTGTCGCGCAATGGGGTTGTCGAGATAATGTACCTGCCATTCAATAGCAGAGTCCGCTACGATAGCCCCAACAAAGATCTGGATACCGAATGGAACCTTATCGAGAATTGGATCAAGCAGGACCAAAAGGACGCCCCCAAAGAAGTTTCGAAAGGTTACTTTTCCTCCATGGACTTTTGGTGGTACGACACGAACATGGCCATGCTCCGGTAAGTCAGCCAAATGCCATAACTAACATGTAGCATCCATTTTCAGAGGCATCTCGCCGCTCACATTCTTCGCTGTCTCCCCCCACCACAGAACTGCCTACGGTTCGGCAGGCATCGCCCTCGCCGCTGCCGGAATTGTCATTTTGCTATCCTCCAGATCTCTTGTCATGACTCTCTTTTCGGTATTGAGCATCGGATACGTCTTGGCATCCGTCACTTCCATGATGGTGGCCATCGGTTGGGATCTCGGATTTTTAGAATCCATTTGTTTTGCCATTTTGATTGGAGTGTCCGTGGATTTTGTGATTCATTTTAGCCATGCATATGTGGCGTTGCCAGGAGATGCCAGCCGTGAACAACGAACCAAACATGCCTTGATTGATATGGGCCCATCCATCTTGGCAGCCGCCTTCACCACGTTGGCGGGGGCCATGGTGATGCTGTTCTGTGTCATTACCTTTTTCACCAAGTTTGCCATGGTTTTGTTCTTTACCATTGTTCAAGCCACCATTGGAAGTTTTGTTGTATTTTTGACCTTGACCAACTGCATTGGTCCTTCTCAACCAACTTATATGGCCGATAAGTTGACCGAACGGTGTACACGAGGGTCTGGAAAGAACAATGGCGTTGGTCGTAAGTCTGAGAAGGTTACCGAAGAAGAGGATGACGAGGAAAAGACCGAGACTGTTCGGTCCGTTCATGTGTACGACCACGATGTGAGTGTGTAAAGTAGACTCAATTGTAAAATAGAGAATACAAACCTTATGTTCTAGCTAGATATAGCTAGCTATCTACTAATTAAATAGTAGCTAACATACTCAGACAACAACTATCGACGACATCAGCGGCAGATACGACTTCAATTAAGCACCTTCCGTACTTGGTAAATAGTTGAGTATTAAAAGGGAAATACAGAAGCTGTTTTTACGATCCGTAATCAGCATCTACAAGGCCGATACAGTACAATTGTACAGTATGCTCTGCAGAGAACTTTGCTTTCCATTTGTCGCAATTTTTCAAAAGTCATACTCGGAGTAATTCCTTCGACCGGAGTCACCTTATTCATGCAGCTCTACTCCAGACAACTTCATCTGAAGACATAAGTATTATCATTTCTTGGCCAACGCGCGGCCATTGTACGAAGCCAGTGAACAAAAGAGCCGAACTTCTGAAACATATTGAAGATGAGGAATTAACAACTCTCATAAGGAATTAACAACTCCAATACCGGTAGTATACTGTAGCTACGACGTATCTACAGTTACCTAAGACTATTTTACTACAAGTATAGTAGCTTCTGTACTACGAGTACCTAGTGGCTACTAATTTAATAGCAGCTACAGTACAAAAGCCTACAAGGGCACTCACTACTCTAGTTAAGTACCACCAAAGCAAGGTTCACTGAGCGCTGCGTGCACGGTACGAACAGTGCACGGTACTACACTGGAAAACCCAACAACAACCAATTCTTATTATTCTTGAATCACAACACACTAACACGCGTGTGCGAAGGTCGAGACCTTCTACAGTACTACAAGCCTCCCGAACTACACCAGCAAGCCAACTGACAAGCATTGATTTCAATATAGCTATACCTTAGTAAGTACTCAACCATCATGGAGGACGAACGAGCAAGGCTCGTAGCCGCAGCAGCCGAACAGAACTTGCCCTTGTACATTTCGGGCGATGAAGAAGACAGTAGTAGTTCGGAGGAAGACGGTCTCATGTTTGAGGACGACGACGACGACGACGACGACGACGATGCACTCCTTCGTGTAGTTCCACAGCATCCTCCGCCCGTCGCGGCTAATAGCATTGCCAATGGCCTATTGCCTTCCAATGATCTCACCATGCTGCTGACTCCCGCCGAACGAAGTTGGGCCTTGGAGCTCAAGCAGAGTATTCTGCACCCAAACAACGACAACAATGACCAACATGACGTGTTGGATCCTCTGTCCAGTGACTTTGAATATGCGCAATGGGCCATCATCACACAAGGCGATCGAGCCTCGGCCTTAAGGCGGATTGCCAAGATGCAAGCCTTTTACAAAAACTACAAGGTCGATAATACGATTGCACAAGCCGTCTACTACATCAAGGCGCTGATGGAACAACAACCCGGATTCATTTTGAATTTAAATGTGGATTTGGCCAGACAAGAATCCATCAATGCCTTTGATTGTGGCAAATTCAATCCCGATGTCGCCATGGGATTTTCTGCGCGCTCCAACGCAGAGTCTGCCTCCTCCTCGTCTTTGTATGGAGGCGGCGGCGTCCGGGATCATTGGCAAATTTGTATGTGTGCCATTTATTATTTAAAATACTCGTGTCAACCCTCCTTTGCCGTCATTCGCAATGGATTTCTGGAACTCATTGATTTTGGTGACGTCGAATGGCACAATTTCTCGTTAGAAGCCCAAGAACGATTGTTTGGAGAAATGTTGGGCGACTATCCCATGTTGGAACGGCACTTGTTGGCCTATAACACCGGCTATATTGCCAATGTTGGATTTGGGTTGGCCAAAAAGATATTGCCAAAAAGTATGCTCGATTCGATTCAATTGGGGTGTCGGGTGATTGAAAATGATGAAAGTCGGAATCCTACCAAACGATTGTGTGAATTTTATTTGCAACCAAACCTTGGAACAGCACAGTTGAATTTATTGGAACGAGCCAAAATATTAATGGCGATGCGACAGCACAATGAAGCCATCTTTCGACTGTAACGCCAACCAACAATACAGTTCGTATTACAGTCATGATCATGATATAAATTTTAAAATTGAATATATAATTCCAGATGTGCTAGGACAAAATGAAAAAGAGTAACGCATAATGATTCAGTACTGTGTTATAGCGGTCTACTTGTTCATAGAAAGCCATACTTGTTTCTTCCTCGACTCCTAGTGCTGCAGTGCTGAGTGTACATCGAGATAGTGGGGGAGAATGGAAGACCGAAAAAAGAACAACTGAATAGCAGAAAACTCTTCTCTGTTATTTCATTCATTTTGAAGAAATTCAAGATTGTTTTTACAGTACATTCTTTCAAAACCACACAAAGAGATCCATTGACTTGATCGGTCAGACAGGTTGGCCCCACACCGATGGATGCTGGCGACCAGGGATCTAATTGCGGAGGGATGAATTTCTTTAGTAGCTAGCTTTCGTTGACTACTTGGGTTCTACCGCATCAGCGACAGGCTGGTAATACTGTAGCTAGCTACCTACCTAGTCGTAGCTATGTCTATTTGAACCCATAGACAAGAGCTAGCTATGTCTATCTGAACCTATAAGCCAAAATTGATGTGGAGAAGCAGGTGGGAATAATTCGGGAATGTCTGAACGAGCGCGCGGGCCGGTCATTCCACTAGAAAGTATGTAGACGGATGCTGTAGAACTACACTAATATCCTTTGAATCAATCATGGTTCCATTAGTGTTCCATTACACCGCTAACTTACTAGCTAGCTCCTCCTATTTTGTGTACGCGATCGTAGGAATTCTACACGAAACAACTCTGTGCACCGCCCCAAGTCAAGTGCTCCGATCGATCAACCATTAATTTGATTAATTTGCATCATCCATTGATTGATTCATTCGACAACGATAGCTACAATAGTAATCTTGATCACCGCCATGGCAGCGAAAACGGATAGTGGCGAAGAGCCCATGACGAAGAAGGTCAAAGTTGACTTTCTGCAAATGATCGACGACGACGTTTTGACCAAAATGTTGTCGTTTGGTGGCTTAAAGGCCATGGTGCAGTTCCAACAGGTCAGCAACCGCGGCCGCGGTCTGTTGCACGACGATAACCCCCTTTTAGTAGAGGTCATGAAATATCTTTGTCATCCCAACAAAGATGATAGTGTTGGATTCGAGTTGCACGAGCTATGGGAGAAGCAAGAACCGCATGTTCCCGTTACGTTGGAATACTTGGTCTTCTACAAAGCTTGCCGAGACAAGCATATTTTCGATGTGAACGCCTTTCGGGCCAAAAATGCCGAGGAAGATCTTCATGCCGCTCCTCAAGCAGCACTCCGCGTGCAAGCCTTGTTCCGAATCATGGAAAAGTTTCCTCGGGCCAAGGCCAGCTGGGAATCGTCTTGAGCCAACCGTTTGAAAAACAAGACTCAGGATGGTGGAATTGTTTTGCGTCATTACGAACTATTTGCAACGCAATGCAATTATGCCACTTCATAATGGCCTCTTTGATGCGAATGAACATATCAATATCAACATGCACTCTGGGCGACGCAAATATTGGGAGAATTTCAGTCTTTACAACGAGTACAATGCAGAAGTCCCGGGAAACTTGTTTCAACTGTCTGCTTCTTCTATTAAGCACGTCTTGGATAATATCCCAATGCATCTGCGATACCTACTGTAATTACTCCACCGTACCATTGAAGTATTTTTGGGCGGCGGTAAGCGCTTTTCTTGTGCAACCAAGTGAGATGCTAAAGTGAACGTGCAGGGTATGTATGTACAGTAATTTGCCTGCCTCCTCCGCTCGAAGAGAGATGCCGGTACGTTAGGCCGCGGGAATGGGAGAGCAAGTGCTTGTTAGCCCATTGGAGTAAGGGACTCCATGTGTTTTTGCTGAATGGATTCATCCTGTCTTTTTGATTGGAGTCCTCCATCCTCTAACCCTTTTTTTTCCACTACATCTACAGTCCTATTGGCTTCTTGGGGTGATTTGGTGTTCAAAGTCGCTTTTCACATGCATTTAGCTGCTGTTTGCAGCCACCCTCTTGCTTCTCTAGCTAGACACCAGTGCATCTGTAGCCTGTCAAGCAATGACAGCTGTGAATTCTTTTGTGGGGGTGGATGTCTCCTACTGACTAGTTTGGTTGGGCATGTGGTGGTGGCTCACCATCCACAGTGCACTAGCTAGCAAAATGTTAGCTGTGCCTAGCATCACATTGATGGTTCCGGTTTGATGTGTGATTGAAATGTGACACAAATCAATGTTGCGACACTGTGATTAAGTGGAACCGCAAGGCTATTGCATAAAATGCATTTCTTGACACAGTGCTGCACAGTCACAAACAACAGAAATGCTCAAGCTCAAACCATCACTTCGAGGTTGATCTGATCAGTGACATTGCTTGCAAAATCCACAGACACAGGAAAACAGAGGAAAGGAACACCTTCCAAGTCACAAAGATAACAATCCAGTTCTCTGCACACAACTTGGAGGTCTGAAATGAATAGAAATCAAGATAGGTGCAATCATGATTGTGTCTGTTCACAAGTGTGCCATGTTTGGAAATTCTGAGAACTAGCAAACAATGCAAAATGTGATGTGATGCAGCAACATGAGGCTAATAGCCAACAACTTTGTGCAGTGTGCAACTTCTGCTGCACAATGAAAGAAAATGTTACGCATCCTCTCCCATGAACTAGCAGGATGCACACTTTGCCTTTGTGAATTTGCTCACTGGATAATTCGAAGACGGAACATGCATTGCAATGCCTAGAAAAGGACATGCATGGAGCATCCTCAGATGGGACTCATTCGTTTGTGATTCATTCACGGAAGCTGCGCTCTTCAGCGTGTGGGACCAGTTGCCCCCAACCTGGATTCTTCACGAGCAGTGAAGAAGGTTGCTCAGGACAGTGTCCAAGACCAAGCACCTATGCAGAATAACGGCTGTGTGATGTGCCCTCCCAACAACACCCAGAAGACGTTTTGTTCTGAATGGCACAACACGAGCTGTCGTTGTGACACAAAGTCACAACAAACCATGCAACTGGCACACCAGTCCTTCCCGTAGAAGCATCGTTCATTTCAGTAGAGAGAGGACTACACCAAGGATCTCAAGCTGAACCTCTCTCATATGTTACTTTCTTTTTAGCTTCATTCTAAAGCTTGCAATTTTCATTTGCAAACAACTCAAACGGCATGTGGCTTTTGGCGCAGTGCAGCGTTTTTTACAACATTTTGGACCTGTGTTTAATCATGAGACTGTTCCCTCATGCATCCCTTTTTCACGTGTTGGAATCCAGTGTTGAATGTTGTGTTGTGTTCCTATTTTTCCTTGTCTGCAATGAATGATGCATGCATTTTGTGTTGACTGGTCACTGATTTGTGCACATTGTTGCACATTGTTCAGGCACTCTCTTCCTCATTTTGTCTCTGCAGTTATCCAAAACATTTTCTTGCAATTTTTGCCCATGAAACCATGTATGTTTAGATTGTACATATAAGTGTGTTTGGATTTTTTCAATGTTTTGCATTGTGTTGTTTGCCAGCGCGCACACTGCAATGTTTTTTCGATGCTCGGCCCTGCAAGTTTTCTCAGGGTTTGCTACACTGTTTGAACCCTCAGACCCCGGTGTGGACAAAATCATTACCAGCGTGGCATGAAATAATAATGCACTGTGCAACAGCAGTAGAAGGCTACTAGTGTTTGCTAAAGAGGCAACATGGCACATGATGTGTCTGCTGCTGCTTTCAATCCAGTCTGTCAGTTTGCTTGAGCAACTGTGCGCACCAGGTCATTCGAAACTACAATAGGGCCAAGAAATACACGCACTTGTAAGGTGACCGACCAAAACAACACGAGCCAATCGAGTGATTTGGTACGTCAGTTTTTTTACGTAAGTTGTGATGTGTAACTAATAAAATTTCGTGCTGTTGCCACTCAGTTCTTCTCCTCTCGCTTTCGTTTTAACTTTAAAAACGAAGGCAAACATTCTTGAGATTCTTCATAATTTACAAATCCAATCGTAGATACTGTAAAATCAGATATACCCCAGTATATTTCCACGGTAAATGCTGATTTCTCGAGCAACGGTGACCGCCATTCGAAATCTTCCCGCGAGCAGCAGCCACTTTTCTCCCCGATCTCTCCAAAATATATCAACTCTCAACATCAACACCATGAAAGTTCGATCTTGCACAGTCTCGGCTCTTGCCGTCATGGCATCCTCCGTGTCTTTATCGGGAGCATTTACTCCGGATCGTCCTGCATTGTCTCTTCAACGCCAATACTCTTCCCAAAATGGCGGTGTGACTTTGCAGCAAGCAGCCTCAGTCATGGCCGAGGGCGAAACGCGCCTCCCTTTGTTCAACAAAAACGACGATGCCCTTGGGGGTATCGCCATGGCCAAGGGAACGGTCGTTTCTTTTTTCAAAGGCGGCTTGACAGCCGTGAAAATTGACGATGATCAAATGATGGACGAGAAAGTGGAACGAGTTAACGCGCTCAACCCCAAAAAAGTTCCCATCGACGACAAGTTCAAATCCGATTCTGGTATGTTGATTGTCTTGTATTGTTTTTTGAATTCGCCCATGTTGTTTTATACCTTGTTTCCATCTTGAAGTATCTGTGATTGACCCATTTTTCCTCTATCGGTTGAATTCACATCTTCCAATTAAATCTAAAATTTATTTTTTCTAAATCATAGGAGGAGACTTGACGGGACACAAAGTGCGATTTCCTAACGGCAAGCATGGAGTCGTCGTGGCTCATCGGCCTCCTATTGCCTTTGTGTACAATGGTTTGGAAACTATGGAGGTCTCCGATGGAACAGTTTCCGTCCTTAAAGACATGGCTACGATCTCCGTCCGAGATGAAAAGAAAGTGGTTTGTTGGGATGGATCTCCCGTGGATGCCACGGCAGCTGACAATGCCGTCGCTAGGTTTGGAATCACCTCCGACCGTGCCATTTTTGCACGCATCCCTCAGGTCAAAGATATTGCCTTAATCAACAGTCCCATGCTGACCGGTAACACCATGATTGATACGCTCGCACCCATTGGACAAGGACAGAATATGCTCTTGGTAGAAGATGATGTATCGGCTGCACGAGGAATGATTTGTGATTTTATCAAAACACAACAACGAAGTGCTTTTAGTGGGAAAGGCAAGAAACCAATGAAATTCGTCTATGCTGCCATCGATGACAGTGACGACGTTACCAAACGATTAAAAGCCGCTGGTGTTGCCGACGATGTCCATGTGGTTGTGTCTACTTTGACGGCCAACAGCAATGTCGAGGAAGCTGCCAAAGCGGCCGAAGCGACAGCCATGGCTTCGGCCGCCTGTGCGATTGCTGAGTCGTATGCTCTCGAACAGGGTATGAACACAGTGGTTATTGTTGACAGTTTGGATCAGCACAAGGCTTTGTGGGACGCAACAACTCGAACTTTGGTGGATGTTTTTGGAATGGAATCCGTGGTCAAGAGTGATCGTGAAGGAGGAGCTTCCTCAGAAATGAGAGGCTTCTTCTCCGCCATTGTTCAGCGTTCCGCACAGTATAAGGCCAGCCGTGGTGGCGGCAGCGTTACTCTGTTGTTGCTTATGAAGCT
>Ga0163144_10014745_pt1 | contig 16202 bp, 12 predicted proteins | sample OliLak19BULKMAT1_FD_123175 | JGI IMG/M metagenome (GOLD analysis project Ga0163144, IMG submission 123175) | Freshwater microbial mat bacterial communities from Lake Vanda, McMurdo Dry Valleys, Antarctica - Oligotrophic Lake LV.19.BULKMAT1 | ecosystem: Environmental > Aquatic > Freshwater >... | reverse complement strand
TCCGAGCCATCGCGCGTCTCCTTGCCGCACGCGACGCAACCTGACGAACTGCTTCGTCCACACGGTTCCACCGCAGGACCGTAGTTATCGCAGATTACCCAGCATGGCGCAATCGCCCTGCCACGACGACATGGCATTGTTTACCAAATTTTTTGGGAAAAGACGTTACGAGTCCAAGTTGTGGTACGGCGGCGCTTCCAAGGACAAAGATGGCTACTCCCTGAACCACTTCCAACTGTTTTGCGTCGGCGGATACCAGTTCCTCCACCTGAATCTACGTGACGTAAAGAAAGATGATAAAGCCGAGCCGATGGATTACAAATGGGCTCAGTACATTCTTGATCGTTACCCGAATACTCCCACAATTCTCAGCACGCACATTTATTTAGGAGTAGCGGAGGAAAACGGCAGTCCGGACAAGGTGGCGGACGACGCAAAGGAAATCTGGACTAAGCTGGTGTGCCACAACTCGCAAATATTCTTGACTCTGAACGGGCACGTCTCCAAAGGACTTAACGCACCGCTTTGCTCAGGTCGAAGCGTTGCTTGCCGCAAAGACGGCACACGCGTGTTGCAAATGATGTTCGACAGCCAGGGTAGCAACGCTGAAGAAAACAACCATGGCGATGGTTGGTTGCGTAAGATCATTTTTGACCGCGAAAATAAACGAATCACGGCTCAGACATATTCGGTTACACACAACAAGTACTATAAGGGCAAAAGCAATGGGAACGAGTTCGAAAAGTGCGATCACTATCACTACTTCTACAATGCCGACTTCTCGGACCGCCACATCCGTGTGAATGAGAACACACCACACGACGCGCCGTAGGCATTGCCGCAATGGTACTTGTGCCATCACGTTCTTCCTGTCCACAGTATGATGCTTCGCATTTGATCGGATGGATAGCGATGAGGCCTGCAGGTGTGGTGCGCCGCGTAGTTCACGCACTCCTGTACGTGACCAGTGTGCGGTCGCCGTGCAGAGAGATTGCGCTGGCGTCTGACGCATCCCGCTCGTCACGCTCACCCCCGACCCCTCTCCCGCCACGGAGTACCGTCGGGCGAGGGGAGGATGCGGCTGGATTCCCGCCTGCGCGGGAATGACGGGATGTGCGATGCACACCCGAAGTGGAAACGACGCGACGATGTGTCGTGTCGGATGACGGTCGCCGGCTATAACTCGCGGTCGCTGACTGCAAACGTATCGCCTTGCGTCATGTCGCCGGTTTGTAGGCCGCGGCGGAACCAGCGCATGCGTTGTTCGGACGATCCGTGGGTGAACGAGTCGGGCACGACGTAGCCGCGCGATTGCATTTGGATCTTGTCGTCGCCGATGGCGCTGGCCGCGCGGAGGCCTTCTTCGATGTCGCCGGGTTCCAACAGGTTTTTCATTCGCTGGGCGTGGTTGGCCCAGACGCCCGCGAAGAAATCGGCCTGTAGTTCCAATCGCACGGAGAGCTGGTTGTACTCTTCCTCGCTCACGCGGCCGCGGGCCTGCTGCACCTTTTCGCTGATGCCGAGCTGGTTCTGCACGTGATGGCCGATCTCGTGGGCAATCACATACGCCTGCGCGAAATCGCCCGGCGACTTGAAGCGAGTTTCCAAGTCATTGAAGAAGCTCAGATCGAGATAGACCTTCTGATCGAGCGGGCAATAAAAGGGCCCTACGGCGGCGCTTGCGTATCCGCAGGCCGAGTCGATGCTGCCGTTGAAAAGCACCAACTTGGGATTGCGGTACTGCCGACCTTGCTGGCGGAACAAAGCGGTCCAGACGTCTTCGGTATCGGCCAGCACGGCTTGGACGAACTCCTTGAGCTCGTCTTGCGCGCCGTCGACCGGCTGGTTCACAGCCGGAGGCTGGTTGCCCGCCTGCTGCTGGAGGGCCCTGGGATCGCCGCCCAGCAGGGCGATCACCACGACCAGGATGAGCATGCCCAGGCCGCCGCCGGCCATCACGCGACCGCTCGGCATCCCGCGGCGGTCCTCGACGTTCTCACTTCGACGGCCTTGTTGCCAACGCATGCTTGATTTCCTCGAGGGTTTAACGTGTCAGCGGAATCGGCGCCGCGATCTGCTGCTCGCGGCGTACAAAATTGTCGACCTCGCATCGTCGGAGACCTCCTATTGTCGGAGCTAGGTCGCTTGGATTCAAGTCTTTGATGGCATGCACGATGGTCTTGAATGGACGGAGCGCCGCGGCGTCCGGACGAGCAAGTCCGAGGGGATAAACGGCGCGGCACGTGCCAGCGAAGCGCAAGTTGGCCGAGAGGTTTTAGACCCGGCAGGGGCGCAACATGCTAGCCCACGGCGCAAGCCGTGGGACCACCGGCGCCGCGCGACATGAAGCCCCGTTAGGGGCGAAAGGCTTCTCTCGAACGATGCAGATTCGCCTGCCAACCGGCTCGCCACACCGCCGTGCAAGGCGTCCTACTTTCGCCCCGCTGGGGCTGGCCACCATGTGTCGTGTGCCGCACACCCACGGCTCGCGCCGTGGGCTAGCATGTTGCGCCCCTAACGGGGCTGGGAATTCGTTCTGTCCGGAAGAATCGTGGACTCCAACCGATTCTTGCGAGCTGTGCATTGGCTCCAAATGTCCGATCCCACTCGGTCGAGATGCTCGAGGCCCACGAGATGACTGCCCAGATTTGGACTCAAAACGACCAATCTCGTCCTTCCGGACTGCTATCGGTCAATGCGTCACTCGCGGCACAAAAAATGCTTGCGCGCCAGGTGGTTGCCCAATTCGCAGTCGCCGTTAGACTGCCCGTGGATACCCTAAACCGCCAATGCATGGAATGTGTTTTTGACCGGGTTTTTCATCTTAGACCTGTGGGCAAACGGAGATCCCAATCATGAAGAAGTCATCGAGGTGGTTGCTGTCGTTGGGCATTGCGTGCGCAATGCTTGGTTCGAGCAGGGCAGACGCGGGCTGGCGTCGCTGCCAGGCTCCGTCGTGTTCAACGTCGTGTGCGCCGTCCTGTACACCCTCGTGCGCAGCGCCGTGTACGACCGCGGTCGAAGCGGCAAAAATGATCGAAAAGACGATCTACGTGCCGCAAATGTTTACCGAGACCAAGGAAGTGAAGACGATCGAGTACGAAAAGCAGATGCGCAGCAAGACCGTCACGGTGCCCCGACTGGAGCGTTACATCGAGCAAGTCACGCGCAATTACACGGTGATGGTCCCCGAGCAACGAACGCGCACCGTGAACTATACGGTTCGCAAGCCCGTCATGAGCACGGCGACCAAGGAATACACGGTTTGCGTTCCCAAGCAGGAGCAAAAAGAGGGCACGCGGATGGTCTGCCACTACGAGGCCGAGACCTTTATCCGCCAGGTGACCAAGGACGAAGGGCACTATGAGCAACGGCAGGTCGAGTGCGCTGCCCCGGCGGCCAATTGCGATACGGGTTGTGAATCGGGCTGCGGTCGACGCGGGCTGTTTCGCCGCTGCGGAGCCCGTAGTTCCGGTTGTGGCGGCTGTAATACCGGCTGCGGCGGCTGTGCGACTGCTTGTGGCGGATGCGGTACGGCCGCCGGCGATTGCGGCGCGGCAACGGTGCAAACCGTGATGCGCAGCGTGTGGGTGCCGAATCTCGTCACCAAGGACGTGCAGTACACGGTCAACCGCCCCAAGATGGTCGAGAAGAAGTACCTGTACACCGTCACGCACATGGTGCCTGAGACGCGCTCTCGGCAAGTGGCCGAATGCCACTACGTCAACGAGCCGCGCACCAAGGAACTGACGTACACGGTTTGCACGCCCCAGCAGAAAACCAAGACCTTCGACGTCACCCGCTGCCGCATGGTTTCGGACACCAAGACGGTCGAGTGCGCGGTGATGGTGCCGCACGAAGTCACGAAGACCGTCCCGGTCCAGGTCTGCAAGATGGTGCCCAAGACCATTATGGTGCAGGCCGGCGGCTGCGACGATTCGGCCGGGTGTGCCAACGGCTGCGATAACGGTTGTGGCCGGGCACGACGCGCTCGCTGCGGTCGCTGCTGCAACTAGCGGTCGTTAAGCGTAGATTTTTTTGAGTCGTCAGGAAGTGTCGAGCTAAAGAATGATCCGGCGGCGAGTTTTGCCGTGCGTTGCACGCGGCAAACTCGCCGCCGTTTTTTTTGAGATTGGCGCAAGCGTTTACAAGTCCTGTAGCCGAGGACGTGAGTCCTCGGTGGACCGCACGAGTTGCGCCGACAGACGGGAACCGCGGAGGCGCGGAGACGCGGAGACGCGGAGAAAGCGAGCGGTCGGAACAGCAGTTCTTGGCGCGGCGCGAGGGCGTGCAGAGATTCAGGAAAGAGCCAGTAGCACACCCCATTTGGAATCCATCGGGCATTCTTCAGCAGGCGATCACACTTCAACGCGCGACCAGCCGCCGTGCCAAAAGCGGTACATGACCAGTAGGCAGCGGACGACGATGTCGATGGCCATCGCGTACCATGCTCCTTGCACGCCCAACGTCCACCATTCGGTCAGGGCGTAGGTCGCGGGTATGCGTACCGCCAGAAATCCGATAAGCGTGAACAAGAGCGGCCAGCGGGTATCGCCCGCTCCGCGCAGCGCGCCGGTGAGGATCATCATGAGCGCGAGCGCCGGCATCACCAGCGCCACCGTTTGCAACAGCGGCGCGGCCGTGCGGGCTACCTCGTATTCTTCGGGCCGCAGAAACATGCGTGCCAAGGGATTGGCCGCCGTATAGAGCACGACTCCGCCGGCGCAGATCACGATCAGGCCCACGATCGTCGCCAGAATGACGCTGCGATTGGCGCCCTTGCGGTCGCCCGCGCCTAGGTGTTGACCGGCCAGCGTGCCGGCGGCGACTTGAAATCCGGTCCCCGGCAGGTAGGCGATCGACTCGATGCGGATTGCCACTCCGTGCGCCGCCGCCGCCAGCGATCCTAAACCATTGACCAGCGCCAGGTACCACATCTGGCAGACGATGATCGCCGAGACGTCGACTCCGCCGGGAATGCCGATTCGCAGCATGCGCCACATCAAATGTCGGTCGGGCCGCAGGTCCACGGGCCGCAACTTCAAGCCCGCGCGACCGCGAGCCAGGAGCAAGACCATCAGCACTCCGCCCACGAGGTAGCCGGTACACGTACCCCAGGCGATTCCGTTCCAACCCAACTCGGGCAGCGGTCCCCACCCCAACATCAAACTCCAACTCAGCGCCACGTTGACGACGTTGACAATCGCCATGATCGCCAGGCCCGAGACGGTGTCGCCCGCGCCGCGCAGACAGGCGACACCCACGCTGATCATCATGATGGCCGGCACGCAGAGCATCATGATCTTCCAGTAGCTCAGAGCCAGCGAGGCGGCTTCGCCCGAGAGCTGCATAGCGCCGACGAGGTTTCGGCCCAACAAAAGTCCAACAAGAGTGGCCGGCACCGCGAAGGCGACGCCCAGCAGCACGGCCTGGTTCGCCACGCGCGAGGCCATGTCAGGTTGCCGCGAGCCGGTGAAGCGAGCGACTAGCGCCGTCGCGCCAATCGTGATGAACACGAACAGATTGAGCAGCAACCAGATGGCATAAGTCATCAGATTGACCGCCGCCAGATGATCGCGCGAAAGGTACCAGCCCGTCAGCATCGTGTCGGAAAATCCGACGAGCATCGAGAGGAACTGCTCGGCGACGACGGGCAGTGCCAGCCGCAAGACGGGTCGGAGCGTCGCTTTGTTTTCGGGAGGATGCACGATGCGGGGCGGGGATGCTTAAGGCGGGATGGCGGACGGGGGTCGCTTGGCGTGGTTTATGCTCCAGTGGATGCAAACGAAGTTGCGCGGACGTCGCAGCGTCCGCTGGAGTAGGCGGCGCCAGTTCGCCAGCGCGACGACGTGCATGTCAATCCAAGTCGGCGCAGTATGGGCACGCTATCCATTCGGCGTCAACGCGAGCAGCCAGGATCATCGAGCGAAGAGCGAAGAGACATGGAAGTTTGAGCCCAGTTTCTATCGGAAGTCACATGTCCATAAGGCAACTCCGAACCGCGGCAACCCAGTTAAATCGCAACGGGACTCTCCGTGACTCCACCTCACGCAGCATGGTATACTAGGGAACAATAAGAAAGAGTTCGCGACTAATTGTCGGGCGCGCTGGGGTTGGGGTTATGGCTGAACGCGAAGCGCGCTCAACTACTGTGCGAGCAATGCATCCACGGTCGGAAACGAACTGAGACGAGATGAGGAGAGACTTCAATGTCCGAGCCACGATTACCGCAGATCGTTCCGGTCGATTGCGCTGGCAAATGGTTAGCCTGGACTGCGGACGCATTGAGTATCGCTGGCGTTGGCGACACTCCCGCTGAAGCGAAGGCCGCTGCCAAACGGGCCGGCGTAACCGAAACCGTAATCGAGTGGGTTCCCCCAGCGGACGAAAGTTTTATCGGAGTTCGCGCATGAAGTATCCGTACCGACGGTACGCCGTGCTGCGCAGTGATGGCGGGACTGAAGTCAGGACAATTTACCGACCGTTGGTTCCCGTTCGCATCGTCGGTTCGTCGGGTACAGTGGAAGTCTTAGGGCTGCTCGATACCGGCGCCGACACGACGATACTCCCCTGGTTTTTGGTCCAAGAACTGGGCATTTCCGTTGCGTCTGATAATCGCTGGCGACTGCGCGGAGTTGGGAACCAGGTAGTGTCGGTTTCGTCGGGGCGCGTCGAGCTTCAAATGGGTCGCGGGCGATCCTCGCTGCACTGGTCGGCTGAAGTTGGATTCATCCAGGAACGTACCGTGGCGGTTCTAGGCCATGCAGGTTTCCTGGAGCATTTCCGCGTGGTTTTTGATGGGCTTCGGCATGAAGTAACACTCCAGCCGAATACTTCATTGCCGCGATAGCAGCACCGTAACTGCTTGCCCGTTGGCGGCGCGGAATTGGGCGAACGCCAAACGCACAATTGCGTTCTACAGCCAGACGCCCACGCCGCCGCTAAAATACTCCGACAGGGCCAGAATATTGGCTTTGCTCAGGGCCCGGCGGCCAGCCAGAACATTCGAGAGCGTCGCCGCCGGAACCTTCGTATCGCGGGCAAGTTGGGCTTGCGACACGCGCCGCGCTTCGAGCAGATGCGCCAGCATGTCGGCTTGCGAGGCCTTGGGCATCGCTACGTGCTGATCCTCGTAACGGATGATCAGGTCGCTCAGCGCATCGAGGTACATTTCTTCGCCGCGACTAAGACGCCCCTTCTTCAGCAAGTCATCAACGACATGGCGGGCGGCTTTCAGGTTCGCCTTCGAGCGAATAGAAGTCAGCGGAAACTGCCGGACGAGCGCCAGATAGTCGTCCGTGGCGACGTTCGCCCCCAATTTGTCAATTGTTTTTGTGGACATTGGTTCGCCTATTTCTTTTTGCGTCGGAGCGAACTTCGACATCTCCCAGGATTCGCGCGGATGCGATTTCGACACGACTCACACGCGAAACTTCCCCAGACCGCAACCGTTGCCTGTTAGCCTACATTGCAAAATGCAAACTGACGAGTGATCCACCTCGGTGCGTGGGGTGTAATCGCGCAAGCCGCGTCATAGCAGCGATTTAGATTACCGTTCGCTCCAGTATTTGCATCATGGGTCAGCCGACGCCTCACTCCGTTGCGTCAAAAAACGCCCCAACTTCCGGGCAGAAAACCGTTGCACTCACTGCTCAGCCGGTTATACTCCGCTGCACCGCCAGCACATCGGGCGGATGGGGTTGCAGTTGTCTCACGCGTGGTTCGATCGCTCACGGAAGGGCACGCAGGGAATGCGGGACGCCTTTCGTCCTCACGTGCTTTCTTGCACTGGTCGCGGTTGACTCGTTCGCCGCGGTACGCGTGGTTGTGTTGTGACCTAAACAACCCGGGCTCTCGCCGCGCTATCTCGCTCCAAGGAAGGACGAGCCGCAGGGGCGATTCCCACGAGGCCAAACGCGCGTCGTTTTTGTCATCGGACTGTCTGTGACCGCGCTCGCGGATCATCCGCGGCGGTTCATCGGCGGCCGATCGCAAGTAGACGGCGAATGCGGATCGCCGCGCACATTTCTGTACACGCACCTGGAGGACTCTCCCATGAGGCGGAACACGACTCGCTCCCTAGTCGCGTTGGCCTCGCTGGCGGCATTGGCGGTGACGATTTTCTGCATCGCAGGCCCGGCCGCGATCCGCGCCGAAACCGCGGCCACGCCCAGCGGTGATGCCAAGTCGGCGCCGGCCACAGCTTCGCCAGCCACAGTTCCACCGGCGGCGCAAAAAGTGCGGCTCATGGACCGCGAGCGCGAGGCGGTCTTTCGGCGGTTGCTGCCCAAGGTGGCCGATGAGACCGTTCAAGACGCGCTGGACGACCCCAGCTTGATCCTGTACACCGAATTGGAAATGCCCCGCGCGTACCAATCGTGGAGCGGGCCGGTGCGCGGCATTCACGACGCCTACTACAACATCTCGGCCAATCGGTCCGAGCGCTACGGCAACGGCAACCGTGAGTTTCCCTGGAATACGCCGGCCGGAACGCATCGCACGGAGAACGTGTCGTCGTTTCGCTTCGTGCGTTTGCCGCGCGGCGACAACGGCCGTCTGCTGCCGATCGTATGGTTTCGCCAAGAGCTAAGCGGCGACTACTCGCGCGGGTACTCCTGGCGCTTTCCGGCCGGAGCGATGGTGGGCGAAGTGCTGATGATGCGCAATAACGGCGCCGACTACGTGTTCGAGTTCCGCGTGCGCACGCGCCGCCGTGACGATTGGGCGGTCGACGTGTTCCGTCCCTTCCCCCGGGCCGAGGATCTCGTTAAGCGCATTCAAGAGCTGCGGCCTGAATGGCAGAATCAGCCGGCGCTGGCCGCGCTCGTGGAGCGCATCGAGAAGCCGGGCAATCTGCCGGTCTCGGTCCTGGCCGACCATCACTCGGTCGAAACATTTCGCCAGCGGATGGGCGTGTTCGAGCTGCCGAGCTTGAAGGATGACAAGCTCGTGGCCCAACTGCTCACTGCCACCAAGTTCCGCTCGGCGCTCGGCACGCATTGGATCGAAGGCGCCAATGGCATGGCTACCGCCGCGCCGACGACCAAGGCCAAGTTTCACGTCGTGCCGGCCAACTACGACGCGGGCTTTATCGAGGTCGACCGCGAGTCGTGCATGCGCTGCCACAACACGGTCAATCACGACGTGAACGATTTTGAATATGGCCGAGATTGGTACGGACGGATCCGCGGTTCGGACGGCATCTTTTCGTTCCACCCTTTCGAGCCCTGGAGCATCAGCGGCAACGGCGGACGCAGTTCCGTGCAGTTGCGGAATGAGCTGGTCGAGGCGGGCGTGCTGCAGGGCTACACGCCCAAGAAGCACGACCCGGCGCGGTACGCCCAGGTGCCGCAGTTGCGAGATTGAGCTGTCAGAGGAACTACGCTGCGTTTTGGTTTCCCGGGGTGCCGGGCCAGGTCGTACCGCATAAGTCGCGCCGGCAGACTGGAACCGCGGAGACGCGGAGACGCAGAGAATGCGCGGTATGTGAAATAAGGAACACAGGGGGGGAAGGCGTGGTCACTTCTCGTCGGAACCGGTCCCGATGGAAATTGCGTTCTCCTGGTTTCCTTGTTCCTTTCATCTCTGCGACTCCGCGTCTCTGCGGTTCACCTCTTGGTCCAAGGATGCTTGAAATAGCTAGTTGTGACGGCCCGCTCGCCGGCTTCCGCGCCCGCCTGCTGGGCTGCTTCGATTCCGGCATGCTGCGCGCCGCCTGCGATTTCGCCCGCAAATAAAACTTTGCAGCCGTTTTGGGGCGGGCTTATAATAAGCCCAGCCGTGTCCGGCGAGGGGCGCAGGCCATGCGTCGACACCTGCATTCGCTACTGGTGTTCGGGGCCGCGGGTTTCGGGACGGCAAATTCCGGGACGGCGAGGCGTCCGCGGGACATAGCTGGGGTTGATATCGGCTTTAGTTTCTCGATCGGCCGTGGCGGGCTTGTTCGTTGTCTACAGGTCCGCTTTCTCTCTTAGGAGTGCTGTACCATGTGGATTCCAAAATGGAGCCGCGATCGCCAGAAGGGCGTCGTCTCGGCCGTGCCGACGCAGGTCGTCTCGAACGAGGAGTTCATTCCCCGGCCGCAGACGCAGAAACAGAAGCAGGTCGAGTCCTTGATCGGCACGATGGGTGAAGAGAAAGCCAAGCGACTGGGCATGGAGCGACGCGACTTCATGGCCACTAGCATGGGTCTGGCCACCTGCTTCGTGGCCAGCAACATGGTCTACGGCAACGTCTGGGAAGTCGATGAAGCCGAGACGATGGAGCCCGGCGCGTACGAAGACAAGTACCCCAAAAGCGACTACTTCATCATGGACGTGCAGTCGCACTTCACCAACGGCTTTGCCATCGGGTTCCGCAACGCCGAGTTCGTGAAGAACATGGGCTTCAAGCTGGACGGCGGTAAGGACGCCTACTCCTTCCCCAACTTCGTCAAGGAAATGTACTTCGACAGCGAAACGGCCATGCTGGTTATTTCAGGAGTGCCGGGCCACGAGGTGCAATACGGCAAGGACGGCAAGCCGCTGGACGGCCCGAAACGGGGTGGCGGCTTGCTCCCCAGTTGGCTTATGTCGAAGCGCAAGAAAGACATCAACGATATGGCTGGTGGCAGCGTTCGTGCGCTGTGTCAGGGCAACTGCGCTCCCAATCACTACTGGGACATGAAGACCAACTCGCAGGACAAGACAGCCCTGTTCGAACAAATGGAGCGCGAGGTCAAGCTATACGGCATCGACTCGTGGAAATGGTACTGCCACACCGATCCGGGCAAGTCGAACGGCGGCTTCCAGCTCGACGACGAGAAGATGAGTTACCCCTTCTACGAGAAGTCGAAGGAACTGGGGATGAAGACCTTCAGCGTCCATAAAGGCTTTTCCGCCCAGTCGAAAACGCTGGGCCATCTTGCGAATCCCAAGGACGTGGAGAAGGCCGCGCTCGATCATCCCGACCTGACGTTCGTGATCTACCACTCGGCCCTGCAGCACTCGCCGTACGAGCCGGAGTTCAAAGAGACGTTCAATCCCGAGACGGGTGACTTCGCCTGGCACGACGTCCTTATGAAGATCAAAGAGCGCAATCCCAAGATGAACAACGTGTATCCGGAGATCGGCTCGAGCTTCGGCACGCTGGCCGTGGTCAGCCCCGAGGACGCCTGCCAGCACTTGATTGGCCGCAACGTGAAGCTCTACGGCGCCGACCACGTGGTCTGGGGCACCGACTGCCTGTGGTGGGGTTCGCCGCAATGGGCGATCGACGCCTTCAAGCGGTTCCAGATCAGCGACAAGATGTGCGAAAAATTCGGCTACAGCAAGCTGACGAAGGAAGACAAAGCCAAGATTTTCGGCCTCAACGCAGCCAAGATCTACGGCGTCGACCCCACCGAGCGCCGCAAGAATATCCCCAAGGACGAGCTCACAAAACTCAAGACGGCCTACCTCGACATGGGCGGCCAACGCGAGAACGCGGCTTACGGCTGGGTCCGCGATGATGTGAAGAGCTGAGAGCTTCTCGGTTCACAAAGAGATGCGAGCGAATTGCGACAGGCGTCCGTTCGTTTTCATGCGGACGGACGCCTGTTTTTTGAAGCCAGTAAAGTAACCGCGAATGAACGCCAATGGACGCGAATAATTGCAGACGAGCATTTAGCACGTTGGTACGAACAACAGGTATTTGTCGCCTCTTTCCCATTCGCGTTCATTCGCGTTCATTCGCGGTTACTACCGTATTGCACCTACCGCGGTTGGCGCTCTTGGCGTTCGCATTCTTGCCGATCGCATCGGCAGTCGCGCTTTTCTTGCCGAAACAGGCAACGGTCGCCGCACCGCCGGAGAAGCTGGAAAAGCTCGACCCGGCCGCTTGGGGCGCCGATCATGTGGGCCAGCCGATTCCACCGTACATGGAAAGCGGCGAGTGCCTGTTCTGCCATCGCGACAAGGTCGGCGCGACCTGGGGCAAGAATCGCCACAACCGCACCATCCGCGAGGCCGAAGCCAGCGAGCCGGCGATGGCCGCGCTGCGCGCGAATAAGGGCACGGCCGAGCTTGCCGACCAGGTGAAGTTGCTCTTGGGCGGTCCGCACGCGAGCCGCTTTTTGCGCCGCGCCAAGGCGTACGGCCACGTGGACATGCTCTCGGTTGCCGCCCGCAAGGGTCGCGGCGACCGGGCACGGCTGGAGCAGGCCGACAATCCGCACTGGGACGAGAAGAGCTTCGCCAGTTCGTGCGCCGGTTGTCACACGACGGCGGTCGACACCAAAACACAGGCCTTTGCGGCCCTCGCGCTCGATTGCTACTCGTGCCACGGTGACGCGACGGCGGAGCACGCCAACGATGCGACGCTCATGCCGCTGGCCCGCAAGCGCAAGGACCCGCCGCGCGCGGTGACGTCGATCTGCGCCTCGTGCCACGTGCGGTTCGGCAAGAGCAAATCGAGTGGCTTGCCCTACGCCAACAATTTCGTCGCCGGCGACAATCTGTTCAAGGATTACCAGGTCGATTGGAAATTGGCCGATGACCCCAAGATCAACCCGGCCGACCGGCACGTGCTGGCGAACGTCCGCGACGTGGTTGTGAACGGCCAGGAAAGCATGACGTGCTTAAGCTGCCACGACGTACACACGGGCAGCAGCCGCAGGCACCGCGACGTACCCGATCAGAAGTATTGCCTGCAATGCCACGTGGTAGGCAAGGACAAGAAGCAGCTCGTGCCGTATGAGGTCCACAGCGAGCGGTGTCAGTATTGAGCGGGGGACAACGTAGGGTCCGCTTCAGCGGACGCTGCATTGCCAAGCCAATATCGGCATGCGCTGGAGAGCTTGGGAAATAATCGATCGATCCGTGTGCCATGCTTTCACGACGCCCCGCGTCGGGTAAGCATGCCGACACTACTCCGCCGCGCGGCATGCCTACCCGGGCTAGCGCCCGTGAAGGCATGGCACCCAGCGACGGTCGGGAGACCGTCGCACAACTCAGGTAGTGACCCGATTCATCGGGTCACTACAAGCGGAGCGCTTGCCCTACTTCTGCCCTGGCACGCCGTGAAAGCGGAAGCGGATGTGCTCTTCCAGCACGCGGCGGTATTCCTCGATCTCGACGTCGCGCTCGCTGCAAACGAGAAACAGCACGCCGTCGTCGCGGAAGTTGTCGTCCCAGGCGATCACTTCGTCGTCGGTCCAGCGCGGCTTGTACTCGGTCAGGCGCTCGTCGGTCAGGCGGCTGAAGTACGACCGCAAGTTGACGTCGGTTTCGTCCATGGCCATGCCGGCCGGCAGAAGCTCGTAGTTGATGTTGGGATCGGTCATCGCGGACCTCGCGGCGGTGTGGGAGACACGAAGCTGGATGGCGGAGGGCCACCGTCGTTGATTGTAGTCGAGAGGAATGCGCCACGATACTAGCCCGAACACGAGCCCGACGCGCCAGCAAGGGAGTTGCGGCGGGCCGGATGAATTTCCCTTGCTGGCGCGTCGGGCTGGTGTGGGGTAACGTGAGCAAGCAGAGTAATCGCCTCGCGGCCGAGCCTGGTATCCCGGATCCGTTGCGTTCGATGGTTCGCCGACTCCTGGTTGTCGCCTCGGTAAGACTCGTTCGTCGCCATTTCCGGTCGCTCTGCGAAGCGGCAGTCCGAGTGCATGCCGATGCAAATGGCCAGGACTGATCACCTCGCGGAAACCAATTGCAATTGCTCGACGACTGGACGTAGCCGCCGGATCGTGTCGCGCGTATGATTCATGGTGCGGCGAAACGCTTGCGGCACGGCGAGCGTGTGAACCAATTGCCGATCGACCGCGTACCAGGGACATCAACCGCGTATCGGTGACCAAGAGGCGAGGGGAACGAGGAACTTGTGAAGTAAGGTAAGGCCGGCGAAAAACGATTTTTGCCGCCAGCACTACGACGCGAGCGCGGGGTTGAATAGAGAAGAGGCACTACAACTCAGGGCCGCGGAACCCCCCTTACTGGGTCTAATCAAGGGGGTGGCCCGACTAGTCTTTTCTGTCGCGCTAGGAGAGGGCTTTCGCACTCTCCGGCGTGGCGATGTGAATGTGCTCGCATGGAGCGGGTACGCTCTCGAGCGGTCCCTTGGCCGCTTGGCGACATGATCACTTCTCGCTAACCCGACACCTCAACGACTCATGCGGTTTGCCACACGGCCAACCGGAACGTTCGCGGTGCGCGCTCGCCGAGGAAACTGTCTCCCAAATCAAAGCCTTTGGGCCCACGAAGCGGAGACAAGCGCCTTGGGAGGCGAAACTCCGCGAGCGGGCCTAAGCATGGCGTGGTGTGAGCATCGGGACCCCCAAATCCGCCGCGTATTGTCGCGCGGCGCGACACTGCGAAAGGAAGCCCGATGAAACAGAACGCTCGCCCTCAGACCTCCCTTCTCAAACCGCGGTCCGACGCGCCGGCCGGTCGCCAAACTGGCTTTGGCGGCGGGGCTCGCGGCAGCCACGGGACACCTTTTCAAGACACAATGCACTCGGAAGAAGCCGACCACGACCCCGTCGACGCGGCACTCGAAGTCGACGACGACGAAGAGTGCCCGGACGAAATCGCACACGACGATGCACGCGGCGAAGCGCCCGTGGAAGTCGAAGCCGAGACCGGCAGCAGCGAAACGACCGACGATCCGGTGCGGATGTACCTGATGCAGATGGGCGAGATCCCGCTGCTCACGCAGGACCAGGAGCTGGCCATCGCCAAACGCATCAGCCGCGCTCGCCGCAAATATCGCCGGCACGCCCTGGCCAGCGGCTTCGTCCTGCACGGGGCGGTGGCCCAGTTGCACGACGCCCAAGCCGGGCGGCTACGGCTCGACCGTACGCTGTACGTATCGAACACGGCTGCCGACGACAAGCGGCGGATGCGGGAACTGTTGGCCTCGAACCTGAAGACAATCGACCACCTGTTGGCGCAGGAACGCGACGATTTCCGCATCCTCAAGTCGGCACGGCAGCCACAGCGCGAACGGCGCGAAGCCTGGCAGCGGCTCGGCGTTCGCCGGCGAAAGGCCGTGCGGCTGGTCGACGAAGTCTGTCTCCGCACGCAACGCATCCAGGCCTTGGTCGACCAGTTGGCGCGGACCTCGCGTCGCGTCGACGCCGTCGTCCAGCAATGGCGCGAGGCTTCCAGCGTCCGTGGCGATGCATCCGCGGCGCCCCTGCGGGCCGAGCTCAATCGCCTGCTGTGGGCCACGCTCGACAGCCCGGCCGGCCTGCGACGACGCCTGGCCCGGATCGAACGGTCACGAGCGAAGCTCGACGCCGCACGGCGCGTCCTGTCGGCGGGCAACTTGCGACTGGTCGTTTCGATCGCCAAAAACTACCGCAACCGCGGGCTGAGCTTCTTGGACCTGATTCAAGAAGGCAATACGGGACTGATGCGGGCCGTTGACCGCTTTGAGCATCTCCGCGGCTGCCGGTTTTCGACGTATGCCACCTGGTGGATTCGACAGGCCATTACGCGGGCCATTACCGATCAAAGCCGCATGATCCGCGTGCCGGTTCACATGATCGAAACCATCTCGCGACTGCGGCGGGCCGGCCGTAAGCTGGAGCAAACGTGCGGCCGCGAACCGCCCGTCGAGGAGCTGGCCGCCGCGGCCGGTATGACGATCGCCGAGACCCGCGCCGTGCTGCGGATGTCGCAACACCCGCTGTCGCTGGATACGACGGCTGGCGAGCACGACACATCGCTCTCGAACCTGGTCGAGGACCCCCGGCAAGTCGATCCGCTGTGGGACTTGCAACAAGAGCACCTCAAACAGCGGTTGGCTGGCGTGCTCGAAAGCCTCAACCATCGCGAGCGCGAGATCATTCGCCTGCGCTTCGGTCTGGCCGACGGGTACACGTACAAGCTGGAAGAAGTCGGCCGCATCTTTCAAGTCACGCGCGAACGGGTCCGGCAGATTGAAATGATCGCCATGCGTAAGCTGCAGCACGCCTTCCGCGCGCGGAACCTGGCCGGCTTCATCGACGGATTGGACTACCAGGGCGGATCGCCAAACTGCTGCCAGGAGTAGCAGGGCTGGGATGGCGCGTCCTGAGGTACGAAGGATCCGCACATTAATAACCTGTTCAATTGGCCACGGATTGAACCCAGCGCGGGCTACGCCCGGGCAACCCAAGGAACGAATAGTGGTTAATCGATCGATTGTCTCGCGAGAATTTTTACTTAGCCCAGGCATTCATGCCTGGGTTTTCGACG
>Ga0163144_10014744_pt1 | contig 16202 bp, 10 predicted proteins | sample OliLak19BULKMAT1_FD_123175 | JGI IMG/M metagenome (GOLD analysis project Ga0163144, IMG submission 123175) | Freshwater microbial mat bacterial communities from Lake Vanda, McMurdo Dry Valleys, Antarctica - Oligotrophic Lake LV.19.BULKMAT1 | ecosystem: Environmental > Aquatic > Freshwater >... | reverse complement strand
GCGGCCGCCGAGCGCGCCGGCCAGTTCCGCGGCGTCACGCCCGAGGAGCTCGCCGCGCGGTACGCGCACGTCACCGTCGTCGACGTGCGCCCGGCCGCCGAGGCCGACGCCGGGCTCCCGGGCGCGCTCGCGATCCCGCTCGAGGAGCTGCGCGCGCGGATGGCGGCGGAGCTGCCGCGCGATCGCACGCTGGTCGCGTACTGCGGCACGGGCCGGCGCGGCTACCTCGCCACCCGGATCCTCGTCCAGGCCGGCTTCCCCGACGCGCGCAACCTCGAAGGCGGGCTCCGATCGTGGCAGCTGATGCAGCCCGCGAAGCGCCCCCGCAAGAAAGCCCGAGCATGAACGCCGATCTCAAGAAACAGATCCTCCGCAAGATCACCTACGGCATGTGGGTGATCGCCAGCGGCCGCGACGCCGACCTCGAGGCGTCGTCGGTCACGTGGGTGACCCAGGCGTCGTTCACGCCTCCGCTGATCGCCGTCGGCCTCAAGGCCGACACCCACCTGGCCGAGGTCGTGAAGCGGCACCGCGCGTTCGTGCTGCACCTCCTCGGCCAGGACCAGCAGGACGTCGCCGGCGCGTTCATCAAGCCGACCGCGGTCACCGCGACGACGATCGGCGGCCTCGCGTTCGCCGCCGCGCCGGTCACCGGGATGCCGCTGCTCGCCGGGTTCCCGGCGTGGCTCGAGGCGAACGTCACGGACCTGGTCGAGCGCGGCGATCACACCCTCGTCGTCGCCGAGATCGTCGGCGTGGGCGCGAGCGACGGCGCCGTCGAGCCGTTCACGCTCGCGCAGGCCGGCTGGCACTACGGCGGGTAGTCACGGCGCGAGCCGCGCGCGGACCTCGCCGAACGCCGCCTTCACGTCGAGGCGCGCCGCGGCGTGACCGTCGGTCGCGTCGACGACCACGAGCGCGTCGTCGTCGACCAGCACCCACGCGCCGTCCGCGGAGACGTCGATCAACGCGCCGGTCGCGAGCACGCGCGCGTCGCCGCCGTCGATCGGCACGCGCACGACGTCGACGCCGTCGGTCGTGAAGATCGCGCCGCCGGCGACGCGGAGCGCCGGCCGCGGATCGGCCGCGAGCCGCGTGAGCGTCCGCGCCACCTCGGTCTCGACGTCGACGACGACGATCGCGCCGCTGCCGGTCCGGTAGACGAGGTGGCCGTCGCCGAGCGCGAGCGCGACGACGTCCTTGGCGGTGGCGATCGGCTTGGTCTTCGCGGCGCTGCCGACGTCGACGACGAACAGCGCGTCGCCGCGCGCGTACGCGAGCCGCGCGTGATCCGGGGACAGCGCCGGCTTGCCGACGCCCTTGGCGGTCAGGCGGAGCGGCTTCGGCGCGGCGCCGACGTCGTACCGCGCCAGATCGCTCGACCCCGAGCGCAGCAGGGTCGTGATGATCGAGCCGCCGCCCGGCGCGATCGTGACCGCTGACTCGAAGCACCGGTGCATGACGCAGCCCCGGTCCGCGGGTCCGATCGAGATCACCTCGCCGTCGATCGTCCCGAGCACGAGCGACATCACGTCGCGCGGCGTGTCGGTGTCGTCACCGCGCACGGCGTCGGCCTCGACCAGCATCGCGTAGCGCCCGGTCGCCGCGTCGACCGCGAGGTCGGCGACGCGCGGCAGCGCGGACGCCCGCTCGAGCTCGAGCAGCACGCGCGCGTCGCCGGTCGCGTCGACGCGGACCAGCTCGAGCACGCCGCTGCCCGCCCGCACGGCGAGCACCGCGGGCACCACGGGCGCCGGCGTCGCGTCGACCGCCACCACCACCGGCGGCGGCGCCGGCTCCACGGCCGGGGCCTGCGGCGGCGGGCAGCCGGTGGCGAGCATGGCGACGATGGCGAACCTCCGCATGTCGTCACCCTAGCGCACCACCGGAGATGACACGATGTCGGCCATGCGTTCCGCGCTATCGATCGTAGTGGGTGTCGTCATCGTCGCGTCGGCCGCCGAGGCCGGGGCCGCGACCTTCACGGTGACGACCACCGCGGCGACCGGCGCGGGGTCACTCCCCGACGCCCTCGATCAGGCCAACGCCGTCGTCGGCCCGCACACGATCGAGTTCGCGATCCCGGGCACCGGGCCGCACGTCATCGCGACCACCGGGCCGCTGTCGCTGTCGCGGCAGATCACGATCGATGGCTGGACCCAGCCCGGGTTCGCCGGCGTGCCGCAGATCGTCCTCGACGGCTCGGCGCACATCTCGGGCGGCGTGTCGATCATCGGCGCCGCAGGCGGCGGCTCGGTCGTCCGCGGGCTGACGCTCACCGGGTACGATGGCATCGCGATCTACATCAACGGCGCGTCGAACGTCGTCGTCGAGGGCAACTATGTCGGCCTCGACGCCACCGGGACGATCGACGCCGGCGGCACCAGCCCGGGCGTGATGGTGGACGGCGCGCTCGGCGCGCGCATCGGCGGCAGCACCGCCGCGCAGCGCAACGTGATCGGCGGGGTCGGCAACGGCGTGCTGGTCCAGGGCACCTGCAACGGGCTCGTCGTGCAGGGAAACTACATCGGCACCAACGCCGCCGGCACCGCCGCGGTCGGCAACAGCATCGGCGTCTACCTGCTCCAGAGCAACGGCACGACCATCGCCGGCAACCTGATCTCCGGGAACGGGACCGGGATGGCCATGCACAGCGGCGCGGGTGGCTACTTCTACCGAAACTGGATCGGCCTGAACGCTGCCGGCACCAGCGCGATCCCGAACGCCACCGGCGTCGCCGTCGGGACGCCGAACCTGCACCTGGCCGGGCCGCTGGACCTGCCGAGCGAGCGCAACGTGATCTCTGGCAACACGCTCACCGGGATCCACGTCGAGGGCAACGCCGCCGGAGTCCGCGTGTACAACGCCTACGTCGGGCTCGATCCCACCGGCACGACCGCGATCGGCAACGGCACCGGCATCGTCCTCAACACCGGCGCCAACGACGCCATCCTGGGCAGCGGCGTCGCGGGGCGCGGCAACGTGATCTCCGGCAACACCGAGGCAGGGATCGTGATCGCGCGCGTCACCAACGCGCAGGTGTACGGCAGCCGGATCGGCACCACCGCGGACGGCACGGCGGCGCTCGGCAACACCGGCGACGGGATCAACGTCTACGACGCGACCGGCGCGACGATCGGCGTGTACGGCGGCGGCGACGGCAACACGATCGCGTACAACACCGGCTACGGCGTCAACGTGATGGCGGGCGCGTCCGCGGCGATCCACGGCAACTCGATCCACGACAACGGCCTGCGCGGCATCTTCGGCGACAGCCTGTCGTCGGCCGCCGCGACGGTGGTGATCGCCGAGGACACCGGCGCCGGCACGCACGTCTCGGGCACGTTCACCGGCCAGGCGAGCCGCACGCACAGGCTCGGGCTGTTCGCGTCGCCGGTCTGCGATCCGTCGGGCACGGGCGAGGGGCAGACACCGCTGTCGTCGATCGACGTCACCACCGGCGCCGGCGGCTCCGGCACGTTCGAGCTGTTCCTTGCCCAGGATGTCGGCTCCGGCAACGTCGTGACCGCGACGCTCGTCGACAGCGTCGCGGCGAACACGTCCGAGTTCTCGACGTGCAAGGACGTGTGCCCGCTGCTGACGCTCGCGCCCGATCCGCTGCCGGCGGCCGAGCCCGGCGTGGCGTACAGCCAGGCGCTGACGCCGGGCGGGGGCACCGGGCCGTACGCGATCGCGCTGGTGAGCGGCACGCTGCCGCCGGGGATCGCGTTCACCGGCGCCGCGCTGTCGGGCACGCCGACCGGTGCTTCCAGCACGCCGCTCACGTTCCGCGTCGAGGACGCCGCCGGGTGCGTGAGCCAGGTCATGCGGACGTTCGCCGTGGTCTGCGACGCGATCACGATCGAGCCGGACGTCCTGCCCGACGCGATCGTCGGCGTGCCCTATGCCGCGACGCTCACCGCGAGCGGCGGCGCGCCGCCGTACACGTACAACCCGACCGGCGGCGGCCCGACGTGGCTGCAGCTCACGCCTTCCACCGGCGCGCTCGGGGGGACGCCGCTCGAGGCCGGCACGACCACGCTCGAGATCGGCGCGATCGACAGCGCGGGTTGCTACGCGTTCCGCACGCTGTCCGTCGTCGCCACCGACGACGGGCCCGGCGATCCCGACGCCGGCCCGGGCCCTGATCCCGACGCCGGCCCGGGCGTCGACACGCCCGACGGCGGCGGCTGCTGCAGCACCGGCGGCTCGCCGGGTAACGCCGCGGTGCTGGTCCTCGTCGTCGGCCTGGTGCTGCTCCGCCGCCGGTGACCGGTCCCCTGTTCTCTGGTCATCCCGGGTCCCCGCGCCGGTCTCAGTGCGCCAGCTGCGAGGCCTCGACGACGAGGCGCTCACCGAACCGCAGGCGGCCGTCCTGCAGCGTGGTGTCGCGCAGCGTGAGCGCGAGCGCCTCGGCGAGGGTGTCGACGGGCGTGACGGTCAGCCGCTCGCGGACGTCGGCGGGCAGGTCGTCGAGGTCGGCCTCGTTGTCGCGCGGGATCACGAACCGCTCGATCCCGGCGCGCACGGCGCCGAGCACCTTCTCCTTGAGCCCGCCGATCGGCAGCACGCGACCCGACAGCGTGATCTCCCCGGTCATCGCGATGTCGTGGCGCGCGGGGCGGCCCGACAGCGCCGACACGATCGCCGTGGCCATCGCGATGCCGGCCGACGGCCCGTCTTTCGGGATCGCGCCCGCGGGCACGTGGATGTGGACGTCGCGGTCGAACACCTGGTCGTCGATCGACAGCCACCCCGCGTTGGCCCGCGCGAACGTCCACGCCGCGCGCGCCGACTCGCGCATCACGTCGCCGAGCTGGCCGGTGAGGATCAGCTCGCCCTTGCCGCGCATCGTCGCGGCCTCGATGAACATGATGTCGCCGCCGGCGGGCGTGTAGTACATGCCGGTCGCGGTGCCGGCGCGGTCCTCGCGGTTCGCCTTCTCGGGGTGCACGCGCGGTCGTCCGAGCAGCGGACGAACGTCGGCGCGGTCGAGGGTGAGCTGCTCGATCTCCTTGGCCGCGATCCGGCGCGTGACCTTGCGTGCCAGCCGGCCGAGCTCGCGCTCGAGCTGGCGGACGCCCGCCTCGCGCGTGTAGCTCGTGATCACCTCGCGGACCGCGTCGTCGGTGAGCGTGAGCTGCGCCGGCTCGAGGCCGTTGTCGGTGAGCTGGCGGCCCACCAGGTAGTCCTTGGCGATCGCGAGCTTCTCGCGCTCGGTGTAGCCGGCGAAGTCGACGACCTCCATGCGATCGAGCAGCGGGCCGGGGATGCTCTGCAGGAAGTTCGCGGTCGCGATGAACATCACCTCGGACAGATCGAACGGCACGCCGAGGTAGTGATCGGTGAACGAGTCGTTCTGCGCCGGGTCGAGCACCTCGAGCAGCGCGCTCGCCGGGTCGCCCTGGTGGGACGCGCCGAGCTTGTCGATCTCGTCGAGCAGGAACACCGGGTTGCGGCTGCCCGCCTGCTTCATGCCGGCGAGGATCCGGCCGGGCAGGGCGCCGATGTACGTGCGGCGGTGGCCGCGGATGTCGGCCTCGTCGCGGGCGCCGCCCAGCGAGATCCGCACGTACTTGCGGCCCATCGCGCGGGCGATCGACTTCGCGATCGACGTCTTGCCGACGCCGGGCGGGCCGCTGAACAGCAGGATCCGGCCCTTCTTCTGCGCGCCCTTCGACAGCTGGTGGACGGCGAGGAACTCGAGCACGCGATCCTTCACCTCGCCGAGGCCGTGGTGATCTTCGTCGAGGATCTTGGCCGCCTGCGCGACCTCGAGCAGCTCCTCGGTGCGCGTGCCCCACGGCAGCTCCGCGATCGTCTCGAGGTACGTGCGGATGACCTGCGACTCCATCGACTCGCGGCCCATCCTCGCCAGCCGCGACCACTCGCGGTTCACCTCCTTGCGCGTCGTCGCTTCGAGCGGCAGCGCGTCGAGCTTGGCCTTGAGCTCCTTCATCGCGTCGTCGGCGCCCTCGTCGCCCTCGCCGAGCTCCTTCTGGATCGCCTTGAGCTGCTCGCGCAGGTAGACCTCGCGCTGCTTGCCGCCGATCTCCTCCTTCACGCGGGACTGGATGTCCTCCTGCGCGGACAGCACGTCGATCTGTCGCTGCACGAGGATCACCACGCGACGCAGCCGGTCCTCGATCGCGAACGTCTCGAGCAGCTCCTGGCGCTCGGCGATCGACACCTCGAGGTAGCCGGCGACGAGATCGGCGAGCTGCCCGGGCTCGGTGATCTGCGCCAGCATCTGCTCGACCGCCTCGGCCGGGACGCCGCGCTTGCGGGCGAGCTCGCCGGCGCGGGCGCGGACCTCGCGGTGGAGGGCGAGGAACGTGGGATCGTGGGCGTCGGCCGGCGGGTGCTCGGGCGCGGGGGCGACGTTGGCCACGAGGTAGCCGTCCTGGGTGGTCACGCGGACCGCGATGCCGCGCTTCGTGCCCTCGAGCAGCAGCCGCGCGCCGCCGAGGCCACGGTGGAGCGACGACACCGTCGCGATCGTGCCGATCGAGTACAGCTGGTCGGACTTGAGGTCCTCGCCGTCGACGCGCTGGGCGACGACGAACACCTGGTGCTCGGGCTCGCGCAGCGCGGCCTCGATCGCGCGCAACGTCTGGGGGCGGGCCGCCGAGATCGGCAGGCTCATGCCCGGGAACAAGACTCCGCTCCGCATCGCGACGACCGGCAGGGGCTTCGACATGCGGTCAAAGCTGGCCACGCGCGGGGCCGCGGCAACCTGCCCGAACGGCCCGCTTCAGCGGCCGTGCGACGCCCGCAGCGCCAGCACCGCCGCGAACGCCTCGTCGCACGTCGGCTTGATCTCCGCGGGCGGCAGCACGAACCCGGCGCGGCCGCCGGACGGGCGCAGCTCGATCGTGTACGACCGCGCGCCGGCCTCGCCGTACATCCAGTCCGACATGATGCCCGAGGCGCGATAGAGCTCGACCGCGGACATCAGCCGGTAGCGGTGCTGGTGCGCGGCGAAGATCGACGAGGCGATCTGGTCTCCGACGGCGGCGAATTGGTCGCGGTCCTTCGTCGGCGCGGCGGTGTGGCCCCACGGATAGAGGACGAGCTGCCCGTACGCGTGGAAGTCGATGTGCAGGGCGATGCGCTCGCGCATCGCGAGATCGCGCAGCGCGCTCGTCTCCGACTCCGAGAACGCGCCCGCGCCGCGATAGACGTCCGAGCGCTTGGCGTTGCTCGAGCCACTGCCGCCCCAGCCGACGCCGAAGTTGCGGTTGAGGTCGACGCCGTGGCCGTCACGACGGTTCTTCCGCCAATAGCGATCCTGGCCCCACGAGTGCTGGTAGCCGTCGGGGTTGGCGACCGGCACGACCCACAGCTCCGTGTGATCGACGAAGTCGCGGATCACGGGATCGTGGTCGTAGCCGCGGACGAGCCGATCGGCGACGCAGGTCGTGACCATCGAGGTGATCCACTCGCGCGCGTGCAGCGTGCCGTTGATCATCATCGGCGTGGCGTCGGGGGCGCTGCCGCCGATGCGCAGCGCCCAGATCGATCGACCATCGAGCGTGCTGCCGATGCCCTCGAGCGAGGCGAGCTCGGGCGCGGTCAGCGCGAGCGACTCCAGGTAGGTCGTGATCGCGCCGTAGTCGCGGTAGTCGCCGAACCAGTCGCCGGGCCGCGCCACCTCGGGGCTTTGCAGCCGCGTGGCCTCGGCCCGGGCCTCGGCGTCGATGTCCGGGACGAGCACCTCCCAGGTCGCGCCGGCGAGCTCGAGGAGCGGCAGCGTGTCGTCGGTCACGACGATGTCGAGGGGCAGGCCCGGCCCCTCGTGCTCGCTCCACACGTCGATCGCGAGCGACGCCGCGGCCGTGCAGACGACGCGATCGGGGCATGCCACGCGGATCGCCACGCGCGTGGACGTCCTCGGGGCGGGCGCGCCGTACGTCGCGACGCCGACCACGGCGATCACCACGCCGAGCGCGGCGAACATGACGCCCCAGCGCGGCGCAGGTCGGACGAGGACATGTCGGGGCACGATCGCAGTGTAGCGAATGAAGGTTGCGCAGGCCTGCCTTTCGCTCGAAGCTGGAGAGGTCCATGCGCCGCTTCCTCGCCACCGCGCTCGCGATCACCGCGGGGGCGGGCTGCGCCAAGGCCGCGCAGGGCAGCGGTGACGGCGACGCGTCGGTCTCGGACACCGACGCCGGCGATGGCCCGGACGCGGCGTCGTGCGACGAGCTCTGCGATCAGGACGACGACGGCGTGCCCGACGGCCCCGACGAGTGCGCGGACACCGCCTCGGGCGCGGACGTCAACGACGTCGGGTGCTCGGACGCGCAGGTCGACCCCACGCTCGAGGACGTCTGGCCGCCGTACGGGCTCACGTGGACGCCGACCGGCGAGCTCGGCAGGGCGGGCGGCATGGTGTGGACGTACACCGGCATCACGCGCGCCGACCTGTTCCACATCTACTGGGTGCTCTGCGACGACCCGGCCACCCCGTGCGCGATGTCGCTCGACGGTCCGGTCGACATGCCCAACGAGCAGTGGCAGTTCAACGCGCCGTCGTCGGATGTCCTCGCGGGCCGGCTCGGGTTCTCCAACACCACGCACATCACGCTCGCCGACACCACCACGCTGACGCTGGCGGGCCGGATGACCGTGACGATCGTCGACGCCGCCGACGTCGCGATCCCGTTCAACACGCTGCTCGCGCTCGGCGTGACCGGTCGCGACGGCGAGTACGGCGCCGAGATCGCGGGCGCGGGCTACAAGGTGACCGCGCTCGCCGAGGTCTACGACACCAACGCCGCGACGTGGACGCCCTACCTCGACTACTACGACGCCGCGCCGACGGCCGATCCGGGGCTCGGCACGGCGACCTCGATCGGCGGCTCGTTCTACGGCGAGTGATCGCGGTAACGTCGCGCATGGATCTGCGACCCATGATGCTGGCGGTCGGGCTCGCGCTGACAGGGTGCGGCCCTGACTCGACCAAGCCGACCGGGACGACGTCGGATCCAGTCGAGGTCTGCGAGGACCTCGCGCAGGTGTGTCGGTTCGATGGCGCCAAGCTCGGTGTCTGCACCCGGCAGACCGACAACACGCTGACTTGCGTGTCCCAGCACTGAGCCGCGCGGCGGTATCGTCGAGGCATGAGCTCTCGCTCGCTGGTCCTGGCGTGTGCGTTCCTGCCGGCGTGCTCGTTCGCGTTCGTCGACGGACCGACCGAGGCGATGGTGACGAAGCAGGCGCCGGTCACCTGCACCACGTCGCGCGCGCTGCCCGTCACCGATCTCGTGATCGGCGCGGCGCTCGCCGCGCTGGTGTTCGGCGCGACCTACAAGGCGATCGACGACTTCAACGAGGACTGCTCACCCGGCCAGTGTTATCGGCCGTGGGGACCGGCGCTGGTCGGCGGGTTCCTGGTGGTGTCCCCGTGGTGGATCAGCGCGGCGGTCGGCGTCTCCGACACCCACCAGTGTCGAAAGGCGCATGCGCGCGCCACACCGTAGTGGGGTGATGTGAGGCGCCGGCAAGACCCGGCACTGTGGTGAGAACCAGTGTTCACCCGGCCCCAGGCCGGACGCCGGGTTGTGCGCTCGGCGACGGTGGCACCGGCGATCGGACCGGAGAGTCCGGGGACTCTTCTAACAAGGAGGCTCTATGCGTAGCTTTTCCGTGGTCCTGTTTTGTCTTGCGTCTTCTTCGGTCGCGCTCGCCGAGCCGGCACCCGCGCCGAGCACCAGCGGTCTTCGCAACGGCTTCTCGCTGTCCGCGGGGCAAGAATTCGGCGGCGATCGAGACATCTCGGCGACAATGTTCGGCGCCGACTGGCGCATCGGCTGGCGGGTGACCGCGCCGATCTCCGTCTACCTGCACTCCCACATGTCGTTCGGCAGCGCGACCGAGAACAGCGGCGCCAACTCGGGGTTCACCGGCACGCTGGCGACGGCGATCATCGGTGAGTACAAGCTGCCGATGGGGGTGTTCGCCGGCGCCGGCGCCGGCTTCGGCATCCTCAACAACCCGAACGGGCCGATGGTCCAGGCGCGCGTCGGCTACTACCCGTTCAAGACCGAATCGGTGGGCAAGAAGCGCCACCTCAACGTCGCGCTCGACTACCGGGCGGTGTTCGCGAACCAGGGCTACGGCATGGTCAACCACGTGGCGATCTCGATCGGCTACGACCGGTTCTGATGCGGGGCCCGTGGATCGTCCTCGGCCTGGTCGCCCTCGCCAAGGACGCCCGCGCCGACGCGGAGCACTACGAGCAGATCCGCGTCGACGCGGGCATGACGGGGTCGATGGTCGGCGTCAGCGACCGCAACGGGGTCGGGTTCGTCTCCGAGATCAAGGTCAACGTGCACGACCACGTCGCGGTCGGGGCCCGCGTCGAGCTGGCCGTGATGTTCGGCGGTCGCGTCGAAGACGAAGATCTGCCGTTCGGGATGGGGGCGTGCGGGCTGATCAAGGGCGAGTACCTGCTCGGCACCGGGCCGGTCCGCCCGTTCGCGGGCTTCGGCGCCGGCGTGTACTCGATGGGCTCGCACAGCCTCGGGGACGCCGGCATCTCGACGACGACCGGGCGCTACTTCGGCGTGGCCCCGGAGCTCGGCGTCGACCTCGGTCGCGTGCGGCTCGCGGCGACGTACAACGCGATCCTCGGCACGTACGTCGAGTACCGGCAAGGCGATCAGCGCAAGACGTTGTCGCCGAGCTACCTGTCGCTGGAGCTGTCGTTCCGGTTCGGCGGCGGGCGGAAGCAGAAGTCCCCGAGGAGTCTAGACTGGCCGCGATGGCCGACGACGAAGGCACCCGGCGCTGGCAGCGGCTCCAGCGCGCCCCCACGGCGTCGGACGCGATCCAGCACCTGCGGATGTCGATCATCGAGATCCGCGAGGACCCGAGCGATCAGGAGGCGCGCCGGCGGCTGCGCGCGATCGCGGCGGAGCAGGGGCTGTGGGACCAGCTCGCGCTGCTGCTCGCCGACGAGGCGCGCGCGCAGGCGCACGCGCCGCCGGTCGCCGCCGCGTTCTACGAGGAGCTCGCCGACGCGTACGAGTCGCTCGACCAGCCGCTCGAGGCGATCACGGCGATGGAGGCGTTGGTGGCGATCGCGCCCGCGGTGATCGCGCACCACGACCGGATCGCGTGGCTCTACCGGCATGCCGGGGCGTGGTCGAAGGCGGCGGACGCGTTCGAACAGGTCGGCGCGCGGGCGGCCGACCGCCGCGGTGACGCCGCGCTGCTCGCCGCCGCCCAGCTCAACCGCGACCACGGCCGCCTCGATCACGCGGTCGCGCTGTACCGCACGATCGTCGGGCGCAGGCCGGTCGACACGGCCGCGTGGCGGGCGCTCGACGACGTGCTGTCGGAGCTCGGCCGCTGGCGCGAGGTCGCCGAGGTGCGCGGCGAGCGCGCCGCCCGCGCGAGCAGCGGCTTCGAGAAGGCGGCGCTCCTGCGCTCGCAGGCGCGCGCGCTCGAGCAGGCCGGCGACCTGCCCGGCGCGGCGAGCGCGGTCGCGCGGGCCTCGGATCACGCGCCCGACGTCATCAGCGGCCTCGTCGATCACGCCGACGTCCTGGCGCGTGGCGGCAAGGGCCGCGAGGCCGTGGGGATCCTGCGGGCGCGGATCGTCGAGGCGCTCGACCGCGACGCCTCGTCGGAGGACGTCGCCGCGCTGCGGCTGCGGCTCGCGCAGGTCCTCGAGGACAGCTGCGACGATCGCCCCGCCGCGATCGCCGTGCTCGACGAGCTGCTGGTGGCGTCGCCGGCGCACCTGCCCGCGCTCGAGCGGATCACCGCGCTGGCCGCGGCCGATCCAGATCCGCGCGTGCACGCGGCCGCGCTGCTCCGGTACGCCGCGGCGATCACCGACGCGGGCGAGCGCGCGGCGTACGTGGCGGCGGCCGGCCGGCGGCTGCTCGCGGCGGGAGATCACCGCGCGGCGGCGCAGGCGCTCGAGGAGGCGGCCGCGCTCGTCCCCGAGGACGAGCCGCTCCGGCGCGAGCTCGGTGACCTGCGGACCTCCGCGATCGTCGACGCCGCGACCGCGGAGGCGCGCGCGGGCGACCGCGCCGGCGCCGAGCGGCGGCTGCGCGCGATCCTCGGCGCGCAGCGCCACCACGTCGAGGCCAACCTCGCGCTCGCCGACCTGCTCGTGACCACCGAGCGCGTCGACGTCGCGGCGGAGCACCTGCGCGAGACCCTCGCGACCATGCCCGAGGACCAACCGACGGCGTCGACCGCGCGGCTCGTCCACCGGTTCGCGCAGGTGACGGCGGCGCTCGGCGACGCGGACGAGAGCCACCAGCTCCTCCACGAGGCGCACCGCCTCGATCGCGGCGCGCTCGCGGTCACGCTCGCGCTCGGCGAGAGCTGCTTCCAGCGCAAGCTGTGGCGTCAGGCGGCGCTCCACCTCGCCGCGGCGGCCGAGCACCCCGACGCGTCCCGGCACGCCGCCGCGGTGGCGGCCGGCCTCGTCCACGCGGCGCTGGCCGAGGCGCGCGCGCTCCGGCCCGCGAACGCCGCCAGGCACCTCGAGGCGGCGGTCCGCGTCGATCCGAGCTGCGCGCCCGCGTGGCACGCGCTCGCGGAGCTCGCCAGCGAGCGCGGTGAGCTGGTGCGCGCCGCGGAGTGCCTCGAGCACGAGGCGATCGCGACCTCCGATCCCAAGGATCGCCTGCGGCTGTTCGACGCGCTCGGCGACATGGCGCTCGACGTCCTCGCGGATCCCGCGCGCGCCGAGCGGTGCTGGCTCCAGGTCGCCGACGCCGGCCACGCGCACGTGCTCGACAAGCTGCTCGTGGTCCAGCGGCGGCGCGGCGCCGGCGTCGAGCGCGCGGACACCTGCGAGCGGCTCGCGCGGCTCGCCGCCGACCCGGGCGCGCGCAAGCTGCACCTGCTCGAGGCCGCCGAGGCGCTGCTGTCGGGCGGCGCGATCGGGCGGGCGGTCGCGCTCGCCGACGACGCGATGGCGGCGTTCCCGCGCGATCCCGACGTCGTCGTGTGCGCGGTGACGATCGCGCACGTGGCCGGCGATCCGAAGCGGGCGGCGACGTGGGCCCGTCGGCTGATGCACGCCGAGGACGCGCGCGCCGGGCTCGAGCTCGCGTGCGCGATCGGCGCGCCGCTGTCCGACGACGACGCGCGCGTCCTCGAGGCGCAGGCGCCGCGGCGCATGGCGTCGAACGAGGCGTACGCGGCGTCGCTCGACGACGACGATCGCCGCGACCTCGTCGACGACGCGGCCGACCGACCGCTGCGCGACGTGCTCGCGCTGCTCGGTGAGGTGCTGTCGCTCGTGTGCCCGACCGCGAGCGCCGCGCTCGCCTCGGCGGGCGTGCCCGACGCGGTCCGCGTGACGGCGTCGACCGAGGTGGTGGCTGCCGCGATGTATCCGCAGGTCGCGCGAGCGCTCGGCGGCCCGCCGACCCTGCTCTACACCGCGCCGAGCGCGGCGGCCGACCTGACCTTGCTGTTCGCATCGCCGCCGGTGGTGATCTTCGGCCCCGGGCTCGCGGCGGTCGAGCCCGACGTCGCCTTGCGGTTCGCGCTCGGTCGGATCGTCGAGCTGTCGCGTCCGCACCGCGTGTTCACCGCGATGCCCGAGGAAGCGTTCGCGCGCCTGGTCGCCGGGCTGCGCCACGGGTTCGGGCCGCCCGGCGGCCGCGCCGCCTCGGGCGAGGTCGACGCCGAGGCCGAGCGCCTGCGCGACCGACTCCCGGTCGCGCTGCGCCAGCGCATGACCGAGCGGCTCGCGCCGATCGCCCCGGGCGCGCTGGACCCGCGCGCGTACGTCGCGGCGTCGCGGCGCGCCGCCGATCGCGCCGGGCTGCTCGCGTGCGGCGACGTCGCGGTCGCGATCGAGCTCGCGGGCGGCGCGCGGATGGCGTCGCACCTCGTCCACCTCGCCGCGTCGCGCCGCTACCTCGCGGTCCGCAAGAAGCTGCGGGCGCGGTGAGGGCGAGGACGCGCACGCGCGAGCTCGATGCCCGCGCCATACACCTCGTCCACGTCGACTGCGAGACCGGCCGGGCGTGGAACCCGCCCTGAGTCGACGAATCTACCGGGCGCCTGCGCACTCTCGTATGTGCGCCGCGAGGGTGCCATGGTGCCCGCGAAGTGAGCGTGTTCACCGCCGAGCCTGCCGTCGCGCCCGCGCCAGTCGCGCCTTCCCGAGCCGCGTTCGCCGTTGGCGGCGAGATGGGCGAGGTGATCCGGGCGACCGACTGGTCGAAGACCGCGCTCGGTCCGATCGAGGCGTGGCCGGCCGGGTTGCGCACGATGGTGAGCCTCGCGCTGGAGTCCACGTTCCCGCTGTCGATCGTGTGGGGCGCCGGGCACGTGCAGATCTACAACGACGGCTACTGGCCGATCTGCGGCGCCAAGCACCCGGCCTCGATGGGCCAGGACTTCCGGACGTGCTGGGCGTCGGCGTTCCCGATCATCGGGGCCGCGTACGCGCGCGCGTGGTCCGGCGAGGCGGACTACCTCGAGAACCAGCGGATGTTCCTCGACCGCAACGGCTTCCTCGAGGAGGCGTTCTTCACGTTCTCGTTCAGCCCGATCCGTGACGACGCAGGCCAGGTCGCCGGCCTGTTCCATCCGGTCACCGAGACCACGGTGCAGATGCTCAGCGCGCGGCGGCTCCGGTGCCTTCGAGATCTGACGGCGCTGGCCGGCAAGGCCAAGACCGTCGACGAGGCGTGCCAGCTCGCCGCGAGGTCGCTCGCGGACTTCGACCTCGATCTCCCGTTCGTGCGGCTGTATCGGCTGTCGGACGACGGTCAGAGCCTCGAGCTGGAGGCCTCGACGGGCATGTGCCCGGGCGCCGCGCCGATCGCCCTGTCAGAGGAGCTCACCTCCCAGGCGGGCCTCGCCTGGCAGTTCGCCGCGGCCCTCGCGTCGGAGCGTGGCCTCGAGCTCGACGAGCTGGAGCGCCGCGTCGGCACGCTGTCGTGTGGCCCCTATCCGGAGTCGCCTCGCGCCGCGTTCGTGCTGCCGATCCGGATCGCGGGCGTGGAGCAGCCGCACGGGATCCTCGTCGCCGGCGTGAGCTCGCGGCTGCCGCTCGACGCCGCCTACCGCGACTTCTACGACCTCCTGTGCAGCGCGATCGGGGTCGTGATCGGCAACGCGCGCGCTCACGACGAGGAGCGCCGGCGCGCCGAGGCGCTCGCCGAGATCGATCGCGCGAAGACGGCGTTCTTCTCCAACATCAGCCACGAGTTCCGGACGCCGTTGACGCTGTTGCTGGGCCCGCTGCAGACCGCGCGCGGCCTGCCGGAGCCGGCGCTGGTCGGTGCGGACCTCGACACCGCCCATCGCAACGCCCAGCGACTCCTCAAGCTGGTCAATCAGCTGCTCGACTTCTCGCGCATCGAAGCCCGGCGCGCCGAGCCTCGCCATCAGCCGACCGACCTGGCGTCCCTCACGGCCGAGCTCGCGAGCGCGTTCCGCTCCGCCGTCGAGCACGGTGGGCTCGCCCTGAACGTCGCGTGTCCGCCGCTGGCCCGTCCGATCGAGGTCGATCCGGACATGTGGGAGAAGATCGTCCTCAACCTGCTCTCCAACGCGTTCAAGTTCACGCTGGCCGGCTCGATCGACGTCGCGATCGTGGATCACGCGGATCGCGTCGAGCTGACGGTGCGCGACACCGGCGTGGGCATCGCCGCCGATCAGCTGCCCCGCGTGTTCGAGCGGTTCCATCGGATCGAGGAGGCCCGCGCGCGGACGCACGAGGGCACCGGCATCGGGCTCGCGCTGGTCCACGATCTCGTCGCCCTGCACGGTGGCCGGATCGAGGTGGCCAGCGAGCCGGAGCGCGGCACGACGTTCACCGTGACGATGCCTCGCGCCCTGTCCGGAACCACGCGGAGCGCCGTGGTCGCCGCGACCGAGCAGAAGGAAGCGTTCATCGCGGAGGCCCTGCGCTGGTTGCCGGCGCCTGCGGTCGCCGAGCCCACCGGCGAGCCGCGCGCGGGTGAGCGCATCCTGCTCGTCGACGACAACGCCGACATGCGCGGCTATCTCCAGCGGCTGCTCGGCGAGCGATGGATCGTCTCCGCCGTCGCGGATGGGGAGCAGGCGCTGGCCGCGGCGCGCGCGGGCGGGGTCGAGCTCGTGGTCGCGGACGTGATGATGCCGCGGCTGGACGGGTTCGGGCTCGTCGCGGCGCTGCGCGCCGACGAGCGCACCTCGGCGCTGCCGATCCTGCTGCTGTCGGC
>Ga0163144_10014743_pt1 | contig 16203 bp, 8 predicted proteins | sample OliLak19BULKMAT1_FD_123175 | JGI IMG/M metagenome (GOLD analysis project Ga0163144, IMG submission 123175) | Freshwater microbial mat bacterial communities from Lake Vanda, McMurdo Dry Valleys, Antarctica - Oligotrophic Lake LV.19.BULKMAT1 | ecosystem: Environmental > Aquatic > Freshwater > Lake... | reverse complement strand
TTTAATTACAAAAAATAAATAAAAATATTAATATTTTTTAATATTTAATTTAAAACCATTCTATTTATTTTGAATTTAAATTTAGATTTTAATTGAAATTATTAGGATTTATCTTTCAGTTGATTCATCTGCCAGGATAATAATCGAATCATCTTTGGTGTAGAAGAACTCTTTTTGTTTTTGTGGATTCACAATTACGCCATGAGCCAATTTTATATCCGAACTGTACCTCTTTTCAGACGACTGGATTTTCATACCAAGAGCGATATGTCCTTTTTGTCTCGCAGATTCCACAACAGTATAAAAATTAACTGGCTTGCCCAATTCGACATAGTCAGAGGCAGGTCTGATATAAATTGCAGTACCCCCGGCTGTGAATATATCCTCAAAAATCATTTTAAGTTCTATATTTTCAGCAATTTGCGATAACATCAAAGAGTCAATTTTGACAGAGACAATAAAATCATCAGTGTTGGTAACTTCTGCTAATTCTCTATTTCTATCATCTAACATTTCAGAAACAATTGAGTATTTTTGTCCTTTTTTGTCAGCAATATCTCTCAAATGTAGTAGTGTGCTTAGTGTCCTTGCATCAGTAGCCTGTACATCTTCAAGTCCAGATTGACTCAATACTATAATATGGTTAAATTTTTCTAGATGAATATTATCCAATACTTTACGACTTGATGTATCCCCTCTTCTAAACTCAAGAGTTTGGTGAGTTAGGTTGTCACATTGGTCTTCAAGGTCAAACTCTACATTGGGGCTATCGGCAACAATAGTTATCGAAGAGCCTTTTGCCACATAATTATCTAATTCATTTATAATCAAAGGTGCACGTCTGTTCCAACCAATAATTAATGTACTCTCTGGCATTATTACACTTTTATAAGCAAAAGGTTTTATTGCAGTATTGTCAATGTTAAAATTAGTAATTTTTGATAGTGCGATTTTTTCTTGTGATTCAGAAATAGTAATAACTTTATCGCCATTTTGGATAATAGTATCAAACTTTGGCTTCAGTTCAATATCGCCATTTGCAAATCTAAGTCCAATAACAGTCGAACTATCATAAGAATACATAGCTTCTACAAATGATTTCCCTACTAATTTAGGTTCATCGGCAAAATAAATTTCATCTCCACTAAAATCCAATAACTCAGTAAATACAACAGATAATCCTGGTTGACGACAAGTCTGTGCAGTAATTCTCGAAATCAAATGGTCAAATACAACTAATTGCACTTCATCTTTACCAGCAATTTCGGCAATCACCACATTTCTTGGGTCTCTAATTTCGGCAACAATATGATACTTTTCTGGATGTGGTTTTCTGTGTGGATTATTAGTGATAGCTAATATAGTTTTAATTACATTAGAATCTGGGTCTTTGGTGTCAGGTGCAATAATTATAATTGATTTTGCTGCATTTAGATTGATAATACCTAAGTCATGAATATCAATGGGATTACCAGTACGACATACGATTTTGGTATTAAATGTTTTCCCAACTTTGGACTTTATTTCATCTTCCATAAAGACTTTGTCTTTATCTGCAAGAATTGAGATGACTGGTTTGTGTTTTGATAGATTAGAAATAATTAATTCAGAAATTACAGGGAACACTTGAAACGACCAACCCAAAATTACTATGTGATCAGTTTCATATACAAACGACTTACCTTTTCGTAGGTCACTGATTTTATTAATGACACCTGAATTTACAACCGCAATTAAAATCGAAATTACAAATAATCCAAAAAATGTAGATAATAACATAAAGAAAATAAATTGAGGATTTGTAGGGTCATTCGAGATTACACCTGGGTCCAACATTCTCAATAATGTCATATACATTATTTCAAGTATATTTATATTTTTATTATTTGAAATACCTAAAAGATTATTATCGTTTGTAGGTATTGAATTTGTAATCAATAAAGCAATAGATATAATAAATACAATTAATAATGAACTAACAAGCAATAGCATCAATGGTGCGAATGTGCCTTTGGACATCAAATTGTCGAATTGGTATCTAAGCCATAAAAGAGGTCTTTTTTTATGCATTTTATATTAAATAGTAATTTTAAGTTTTATTATATTTTTAATCTTTTATTGCGATTAATCATAATTTGATTTTGAGACCAACAAATCTTTTTTAAGACAAAATAAAATTCGATTTGTTTCAATTTTAGAATTTATTTTTTAAAAATTAAATGATTTATAAAATTCAAAAGAAAAGCACAAATTTTAAGCCAAATTTGTGCTTTTCCTAAATTATTTAAAAATAAATATTATAATAGTTATTTTGCAATAGATTGACTTCTATATTCTCTGATAATAGTTACTTTAATTTGTCCAGGGTATTCCAATTCATCTTCAATTCTTTTTGCCATTTGGTCAGCCATCATATCGGCTCTTTGGTCATTGACTACCATAGGCTCAACAATAACTCTGATTTCTCTACCAGCTTGAATAGCAAAAGTTTTGGATACACCTTCCCAAGAGTTTGCAATTGCTTCTAATTTTTCAAGTCGTTTGATGTAATTTTCTAATGATTCCCTTCTGGCACCAGGTCTCGAGCCACTAATACTATCTGCAGCTTGAACAATTACAGCAATAGGAGTTTCCATTTCGATGTCCTCATGGTGGGCACCGATTGCATTAAGTACTATAGGATGCTCTTTGTTCTTTTTGGCAAGTTCCATACCCAAAAGTGCGTGAGGTCCTTCGATATCTCTATCAATACACTTACCGACATCATGAAACAATCCTGCTCTTTTTGCTAAATTAACGTCAAGTCCTAATTCATTTGCCATAACACCACAAAGGTAAGAAACTTCAATTGAGTGATGTAATAAGTTTTGTCCATAACTTGAACGGTACTTCATACGACCAACATATCTTACTAATTCCGGCTTCACGTTATGAATACCTAAATCTAATAAAGTAGCCTCGCCCAATCTAATCATTTCTTCTTCAAGTTCTTTTTTGCTCTTATCAACAACTTCCTCAATTCTTGTTGGATGAATTCTACCATCTAACATTAATTTTTGTAGAGCCATTTTGGCAACTTCTCTTCTAAATGGGTCAAATCCAGAAATAATTACAGCTTCTGGAGTATCATCAATAATTAAATCAATACCTGTTGCTGACTCAAAAGCTCTAATATTACGTCCTTCACGACCGATAATACGACCTTTCATTTCGTCACTTTCTAAATTGACTACCGAAATAGTATTTTCGACACAGTGGTCAGACGCAGTTCTTTGGATAGCTTGGACAATAATATTTTGAGCTTCACGATTGGCTCTCATTTTAGTGTCTTCTCTAATTTGGATGATTTTTTGAGCACCGTCTTGTTTTGCTTCATTTACCATTTCATCGATAAGTTGCTTTTTGGCTTCTTCTCTTGATAAGTTGGCGATTTTTTCAAGTTTTTTGGTGTTATCATCAATTAAGTCATTCAAATCTTTGGATTTTACTTCTATTTCTTTTTCTTTAAATTTTAGATCTTGTTCCAAAGTTTGTACGTTTTTTTCTTTCTTCTGAATAATTTCTAATTTATTCTCAACAGCATCTTCTCTGTTTTTAAGTTGTTTTTCTTGATTCTGTACTTTGGCAACTCGAGATTGTATATCACTATCAAACTCTTGCTTTTTCCTATGCCACTCCTCTTTAATTTCTTTTTGTCTTTCTTCTTTAATTCGAGAAGCTTCTTTTTCAGAATCAAGGACAATGCCTTTGGCTTTAAGTTCTGCTTCAGTTATTTTGGCACTTGTAATCTTTTTTGAAGCAAAGCTCGACACCAAATAACCAATTACAAGACCGACAAAACTCAAACCTAATATTAACATTTCATTCATAAAATGTTTATCCTCCGTTACTTTTATAACTTAAATTCTAATAAGTATGTTAGAATTTATCTTTTAAAATAGTATTTATTTTGTTGTTGTAATAATAATAATATTATTACATTTTTTTAATTTTTGTAAAAAATAGAAAATATTATAAAAAATATCAAAAATCACGTGCATAGCCATCGAAGACCCATACAGGCTTATAAAAATGCAAGAACCCTAATAGAATCACAGTGGGTCTCATCCAAATTATCGCTATAATCTACCGAATCGCAGTTTCTCTCAATTGAGAATTGGATTTAGCACCGAAATGCTGTAGCCCGCTATTGATAACTTGAGGCTAAGTCCCTAAAGTTAGTTGTAAATTCTGCATCTTCAAACAGCGACGACTATACACGCTTTAATCATTAATTTTAAATTTATATATTCAATTATTTAATTTTATGCAAAATATTATAATCTAAGTAAGATGTATGAATTGGCAAATGAGGTTTGTATTATCTATCTATGTTGCAATAATTTATAATAAAATTATATTCAACACAAATACAAACTCATTTTAGATAGAGGTGTATTAAACCGAAATTAAGTTAAAGAAAAACTATAAAATCACAGATAAATTAATATTAGCCATTCAAAGCTTCTACCAAAGTATTTGTCATTTTCTTAAATTCAGTTGTAATCTCATCTGTGAGAGTAATTAATTCGTTTGTTTTATTTATATCATTTTCAGCAATATTCAATGCAGCTAATAGAAAAGGAATTGATTTATCTGGTAAATCTCCGTGAGTGCTTACCAAATTTTCAATTTGTTTATTTACTAAATTTGCGGTTTGTTTTATCATTTCTGGATTTTCACCTGATAATGAATATTCTTTGCCACCAATAAAAACTTTAACTGAATTTGCCATAATAATTTAAAGTAAATTAATAAGATATAAAATAATATCTTATACGAATCATATTACTTTCGTTCATACATTTAATTCTACTATAGTTCAAATAAATAATTCAAATAAAATAAATTTATTTTTACAAGTAGAAATATAGAAATTTTAATTTTGTTTAGTATTTATTTCTTGTTTTTTATCACTATTCAAAAAATAATAATATTACATTTGAAATAAATATTATACAAATTTAACTTATTTTCTATATATAACAAATAAATGATACAATTAGTTATAATATCAAGATCTTAGAAATATTATTATTTAATATAAATTTAATTTTCTAAAAAAAATAAATATTATCAACTTTTTTTAGTGAGTAAATTTTCCAAAGCTAGAATATAATTATCTAACTTATCGACCACTTCTTGATTTTTGCTATTGTTATTATCTACTTCAATGTTTTCTTGATTATCTATATTTGCTTTGTGATTTTCGATTACTTCATTAGAGTTTATATTTAGTAACCTTAGATTATTTATCTCTTCTTCAAGAATACCAATCTGCTCGTAACGAAGCATAATCAAATCCTCAAATTCACTAATTCTAATTAGTGCAGCTTCCAAAATCATTGTCTTTTCATTAAGCTGTTCATTTATTTCTATTATTTTACTTTCATAAGATGCAATTGTTGTTTCATTTTTATTGTCTGATTCAATTACTTTATTCAAGTTGTCAATATTATTTTCTAAATTACTTTTAGAGATTTCGATATCAAAGTTTAATAATGTGATTTCCTCATTTGCTTCTGTGAGTCTAAGCATAAAATCTTTTATTATATCTTCTTTTTTTGATATTTTATATTCAAGCTCAATTAATTTTAGATTTAGTTGGTCAAAATCATTTTGAGTTAGATTCTCATCAATTAATTTAGTTTTATGGTTTAACAATTCAATATTAAGTTTTTGAATATCATTTTCCAACTCTTCGTTGAGTTTTAGATACTTATTTAACGACTCATAATTATTAGACAATATAAATTGCAAATCTTCATTTTTTGTTATCTCTTGGGCATTTTTATCTCTCAACTCACGAGTAATAATATCAGTCTCAAACTTAATTGCATCAATTGTTTCAGTAAATAATTTAATCTCTTCATCTTTTTGATTAAATTGTGCTTCTAACTCTTTATTAATTTTCTTTGTTTTGTTTTTTTCTTCTTCGAACAAGTCATTTAATACTAATGCTTGGTCTAATATAATTTCAAGCTCTTTAATTCTTGTAAACCCATCTAATACTTGTGTGTTCAGTTCTTGATTTTGTGATTGGAACTCATTTTGTTGAAAATTCAGTAATTCCAGTTCCATTTCAAGTTCAATGACTTTCTGTATATGTCCTTCTAAATTAGATTCTAATTCACTAATTTTTAGATTGGTATCAGTTGTATTATGAATAAATTCGATATTATGTTTATTCAATGATTGTACAGCTAATTTGCTGAAATTTAACTCTTCTTGTAATTGATTTAATTTCTCAATTTGTGAATTGTAATCATCTTCTTTAGTTTGATACAAGCTTTTAACTGAAATTAATTCATTATAAAAATTATCTGATTTTTGTTTTAAGTTCTCCAAAGATGATATTTGTTCAGCAATTTCATTTTCTTTGGCTACTAATTTGTCTTTGAGCTCATTTATTTCATTATCAGAAGTGGTGGCAATAGTTATAACCTTTTTGTCAAAGTCTTGCTTTTCATCTTTGAGACTATTTAATTCATTTTCATAGTTTTTATTCTGTGAAATATACTCTTGAATCTTTTTCTCGTTTTCTCTTGCTTTATATACTTTACTTTCTAAATCAGCGATAGTTTCTTTTTGTTTTTGAATTATCTCTTCTTTTTGATGTAAGTCAAAGTTCCTTCTTGTAATTTCTTTTTGAGCAAATCCAAAATGAGATTGATAATCTTCCAATTCCATTTTTTTCTTACTCAAAAGTTCATTTTGTTTAATTAACTCTTCATTTCTTTCATCTGTTTCGGTAGCTTTGGTTTTGAATATTGACAATTCATTGATTTGGTTTTGAAGTATTTTGATATTTTCTTCTAATCCATTATTAGTAATCAATAAATTTTCAAATTTGAATTGAAAGTTAGATTTTTCTTCTAAATCTTTATTCAAAAGTTCAATTTTATCACCTAATAATTTTTTATCTTCATTAACTTGGTTGTTGATTTCAGTTAATTTAACAAAATCATTATTGTTATGAGTTAATGTTGATTCTTTAGAATTTAATTGCTCACTCAAATTAATTATTTGAGCTTTTTGAGTTTTATTATCTTCTTTTACTTCTCTTAATGCCTTATTGGTCAAATTAATTACTTCCCAAAAGTTATTCAGGGCAGTTTTAATTTCACTTCTTTTTTCTTCAACCAAATTTGTTTCTGTCATTTTAGACTCTACTTCTACTATTTATTAATAATTTACGAGTTAACTCAAAATCAAAAGTTTCTTAAAATTCCGTTACATTCTTTTTGTATTTGCGAGATAATCTTTTGAATTATTTCATCAATTTCATTTTCTACTAATGTTTTTTCTTCAGAATTAAAAATCATATTAAAAGCAATACTTTTTTTGTTTTCTTCTAAGTTTTTACCTTGATAAACATCAAAAACATCTACTGATTTCAATAATTTACTACCATTTTTTATTACAATATTTTTAATTTTATCATAATTTATCTCTTTATCAAACACAAAAGCCAAATCTCTTTCTACCCTTGGGAATGGTGATATAGTTGAATAAGATTTTTTGGTAATTGATGCCTTTTCGCATACATTTAGGTCTAATTCTAAGAAAAACACTTCTTTTTCTATCTCAAAATGCTTCAAAGTTTTTTTGTAAATTAATCCAAAATGCCCTATTACTTTACCTCTCAACCATATTTCAAGTGAGTTTGCACCGAATAAAGTGTTTGTTTTGTTTTGTTTCAAATCCACTTTATCAATATTAAATTCAGACACTAAATCACTAAATAAACCTTTGATGTCAAAAAAATCTAATTTTCTATTTTCTAACCAAGTTTTAGGATAAATATTGCCAGAAATAGCAACTGATAATTTCAACTTTTCATCTATATTCTTTAAATTAATACCCGTGTTATCTTCTGTGATTGGCTTAATAAAATTAAATGTTTTACCCACTTCAAATAACTTTAAGTTTTCGTTGCCTTGTCTAATATTAAATGAAACTGATTTTAGCATCGAAAATGCCATAGAAGTTCTCAAAAATGACAAATCTTCGCCAAGTGGATTTAATATTTCAATTGCTTTTTCATCTAACAAACTTACCGTTTTGGGGTCAATCATATTTTGAGTATAAATTTGATTATACCCATTTGCAATCATAAAATCTCTAACCTTGAACCTAAAATTGGTCAAACTTAAATTTGCCGGCACTCTCGAAGTACCAAAATTAATATTTGAATTTAGGTCAGATTCTATATTGTCATAGTTATAAACTCTTGCAATGTCTTCGATTATATCAATTTCTCCAGAAATATCATTTCTATATTTTGGTATTTCAAAAGTATATTTATTTAAATTTTTAGCAATTACTTTTAATCCCAATTTTTCTAATTTAGGCAAAATAAAATCACTTTGAATATCAACACCCAAAATTCTCTTCACATTATCATAATTTAGCTCAACTACTAAATTTGGAGTAGGATTTTGATAAACTTCGACCACACCTTTAATTAATTTACCACCAGCAATTTTGACAATCATTTCAGCAGATTTTTTGGCACCATATTCAACTATATTAATATCAGTCCCACGCTCAAATCTATAAGAAGCATCGGTTTGTAAGGATAATTTTTTTGATGTTTTACGTATAGAAGTTGGATTAAAATATGCCGATTCGATAAATATATTCTTGGTTGTGGGCTTTATTTCACTATTTTCGCCACCCATTACTCCGGCTATGCCAACTGGATTAGGTCCATCACAAATCATCAACATATCATCATTGATTATTCTTTCTTTGCTATCCAAAGTTTTATATTTGAGATTATCAAAGCCAGATTTAATAACAATTTTTTTGGAAACAATCTCATCGTAATCAAAAGAGTGAAGCGGTTGCCCTACTTCCAAAAGAATAAAATTAGTTACGTCAACAATGGCATTAATTGGTCTTAAGCCCAAATTGTTCAATCTTTGTTTTAACCATTCTGGTGATTCTTTCGCCTCAGCATTTACCACCATAGTTCCATAATATCTTGGGCAATCAATTTCATTTTCAATTTCTACAGAAATATAATCAGCAATATTTTTTTCATTTTGAGTGAAGTTCTCATCAGCTAACATATTCTCAAAATCAGTTACCAATGGCTTTAATTCCAAATCATAATAAGCAGCTAATTCTCTTGCAATACCATAATGGCTCAAGCATTCAGCTTTGTTGGGTGTAATTCCAATTTCTAAGATAATATCATTCATATTCAGATATTGAGCCAGAGGAGTGCCTACAATTATGCTGTCTAATTGATTATTGGTATCAAGTACCCAAATTCCGCTATGATCTTCGCCCAAATCTAATTCTGATTTACTACAAATCATACCATTTGATTCGATACCTCGTATTTTCCTTTTGCCTAATTCAAATCCACCATTTGGTACAACAGCGCCCGCTAATCCCAATGCTATTTTTTGCCCCTGCTCAACATTCGGAGCTCCACAAATTACAGTCAATACTTCTTTGCCTGTATTCACAATACAAACAGACAACTTGTCTGCATCAGGGTGAGCTGATTTGGATTCTACGTATCCGATAATGAAGTTTTTGTATTTTTCTCCAATATCTTCAACGCCTTCTACTTCAAGTCCCAACATAGTAAGAGTATTATCTAACTCTTTGACTGAAATATCAATATCAATAAATTCTTTAATCCAATTATAAGAAATTTTCATTTTTAAAATTCTCTACTTTTAAATTCTCTACTTTTTATTTTTTATGTTTTATTAAATTGAATAACTAAATTCAATAACTTCTAATTTAATAAATTATTACATAAAATTTGCTTAGTTTCACAAGATTACTTTAATGTTAGAAACATTTTTTAGAAACTTTTTAAAATAACTATAAAACATAATCGCAATTTATGAAAAAAATAAATGAATTTTTAATCTATTTTAGTTTATTATTATGAATTTATTTAAACATAAACATGAAATAGACAATATAATGTAACTTTTGAATGATAAATTCCGTTTATATCATATTAATAAATAATTAATTAAAAAAATAAAAAATAAATTCACAAAAAACTAATACTCAAAATTATGACTCAGACAAATTCGCAAAATGCAAATTCGCAAAATAAAAGAATAGCAAATTTAATCAAATTATTTTCAATGATTTTCATTACGATAACTATGATAGTTATGAATTTTAATAATTCATTTGCTAAAAAGACTTCTAACCAAAAAGAGATAACTTTTGGTACTCAATTTTATATAAGGTTTACAGAAGAGTTCTATCAAAATAATCTTAAAGACTTCGAAAGAAATCAGAATGGTAATACAGACAAAAATACCAATAATTTACAAAGTTTTGGGAATAGAAAAGGTCAAGATGGTCAAGCCGATAAAATTGGGTTTAAATTAGTTAGAAAAATATTTTCTGATAAATCCAAATTATCTAATCATAGAGAAAAATATGACAAATTAGTAAATGTAAAAAAATATAATCAACAACAAATTAATAGAATATACGAAGCTGAAAAAGTGTTAGAAAGAACATTTGTTGCAGAACTCAAAATCATTGCCAATTTACCAAATTATTGCAAAAAACTATCTAATATTTACGAATTTATCGAAGATGCAGAACCAATTTATGAATATCCAATTCAAAAGTTAGCTAACGAAGATAATATTGCTTTAACTCCAAATGACCCACTAATAATTAATCAAGAAAGTTTAACTCAAATAAAGTTATTAGAAGCATTTGATGTTTCGATGGGAAATTCTGAAATAGTTATTGCAATTAGTGATAATGGCGTAAACCATAAACATCCAGATTATTATCCAAATATTAAAATTAATACAAAAGACCCAATTAATGGCTTAGATGATGATGAGAATGGATATATTGATGATTACGATGGATTTAACTTTAATTCTTTGAACACAAACTCAAATTTTAGCGATACTAATGTTGGTGATTCCCATGGTACAAATGTAGCTGGGATTGCTTCTGCCAAAACAGATAATGGCATTGGTATTGTAGGTGCTGGCGGATTGTGTTCCACTTTCCCAATGCGAACAAGTGCAAATGATTTTGAAACAGTTGTATTTGGCTATGAATCTATAATATATGCAGGTGTCAGAGGATTTGATGTATTAAATTGTAGTTGGGGTTCCACAAAGGGATTTTCGTCAATTGAGCAAAGTTTTATTGAATTTGCAGATGCAAATGGTGTTTTTGTAGTTGCGGCTGGTGGTAATATAAGTTTTTCAGAGCTGGATTTAGATAAAATTGCAAACTTTTATCCTGCAAACTACAAGAACGTATTTGGTGTTGGTGAGGTCGATAGATATGATTACCAGACATCATCATCAAGAATGGGTACACAAATTGACATAATGGCACCTGGTTACGAAAATTACACTTTGAGTATTGCCAATGGTTATTCGAGAGCATCTTACGGTACTTCATTCTCTTCTCCAATGGTAGCAGGAGTTGTCGGCGTACTCAAATCACAACACAAGAATTTGACAAACGAACAAATAGCAAATATAATAAGAATTACTGGCGATGATATTACGCCTTTAAATCAAGAATATGCAACCCTTTTGGCTAATAGAATTAATGTATTAAATGCAATCAATCTAGAAGTAGTTAACTTGCCAGCTATTACTTTTGACAAAATAATCAAAAAAGATAATAGTGGAAATATACAACAAAAGTTTTATGCTTTTGATACTTTGAATTTATCATTTAAAATTAGAAATACACTCGGCATTGGAAAAAATCTAAATTTTGAAGTATATCCTGTATTTTATAATAATGAAGAAACAATTAAGATAATAAAAAATCAGTATTTTTTGGATACTATAAGCAGCTATGAAACAAAAACTATTGATGGCTTTTCATTTTATGTGAATAATTTTAACACCGATAAAATTATTATGAGAGTTGATATTATTGGCGATAATGATTATTATGATTTTTTCTTGTTTGACTTTTATCCCAATGATGAGATGATAACTTTTGAGAATAAAAATATTACTATGTCAATTTCAGAAAAAGGCTTATTGGGTTATGTAACGGTCGAAAACAATAAATATGGCAAAGGATTATTTGTAAATAATTTGAGTGATGCAATGTATAGTGGTGGCTTAATTACTTGTATTAATAGTGATTTGGTAAGTAATTCGTTAAAGGTTGGAGGTACAGATTTTTCTGCTCTAAAACCATTCAAAAATCCAGTCAACGAGGCGATAATTACAAATAGTACCTCTCTGACAATCAACAAAAAAGTAAATATACCCAAAAATGACCCCTTTATTAGTTTCGATTTGGAAGTCAACAACACTGCATTCGAAGATTTGAATGAAGTCGCAATTGGTTATTACATTGATTGGGACTTGGGATTTGGTAATGCAGTTACTCAAAATAAAATTTCAATTATAAATGACAAAATACCCAGTCAATATAAGGGCGTTGGTAGTATTCAATATTGTGAAGATAAAAATAGCAAGATATTTTTTGGTGCTTTGGTGGCAACAGAAGAACTAAATTCAACACCTCAAATTGCTAATGTGGGAAGCAGTAGTAGAAGTAATATAATAAAAGCATTAAACAATGGGATAAATTGGCAGACAGACGCTACTGGTGACATAGGTGGTATTTTTGGCATCAAATTTAACGGAATATTTGGTAAAGACGACGTCAAAAAATGCAAGGTTTGCATCTCCGGTGCTGATACAAAGGACAAATTAATTACAAACTTACAAAACTGTTTGCTTAATATTTATAGTTCTAAAAATGAAGAATTTGATTATAATGATTTAAATCAAAATGATAATTTAATTATTTATCCAAATCCAATTTCAAATGAAAATGTTCTTTATATTAAAGAAATCGTAAATATGAATAATTTACAAAATATTGGAAAATTTGACATACAAAATATAATTGAGGTTTCTATTTATGATAACTTAGGAGGTATAATCAAAAATACACAAAATACAAATGAAATTAATTTCGATGATGTAATCATTTCAAAAGGTAGTTATAACATTGTCATTAAATTTAGAGATAATACGCTAATTACTAAAAAACTCATAAAATTATAACTAATCTAATAATCAAAATTACTGAAACTTATTTATTGAAAATTCGTAATCACGTAACAAAGTAATTAAGTTGAGAAAAGTATCTCAGTAGAACAAAGTTGAAAGTAGAAAACAAATAATATATAACAAATAATTTATAAACAATTGGAGTAAAAAGATGAAAAAAGTAGCGTTACCCTCAATATTGATGTTGTTTATAGGGATGATTTCTGGAATAATCTTGGTAACAAATTTTGAGTCAGATTTAATCGGAGATTTGTTTGCCAAAGAAAAAATGCAATTAGGAGCCAAAAATCCCCCTGCAAAAATGTCTGAGATTATGAGTGCAATTAATCAATCGGTTGTAAGCACAAGTGAAGCGGTGTTACCTTCGGTAGTATCCATTAAAGTAGTTTCGGAACACGATGGCAATAACAATATGATGCAAGGGCAAGATTTAGAAGAATTCTTCAAATTTTTCTCTCCTAAATCACCAAAAGACAACCAAGATGATGACAACAGAAACAACAAAAGAGAAAAACCAAGAAGAGAAGGTGGTGGCTCAGGTGTTGTTATCACTAACGACGGATATATTGTAACCAATAATCACGTGGTGGAAAACGCAATTGAGAATGGAATTGAAGTAACACTGTTCGACAAAAAAAAATATATTGCTAAACTTATTGGGACTGACCCATTGACAGATTTGGCTGTTTTGAAAATTGAAGCTAATGACCTAAAATCTGCTCATTTGGCTGACGTAAATTCTATAAAAGTTGGCGAAATGGTGGTGGCTGTTGGAAGTCCACTTGGTCTAAATTCCACTGTTACCTCTGGTATTGTGAGTGCAATCGGACGTGGCAGAATTGGACTAAATAACAGCTCATACTCAGTTGAGAACTACATCCAAACTGATGCTGCAATCAACCCAGGTAATAGTGGCGGCGGATTGTTTGATATGAATGGTAGTTTGATTGGTATTAATACTGCAATTGCTACTGGTACAGGTAATTATATTGGATATGGATTTGCTATTCCGGTAGATTTGGTACAAAGCGTAATCGAAGATTTGATTGAAGATGGAGAAATCAATAGAGGTTATATCGGAGTACAAATCAAATCTATCGAAGATGAAGTAGAAGCAAAAGCATTTGGACTAAATGAAGTTAGCGGAATATTAGTCAACAAAGTATTAGATGAGTCTGCAGCTGATAAAGCAGGAATAAACAAAGGTGATATTATTCTTGAGGTAAATGGCAAAAAAGTCAATACTTCTCAAGAGTTACAATCTCAAATTGCACTTTTTAGAGCCGGTGATAAAGTCAAATTGACCGTTTGGCGAGATAACAAAAAGATCAGTAAAGATGTAGTCCTGAAATCAAAAGATAATGATGATTTATCAGAAAATGTTAAAGAAAAATCGCAAACAGGCAAGCCAATTGATGACAATGGACCAGTTGAATTTGATAATTTAGGTTTTAGTATTAAGCCAATTGATAGTAAAACGAAAAGCAGTCAAGACATACGAAATGGTGTTGTTGTCGTTAATGTCAAAAAGTATAGTATAGCTGACAAAAGAAACTTGTTCACTAATAGCATTATTACAAAAGTTGGTAATGTTGAAATTAATTCGACAAGTGACCTCAAAAAAATTATAGATTCCAAAAAACCAGGTGATGTAATTTTGATGCAGGTTACATACAAAGAAACAAATCAATTTGTTGCTTTAGAAATCCCTAAAAAAGAAGGATAGAATTCTAATTTTGAGTGTTTTTTTGATATTTAGAGGACAGGTCGTTTGACTTGTCCTTTTTTTTTGTTGATGAGCTTTTAGAAATTTTTCTTCATTTCTTTAATGTAGAGACGACCGGCGGGTCGTCTTCCTACTCTTCAATTTCCAACCAAAACTTAAAATTTGGGGGATTAAGGGTGGGGTTCTCTCCAAATTCTGCACTCAATTACACTGTTTTTTGCTTTTTTCACCCACAACACTGCACTCAATTACACTATTTTTTCAGTTTTTTTTTCTTAAATTTCCTGCCAAATCTTAAAATTTGTGAGATTAAGGGTGGGGGTCTCTCCAAATTCTGCACTCATTTACACCTTTTTTTGCTTTTTTCACCTACAACATTGCACTCAATTACACCCTTTTTCGCCTTTTTCACCCACAACATTGCACTCAATTACACTGTTTTCTCACTTTTTTTTCTTCATTTTCCTGCCAAATCTTAAAATTTGCGGGATTAAGGGTGGGGTTCTCTCCAAATTCTGCACTCAATTACACCCTTTTTCGCTGCACTGCTCCCATTAATTAGGACACTTTATTTTATTGCTTTTTTAATTATTTCTAATATTTCAATATCTTTGATATCATATTTCAATTCGATTAACTTAATATTATTTCTATCACAAAGTATTCTCTTCTGTTCATCTCTAATTTGGTTAAGTTCAAAAGTAATTACGCCACCATATTTTTCAACAGGGAAGTAATGTTGTTCACCATGCCATTCTATTGCAAGGTTATGTTTTTCTGAATAAAAGTCAAACCTTTGTCTATTTAACCATACTGGGCTATGCTCCCTAATCAATTTCAAATATGGAAAATTATTTTTTAATAATTGAAATATTCTATCTTCGTTTTTATTTACTCGTTTATATAAACTTTGCGATTTATTATTTTTAATTATTATTTCAATATTAGATAATATTAAATATTTGTTGTTATAATTAAAAATTAGCTCCTTTTCAATAATAAAATTTAATATATTCTTCTCCATATCCTCATAATAATCATCTTTTTCCTTTTCTTTGATAAATTCAAAAATCAATTTATCTAATTTATTTGTAGTTAAGTTTTTATTTTGAAACACTAAATCTAAAATATCAATGGTTTCTTTGTCTAAACTAAATTTTATATTATTCCAAAGAAGATTACCTCTTTTTAACCATAACTCTTTATTGTTTTTAGTTTCTTGAAAATAATTTACAGAACAAATATAACATACTTTTTGAGAATTATTATTTATCCAAACTTTATTACAATCAAAACAATTTAGTATATCTCAAAAATACTGGTTCGGCTGCAAACCCAAGTTTTATAGAACTTACTGGCACA
>Ga0163144_10014742_pt1 | contig 16204 bp, 18 predicted proteins | sample OliLak19BULKMAT1_FD_123175 | JGI IMG/M metagenome (GOLD analysis project Ga0163144, IMG submission 123175) | Freshwater microbial mat bacterial communities from Lake Vanda, McMurdo Dry Valleys, Antarctica - Oligotrophic Lake LV.19.BULKMAT1 | ecosystem: Environmental > Aquatic > Freshwater >... | reverse complement strand
TGGACGCTTAACCGAAACACCCCTGCGGGGTAGTTGTTGTTGCTAGCGCAACAACTTTAAATTGGGGAAGCGCATGCAGAATTGAAATCGCGAAGGAAAGTACACAACACTATGGACTTGACTCTTGGCTATCCGTTCAGGAACGTCCAAAACTATCGGCATTGGCCACAGAGTGCCATCGGCAAGGCGCATATTTTGTACTACATTGTTATAATCGGCCTCATTCATGAAGCCATTGAGCGGCGCAAAGCCGCCATTCAAGATTAGTTCTAGATCGCACAATTGACGGTTGGTGAGAATCAAGTTGATAGCGGATAGTTGAGCAGTTGCGCAGACGAGCGTAATAAAAATAATACGGTTCATAGACTTCTCCTTTTTTATTTATTATAAACAAAAGGACCAAGGTTTTTCAATGCTTGGGGCCAAAAAGGAGAAGTTTTAGTCTGTTAATTCAGAGAGGTTCCTATAATTTCTTCAAAAACCTTTCGCCACATACCAAGATTTTTGTGCCAATGGGCTATGCCGGCTTTTTTGATCTTGGTGCGCATGGCAGCATAATCAGTGTGTTCTATTTTATCCTTGAGATCCTGCCATGAATCAAAATAGACAAACAAATCTTCATATTCATCACAATACCAGTCACACAGCTGGAAGTTCCGCTGCGTAAAACGTGGAAGAGCTTCTTTTTGCGCATGTTTCAGTGCAAATTTTTTACTTGGTACGAAGTGTACAATGCCTCGTTGGATATTTTCAAACAAGGCCAGGTTAGACCATGCATAAGGAAAATAGAGAATGCCCTTAAAATCGGTTAAATCATCAGGGCCTTTATAGGTGCCATAATGCGTAGTGATACCGAGGTTGGTGCATTTTTTCTGCACATATTCAGCTTGTTTAGCTGACATGCGTGGGTATATGAAAATGGTTTCAGATTTGATTACTGATTCAGGTATTCCTGATTTGAAGGCTGCATCTTGTTTTATGGGTAAATTGCCAATGGGGCGTATGGTGTGAGTGCTGATGGGTACCTTTTTTTGGTGTGCATAAAAATGTTCATAGGGAGTATAGGAAATGATTTTTACCTTAGGCATAGTGATTGCGGAGCGAAACAGATCATAATAGGCAGCATCGGGGAATCGGCCTCGTTTAGTTTGGTTGTCTGCATAATCAAAACGATTACAGATCCAAATGATGAGTGGCTTCTTCCAATTGTTTTGCAAAAATATGCGGGATAATGGCGCAGTGTCTGAAGTAACAATGGCATCAAACTCATTAAAATAGTCTTTGTTTAACTGCCAAACGCGTTGGGCACGCTCAGCAGTGATGTTATATATGTCATTGCCAACGGCGAGTGGGTCGAAGGCTCTGCGTGAATCGTGGATATACCAATCGGTAGTATTCAATCCAAGTTCGCGCGAAACTTCTGCAAAATCATTGATGCAGCCTTGGTGAAAGCTCATATGCAAGATTTTGAATGGTGATGCAGTAAAGGTTGTGCACAGATTGCCCAACACAAGAATAGATAGAATTATACGCTTCATATCACAGCTCATTACTTATTTTGGTTTTGGTATATGGTCTCTAAAAATGAGAGTAGGTGGTTAATTCTATTGATGTAGGTATGTTTTTCTTTGACAAAATCCATCAGTTCATAAAGCTCGTTGACGTTCAAATTGTCGAGCTTTTCTTTGGCATCATTAAAAAGTTGATAGGTATCTGCATTGTAGATTGTTTTGCCATGGAATAGGTCGTAGACCGTTTTTGAATTGGTGATACCAAATGCGCCGTAGCTGATATTTTTGAATATTCTGCAGGGGATGTATCCTTTCTCTATTTGCCAGCTTCCCTGAATTGCGGGCGCCATGTACGCATTGTTTACTTGTTCTATGTTTTTTTCCATACTGCAGCGCCGGGCATGCTTGAATTTAACTTTATTTGCTTGAGCCGCTTTTTTAAAGGGGTCTATCTGTTTGATGTTGCCGAATTTTCCTTTCCATATGGTGCCAATATATACGGCTTCATTTGTTTTGGGATAAATAGAGTGTTTATTTGCATCTATTTCATCAGGTAACAAGTCTGTTGCCCAGGGCATGTAGATAATGGATGAGGCCTTATTGCAATAGATATAATCATCCAATTTGGTGACGTTTTTTGCCAAACAATCATGCGTGTAGACTTCTAGTGTGATAGCATGGCCGTGGGCATAAAGTTGATGATATTTGGTGCTTGGGCAATTATGCAGAATATAAAAACAATCTTCGCGCACCGGTATTTTTTGGTCGACCTGACCTTCGGTGATGAAGAGCGAGTTGCTAAAATCAAACTTACTCACATCATCTTTGTTATCAAACCAATACGTTTCGTATCCCAGATGCTCAAATGCCCGATGGAACGCCCAGTGAATATAGGAATGGGTGTGTGAATGCAGCTTGTGGCCCCAGAGGATTACCTTTTTGATAGGTACGGTGGTGGTGACTTGATTTGAATAATTGGTATGCGCAATAAACAGCATTAAAGAAATAGAGAGAATGCGATTGAACTTCATGTTACTCCTTTTTTAATTCACCCGTTGGGCGATAAAATAATATATTTCCAAAAAACCAATCGGTTTGATTTGCAAAATCTCTGCCAATTTCTGCAAAGCCCTGGGCTTCGATCCATGCCTTTACTTCAGGCATCTGGGGCATTTCTGCGTAACTTTCGATGAATGAAACTTCAGCGTAGATAACCGATACATTTTTGAGGATATGTGGTGCTGATTTGAGTACGCTTAGTTCATTACCTTGCATATCTAACCACAAGCAATCGGCGCGATCAACTTTGTGTTGAGCAGCCCAGGAATCGAGCGTGACGGTGTTCACTTCAATGGTACCGGGAAATTGAATGGGGGAATGTTTGAGCCGCTCTTTGGGTTTCCAGAGTGATCCTGCTTGCGAAGCAAGACCCGGTTTGGTTGGTTTTTCGGACATGTAGAAGGTGGCGGTGCCCGTTTGATTGCTGAGCGCGAGATTGTAGCAATGAATGTTTGCATGTGCGGCCGTTGTATCTTGGAGTTTTTTGAACAACTCTGGAACCGGTTCAAAAGCGTGAATGGTGCCTTGTGGCCATTGCGTTGCCATGCGAAGTGTGTCGTGCCCATGGAATGCACCGGCTTCCACGATAATGGGATTTTGTGGTAAAAGTGGTGCAATATGTGCGATGGCTTCGTGTGATTTGAATATCTTCATGTGCGAAGAGCCTCTTGCATGCGGACTTAATGTGCGGAATACTATCATGCATAGTATGCCAGAAGAATTTTTATTGTGAGTACCCCTCAATCAACTCGGGACAGGCCCCTATGAAATTAAGTATTGTTATTCCTGCGTATAATGAGGAAAAAAGAATAGCGAAAACGTTGCGCACGTATCATGCATTTTTTAGCAATGTGCGAGCGCAAAATGATTTGGATTTTGAATTTGTGGTTGTGCTGAATGGATGTAAAGATAACACGATTGGTGTTGTTGAAGAACTTCGAAAAACGTGCGGTGATATAGTGATTCTCGATTTGCTCGAAGGTGGAAAAGGGCTTGCCATTAAGGCAGGATTTGCTGATGCGTTGACGAGGGCGAATGATTTGATCGGATTTGTCGATGCTGATATGGCTACGCTGCCGCAACATTTTTATGATTTGGTTTTAAATCTTGTTAACCAAGATGTGCCCCTCAATCAACTCGGGGCGAACGGGGAAAAAAATAACTTAGTTCGTTCTGGAAAAAATAATTCCGTTCGTCCCGGAGTCTTGAGGGATATTCCTTTTGACGGCGTTATCGCTAGTCGCTACATGGTTGGCGCCATGGTGACCCCGCCGCGCCCAAAATACAAGCGCTGGGGAAGTAAATTAATTTATGAAACATGGGTACGGTTACTTTTTGGCTTGAACTATTACGATTACCAATGTGGTGCGAAGTTGTTCACGCGACGTGTGATCGAGCGCGTTACACCCGAACTCACCGTGCGCCAATGGGCATTTGATGTGGAACTTTTATATTTGTGCAAACGAAATGGGTTCAAGATCAAAGAAATTCCAACCGTGTGGGAAGATCAAGCGGGCAGTACGTTGACGCCTATTCGTTCGGGATTGCGAATGCTGGGTTCGGTTTTTAAGCTTCGATTGAAATATATCGGAAAGAGTCCCTCAACAAATCGGGACGAACGGAGTAGTTGATGAATGCTCAACAAAAGGAAAAAATTAATGGATTTTCAAAAACCGTTCGCCCCGATTTGTTGAGGGGTACGGTTTCATCCTCCGTCATAATCTGCACGCGAAATCGCACGGCAGATCTCGTACATGCCCTCAATTCCCTCGCCCAGCAAACTGAATTGCCAACCGAACTGATCATTGTGGATAGCTCAACGACACCCGTGCAAGGCGAGGAATCATTTGCGAGCGTTTTTTCACCAAATTATTTTCCTGCTACGCAATTAAAATATCTGCACACAGGGCCCGGATTGCCCTACCAACGCAACATTGGCATCGCGCATGCAACGTGTGCTGTGGTGCATTTTCTGGATGACGACGTTGAACTTGACGCGAACTATCTGCAGAGCATGAACAGTGTATTTAATAATAATCCCCACTTTGCGGGCGGCATGGGAACAGTATGCAACATTCCCGATTCTTATCGCTACAAGGCCTACTGCATGTTGAGTCGGGTTTTTTTATTGCAACGCAACTTTGCATCGGGAAATTTTACTCTATCCGGGTTACCGACTCATGCGTATGGAAATAATAAGTTTGCATCGGTTGAGGCGCTGGGCGGGTGCTGCATGGCATATCGCCGAACGGTGTTTCAAAAGCATCTCTTTGATGAAAAACTGGGCGGCTACGCCTTCATGGAAGATTGCGATTTCTCGCGGCGCGTGTCATTTGATGCGCCTTTATTTTTCAATCCTGATGCCAAAATGCTCCATTTTGCCAGTCCGCTGGCGCGTGATGGGGTCGTCAAAAATCGTGCAATGTATGCATACAACTACACCTATTTGTTTTTCAAAAACGTCTATCCGCGCAATCGATTGAAGATTGTTTTTTATTGTTGGAGCGTGATTGGATTGTTTGTGGTGGCAATCGCCAAACGTGATTGGTTGGGAATGCGAGGGTATGTACAGGGATTACGAAATTATTATTTCTAAATGGGAGTTCCCTCCCGGGGCTTACATTTTTTTGGCCTTCCCAGGCCGGGGGTGTTGCCCTTTTTGCGCGCATAAAAAAGTGCGAAAAAATGCGCTTAAGGGGTTTTGTTGCACCCCTTAAGAATCCCGAACGTCAAAGATGCTGCTTTTACCTCACCGCTTCATGCACCCCTTCGCCATTACCTCAAAGCTGGATTAGGCTTGGCTTTCGCATGGCTGATGAGGCAGCTGAATCTTCCAAATGCGGACTTGTTTTCTAGCATCTTATCTCTTGCTACCTCAAGGGCCGAAGGCCAGTCGAAGCCCCAAAGGGCGAAGGCTGGCTACGAACGCGGTACCCCTTTTCATAGGAGAACATGGACTATTGCGCTTCGCGCTTATTCGGCCCGAGTTACAAAATTAAGGTATTTATTTGTTTCTCAAAAAATGAGAGTAGGAGGCGTGTCCGGCAAAGCTAGCCGAGCCGGAAGGCCCAGATTAGCGACGACGGAAGCTAGCCTCCTGGCGATGAGGGTTTCTTATAATCGTTAAAGAGATGCTTTCATCCATTCAATCGTGAGTTCTTTGTCTTGGTAATTAAATGACATGCCAACCAAGATTATCTCTTTTCATGTGCTGAGATATTTTTCGTAATATTTTCGAGATTTAATTTGCTCAAGAGCTACGCTGGAAGATTTATCGAACTTAAGTTCGATTACGTAAATATACTTTTCTGCGTTAAGTACCAAATTTATGCGGCCCTTGCTGGTTGCAACTTCACAGCTTGTTTCAAACCCCAATATAATGCAAAGAAGTTGCATTAAAGAATGATAATACGCTTCTTTTTCAATGTGCAGATAAGAAGGAATGCTCGCTAAAATTACTTGTAAGTTCTTGGCAAATAGTTCCAAATTATTATGCACGAGTGATTGACGCAAATCATAAACGAAGGTATCGATTGCTGAAGGCTTAATGTCTGCCAAAATGCCAAGTTCTAAAAGTGATAAAGATTGCCTGATTTCTGCGTTTGGATAATCGAGTGTGTAGACGTCATATTCTTTATCGTAACTTTTAATGGTAAGATAGCCACTTTGAAAAAAGAGTGTTTCGAGTGGTAGTTGATCGATGGTCAATGTTCCAAGAGTTGAAATACCGAATACACTGTTTTTGATATTGCGAAGATTGCGTGGATGTTGTTTTATATATTCAACTAAAAATGTTGGAGTTCCAGATTCAAACCAATAGTTTTTAAATTTTCCAGAGTTAAACAGATGCGCTATCGAGAATGGATTATAAGCTTTTATTGGTTCATCGCAAAATTGATATCCATGGTACCAATATTTAATTTTTTCCTTGCAAGCATCAATCGACTCTTGTTGTTCCGAGGAAAGCTTCTTGATGTAATCGCCAAAGTAATGTTCAAGTTCTTTTTGTGTATATCCAAGTAAATCAGCGCCTTCGGCTGTATAGGATATCTCAGATAAATTGTTCAGCCCTGAAAATATAGATGCTTTTGAGAATTTGCTCTCACCGGTAATGAAGATGCAGCGTAAGTATTCATCAAGCCCTTTGAATGTGGAATAAAAATTCTTTAAAACTTCTCGTTGTGCTTCTGCTTTTTCAGGGTCATAAAGATGATCTAAAATTGGTTTGTCATATTCATCAACAAGAATGACAACCGAGTTGATTTGGGCAAGTTTTGTAACGAGCAGACGAAGCCTTGTTTTGAGGCTATATGCCTTGGAAAAATCAACGCCATATTGTTCAGCACATTGATCAAGTGTCCAATTTAAACTTTCAATCAACTCATCGGGAGTGCGATATTCTTCCAAAGATAAATCCAGATGAATAATCGGATGTTCTTGCCATTTAAAGTCCTTCTGTTTGCCTAGCCAGAGATCAGTGAATAGCTCTTTTTCCCCTTGAACATAGATTTGATGGTTGAAAGTAAGAGGGATTTGCCAAACCGGCGTGGACGTGAAAGGAAGAAATATCGTTCACCGCTTGAGAATAGGCGTAGGATGTGTTCTGTTTTATCTACATAGAGGTAATTTTCTTTGATGATACGAGAGAATGTGCTTAACCCGATTGGCAATTGTTTTTTCATTAGGTCCTATCATGGTTAACATCACTTGGTATTATACTAGCAAGCTAGGGGAAAAATCGAAGGCAACAATCTTTCATTTCATTTTCAACCACTTTCTCAAGGACCTCTTTGCCGTGAATGAGTACGTGCCAAATAGGAATAAAAAGACGATTTGACGTCAAAATTTGTCGGCCTTCTGCTTGACGTCAAAATGGATTTTCTGTCTCAATATCCTGTTAAACCCCAACATGATGCCAAAATAAATTGCATAGGCTCCCAAGGTTGCCACGCTGCAGCCATAGATTTTGAATTGTTCTACGAGCAGCAGATTAAAGATTAGATTCAAAATGGCGGGGATGCAGAATGCAAAGGCGAGAAAATACGTTTTTTTGTGATATTGGATGAAGCTGGCGGCAAAATAACTGCCCAGTAAGAAAATATGCCCCGCAAGAATGATGAGTACGTAGTGGAGTGCTTCGTGGTAGGCGGTGGGTAAGATGATAAGAAGCAGGGGCTTAGTGATGAGGTATCCAACGAACATGAAAGCGGTAAGGCCGCCGAGCGTGATCCACATCGTTTTGAGATTTTTTTGTTCGATGGCCAAGAGATTATCTTTGTTGCGGTGGTATTGCGTGAGAATGTGCGGCAAATAGGATCCGCTCCACGATTGCAAAATGAGTAACCGGAACATCTGCCCCGCCATATCGGCGATCGCATAGATCCCCACATCGTGCATTGAGGCGTATTGCGCGAGTACAAATCGATCCGAACTCGCAATAACCCACCCAAATAATATTCCTGGAATGAAGGGCAATCCGTTTTTTAAAAAATGTCGTGTAGTGCCCTTGGGTTGCTTGATGTGAAAGTAATCTGCAAAACGTTCTTGGCGGTAGATGTAAAAACCAACGCATGTTGCTGCGCCCATGCTTACGAGTTGCCCAACGAGGGTGCTCATGATGCCGAGGCCGAGCCACAGCAGGAGTGTTACGGTGAGTGCGAGCGAAGCGAGTGCAATCGTGGTTTGAATAAGCGTGAGCGCCCATGCACGTTGCTGGTATTTGAGCACTTGATAAAAAAGTTCTGCAAAAAAAGAGAAAAACATCGTGATGAGCGCGATGCTAAAAAGATGGGGGGATATGCGGTTGAGCGAAAACCAGTTCATGATGCGAGATTGCAAAATGAGCATAATGAGGCAAAGAGGAATCGCAAGTGATGCATAGATGAGCAGAATTTGATTGACCAGTTTCTTCTGCCCGTGCTCATCGTGATGAAAATATTCGATTGAAAGAAACTGTCGCAATCCCAACCCCAGAATGGTTACCCCAATACTCATGCAGCTGGTGATGAGTGCGAGAATACCGTATTCCTCTGGCGTGAGAATGCGCATATTGATGGGTGCGAGGAGAATATGAAAGCCCCCAAGGGCGAGGGCTCCAAAAATATAAATAAAAAAATTGTGTATAACGGGGTTTATTGAATCTATTTTCATGAGATTCAATCTAGCATGGATTGGCAGGATGGCGAAAAATTATTCTTTTTGCTTAGGCGAACTTGTCACGACATAGCTCACTTCAGGGAGCGACGGCGGAACGATCAGTTCATCTATTTCTTTGAGCACATTACTCAAAGCGTAATAGCCGGCATGAACCTTGCGGAGCTCAACAAGCGAGAGGGAAGAATACGGCTTCGTACGGCTTAGGCCGTCTATTTTCGTTTTAAATGCTTTGATGATATGGTTAATTCTATCGCATGAAATACTTTGATTAACGCGGTAAAGTTGAATCAAATAATCATCCATGGTGTCATTTATTCTTTCGTGTATAGTAATCAGCTCTTCGCTTTCGTGAGTAGGTGATTTGCCTTTACTTGCTTTTAACTGCTCCTGAAAAATTTCCTCTAAGGCTTCTGGTAATGCAGCGATTACATTCTCAATAAAACAATCGCGAGAATTTGTAAACTCGTTCACAACCACGATCTTCCAAAGAGAAAGGTTGGTCTTTTTTTTACGACTCTTTGTTGGCAGCGCTTGTTCCATTCCGGATACTTTTTTCATAGCAAAAACATCTGCTGCGGCAATGAGCGCGCAGCAGATGATTAGATTTCTCAGTTTGTTCATTGAATAACCCTGAATAGTTTTGTAGCTGGGGAGCCTTGTTGCTCAGTAAGTGTGCTGAGTGCGCCATGAATACCTTCAAGCGCGAGGCGGTGCATAAGCTTTGCGCACAGCTTCTTTTCAGCTGTTTCATTTCGATACGCAAATATCGTTGTCTCATAGCATGCTTTGTGGCGACCAATTTCTTGCATGGTTACTTCCAATATATTTTGGAAAAACTCTGGACTCATTGATTCTTCCTCTTTGAGCGAATCAAGATAACCGAATATTTTTGCTTTGGTCGTTTTTGCATTAATCTCTGTTTGTTCAAATTCATGATCGATTTCAGCTGTGTTCATAGGCTCTTCGGTCAGTGCCTGGTGCAAGAGCTGCATGCCCTTTGAATTTTCTCTGCTTGGTTCACCGGTTGGGTTTTGCGCAACCAGATCCTGGATGAATTTGCTTTCTTTTTTGAGCAATTCATATCTTGCATCTCTATCACCAGATGTGCAAGCAAGAGTCAGTTCTTCAATGTTAAGTAAATTGCACCGCAAGTAGAATGTGATTGGCACGATTCCGATGAATAATTGCTTGCGAGTTTCGCGTGCTGATTGACGGAATCGCTCTGAGAGCGATGCTATTTTTGGAGAAGCGGCTCGTACCAAGTCCGATGTACGCAATGCGTCACGGTTTTTAGCTAAGTTAGGCGAAAGGCGCTCTGGTATTGGTGAAACACGAGTTGGTGAAATTCGTGTTTGTCCCGGTGAAACGCGACGCGGAGTTGGCCGCTTAATCGAAAGTTCAGGGGATCCGTTAATGCTCTCAGGGTTCATTGCATGTGTTGTGGCACCAACGAGCGCGACAAGCAATAAAGCTATTTTATACAATTGAATGTTCTTTAGGTAATTTATCATTATTTTCCTTATTTGTTTCGTGACTGTTTTCTTGAATTATTTCTGTTGCGGCCCACACAAGGGCGCTTAAGAATCGGCGTTTATGCTGTGCTGCGAACGCCGTTGCATCTATGACACTGCTCATAACGACTATTCTTTGAAGTACATCATCGATGTTTTGGCTCGTTGCGGTGAGGAATGTTCGTGTTATTTCCTCATATGCTTTTGGGGTTATGAGCTTGTGCATGGTGGTACATACCCAAAAAAACTTGTCGTGTAATTGTGCGTTTCGTTTCTTGAGTTTTTCAATAAGCTTCCCTTTTTTTCCTTCTGAAAGCTTGCTAATGGCGTTAAGGGATAAGCCCTGCTTGCTGGTTGTATCGAATTTACCCCAAAGGCAGTTTTCAAAATCTTGTCTGATAGCGAGTCTGATAGCGCGCTCTTCTTTTTTAAGGAGTCTTTCGTTTTTAGATAGAGCTTTGTAAGCTTCGCGTTTTAATACTTCTTGAAGTAAGGGGAGTGGTTTGCGTAATTTTTTGCGTGCAGGATTTTCAATACGCATGGTGGTGCGTGGGGGTTTCGATTCCATGCCAAATGCCGGTAGGCAAACAGTTGCTAAAATGAAGAAAATAAAAAATTGAGATGTTTTCATCTGTGTTCCTTTTGTTAACGAATAAGGCTGTGGGTAAATGTGTGTGTAGATTCAGTTAGTAATATTAGAATAACACTACTAGTAACATTGTCAAATACCTCCTGCAATGCTGGAAGTGCCAAGAATAAAGGGTTTATTGATAAAACAGGGTGTTTTTTGCTCAAAACCGACTCTTTTGGGCATGGAGGTCAGGGTTAGATTGAAAAATCGAGTAGAATGCCCTAGATATAGGGCTTTTTTTAAGGTAGTCTAGGAAAGATACTAATTATTAAATCAATATTCAATACAAAGAGGACTATGCCTTATGGAAACAAACAACTTAAGCTTAACAATGACATTTGAACCTGAATTGGCCGCTGAGTTGCATGAACTTGCAAAACTCGAAGAAATGCCGGTTGAAGAGATGGTCAGCGAATTGATCCTTGAATCACTCGAATGGCGTGCGGCTATTGCTCAAGCAGCAGAAGAATGCGGCGATGATGCAGATTTTGCTACTATTTTGAGCAAAGTTCTTCAAAATGATGAAGCAGATTGCGGTGATGAAACCGAATGTGCGTAATCTAGGTTAGTTAAATAAAATTTCCCCCGTATCCCTCAAGACTTCGGGACAAACGGGGAAAGTTTAATAAGACAGTGGGTACGATTTCAACATCGTGCCCACTCTTTTTTTTACACCTTCAAGATACTGCTCATCAGCATGATGGGTAATCACCTCATCAATCAAGCCTGCCACTTCAATCATATCTTGTTCTTTCATGCCGCGCGTGGTCAATGCAGGGGTTCCCAGGCGGATGCCGCTGGTGATCCATGGGCTTTCAGGGTCAAATGGAATGCAACTACGGCTGACAATGATTCCTGCCTTCTCGAGTGCAATTTGCGCAATCTTGCCGCTCACCTTCTTGGCACGTAGATCTACGATGAATAGGTGATTGTCCGTTCCGCCAGCCACAATACGATAGCCAAGGCTCTGCATTTGCGTGGCCAATGTTTGCGCATTTTTAATAATTTGCTTTGCGTAGGTGGTGAATTCGGGTTGTAATGCTTCGTGGAACGCGACCGCCTTGGCTGCAATTACATGCATGAATGGCCCACCCTGGGTGCCGGGGATAATGGCGCGATCGAGATTTTGGCCAAATTCCGCTTTGCACATGATGAGCCCGCCGCGTGGGCCACGGAGTGTTTTGTGGGTCGTAGAGGTGACAAAATCGGCGTAAGGGATAGGTGAAGGGTGTGTGCCAGTGGCAACAAGCCCAGCGATGTGGGCGATGTCAGCGAGCAGATATGCACCTACTTCTTTGGCTATCGCGCTGAACGTAGCAAAATCGATAGTACGAGAGTAGGCTGATGCGCCCACGACGATCATTTTAGGTTTGTGTTCATGTGCCAAGCGAGCAATCTCTTCAAAATCGAGCTGTTCGGTTTGGCGATTGACGGTGTATTGCACCGATTTATAAAATATTCCTGAGAAATTGACCTTGTGCCCGTGAGTGAGATGGCCGCCTTCGGCTAGGCTCATACCCAGAATGGTATCGCCCGGTTTGAGCACCGCAAAGTAGACGGCCATGTTTGCCTGGCACCCGGCATGGGGTTGAACGTTGACGTGCTCTGCGTTGAATAGTTTCTTGCATCGTTCGATGGCTAAGGTTTCTGCTTGATCGACATATTCGCATCCTGCATAGTACCGTTTGCCGGGGTAACCTTCAGCATATTTGTTGGTGAGCACTGATGCGGTGGCTTGGAGCACGGCAGGAGAAACGTAGTTTTCTGATGCAATCAGATCGAGTTGATCTTGCTGCCGCTGAGTTTCCAGGGAGATAATGCGACTTATTTCTGGGTCGATGGTGGTGTTCATGTGAGAGGCCCCTTTTTTCAAAAGTGGTGGGAAAATTTTTGTTATGGAAAGTATACAAGATATTTCTGGGAGGTGTCACTTAGCAGTCTGCTTTTTTTTCCAGTATGCCCTTCGAAGCCTTCGGCGAAGTGGGGTTCAATTATCTTTTTTGTTGTTCCTCTGCCGGGGGCCATCAATTTTGAACAAAAAAAATTGGGCTGCTATTTGCAACCCAATTTATGAAATACATAGAATTAATCTGGCGAGAGGGGCTCAGTTTCCGGAGCGACTGCATCTTCACCTCGAGCGGCTTTCGCCACTTTATCGAGAATACCGTTCACAAATCGATACGCATCAGTTTCAGCAAAGCACTTGGTTAGTTCGACTGCTTCGTTGATGATGATCCGGGCGTCAGTTTTGGTGTAATAGATTTCCCACACTGCAAAACGGAGAATCAATTTGGTGCATACGCCAACGCGTTCAAAGCGCCAGTTCGTGAGCAACGGGGTGTAGAGGTTATCAAGTTCTTCGCGCTTTTCGATAATCTCGCGGGAAGTCTTAACCACTTCACTGTTGATCGGAATGGTCAATTCAAAGCCACGGTTAAAGTTATCTACAATTGCGGGCAATGACTCTTGGTAATCAAACGATTCCGCTGCATAGAGCAGATGGAAAATCAGACTTCGCACTTCACGGCGCGATAGATCATCGTATGAAAGCTGTTTGCGGTCATCCGCACCTTCTAAGTCCGTTTCGCCAGATTCATCTCGGCGAGCGGTCAGGTTTGACTTGGTCTGTTCTGTTTCATCAACTACTTCTTCTACTTCTTTGTGAACCAGCTTCGAACTCATAGTCAATCCCCCTTAGAATCTATTTTTGCACACGCTCGATATATTTATTGTCGCGTGTATCAACTTTGATGATGTCGCCTTCATTGACAAACAAAGGCACTTGTACAACCAGACCAGTTTCAAGAGTTGCCGGTTTGTTGCCGCCACCTTGAGCTGTATCGCCACGTACACCAGGCGGAGTTTCTTTCACGGATAGATTCATAAACATTGGAGGGGTAACCGCGATTGGTTTGCCTTCAAAATAGAGAATGGTATAAACAGTACTTTCTTTGAGTAAGTCCTTAACTTCAGCAAGTTGTGCAGAGTTAAGAGTTACTTGATCGTAGGTCTCTTGATCCATGAAGTGATAAATATCATCTTCAGCGTAGAGATACTGCATATCAGAGTATTGCAAATCGGGAGCAGGGAATTTTTCACCTGAGCGGAACGTTTGTTCGTGGATGAGCCCAGTAATCATATTTTTCATTTTGGTTTTGAGAAACGCGCCACCTTTACCAGGTTTGACGTGTAGATATTCGAGAACCATATATGGCGCTCCATCAACCAAAATTTTGCAGCCTCTTCTAAAATCTGATGTTGCGATCACGCGATACCCTTTGAAAATAGAGAATAATTTCAATAAACCTTATGTGTTTAATATAAAAGAGGGGTAGAAAAAAGCAACTAGAATAGGCCTACTGAGCCCATAGATTAAGCTTATTTTGCGGGTTGTGTTCGATCTGGAGCTGCGTTGGATGCAAAAATGGTGGTTTTGTTGATTTTTTATATTTCTATTTGGTAATATCGATAGTGAGGAAGAAGTAAAGTAGCGAGTGGCTGCTCTACCAAGGAAGCTCAAAGAAGAGCAAAACATAAGCCATCCGATAGTGGTGGTAAAATGATCCAGGCGACGGTTATCCGGGCCTTCAGGCTCGGCAAGCTATGCCGGACAAAGGAGATAGTATGAAGAAGAACATATTGGTGGTCATAGTTACCATCTTCGCCCTCGCGGGTGTTTCAGAAGTAGCAGCAGCATGCTGCCCGGCTCCCGTGGTAAGAACCTGTAAGCCGAGATGTGAAAGAAAGCTTTGCGTAGCAAAAGCTAAGCCTTGCAAGAAGGCATGCGTACGCCCACCAAGCAAATGTGGTTGTAATGCAGTTAAAGCTGAAGCAGTTGTTGTATCTAAGGCAGTAGTTGTTAACCAAGATGGCCTAGATGAACGTGTTTTGGGAGTGAACGAAGATGAATTGGACGAAGAAGAAATGATGGCAGCAGGCGCGAATGATGATATCGCTTTTGCAGACGGTGAAGAAGTTGGTGAATTTGGTAGAGCTGGAGCTCGTCAAACAACAGCACATCGTGCAGCAGCGGTAGCTCCTCCATCAACTAAGGCTGCACCGGTAGCTCGCGCAGCAGCTAAGCCAACAGTAGCTCCGCCATCAACTAAAGCGGCCCCAGTAGTAAATCAAACTGCAGCACAGCGCACAGCAGCAGCTCGTCAAGCGGCTATGAGTCGTGCGGGTGAGCGTGAAATTGGTGGTTTTGGTAGGGGCGCAGAACTAGAGTAATCGGCTTTTAATTAGTAATAAATAACCGGGCTACTCATAATTGGGTGGCCCGATTTGTTCTTGAATCAGGTTAAAACAGTTTTAAATAAGGTTTTTCTTGTTGTTTTCTTGATTTTTAATATTTCTATTTGGTAATATTTATAGCGAGGAAGAAGTAAAGTAGCGAGTGGCTGCTCTACAAAGGAAGCTCAAAGAAGAGCAAAACATAAGCCATCCGATAGTGGTGGCAAAAGGATCCAGGCGACGCTTATCCGGGCCTTCAGGCTCGGCAAGCCATGCCGGACAAAGGAGATAGTATGAAGAAGAGCATATTGATGGTCATAGTTACCATCTTCGCCCTCGCGGGTGTTTCAGAAGTAGAAGCAGCATGCTGCCCGGCTCGGGTGGTAAGAACCTGTAAGCCGAGATGTGAAAGAAAGCTTTGCGTAGCAAAAGCTAAGCCTTGCAAGAAGGCATGCGTACGCCCACCAAGTAAATGTGGTTGTAATGCAGTTAAAGCTGAAGCAGTAATGATGGAAGAAGGCGTAAATGATGATGTTGCTGGCGTTGATCTTGAATCAGAAGCTATGACTCGTTATGAGCGCGCAGGGTTAGCTAGATCAGCAGGTCGAACAGTGAGTCGCCCAGTGACGACCTCAACTCGAGCAGCAGGATCAGTAGCGCGTGGAACAGTAGCAACTGCTGGTTCGGTAGCACGTGCTCCGTTAGTCCCATTCAGAGGGAACAGAGCGGCAGCACAACAGCGTCAAGCTTCTCCTCGTACTGGCATGATGCATCAAACCTATGGTGGCCGGTCTGCCGTGCAAGATGATGCAATGGGATCAATCGAATAATCCATCTGGAAGATAATCAATTAAAGAAGGGTTACCTCTAATCAAGGTGGCCCTTTTTGCATGCCCCGATGCGAACCGAGTGAGCTTGGGGTAAGCAAAAATCGAGAAAACGCTTGAATTTACAGCTTTAGAGAAAATTTATTTATGATTTTATGTTGCGACTCTTTAGAAATGTCATGTTTTTAACTTTTTAGAAATGTCACTTTTCCTTGCATAAACCCCATCGCGCCATGGATGGTTTGCTGGTGGCTTCTGAGGGCGATTGTTGACCTT
>Ga0163144_10014741_pt1 | contig 16204 bp, 16 predicted proteins | sample OliLak19BULKMAT1_FD_123175 | JGI IMG/M metagenome (GOLD analysis project Ga0163144, IMG submission 123175) | Freshwater microbial mat bacterial communities from Lake Vanda, McMurdo Dry Valleys, Antarctica - Oligotrophic Lake LV.19.BULKMAT1 | ecosystem: Environmental > Aquatic > Freshwater >... | reverse complement strand
TGGTCATGGTGCGCCTCTGTCTGGTCGTGGTGCCGGATGGCCGTCCGGCGCGGGTACTAGTCGAACGTGTCGAACTGGCAGGTTGCGCAGTCGGAGGCCCGTGGCTGGTCCTCGATGGAGCCGCAGCTGCAGCCCGTCCAGCCCGTCGACCGCATCCGCGCGTTCATGCGCGCGCCGATCGTGCGGTAGGAGCCGTAGGCTGCGCTGGAGGGCCGGCGCGTCTTCGTGGCGGACGACGCGGCGCTGCAGGTCGTGTGCCGAGCGGGCGAGCCCTTCGTCCATTCGATCTTGGCGCCCAAGGCGATGGGCTGGTGGCAGGCGCTGCACGTGGAGGGGAATCGCGCGGTGATGGTCATGGTGTCCTCTGGTCCCGGCTGTTTCGCCCTGCCGGGGTCGGCGTCGACAGTCACAAGCGACCGTCGATAGAGAGAGGATATGCTACGCGCTCAGCGCGTGTCAATAGCAATCGACACGAGACGCAAAGAAAAGTGCAGCACCGTGCAATGACTCAGGAAAGCCCAATGAAATCACCACGTGCACATCCCATGACCGACGCCCAACTTGACGCCGAACTACTCGCACGGCGCGCGAGGCTCACGAAAGAGGCCAGCACGCAAGCCCTCGAGCTTCGCGCTCGGCAGCTCTCAGGGCAGCAGGCAGTCGGCCCCTGGGCTCCGGCAGCGCGCTTGGCCAAGCCACGGCGGCCGAAGCTGCAGGCAGGGGTGCTGCACTGGCGCCGCGCCTAGCCCTTCAACTGGTCCAACACGAGCGCCACGATCACCAGCACTGGGTAGCGTGGCTGCATCACCACCAGGGGCACAGTGTCCGCCTGTGGCTCACAGTGAGCATCGAGCTGGCTAGATACGGGAGCCGGCGCATCAGGCAGGGCAACGACTGGGCGCAAGGGGCGCATGACAGCACAGGTAACGCAAGAAGAGGGCCAACACGACGGCGCGGGCGCTCCATCTACACGGCGAACAAGATCGTGGCGGACGCCTGAGCCCACGCGCCAGGAATCGGAGGTTCCAGGCTCTAATCTACACACAGAGCGGGTAAGCGAGGCGCAAAAAGCATCTAGTTCGCATGGCTACCCCTGGGCTTACGCTGGGCGGCCCCTAGGCTGGCAGCCCTGCGACGCGGCGAAGTAGTCATGGGGTCTAGCCGGTTCGGAGTTCGTCGTCGTTCCTGCGGCCTCCTGGGGGCCTTGTTTCCACCTCCCTGCGTTGGTTTTCTAAAATCGACATGGCAAAGAAAACACCTCCGACACCGTCACTGAGTCGTCGACCGCCTGCCGCGGCCTGGAATCGTGTCAACAGGTCGCAGCTTGCCGCGCTCTTGGGTGTGCATCCCGAGACGGTGACTGCGTTCCTCCGGGCCGGGATGCCGGTGGAGGTGCAGGGCACGCGCGGGAAGGAGAGCGTGTACGACGCGCCGTTGTGCTTGGACTGGTGGCGCCATCACCACGCCTCGGCGAGTGCGAAGGAGGTTGCGCAGACGCGATCGTACGAGGCGACGGCCAAGCTCAACGAACTGAAGCTGAAGCAGCAGCAGGGTGAGCTGCTCAAGCGGGACGTGGTCATCACGCAGGGCCGCGCGTACACGGTTGGCTGGGCCGGCCAGGTGCGATCGATTGCGCGGCGGGCTCGGCAGTCGGGCATCATCGCGACGCCGGCGGCGGAGGCGGCGCTAGCGGACCTGTGCCGGCAGATTCTGACGGACATCTCGAGTTGGACGACCCCCGCGGCCGCGCTCGCGGCTGAGGAGGCGGCATGACGAAGAGGCGTCTCCCGCGAGGGCTCGTCGCGGACTGGGCGATCGCCGCGACGCCGCCGCCTGCGCTCACGGTCAGCCAGTGGGCGGACCGCACGCGACTGCTCCCGGAGTCGAGCGGCGCGCGCGGGGCGAAATGGCGTACCGATGCTGTGCCGTACTTGCGTGGGATCATGGACGCTGTGCACGAGCCCGGCGTGCAGAAGATCGTCGTGATGAAGTGCCATCAGGTCGGCTGCTCCGAGGCCTTGCACAATGTGGTCGGCTATTTCATTGAGCACGACCCGTGCCCGATGCTGTTCGTGCACCCGACTGCGGGCGTGGCCGTGGAGTGGTCCAAGGAACGCTTGGCCGACATGATCCGGTCGACGCCGGCGCTGGCCTCGGTCGTGCGCGAGAAGCGGATGCCTCGGAGCGCGGGCGGGGAAGACGGCAGCACGCTCGAGCTGAAGATGTTCCCGGGTGGCTTCTTGGCGCTCGGCGGCGCGAACACGCCGAACACGTTTGCGCGGCGCGCGGTGCGCGTGGCGATCGGGGATGACGTCGACCGGTTTCCTGCGGTCGTCGGGGAGGAAGGCGATCCGGCTGACCTGCTGCACAACCGGACGACCAGTTTTTACGACGGGCTATCGATCTACGTGTCAACGCCGACGATCAAGGGCAGCCGGATCGATACGCTGTATCAGCGGTCTGACCAGCGCCGGTTCTTCGTGGCGTGTCTCGCCTGCGGCCGTGAGGATTGGGTCACCTGGGGCGATGCGGCGCATTTCCGCGTCACGTTCGACGCGCGCGATCCTGAGACCGCGCGGCTCGAGTGCGCGAGCCTGGAGCATGGTGGCTGCGGCGCGCACCTCTACGAGCCGGAGCGTCGCCAGATGATCCTCGAGGCGGGGCGCTCGCCCGATGCTGGGTGGCGGCCGACGACGGTGGCGCGTGATCGTGGCCTGATTGGCTTCCATGTGCCGGCGATGGTCTCGACGTTAGGGAGTGTCACGCTGCCAACCCTGGTGGAGAAGTGGCTTTCGGCGCGCGAGCGCGGGAAGGAGAGCCTGCGGGTGTTTGTCAACACCGCCCTCGGTGAGGGCTGGGAGGACCGGACGGCGCGGATGGATTCGCACGCACTCATCGCGCGCCGCGAGGACTACGGCGAGGGGATCGAAGTGCCTGCGGCTGCCGTCGTGCTGACGGCGGGCGTTGACGTGCAGAGCAACCGCTTCGAGCTGTCGGTGTTCGGGTGGGGGCCGGCGAGCGAGCGGTGGCTCGTCGATCACCGTGTGGTGCCAGGGGATCCGAAGCTGCCGGAGATGCGGGTGCCGCTACTCGAGGCGCTGTCGCGGAAGTATCAGCACGCGAGCGGGCATCAGCTCCCGATCATGGCCACGTGCATTGATACAGGCTACGCGGCTGAGGAGATGTATGACTTCGTGCTGGCCTACCAGGCGCGGCGCATCTACGCCACCAAGGGCTTTGCGGGAAAGTCTGGTGAGCCGATCGTCGGGAAGGCGGCCGAGAAGCGGACGGGGCGGAGTATTCGGCCTGTGCGTCTGTATCCGCTGAATGTCGACGACGCGAAGGGCGACGTGATGGCCGGCCTGAGCCTCGCGGCGCCGGGCCCTGGGTATCTACACTTCCCGTCGCATCTGGAGACGGTGCACGAGGAGTACTTCGCGCAGCTGTGCGCCGAGCATCGCGTCACGCGCTACAACGCGTCGAGCGTGGCGACGCACTTCGTGTGGGTCTTGGACCGCGACCGCAACGAGGCGCTGGACTGCGCGGTCCTGGCGCTGGCCGCGTTCAAGCTGCTCAATCCGAACGTGCGGCAGATGGCCGAGGCGCTGGCCGTGATGCCTCCCGCGCCGCCAGCGAGTCCAGGCAGCCAGCCGTCGCTGTCGCCCGCGGCGCCCGTGGCGTCATCACCAGGTCGGCGCGTCGGGCGCTCGGCCTATTTGGGAGGGTAGAGCCATGGCGACACGTCTCGCGCTGACGTTACCCGCGCCCGATCGTTGTCGGTTGTGCGGCGTGCCAGGTCGCGTCATCCACACGAGGACGTCGCCAGGAAGTAAGCGTCGGCGGCACCAATGCCACGTGTGCGCACACCGGTGGACGAGTTGGCAGACACTGATCGATCCGCGACGTCTCAGGCCGGCGCCAGCCCCCTCCTCGCGGTAGCCGCGTGCCCACAGAAGTGCAACGCGATGCCACTTTCCAGCAAGCACACGTCCCCCCTCCCCTACTACAGGTAGTAGTTTCGAGTATCGTCTCAAGAAGAGTGCCACTCTCATCGTCGGCGTGGCCTATACGACCGCGGAACTCAATCTCAAGATCGTCGCCCTCGAAACGGGCCTCGCGCGCAATGAATTGCGCGTCGACTTCGCCGATCGCAGCGTCACCTATCGCAGCGTCCCCGAACAGATCGACGCGCTCGCCTACTTCCAGCGGCTCCTCGCGCAACAGGCCGTGGCGGCTGGCACGACGACGCGATCCAAGCAGGTGCTCGGTGTGGCGGCGAGGGGCGTCTGATGAGCCTCCGCAGCACCCTCGGCGGCCTGCTCAACGGCCTACGGTCTCCTGACCGCGGCCGCGCTCGCAGCGCGCAGAACTCCGCGCTCTACGAGGGCGGCAGCCAGACCCGGCGCACCATCGGCTGGCGCGCGCCGACCACGTCCGCCAATCAGGCCGTGCTCGCGTCGCTGACCGTGCTGCGGGATCGCTCACGCGCGGCGACGCGGAACGACGGCTACGCAAAGAGCGTGGTCGACAAGTGGGTCACGAACATCGTGGGTCTCGGCATCCAGGCGCGCTCGAAGGCTGTCGACCCGGCGATCCGCACGGCCGTCAACGACCTCTGGCTGCGCTGGACCTACGAGAGCGACGCCGACGGCCTCCTCGAGTGGGAGGGCCAGGTCACCCAGGCGGTACGCACGTGGCTTGAGGGCGGCGAAGCGTTCGCGCGCTTCCGATCCCGCCTACCGCAGGACGGCTTGGCCGTGCCCTTCCAGGTGCAGATTCTCGAACCCGAGCACTGCCCGCACGCCTACACGGTGTTGTCGGGCGCCGCGCGCGTCCGCGCCGGTATCGAGTTTGACGCCGTGGGCCGGCGCATCGCCTACTACTTCCACCCGTCCCGCCCCGAGCAGGACGACTTTGATGCCTCGCAGCTCCGTCGGGTCCCCTCCGATAGCGTCGTGCACATGTACGACCCGTTGCGCCCAGGACAGCTGCGGGGCATCCCGCTCCTGACGCAGGCGATGGTCGCGTTGAACGAGCTGTCGAAGTACAGCGACGCGACCATGCTCCGGCAGCAGCTCGCCAACATGTTCGTCGCGTTCGTGACGCGCGCGCCAGGCGCGGCCGGCGCGGAAGCCCTGAACCCCTTGACGGGACAGCCGGTCGAGCGCACCTCTGAGAACAAGCCGATGCTTGCAATGGAGCCCGGCATCTTCCAAGAGCTCGACGAAGGCGAGAACGTCACGTTCTCGGATCCGCCGGATGCCGGCGGCTTTCCCGACTTCATGCGCCAACAGCTCTACGCCGTGGCGGCCGCGACCGGCGTCCCGTACGAAGTGCTCACCGGCGACATGCGCGGCGTGAATGACCGCACGGTGCGGGTGGTCCTCAACGAGTTCCGCCGGCGCGTCCAGGTGTATCAGCACCAGATTGTCGCCGCGAAGCTCTGCCGGCCGACATGGATGGCGTGGTTCCGTGCCGCGTATCTGTCGGGCGCGCTCGACTTGCCGTCGGACTACCTGCAGCACCCGGAACGCTACGACGCCGTGGAGTGGCAGCCGCAGGCGTTCCCCTACATTCATCCGGTCCAAGACGTCGATGCCCAGGCGGCGCGCGTGCGGAACGGCTTCGAGAGCCGCGCGGCGATCGTGTCCGAGAACGGCGGCGACATCGAGGCCGTGGATGCCGCGCAGGCCGACGACAACACCCGGGCCGACGCGCTCCGCCTCAAGCACGACTCAGATGGCCGGTTCGCCACCGGCGCTGTGGCGCCGAGCGCGCCCCTGCCTGAGCCCGATTCCGAGACCCAGCCCGCAGGAGTAGCCGCATGACCGCCTCTGGTCCCTGGTATCGATTCAGCAACGCCGACACGGATCCGACCGTCGCGGAGATCCACATCATCGACATGATCGGCGACTGGTACGACGACGCCGCCAACCGCTTCTGGGGCGAGAACATCGGCGTGACGGCGCGGTCGTTCGTTGAGCAGCTCTCGAAGCTGCCGGCCGACACGAAGACGGTCCGCGTGCACATCAACAGTCCAGGCGGAGACATTCAGGCCGGCATCAACATCGCCAACGCGCTGCGCGAGCAGGCCTCGAAGGGCCGCACTGTGGAGACCGTCATTGACGGCATCGCGGCCAGCATCGCCTCGGTGATCGCGATGGCCGGCACGCGCGTCGTCATGGCGGACAACGCCCTACTGATGGTGCACAACCCCTGGACAATCGGCGTCGGCAACGCCGCCGAGATGCGCAAGACCGCCGAGGTGCTCGACGCGATGCGCAACCAGATCGTCGCCACCTACCAGTGGCACTCGCCCCTGGACGCCGACGCGCTCATCGCGCTGATGGACGCCGAGACATGGATGGGACCAGACGAAGCGCTGGCGGCCGGACTGATCACCGAGAAGTCAACCGGTGTCAAGGCGGTGGCCAGCCTGTCGCGCGCGGCGATCGCCAAGCTCACCGCGCCCGCCGCGTTCCAGGCGCGGCTCGACGCGCTGGTCAAGCCCGAGCCGACGCCGGCGCCGGCGCCCGCGTTCGACGCGCTGCCCATCGTGGCCGCGTGCCGGGCCGCGGGGCTCGCTGACCTCGCCGAGGAGCTGGTATCAGCCAAGGCGCCGATGGCCGCGGTGACCGCGCGCCTCGAGCAGGAGCAGACGGCGCGCGCGGCCGCGGCGCAGCGCGCCACCGACATTCACGCGCTCTGCGCGTTGGGCACGCTGCCCGAACTCGCCGACAGCTACATCGCCGGCGGTATGCCACTCGACGCCATCAGGGCGCAGCTCACGGTGATGGCGGCGAAGCTCGACACGGCGGAAATAGACAGCAGCCTTCCGGTCGACGGCAAGGGCGCCCGCCCCGTGGGGGCGACAGTGGCGTTGCAGTCGCTGCAGGACTCGTATCGCAAACTGAACGGTCGCAAGGAGTAGCGGATCCATGAGCACACTCAACGAAGGCGTGTACACCGGAGAGGCGCTGGTCGCCGAGCAGCACTCACTGCTGCGCGAAACGGTCACCGTGTTGTCGGGGCAGACCCTGAAGGCGAATGCGGTTGTTGGCCGCGTCAGCAAGGGCGTTGGTCGCCTCTCGACGCCGACCGTGGTCGGCACCGGGAACGGCGTCGCGAGTGCGGTGTTCGCGGGGCCGGAGGCGTTGGTCGGCAACTACGTGCTGACCTGCACCGCGGCGGCCGCCAACGCGGGCACTTTTTCGGTGACCAACCCGGCCGGCCTGCTGCTGCCTCCGCTCACGGTGGCCGTGGCCTACCGCAGTCGCGAGCTGAACTGCCTCATCGCGGACGGCGCCACGGACTTCATTGTCGGTGACGCGTTCACGTTCGTGGTGAGCACGACCGCGCCGCTCGTCATCGGCACGGGCAACGGGACGGTCTCGGGCCTCACGCTGGGGCCTGACGCCAAGCCCGGCAACTACCGTCTCGAAATCACCGCGGCCATCACGAACGGCGGCGAATTCAAGCTGACCGGCCCGGACGGCGCGATCGTCGAGCAGGGCTTCATCGTCGTCGGCGCCGGCGGCACGTTCGTGGGCGCCAACAAGCGGGCGCTCAATTTCACTGTGACCGAGGGCGCCACGGACTTCGCGCTGGGTGATGCCTTCAACATCACGGTCTTCAACGAACGGAACGGCGGCAAGGTGGTCGCGTGGGATCCGACGGCCGTCGACGGCCGTGACGACGCGGCGGGCGTGCTCTATGCCGCGGTGGACGCCGCCCTGGCCGACACGGCAGGGGTGATCATCACCCGCGACGCCGTGGTGATGAAGAGCGCGCTGCAGTGGGGCGCGTCGATCACCACGGCGCAGAGGGAATCGGCCTACACCGACCTGGCCCTCCGCGGGGTCATCGCGCGCGACGGCATCACCGTCTGAGGCGCAGTCAACCAGTCATCGTTCACGGACCAAGGGAGCCTCGACAGCCATGCTGGACATTTTCAATTCCGACGCGTTCTCGCTGACCTCGATGGAGGCGGCGATCAAACAGATCCCCTACAAGCCCTCGCGCCTCGGGCCTGGCGGCTTGAGCCTGTTCGATGAGAGGTCCATTTCCTCGACATCGATCGCGGTCGAGTCGCAGGGCGGGCAGTTGTCGCTCATCGAAGCGACGCCGCGGGGCGCCGCGGGTGTCCTCATCGGTGACACCAAGCGCACCGCCCGGTCCTTCTCGGCGCAGCACTTGCGCCGCAGCGCGAAGGTGATGGCCGACGAAGTGCAGGGCGTGCGTGTCTTCGGCAGTGACGACCAGTCGCTGACCATCGAGATGAAGCGCAACGAAAAGCTGGCGATTCTGCAGGCGATGCACGAAGTCACCTGGGAATACCATCGCGTGGGCGCGCTCCTCGGCAATGTGCTCGACGCGGACGGCACCACCATCCTGCTGAACCTGTTCACCGAGTTCGGCGTGAGCCAACAGGTGAAGGACTTCGTGCTGAGCACCACGACCCTCGACGTGCGGTCCGAGGGCGACATCGTCGCCGACCTCATCGACGACGAACTCGGGGGGACGAACTACGACCACGTCCACGTGCTGTGCGGCGGGACGTTCTACGACACGCTGATCAAGCACAAGTATGTGCAGGACGCGTTGAAGGCGCAGCTCGGCGGCAGGCTCTTCGACGACCTGCGCCAGGGCTTCACGATCGGCGCCCTGACGTTCGAGCGCGCGAAGCGCTGGACCGTGAAGAACGCCGCGGGTGCCACCATCACGATGATCCCGACGAACCTGGCGTATGCGTTCCCCGTGGGGGCGTCGACGCCGGAGGGCAACATCTTCATCGGCCGGTTCGCGCCGCAGCCGTTCCTTGACACCGTCAACCGGCTGAACCCGCCGCTCGTGGTGGTGTCGGTGGTCGACCCTGCGCAGCAGTACGTCGAGTTGGTCGGCATCAGCTGCCCGCTGTACCTGAACACGCGTCCGCGCGCGGTCATCAAGCTGACCATGTCGTAGGCCGGGACACCTCCCGTGAGCGATGCCCGTGTCGGGATGGATCTGATTCTCTCGGCGTTCGGGGTGCCGGCCACGGTGACGCGGCCGCACCCCGACGACACGCCGCTCGCGGCGACGCTCGTGTGGGTGTCACCGGAGGCGGCGGGAGTGCCGGCGAGCGACGCGCCGCTGACGCGCGTCGACCCGAAACGGTTCGCGGCCCTGAGCTATGCCCAGGTGCCGACAGTGCCGAGGAAGACCGTGATTCTCGCGCCCGAGACCCTCGGTGGTCTGGTGCGCGCTTGGCTGGTCGACGGCACCACCCGCGTCGAAGTCGACCACGTGATCGTCGTCCTGTTGCCCGTCGACTAACGCATGGCTATCAAGAGCGCCCGCGAGCGCATCATCGACGCGATCGTCCAACGACTGACGGAGATCGACGGCCGTCCGCCGTTCGAGACGGCGCTCGGGGCGTCGCGGGTCTACGTTGGTGAAGTGCCAGCCCTGGGGCCAGACGATCCGGCCGAAGTGCTGGTCGTCATTCCCGACGACGACACGATCGAACACCAGCGGATGAACTTCCAGATCGATTGGTCGATTGTCATCGGCGCCGTCGTGCGGGCGGACATCGATCAGCCGTGGGTCAGCATCGAGCGGGCCATCGCGGACATCAAGCGGGCCATCGAACTGGCTGACCGGCAGCTTGGCCTGCCCGCCGACGTGAATCACCCGATGAAGCGGGGCTCCACGCGCGTCTTCGAACGGCCCGAGGGCAGTTACGTGGTGGGCGCAGGGGTGACCTACGTCGTGCCCTACGTCGAATCGTGGGGGGCGCCGTAATGGCCAGCCTCACGTTTTCCGCGGAGTCGGGTCGAAACATCCAGCGCCTCGTCGCGCGCTTTGCGGATCGGTTCCCTGATGCCATCGTGCGCGCGCTGAACCGCGCAGGCGTGACGACACGGGCCGTGATGGCCCGCGAGATCGTCAAGGACCTCGGCGCGGTGAAAGTCGGCGACGTCAAGGAGCGCATCCACATCGAGAAGGCGGTGCGCGCCACCATGCGCGTGCGGCTGTCCGTGTCGGGCAGGCGCATCCCACTGATCGACTTCGGAGCCAAGGGGCCGTGGCCGTCTCGCGGGCGCGGCCGTGGCGTGACGTCGCGACTTCGGGGCGGCACGCGGTCCCTGCCAGACGCGTTCATCGCGAAGGTCGGGAGCGGCGGGCACGTGGGCGTGTTCACCCGCGACAGCCGTCGTGGGGCCTCGAGTCGCAAGTCCAAGGGCGCCTGGTCGAAGAACCTGCCGATCCGCCAGTTATTCGGCCCGTCGCTGCCGCAGGTGTTCGGCACGGTGTCACCCGCGGGCCTGGAAGCCGGCACAGCGTCTCTCGTCACGAACCTGCGATCGGAATTGCGTTTCGCCCTGGGGGGCGGAAGGAGCGAGTAGTCGATATGGCCAACAGCATTCCCTATGAAGTCCTCGTCGGGTCCGGTACCGCCTACTATGCGCCGGTCGGCACAGCCTTCGGTGATCCCTTCGAAACCCTGTCAGGCACCTGGATCAAAATCGGCACCGGCGGCGACTTGAACTATGACGAGGACACGGGCGTCGAGTTCAACGTGACCGAAACGGTGAACGGATGGACGCCGCTGGGCGCCAATACGCCGCGCAAGTACTTCCGGACGGCCGAGAGCGTGATGCTCAAGCTCAACGTCGCCGACATGACGCTCGAGCAGCTGAAGATCGCGTTCAATGGCAACGCCATCACCACGGTCGCCGCGGCGTCGGGTGTCGCCGGGTACAAGAAGATCGGCCTCGAAAAGGGCCAGAGCATTCCCTCGTACGCCTTCATTGTCCGGTACAACGCGTCGCCCTATATGGCCGACGGGATGATGGAGTACCGCCACACGCTGATGCAGCAGAAGTCGGAGCCGAAGCTGACCGCCAAGAAGGGCGAACCGATGTCGTTCGATCTCGAGTTCATGGCTCTGCCGGATGCGGCCGCCGCCGCGGGCGAGGGCATGGGCGTCTGGCTGGCGCAGACCGCGGTGGCCCTGGCGTAATGATCCCGGCGGATCTCGTGGCACGCGTCCAGGCGCTGCGTCGCGAGATCCGCCACCTCAAATCGTCCATTGCCTCCCGGCGCCGCACACTGCAGGCCGCAGCGGCGGAACTGTCACACCGCGAGGAGGAGTGCCGCAGGTTCGGCATTCCTCTCGCCTCCGATACCACCGCACGCGTAGGAGACCACGCTCCATGGCGAACCTGACCCCAGTCATTCATCCCCCGATCCTCGATCTCGACACACTCTCTCCGCTCGACTACATCAAGGTCGACAGCACCAGCTACGACCTGCTCCGGTCGGATCAGTTGTCGCTGGTCGCCTTCCACCGGATCCAGCAGTTGTGCCCGCGTTTCGATGTGCTGATGGCGCGCCAGACACTCACCGAGGTCGAAGAGGTCGAGATGCAGGAGGTGCTCCGGCGCATCGTGCACCTGGTGCTCCGTGCGCCTGACGCGATCGTGGCGCGCCTCAACGACTTCCAGCTCCTGCAAGTGGTGCTGACTTTTATCACGATCTCGCCGCGCATGGGTCTGACGGCGAGGTCGAACACCCCGACCCCGCACGCGCCGCTGCCAAAAGCGGTGCCCGTGACGCTCCCGTCGACTGGGGCGAAGAAATCCCGCGTCTCTGCCGGTTCTATGCCGGCACGACGCCGGCGACGTGGCTGACCGACACGCCCATGGTCATGCTCCGAGCCTGCTCCGAGATGGTCTCGCGCATCGAAGCGCGCGAGAGCCTGCTGGCGGCGCAACGCGTCGGCGTGGGCACCGGCTCGTACGCGAAGGAGGACCTCGAGACGATGACTCGTGAATGGCGATCTGACGCCTCTCCGCGGCGCCGCGTGCGCCGAGGCAAGGTCCGGGCGTAGCTATGGCTGAACGCGTCGGCAAGGCGGTGCTCGAACTCGGTTTGGATGCCGCCGTCCTGCTGGCGGGCCTCGAACGGGTCAAGGCGTCCAGCCGCAGCACCGACAGCGAGTTCGAAAAGCTCCGCCAGAAATCCATCCAGGCCGGCCTCGACCTCTCCAAGATGGTCGAGGGGTTCCGCGGCGATGCGATCGTGGCCGAGGCCCGTCGCACCGCCCAAGCCGTCGAACAGGTCGGAGGCGTCAGTAAGCTCACCTCGCGCGAGGTCAAGGACGTCGCGGCGACGGTGGCGGCAGCGACCGAGAAGATGAAGCGCATGGGCGATGAGGTGCCGCCCAGCCTCCGGAAACTCTCGGGCGAACTCGCCAGCCTGGATGCTGCCAGCAAGAAGAGCGGTGGCGGCCTGTCGAGTCTCGGAGGCATCGCCTCGACGCTCGGCCCGCTGCTTCCGATTGCTTCGCTGGCCGGCGCGACGGCTGCGCTCACGCGTATGGCGACGGCCGCCTTCGAAGATGCCGGTGCGCTGATCGACATGTCGAACGCCACGGGGCTGTCGACGGACAGCCTGCAGGAGATGCGCGCGGTCGCGGACCAGACGGGCACGAGTCTGGAAGCGTTCACCGGTAACGCCTTCAAGCTCGGGATCAACGTTGCGGACGGAGCCGACAAGGCGCGCAAGGCGGCGTCGGATCTCGGGATCGAGTGGGCTCGGCTAGCCAGCGCGTCCCCGGATGAGCAGTTCCGCATGGTGGTCACGGCGCTCGAAGGCGTCGACAACGCGCAGGAGCGCAACCGGATCGGCACGGCGCTGTTCGGCAAGCAGTTCAAGGAGATTGCTGCTTCAGTCGCGGAGGGCTACGGGGGCATCGCCGACGCCGCCGGCAAGAGCAGCCGCGCTCAGCTCGAATCTCTGGACCGCGCCGGCGATGCATGGAGCCGCTTCCTGACCGGCACAAAAACAGAGACGGTCAAGGTGCTCGGCGGCGTGGTGATGTACTTCGAGGACACCCTCTCGGCCATCACGCTCAACATCGAGAAGTACTCGTCCCTGCAGCAACAGCGCATCCGCGAGGTGCAGGGCCAGGGCGGTGAGGGGCTTGCGGCGATCCTCCGCGGCTTCGACACGCCGGCCAAAGACATCGACCTCAGCTCTGCGACCGACGGCGTCGAGGACTACACACAGGCGCTGGCTGAGGCGAAGAGCGAGGTCGCCGCGCTCCACACGGCCGAGCGAGCTGGGGACCGAGCACAGTTGACCGCCGCCATCGCACTAGGGGGCGATGCAGCTCAGGATTACGCGGACAAGATCCATCTGAGCGGGACAGCCCTACGGCTATTCAGCAGTGAAACCAAGCCTGCGAAGAAGGGCACCGACGAACTCGTCACTGCCCAGGAGTCCCTCTTCGGGCAGGACGTGATCGCGAACGCCACGACGATGGTCATCGCGCTCGGCGACGTCGGCAACGTCTCGAAACTGACGGCCGAGAAGAAAATAGAGCTCAACCGAACCGTCACCAATGCGATCGAGGTCTACAAGCTGCTCGGGCAGACGGCGCCGCCGGTGCTCCTCGCCATTGCCGCGGCCACGACGCCGCTGCTGGCGTCGACGATGCGGTTCGACGGCGCGCTGGTCGCACTAAAGGGCACGGTCACGTCGGCCGGCGAGGAACTCGCGAAGACGGGCGGCGCGCTATCCGATCTGGCAAGTGGCTCGCTGCACGAGACGGCGGTCGCGACCACGGCCGCAGACGCCGCGATGCGTGCCTGGGCGAACACGACCGGGGCTGTCTATCCGCCCGCCGTGCGGCAGGCCTCGTCCGCGAACCAGGAGTTCACAGAATCGACCTTCGATGCCTACAGCGCGCTGGCGCAGATGTTCTCCCAGCTCGGGCAAATCTCCGGTCCTGACGGGCTCGGCGGCTTCATGCGGGCCGCGGGAAATGTCGTGGTCGGCATGCAAGGTGCGAGGGCACAGGCGAAGCTGGTCGGGCAGGACGGCCAGATACTGGGCGGTCGGTTTGGCGCGCTGTCCACGGTGTTCAACGCGAACGCCACCAGCAGTCAGAAGATGGCCGCTGGACTGGCCTCCGCGGCGGGCGTGGCGCAGGGCGCGGCGAACATCTGGAACGCCACTGGGCAGAGCGCCAGCAAGCTCCAGAACAGCCTCAGTGGCGCTATGGCTGGCGCGCAGGCGGGCGCCATGTTCGGCCCCTGGGGGATAGCGGTCGGCGCGGCCGCGGGCCTCGTGGTGGGCATCGTGCGCGGCAAGCCGGCGTGGGCCAAGGCGGCGCAGGAAGTCGGGAGGGACTTCGGCGAAAACATCTCAAAGGAACTCGGGCAGAAGATCGCCGACCTGGCGAAGAAAGACTTCAGGGGCAACCGCCAGGCCGCCGCCACCGCGTCGATCGGCGACATCATCAAGGAATCCGGCGGCCTCAACCCGGAGAACCTCGACAAGTTCACCGCGAAGCTGCGCGATGTGTTCGCCTTGATCGAAGGCGGGCAGATGACGGCGGCGCAAGGCACGAAGGTGCTCGACGAGAACTGGGCCGCCTTCGTCCAGGCCGGCACGGACGGTCAGGGCCGGCTGTCGAGTGGCCTGAAGGACATCATCCGCCTGCAGCAGCGGATGGGCGTCGAGTCGAAGCAGATCACCGCCTACCTCAAGGAACAGGCCGCCGTCATTGCGTCTGGTTCGAACGCGACGATCGCGGCCTCGCAGACCCAGATCGATCAGTGGGTCAAGGTGGCCGACGCCGCCAAGGCCGCCGCGGAGGCGAAGCGCGCGGCCGACGCGACCGGCCAGGGCTCGCCTGAACTCGACAAGGCGTTGACCACCGCGAACGCCGCCCTCGCAGCTCAGCGGCTCTCGGCGGGCCAGTTCACGCAGGAACTGGACGATCTCTCCCTGATTGCCGCGGGCGCGTATCACGCCGCGATCGCCGCAGGGCAGACGCACGCGCAGGCGATGGCCGCCGCCGGCCCCGGCCTCGCGAACCTCAAGGCAGCGTACGACGCGCTGGGAATCTCTGTCGACGACGCCGCCACCAAGTCGCTGATGATGCAGGCGGAGATCCAGCAGCGGAATCCGGCGCTCATCGGCGGCATCGCGGGTCTCACGCAGTCGATGATCGCGCTGGACAACTCCGGGCGGATGAACGCCGAGACGTTCGCGGCGATGCAGCGTCGCGGCATGGCCATGTTCACGCGCATTCAGGCCGCGGCCGCGGCGGCCGGCGCCGACATGTCGACGAACGCCGAGGCGTTGCTGCCGATGCAGGAGTACCTGCGGGAGGCGGCACGCCAGGCCACGCTGCTCGGCATCCCGCTCGATGCGAACACACAGATGCTCATCGACCAGAGCAAAGAACTCGGCATCTGGAAGGACTCGGGCGAGAAGGCCGCGGATCCACTAATCGCCGGCCTGGGCGAGGTCGTGACGTCCCTGAAGGACATCGCCAACGCGCTGCGCGGCATTCCCCCGGTCGTCAACACGCGCATCAACGTGGAGCGGAACACGACGGATACCAGTAGCGGGTCGCCACCGTCTGCTCCTGGATTCCGCCACGGCGTGTTCCGCGGTCGATTCAGCGAGTCGGGCTCACGAGCGATCTTGCACGGCGTCGAGTCAGTGGTGCCGCGCGATCAAGAAACAGCGTTCGTCGACCGAGTCATCGGGGAGCGCGGAGGGATGTCGACGCCGCCCGTCGAGACCACCACCAACACCACCAACCTGTTGCCGGTGCTCTTCGCCCAGAACATGCCGCCGTCAGAAATTGGGCACCATGCGGCCGCCTGGCTGGTCAGCCATGGCCTGAAATCGAACATGCACGGCATCACCAGCGCGATCGAGCGTGTCGTTGACGACCGTCTGCGCACCAGGGGGAACCGCTAGCCATGATTCGCGGCAAGGTCTGCCCGCCCGGCTTCGACGCGTTCCGCCGTACGACGGTGGCACTCGGCTTGTCGATGACCAACCCGAACGCCGACACGATCTACGGCGTCGCGAATCTCCTGCACGACAATCCAGCGCGCCTGACGAAGGCGAGCGGCGTGTCGACCGCCATCACGATCCCGTTGCCTGCGGACGTGACGCTCGTCGGCGTGACCCTGCACAACACCAACGCGACGACGGCGAGTATCACGAGCGGCGCCGGGCTCAGCCAAGTCCTCACGGTCCCAGCGGTGGATCTCGATGGGCAGCGGCTCGGCGCGCGGTATCTGTTCACCGGGATCGAAGTGGGGCTCACCGACGACGGCTTCGTCGTGAACCTCTCGCGCGCGGCCGGGGTGGTGCACATCGGCCGAATTGCCCTGTGGCTCGTGGCGAC
>Ga0163144_10014740_pt1 | contig 16205 bp, 11 predicted proteins | sample OliLak19BULKMAT1_FD_123175 | JGI IMG/M metagenome (GOLD analysis project Ga0163144, IMG submission 123175) | Freshwater microbial mat bacterial communities from Lake Vanda, McMurdo Dry Valleys, Antarctica - Oligotrophic Lake LV.19.BULKMAT1 | ecosystem: Environmental > Aquatic > Freshwater >... | reverse complement strand
CGATCTGGGACAACTGGAGTCTCGTGGTTTCCAACAACCCGTCGTCCACCACCGCCATCACTCCGCCCTTCGTTGCGGAGGTGGGCCCGGCCGGCACCGCCACCAACGGCATCGATCTTGCGAACAACAAGCTCACCGGCAGCGTCATCCATTACACACAAAGCGGGAATTTCGCCACCACCGGAACGTGGACACAGGCGTCGGCCACCGGACTTTCCGGTTTGTTTGTCTATAACTTCCTTGTCGGCACCGCCGCCACACCATCGCAAGCGGTTTACACACTGCCCATCCCGGAGGACGGAAACTATCAGATCTCACTTCTTTACAAACCGGGATCCGACCGCGCCTCGAACGTGCCGATCACGATCCAGCACGCCACCGGCACGGCCAATGTCACCTGGAACATGCGCCAGGGTAACACCCATGGCTTCGCGGTGGAACTGGGCACCTGGCATTTCCAAGCAGGCGGCATCAATAAAATCACGCTATCCACCACCGGCACCGACGGCAAGGTGATCGCCGATGCCGTAGCGTTTGTCAAAGTGGCGGAAAACACCGCGCCGGTCGCCGGTAATGTCTCGATCACCGGCGTTGCCGCACTGGGAGCGACTCTCACCGGAAGTTATACCTATGCGGATGCCGACAACGACGCCCAGGGTGCCACGAGGTTCCAATGGTTTCGCAATACCACGCCGGAACTCACAGGGGCCGAAATCGCCATTCCAGGCGCGACCGTACAGACCTATCAGGTCACCCATGCCGACAAAGGGATGTATCTCGTCTTCCGCGTCATGCCCGTGGCGGCCGCTGGCGTCTCCGAAGGAAATCCTGTCAGCAGCACCAGTGTGCTGATCGGGCCGGGTGCGAGGTTTGTCGCAAATCTAGCAAGCGGCACACCCCGGCGAATTGTTTTGTATGGAACCAGCCTCACCGCCAATGGCGCTTGGGTTTCGCAGTTGCAAAGCGCGGTCCAGAGCGCCTACCCGGGCACGGCCACCTGGGTCAACAGCGGCGGCTCCGGGCAAGCATCGAATTGGGGTGTCACCAACCTGCAAACCAAGGTCATCGACCAGAATCCCGACGCCGTGTTCATTGAGTTCTCGATGAACGATGCCGCCACCAGTCTCAACATCACCCGCGAGCAGGCAAGGGCCAATCTAACCACCATGGTCAACGGCATCCGCGCCGCCAAGCCGCAGTGTGAAATCATCCTCCAGATCATGAACCCGCCGGACCGCCGCGAGGGCGACCCCTTCAGCCCCCGCCCCGAACTTGCAAAATACCAGCAGGACTACCGCGATTTCGCCGCTCTCAACAATCTTCTCTGCATCGACCACATGCCCGCCTGGCAGGCGCTGCTCGACAAGGGATCGGACGCCTTCCGCGTGTATGTCCCGGACGGCGTGCATCCCAGCGCCGAAGGTTTGACGCTTTACATGACCCCCGTCCTGTTGCACGCCCTCGGCGTTCCGGCTCCGACCAGCCAGGTCCCGACAACGATCATCGACAATACCGACTCCGCACCGGCGATGGTTTTCACCGGCGCTTGGACTAACAGCACCACCAACACCGGCTTCATCGGCACCAATTATGTGCATGATGGAAATGCCGGCAAGGGTACCAAGTCCGCCATATATACTCCCACCATTCCCTCTACCGGCACCTATCCGGTCTTTCTCCGGTGGACATCCTTCACCAACCGCGCGACCAGCGTGCCGGTCACAGTGAACTATTCAGGCGGTTCGCAAGTCATCCCGATCAACCAAAGAAACAACGGCGGGACTTGGTACAAACTCGGGAATTTCCCCTTCGTCGCCGGCACCAGTGGCAATGTAAGCGTCGGCACCACCGGCACGACCGACGGTTTTGTGATTGTCGATGCCTTCGGCTTCGGAGCGGTCGCCGCAGCACCTCGCGAAGTGCGCCTGCGCATGGACAACGCACGGGCACAGGAATCCGCAGGGGCCGGCGGCACCGCGCGCAAAAGCACGCTAACCGTTTGGATTCCCGAACCTGCCGTGGCCGCCCTCACCATCCAACTGGATTCCTCCGGCGGCACCGCCACCGCCGGCAGCGACTATCTGGCGTTTCCCGGCTCCATCACCATCCCAGCCGGAGAAACATCCGCTTCGGTTGATTTGACTCCACTTCCAGATGCGCTGGACGAGGGAGACGAGACCTTCCGTATTTCCGTCGTCCCCCATGCGGGCTACACCCTCGGTTCTCCAGTCGAAGCGAGCATCGTCATCGAAAACAAAGTGCCCGCGCTGATTTCGGAGCCTTTCAATGGCCCTGCCACCTCATTGAATGGAAAGCCCGCGGACGTCTTCTCACCCGCCATCACCAGCGCCGGGGGCTCCGCGGCCTGGATGGCATCCAGCGCTTTCCTACAAAACGGCTTGGCCAGCGGCGGCACTGCGTCCGCGTACCTCAATCTCGGCAACTATATCAATAACTCCAAGGGAACGCCCGATGGAAAATTCACCCTCACCCTGTCGATCTCGGAAATCACGGGGACCTGGATCTCGCTCGGCTTTGCGGTGGAAAACAACCCGAACATCCAGAAAAACTTCACCAACACCGGCAGCGGCAGCGACCCCGCCATCGGAGTGGCCACCATCATCTATCGCGGACAGAATGCCTCGCCCGCCGGTGAACTCGACATGTTCGGCTACTCGAATCAGAACGCGGTGGACGGCCCCGATGGCAACACCGGAACCCGCACGCTCTCCATCACCATCGACCTCACCCCAGGCGGCGGCTACAACGGTTCCAACAACTTCGGCACCGCAACCTGGTCGGACAGCCTGCTCGGCGTCATCGGCAGCTATACTTACACGGCTAACCGGAACTTCGGCTCCATCCTCATCTCGGGAGCCAGCACATCGTTTGCAGGCACGGTCAGCGGCCTGTCACTCACCCAGACCGTTTCCGCCATCCCTTTCGATATTTGGGCGCTGGCCCAAATCACCAATATCGATCCGCTTGCCAATGCCAACCCCACCGGCGATCCGGACTACGACAATCTGGTCAATCTGCTTGAGTTCGCCTTTGGCATGAATCCATTGGTTCCCACTGCGGGTTCCATCATCTATCAAAACGGCAGCATCATCGCGCCGGGTCTGCCCGTGATCGTCCGTGACGCAGGCAGCTTCTTCGCCGTCTTCGGCCGCCGCGTCAACTATCTAGCCGATGGATTGAGCTATGAAGTGGAATTCAGCGCGGACCTGGCCGAATGGGTTGCCGCCAACAGTCTGGTCCCCGCGCCTTCACCGACTCAAGTCGCCATCAATGGCGAGATTGAAGCGATCCGTTTGCCGTTTCCAGCACAGATTCCCACCGCCGACGGACCAAAACCTCCGCAGTTCTTTCGCGTCGGCGTGAGGAAGCTTCTTTGATATTCGCCGGAGCGCCGCCAGCCGGACGCGCCGCCATTCGCGGAGTGGTGACTCTTGCGGTATCCTGGCGGATGATTTCACCCCCGAGCGGATTCCGGAGACCCCTTGGGCCACCGGGTGCTACGCGACACTCTGGTGGTGGCGCTGGTGGTGGCGCTGCTGTTCGCGCGATTCGACGATATGGCCGGCGATGACCGGCAGCCACTGATAGATCTCATAGCATCGGCGTTTCCTGGATTCCTCGGGCAGTGTGGCGGTCCAGTTGATCGGCTCGATTTCCCACCTGTCGGTGTGGAGGTATTTCAAGGTGCTGCCATCAATCGATCCGGCATCATCCAACAACGGAGTGACCACGGCATCCCAATAGCGCTTGAATGCTCCCTCGTCGAGAACGTCCAGCGCGTAGCCCGTCATTCCATCCGCTCTGGATGTTGAGGCCGAGGCTGAGGGTGATTCCGGTCCGCGTGCTTGAAGAGTTCCCGCCACGGCGGGGTGGCGAAGGTCGGGCCGGCGGGAACCATGTCGTTTCCATCCTGGGATGCGCCGTCAGCGTCGAAGATGACCGCACTGCCGAAGCCCATTTCCTTCATGGCTTCAAGGTCCCGGGTGATGGCCTCCTTGGTGACATTCCCATTGAGCCACCACCAGTAGGCGCCAAGCCGCGCTTGGTGAGGTGGTGATTCCCACGCATCCTTGAGCGAAAGTTGAGGCCCGGTGGTGAGACAGGAAATACCGGTAACTATCAGAATCACTTGGAAAACAATCTCCCTCGTGAGGCCAAGCTTGTGCATGGATATCGATGAACTCATGAAAATTGGATTTGCTGCATCGACCGAAAAGGATTTGGAGCCAACGAGTTCGTTGGTAAACCCACTCAGGAAGTTAGGCGTCGTCACTATTTTCAGACGATTTGAACAGGCGACCTCCCACTTTTCCCCCACCGGCCGCGGTCTATCAATCCTCGATCAATTGTCCGGGGAATGGCTTCGATCCGGGCGAAACTGGCTGGGTGAAACTCCGGTTCGGGACTTGAAAACCCGGGAAAGATATTCAGCCGGTTCAAATCCGGGCAAGTCGGCACGCAGCACGTCGGCTAACGGGCGGCGGCCTTGAGCTTGCCGAAGCGCGTGCGCATTTCCTTCAAGCGCTCCGCCTGCTCGGGATTCCTAACAAGGTCGTTCTCCTCCGTGGGATCGGCGTCCAGGTTGAAAAGCTGCTCGCGCTTGAAGTCAGGCCAGTAGAAATATTTCCACCCCTTGCGCACCAGCGCTTCCGAAGATGGGATGAAGCTGGAGTTTTTCAACGTGGCATGTTCGTAGAAGAACTCGTCGCGCCACCCGGGCTTGTCCTTCGCAAGATAGAGTGGCGCGATGTCGCGCCCCTGCATCCGCTCCGGCGCGGCAATCCCCGCCGCGGCCAGAATCGTGGGGGCCAGGTCCACATTGAGCGTGAAATCGTCGTTGGTCTTTCCCTGTTGATCCTTCGGCATGCGCGGGTCATGGATGATGAGCGGCACCCGGATGCTTTCCTCGTGAGGATACCATTTGTCAGCCAAACCGTGCTCGGCATGATAGTATCCGTTATCGGTGGTGAAGATCACCAGCGTGTTGTCCAGCACGCCTTCCTTTTTAAGTTCTGCCAGAATCCGTCCGCAGGTGGTGTCCACCTCGGTGGCGAGACGGTAGTAGTTCTTCATCATCGACTGGAACTTCTCCGGTGTGTCGAAGCGCCAGTGCCAGCGGTTGCGGCCCTCGTTCTTCTCGTCGATGAAATCAGGCAGGCGTTTCCACGACTCTTCGGTCGCGTTCGGCGGCACCGGCACGTCCACATCCTGATAGAGTTTCATGCTCTCTGGCTGGGGCAGGAACTGGAGCGGATTCGAGTCCTCCGCGTGAGTTGCGAAAAACGCGACGGTCAGGCAGAACGGCTTGTCCTTCGGACGCCCGCGGAGGAATTCCAGGGAATCGTTCTCGTTTTTCTGCGTGACGTGAATGCGGGTGCCATCCTTTTCCTTGATCCAATGCTTGCCATAGTAAGAGCGGCCGAAATCGAAGTTTTCCGCAGGAAACTTCCCGTTGTGCCATTTCCCGACGTGTCCGACATAATAACCGTTCTCACGCAAAAGCCCTGGATAGGTTTCGTTCCACGGCGTCTTGAACGGCCCAAAGCCCTCGTTGCCATGGCGTGACATCCATTGACCGGTGAACAACGATGCGCGGCTCACTCCGCAGATCGCGGTGGTCACGCAATTGTGGGTGAAGCGCATGCTTTCGGCGGAGAGCCGGTCGAGCACCGGAGTCTTCACCACCGGATTGCCCGCGACGCCCAAGGTGTCGTAGCGCCAGTCGTCCGCGTAAAGCATGAGAATGTTGAGCGGCTTTTCCGCCGCAGCGACAGAGGCAAGGCAGGTGGCGGCCAGCAAACAAGGTAGGAATTTTTTCATGGGCATTCGGTCGTGGGATCGATCTCACAATATCAATCCCGATCAAGCAACCAAAGTATCCTTACCGACGGACCCCGACCTCCTGCGGGAATCCCGCTTGCCCCGCCGCCGCCGTGTGCCTAGGGTTGCCCCCCAATGCTCCACCGGATTGCGAAAATTTCACGCTGGCCAGTTGCCCGTGCGGGCGTCGCCTCTCTTTTGTTAGCCGCAACGCCGGCATTTTCCCAGCCCCCTGCCCCGCTGTCGTCGGCTCAGTTCGACCCTTCGGACGTCTATTTCCAAGGGTTCCTGGCGACGCGATCCGCCGAGCAGCTCGAAATCAGCGGCGACTATGTGGGTGCCGCCGAGAAACTCAAGAAGGCGCGCGAACTGTTCGAAGCGGTCCATCGCTATTATCCGGACTGGAAGACGGAAATGGTCACCGGCCGCAGCGCCATCAATTCCGAGGCGGAGGTGAGAATCCACCCGTTGGCCGAGGAACAACGCCGCAAGAATCAAAACGCCGTGGCCGAGCTTGAGGGCGGCGTGAAGGCCCCGGGAACATTCATCGACCCTGCGGATGGGGTGGTCCCGCTCACGCCCGGAGTCCTTGAGGTGGACCCTCTCATCAGTCGCCAACTCGCCGAAGCCGAGGCCGAAGTGAAGCGGTTGCAGAAACTTTCAAGGAATGCACCAACCCCGGATGAAAATCCATCGCGCACGGAATCCCGCATCCGCGACATCGCCCGCCAGCGGGACGCGGTTCAGTCTCAGTTGAATGCGGCGCAGGCCAATCTCCAGTCCCTCCGCTCCAGCCTTGCCGCCAAGCCGGTGGAAGCCGAGCGGAAGGCGCTCGACCAACGCATCGCCAGACTGGAACAGGAGCGCGAGGCGATGGGCATGGCACTCAACCAAAGCCGCAGCGAGAACACCGAGGCCTTGTCCCGCGTCGCCACCCTCACCGCCGACCTGCAGGTGATGAAGCAGAAATATGCGGACCTCGACCGCGACCTCAAGATCGAGCGCAAGGTCGCCAATGACGTCGTCGCTGGCCAACGCACCCAACTCAAGGCGATGCAAAAAGATCTCGATCAAAAGACCGCCGATCTGGACAAGGCCAACGAGATCATCGGCGGACTCCGCAGGGAGCTCCAGGAAAGCCGCGAGTCATTTGGCGAGCTCCGTTCGGAAATGGATAGCCTGCTCCAGGAACGCGCGCAAATGAGTGCCCTGCTCAAGCTCAACGAGGACGGCCGCATCCAGGAACTCATCGAGCAGAACATGGGCCTCGCGAAAAACCTCCGGGAAGCGAACGAGAAGGTGGAAATGCTCAATCGCGACAATAACACCACCAAGGACCAGCTCACTGCGGCAAAGCGTGATCTCTCGATGACGAAGGCCCAGATCAACCGCCTCCACCAGGAAAGGCGCGACCAAGACGAGCGTCTCGCCGAATTGGAAAAGCGCCTCAAGAACGAGGAATCCGCCCTTGCCAGTGGCCAGGCATCATCGGATCCCGCCGAGGTCGCGATGTTGCGCGAGTTCATCCAGCGTCAGCTCCGCGTCCAGGAACGCCGCCGCCAGGCACGCGACCTCCTCGTCGAGGCGGTCCGGGACATGGGTTCGCAGGACGAGCGCTTGCAAAAGGCCATCGAGCTTTTCGATGCCCAGGAAATCCCGCTTTCGCCGGAAGAGGAGCGCCTCATCGCGGGAACGAAGGTGGATGGAGAGTTCATTTCCCCCTTCGCCCAGGATCGTGCGACGGTCGGCCGGAATACCGCCGAGCTGAACCGCGACATCGCCGTTTACGAACGCACCGCCGAGAAATCCTTCGCCGCCGGCCGCTACCTGCCGACCCGCGAGCTTTTCCAGATGATCGTCGAGCAACATCCCGGCCACGTGCCGGCATTGTGCAAACTCGGAGTCGTCGATCTCAAGTTAGACGATCCCGCCGCCGCGGTGGACACCTTCCGCCGCGCCGTCGAGCTGGATTCCAACAATCCGTATGCCCACCGGATGCTCGGCCTGTCGTTCATGACTCTCGGCGATTTCGCCGCTGCGGAACTCTCCGTCAAGGAAGCCGTCGCGCTTTCTCCGGACGACGCCCTCAGCTATTCGCTGCTGGGTGCCATCTGTCAGAATCTCAGCCGATTTGGTGAAGCTGAAGCCTACTACAAGGCCGCCATTTCCGCCGACCCCATGCCCAGCGAGCCTTACTACAACCTCGCCAGCCTCTGCGCCAAGGACAAGCGCTACGACGAGGCGAGGCAATACTATCAGCAAGCTCTCGAACGCGGCGCGCTCCCGGATCCAAAACTCGAACAACGCCTGAACCCGCAGTGAAACCCATTCGCTCTTTCCTCATCCTGCCGGTGATCCTGCTCGCCTCGTGTGGCACCGGCTCGGACAAGGACAAATCCGCTTCCACCCCACCCGCCCGCCAGACCCTGAATGAGCGGTTCAGTGGCGGCGGAGGCCGCGACCCCAACAGTTTCCAGCGGGATTCCAACGGCAAGCTGAAGATCAACGAAGCAAAGCGCAGCCCGTTTGAAAGCCAGGGTGAGTCCCACCTTTCCAACAAGAGTTTCAAAAAGCAGGAATACAAGGCCGGCGACTACGCGAAGAAGTCCTGGTGGGGAAACAAGGAATACGATCGTCAGTCCTACGCCGGGAACACCGATGGCAGCCAATTCAAGAAATCCTCCGGGCTTGCCGACAAAGGCGCCAACGAGGCCGGCAACCAGGCAAGGATTCCCGACAACTACCGGACGGGAAACTACGCCACCGGCGACTCGCGCGAATCCACGAGCACCCAGGTCCGCGAAGGCGGAACCACCGCCAGGGAAAGGACCCGGAAGAATGACCAGTTCCAATGGGACGAGGAACGCAGCCTCACCGTGGATCAGTCGAAGAGCATTCTGGGCCGCTGATCTCGGGAACCTCGGCCGCTGATTGGTCCAGGGATTCCAACAGCAGCTTTTTCAAGGTAACCCAGCGCCAGGGCCGTCCCTCCAGGAAGAAGGTTTGCGCCACCGAAAGCCGGATCTGGGCATAGCGGTCAGCCGGAAACGCCTTCGTCAGGGACTTGGACAACGGTGTCTCTCCACTTCCCGCGACGTGACGGACATCCACCTCCGCCGCCGCCGCCGCCATCCGGCCACGCCACGCCCTCGCGAACTTCTCCGAAAGCTCGCTCTCCGCAGGCGTTTCTAACATCACCAGCCCATCCGTCGAGGCGTCCGTGTGGATCAGGACATGAAGGACCCGATCATGCCTTCTCAGGTCTTCCTCGATCCGCTGGTTCAGCACCAGTCGAAAGGGGCGCTCATGGCGGTCCGCCACCTTCACGCGGGTCGCTTCGGGCAGTTTCAGGGAAAACTCACTCCACCTCGCATCGCCGTTCTGTTCGATATCGATCAACAGCCGGGTCACATCGCCATGGACCAGAGGCGTGCGGAACTTCATCGCGAACCCCTGCCCCAGATTCAGCGATCCAGGTTCCCAACCCCGCTTCGAACTCACCACATCCTCGGAACCCCGGAAGATTTCCCGATAGGCCTCCGGCACCGCGCAGGTCGCATACTCACAACTGAATAGAAATGCCGTCATTCGCTTGAAATTTCACAAATCGAAAGAGTCTTTCGGAAATTCCCTCCGGCTGCAACTCCGCATCTTCACTGGCTTTGGGGCGTCTGCGCCTCTTCGATAGGGCCGATTTCCCCGTTGAAGAAAGCCAATCCGCTCATACGAAGAACGTGTCGTCATGCGCATACGGCGGCGCGCAGCAGCAGAGGAAACCCAGCGGCTCGATCGCGCGGATCTGATGCCACGCCCCCGGCGGGATCAGGATCGCATCGCCTGGACCCACCTCGCGTTTCACCCCATCAATCTCCATCAGCCCTCGACCCGCGGTTAGGTAATAGATTTCCTCACTGAGCTTGTGGTAATGATGTTGCGTTTCCGCACCTTCGGGTAGTGTCGCCTCCGCGAGGCTTTGGTTGGCGACTGGCGCGTTCGACAGATCCAGCAAACTGCGGATCGTCGAGCCATCCTTGGTGGTGAAAGGAACCTGCGAATCACGGTTACGGATTTCCATGCGCCAATCCAAGCATCCCGCAGCCATCCCGGCAACCTTGTTAAAACAGATCCTCGAAACCTGGTCCCATTGATGAATCACTTTCCGCCGCCCGGAGTTCAAGGTTCACCTTGTCTTCATGACATTTCGTGAAGGCGGGGGTTCGTGGATTCGACTTCAAGGATCGCGAGGCGGCGATGGCTTGGCTGCGGGAGAGTAGAGGGGAAGTCGTTCGGGTGTGAATCCGTGGAGGAAGCTTCGAACGGATGGACGCAGACCACCCGGCATGTCGGAGAGCGGGTGAGCGCTCCGACAGAGGCCGGATGATCTCAATCAAGGGTTAGGACTTATCTTTCTTGTCCTTCTTATCCTTCTTATCCTTCTTATCCTTTTTATCTTTCTTGTCCTTGTCTTTACCACCCTGGTCGTGTGGCACCTTGACCCAGACATTGGAATGAAGGGATGTGTTACCCGCTTCATCGGTGGCCTGAATGGTGATGGTGTAAACACGACCGTCCTTGTCCTTACCGGTGCGTTCGGCACGGAGAAGGAGAGTATGGTTTCCGGTGATCTTCCAATCCGGCGAGGTGTTGCCGCTGCCCTTGGCATCGACCGCTTGATTGCTTCTGACGCCGATGATCTTCCAGGTGGTGGAGGCGCAAGCATCGGTGACGCGGGCAAAGACTCTCACGGGGATCATCTTGTGATTGGGAGGCCACAAGACCTTCGGGTTCGCCGATGACTCGACAATGACAGGCGCGATGGTGTCTTCCACGGTGATGGTGGACGTGCAGGTGGCGACGTAGCCTTCACTATCCGTGGCGGTCACCGCCAGGGAATTGACGCCATAGGGAAGCGCGGCGGTGTAGCTAAGCACCGCGCTGGATGGCGGGTCACCTGCGACGACGTTGTCGGTCTGGACGGGAGTTCCGTTGAGAGACCAAACCACCTGCAGGGCATCGCCATCGAAATCCGAGACGGTGGCGGAGTAGGAAGTTTCGACACCACATTCCACGGTGGCTTCTGCCGGACAAATGATATCCGGAGCTGCGTTTCCGCGGATCAACTGGCCACGGATCTCACCGCCGGAATTCGCGGTGGTGTGGAGGTTCACGTAGTGCAGTCCGTCGAGGAGTTCGGCTGCCTGGCCAGGCGAATAGACCACGGACCCGTAGATGAGTCCGCCTTTTGCGGGATCCGCTGCGGGGAAGATGGCCGGGGTGATATTGAACAACACGCCAGCACTTGAGTTGGCCGCAGCCGGACCATGGATGTGTGCCCCGTTGACAGCTCCGGTAAGGTCTGTGAATCCTGCCGACGAACCGTAGCCCATCGTGAAGGAGAGCACGGATGTGGTGGTATCAAAAGTGATGCCACCGGAGATCGCGTTTCCGGAGCCGGTGCTGGTGAGAACGGCGGGCACCTCATTCGCCGGGCTGAGTCCCACGGCAGCGGAAGCACCCGTTGGTGAAAGATCGAAGTCGATGACGGTTGCCCCGGCAAATGAAAGGGTGGACAGGAAGACCATCATGGTTTTCCCGACAGGGTGTCCGAGAGCCGCAAGCGGTTGATGTAGTTTTGATTTCATGTGTTGATTTGGTTTTGCGGGTGAGCGGGTCGAGATGACCCTCACCACGCGGTAAACATTGATCAGGTCCAGTCGTTGTCTATGAAATTTGATATCTAACTAACAACTTGCGGAATGCATTATGGATAGTAAAAATTCACCGCTTTATGCACGATTGATAGTTCATCGGTGCAGCACAAATGGCACTGGGTCAGGAAGCCGGCGTGAGGACGCGGGGATCGGATCGGGCGGCGGATGAAACGGGGAACCATCAGATCCAACGTGGCATGGATGACGGATCCTCATTTACCGATGCCTGCTGATAAGATCTATTTACCGGCATGAGCACATTCGGCATCCGGCCCTATCAATTGGAAGACGTGGACGAACTTTACGCGGCGGCAGACGAGTCGCGGGAGCATGTGGCGCGATGGATGGGCTGGATGACACCGGATTATTCACGGCAACACGTGCGGGCCTGGCTGGAGCTGACGGTGAAATCCTGGGAACGGGATGAGTCCTATGAACATGCGATCATCGACACGGCGGACGGATCCATCGCGGGTGTGTGCGGGTTGAATTTCCTCAAGCGGGAGGACGCGTATTGCAATCTGGGATACTGGGTGCGGTCTTCAAGGATCGGTGAAGGAGCGGCAAGGCAGGCGACGCTGCTCTTGCGGGATTTCGGGTTCGCGACATTGGGGCTCAACCGGCTGGAAATCGTGGTGGCGGATGGGAATGATTTCAGTCGGGCGGTGGCGGAGAGCGTGGGCGCGATTTACGAAGGGCTTCATGCCATGAGGCTGAAAATCGGCGAGACGGCGCACGACGCGCACATCTACGCATTGCTGAATCCGGCGGCGAAACGGGTGAAGGGAAAAATGCCCACGGTGAGGACCTTGAACTGGATGGACATGATCGTGAGCGAGCCGGAACGGGTATCGCGATTCTACGTCGAAGTGGTCGGCCTAAGCCGGGAGGCGGTGGAGGAGGATGCGACCCACACCTCCTACGCGCTGCACAATGATGCGGGCAACGAGGTGCTAGGGATCTGTGATGAGGGAGTTTTTCCTAATTGGGTGGAGGGCTGGCTGCCCTACATCGACATTGATGATTTCGACACGCGGGTGGCGAAAGTGGTGGATGCGGGTGGCGTGGTCCTCAAGCAAATGACGATGGATTACCGCTGGAAAGGACAACGGTTCTGCCTCGTGCGCGATCCCTCGGGAGCACCCGTGATGCTCTGTGAGGCGGGAGGGATCTGAAATTGGACCGCGATCAGGGCCGTGGGATTTCACTCGGCGGAACTCGGCGGTTGATTCTGACGGAATGGATCCGCATCATCCGCCGCGACCCGCGAAACGCATGCTGACTCTTCTAAAAATCCGCAATCTGGCATTGGTCGATGAACTCGTTTGGGAGCTCGGCCCGGGACTCATCGGTGTGACCGGAGAGACGGGAGCCGGCAAGTCGGTGATCGTTGGCGCACTCAAGCTGGTGCTCGGCGAACGGGCGGAGAAATCGCTGATCCGCACCGGCGAGGAAGTTTGTTCGGTGGAGGCGGTTTTCGAGTTGAGCGACCCGGCTGAGGTGAATGCGGTGTTGGAGGACGGCGGGCTGGAAATTTGTGATGACATGCAACTTATCATCCGCCGGGTGATCGGGCAGACGGCGAACCGGCAGTTTGTGAATGATTCGCCAGTGACACTTTCCCTGCTGAAGCGGCTGGGAGAACACCTGGTGGATTTGCACGGGCCGCATGACCACCAATCGTTGCTTTCGACCGAACGACAACTTGCGATGCTGGACGCCTACGCCGGGGCTGAGCGGGCGGTGTCCGGATACCGGGAGACTTACCGGACTTGGCGGACAAAGTCGGCGGAGCTGGATGAAATCCGCCATGCGGAAAACGCAAGCGAGCAGGAGCTCGATCTGCTGCGCCACCAGCTTCAGGAAATCGACGGGGCAGCCATCAAGCCCGAGGATGAACAGGATCTCGAGGATCGCTGGCGGCGGGCATCGAACGCCAGCCGCCTGGTGGAAGCCGCGGCCGCGGCAACGACCGCATTGAATGGCGAGGATGGAATCCTGGAACGCCTGACAGAAGTGCAGCGGCTGGTTAGAGATTTGGAGAAACTCGATCCATCCATCCGCGAACGGACGGCGTCGCTGGAAACGGCCTGCCTGGAACTTCAGGATCTGGAGGAGAATCTAGCGGATTACGCGGAGGAACTCGACATCGATCCCGCCGAGGCGGCGACGCTGGAGGAGCGGGTGAACCTGATCGAATCTCTGAAACGCAAATACGGCCCGTCGCTCGCCGATGTGCTGGCCCGCCGGGACGCGGCGGCGGAACGCCTGGACACCATCGAGAACCGGGGCGGGAAGCTGGAGACACTGGAGAAGGAACTCGTCGCGTGCCGGGCGATGCTGGATGCTGCGGGCAAGTCGTTAGGGATGCTCCGCAAGAAGGCGGCGCCGAAACTGGCAAAGGAAATTTCCTCACAGCTCAAGGATCTCGGGTTCAAGCAATCGTCTTTCGAAGTGCCACTCAAAATCCTGGCAGACCCCGGACCGCAAGGGCTGGAGGGAGTCGATTTCCAATTCGGGCCAAATCCGGGCGAACCACTCATGCCGCTCAGGCAGATCGGATCGTCGGGTGAGATCAGCCGCGTGATGCTCGCGGTGAAGTCGGCGCTGGCCGATCAGGACGCGACTCCGCTGATGGTCTTCGACGAGATCGATGCCAACGTGGGTGGCGAAGTCGCAAAAGCTGTTGGCCGCAAGATGGCGGTGCTCGGCATGCGTCATCAAGTGGTGGCAATCACGCACTTCCCGCAGGTGGCTGCGACAGCGGCGCATCATTTCGTGGTGGAAAAGGAAGTCACCGCCGGGCGCACGCGGTCGCGGCTTTTCGCGGTCCAGGGCGAGACGCGGATCCAGGAACTCGTTCGGATGTTAGGCGGCGGCGGCGAGCAGGCGCGGGCGATGGCCGCGTCGCTTCTGAGTCCGTAGCCCCTGGGGAATCGCGCGGGATTGGCGGGCGCGACATTCATTTCGCCCGGGACATGGCGTCTGAGGCACTCCGAAATGCCGGTTTCAGGTGTCGCGACGCGATAAGAAATGCGGACTACGCCCCGGTCGCGAAGTGTTTTTTCGAGAACTCGATTTTTTCGAAATGTCCGGCTCCGGGATGGAGCGCGTGCTGCTCCACCACCGGTTCCAGCCGGCTCAAAAGCCCCACCCCATTTGCCATCTGGATGGCCAGGCCGGGGCGGGCGTTCACCTCGATCATCAGCGGGCCGATCTTCTCGTCGATCATGAGGTCCACTCCGAGGTAGCCGAGTCCGGTCATTTCCTGGCAGGTCACGGCGATGTCGAGGATCTTGTCCCAACCGGGCATCTGGATTCCTATCAGATCGATGTCCAGATCCGGGTGGCGGGTGACCGGCTTGCCGTGATGCACCGCGCGGACGCTCCGGCCGCTTGCGATATCGATGCCGATGCCGAGCGCTCCCTGGTGGAGGTTCGCCCGGCCGTCGGACTCGCGTGTCGCGGCCCGCAACATGGCCATCACCGGATAGCCGTGGAGCATGACGATGCGGATGTCCGGCGCGCCCTGATAGCTGATGTCGGTCATCACCTTCGCCGGGCGGACACGGTATTCCACAAGCGCGCAGTCACGCTGCCCACCGAGGCTGAAGAGACCCGCGAGGATGTTCGAAACATGATGGCGGATCTCATCTCCCGTTAGAAGGTTGCCGCTTGGCTTGGCGTAGCCCCTGCCGGACCTGCCATCGATGACGAGCACCCCTTTTCCACCCGAACCGCGGGTGGGCTTGATCACAAACGCGCCGTGGCCCTCAAGGTTCTTCTCGATTTTGGCGGTATCCCTGGGTGAGCGGATGACCGCATAGGTCTCAGGAACGGAAAGCCCCTCGGCCTCGGCCAGCGCCTTGGTCTGCAACTTGTCGTCCACCAATCCATAAAGCTTGCGCGGATTGTTAGGCAGCAGGTAGCGCGCGTTGCGCATGTTGATCCCGACCACCCCCAGGGCCCGCAGTTCTCCCGGGGTGCGCATCCAGCGGTGCCACCATTTCAGATGGTGAACCGGAAGGTTGTCAGGCATCGGAAAAGGTCTTGAAGCGGATGAGTTCGGAAACGCGGTAGCCGGTGTAGCGGCCGATCATGAGGATCCCGGCCAGCAGGATCAACAGTGTTTCCGGAAAATAGAATGCCCAATACTGGACCTGCGGACCCCGCATGAACAGATAGGCGAGAACGGCAACGACCAAGGTGCCTCCCACCTGCGTGAGGGCACTGCGCTTTCCTTCCTCATCCCAGATCAGCGACATCCGTTCGATGGTCCACGCGAGGATGATCATCGGAAACAAGGTGATCTGGACACCACCGTCCATCCCCATCCGGTAGCCGAACACCGTCATCATGATCATCAGCAGCGTGACGATGACCACGCACGCCGCCACCCGTGGCACCACCAGCAGGTTGAGGCGGGATAGCAGGAAACGGAACCAAAGCCCGGTGGCGATGATGACGGAAAACATCAGGAGACCGCGCAGCAGCGGAATCTCCAACAGCGCGAGCGCCAGCAGGACCGGCATGAAGGTCCCCAGGGTCGGCACCCCGATGAGGTTCCTCATGATCACCACCACGAAGGCTCCTAACGGGATCAGGACGATGTAGCGGAACGCCGCGCGCTCGGCGATGGGCAGGCCAAGGATG
>Ga0163144_10014739_pt1 | contig 16206 bp, 15 predicted proteins | sample OliLak19BULKMAT1_FD_123175 | JGI IMG/M metagenome (GOLD analysis project Ga0163144, IMG submission 123175) | Freshwater microbial mat bacterial communities from Lake Vanda, McMurdo Dry Valleys, Antarctica - Oligotrophic Lake LV.19.BULKMAT1 | ecosystem: Environmental > Aquatic > Freshwater >... | reverse complement strand
TGAACGAGTAAAGGGCAAAAACTTTAAACCTTTTGCGGGCAAACCGCTTTATCGCTGGATGCTCGACACTTTATTGGGAATGAAAGAAGTCGATTTGGTTGTCATCAATACCGATGCCAAAAATATTTTTTTGGAAACTGGAATTGCCGAGTCGGATCGTCTGATTTTTCGAAATCGTCGGGCAGAAATTTGCGGGGATTTTGTTTCGATGAATTTGATTTTGCAGGATGATATTGAGAGCATTCCCGCCGCTACTTATTTGATGACTCATGCGACCAACCCCAATATCTCGGCTCAAACGGTTCGCGCCGGCTATCAATATTATTTGGAAGCCAAGAAGTCCGAAGCAAAAGACAGTTTGTTTTCGGTGAATAAATTTCAAGCTCGCTTTTATCGAAAAGACGCTTCTCCTGTGAATCATGATTTAAAAGTTTTATTGCGGACCCAAGATTTGGATCCTTGGTATTTAGAAAATTCTTGTCTCTATTTTTTTTCGCGTGAGAGTTTCAAGAAAACTGGAGCGCGTATCGGAGAACGCCCGGCACTTTTTGAGACCACATTGACCGAGAGTATCGATATCGATGATCAGGAGACCTGGGATTTGGCGGAAGTGATTGCAAAGGCAGGACTCAAATGACAGCCAAATTTCGAGCTCGGGTGCTTTTAACCTGCCCACCCATGCTTGGCGCCGTTGATCATTTTCGGAAAAATTTCTCCGATAAAAGCGTGGAATTAGTTTGCCCCAAAATAGTTCAGACGCTTTCTGAAGCTGAGTTGATCAAGCTGCTCCCAGATTTTGATGGATGGATTGCTGGCGACGATCCCGCAAGTCTCGTAGTTTTGAAAGCGGGAGTTCAGGGCAAACTCAAAGCAGTCGTGAAATGGGGAATTGGAATCGACAGTATCGATCTCAAGGCGATCGAAAGTCTCAAACTCAAATTCAAAAATACTCCGGGAATGTTCGGAAACGAAGTTGCAGATTTAGCCATTGGAATGCTCATCTGCCTCACCCGAAATATTCATGAAATTCATCAATCGATTTTGGCCGGAGGCTGGCCCAAACCGCGGGGCATTTCATTGGCCGGCAAAAAGGCGGTGGTTTTTGGTTACGGTGATATTGGCAGACAAATCGCTCGACGATTCGTTGCGATGAACACTCAGGTTTATGCTGTGGATCCCTACGCCAAAGGCGACGCTGAAGCGGGCGTCACACTTGGTTCTGCGGAAGAAGCACTTAAGGATGCAGAAATAATTGCTCTTGCATGTCCTCTCACCAAAGAAAATCATCATTTGATCAGCGCCAAAAGCCTAGCCTCGGCAAAGCCCGGAGTTTTTCTCGTAAATGTTGCGCGCGGGCCATTGGTTTCGGAAGTCGACTTAATTGCGGCTTTGAAATCGGGTCAGGTGAGGGGGGCTGCCCTCGATGTTTTTGAGGTTGAGCCGCTTGCGAGCGATCATCCACTGAGAAGTTTTTCCAATTGTCTTTTTGGAAGTCATAATGCTTCGAATACTCATGAAGGCGTTGTGCGAGCGAGTGAAAAGGCCATGGAAATCATGTTTGGATTTTTGGGGGTTTAAATGAAGTCGGTGTTAATTACTGGATCAAATGGCGGAGTGGGTCGAGCACTCTGTGAAGAATTTTCTCGGGCTGGCTATGCGACGATCGGCCTGGATATCACGGAAGAGAAAACAAAAATCACCGATCACTTTATCAAAATGGATTTGGAAGATTTAGTCACTTCTTCGAAACGACATGAAGAGCTGATTGCCCAAATCAAAAAAACTAAGACAGAGCTAGACTGTATCATTCATAATGCCGCCACTCAAATTTTGGGAAAGTTTTCTGAATTGAAAATTTCGGATTGGACACGAACTATGAATGTGAATTTGCTTTCCAATATTGTTCTCACTCGATTGTTTTTGAGCGATCTGGAAAAAAATAAAGGTTCCGTGATTCATATCGGAAGTATTCATTCTCGGTTAACCAAGCCTGGTTTCACGGCCTATGCGGTTTCGAAATCGGCAATTGAAGGTCTCACCAAAGCTTTGGCGGTGGATTTGGCGGGCAGAGTTCGAGTGAATGGAATTATGCCAGCTGCAATCATGACTGATATGCTCAAGGCCGGTTTTGAGAAAGAGCCCGCGGGTCTTGCCGCACTTCAAAGTTACCATCCCTCCGGAGTGATTGGTGCACCCAAGGAGGTGGCAAAGCTCGCGGTTTATCTTGCGTCCGAGAGTTCACCTTTTATGAATGGATCGATCGTAGAAATTTCCGGGGGTATCGGCAGCCGCCTTCACGATCCGAGCAAATCTTAATATGGCTGAAATTTCAAAAGTTGCAGTATGTCTTCGAGCGCTTCCTCACGGCGGTGGTACCTATCAATATAACCTCAGCGTTATTAAGGCGGCTCTGGATCTGGATCCTACACGCTTTGCGGTGGAATTTTTTGCATTTGATCCGTCGTGGATTCCGCATTTGCAAAAATACAGCAGACCATTTCGAATTATTAAAACTGGAATGGCGGATAAAATTTTGTGGCAGTTCTTTATATTATTTCATCTTCCAGTGGCTTGGTGGCGAAATGTTTTCTTTAAACTCAGTCGATTTCAGTCTTTGTTGGTTCGGGAAAAATTTCAAATCGGAGTCTTCCCAAGTCAGGACGAGCATTCGTTTTTAACGCCCGGAATAAAAACCCTATGTGCCATCCACGATCTCATGCATCGTTATGAGCCACAATTTCCAGAGGTGGGATCGTGGCTTGTGTTACGCCACCGCGAATATCTTTACCAAAATATTTGCCGGTGGAATTCATTGATCGTTGCGGACTCCGAAATGGGTCGACGTCATGTGAGCGAGAGCTTTGGTCGGCCTTTGGATACGATTCGTGCTCTTCATTATATTCCGCCCGACTATGTTTTAAATGCGAGTGAAAATTCGGAAAACGAAAAAGGTCAGCTTCCGGAACTGCCAAGCCAGTTTTTCTTTTATCCCGCCCAATTTTGGGCGCATAAAAATCATTTGCGACTTCTGGAAGCGATTAAACTTCTGAAAGACGATGGGGTTTCTGTCAAAATGGTATTAGTGGGATCGAAAAAAAATAATTACGAAAAAGTGATGTCGAAAATTCGAGAATACGGTCTGGAAAAAGATGTTTTGGTTTTAGGCTATGTGTCTGATCAGGAAATGGTGGAGCTTTACCGTCGTTCTCTGGCCTTAGTGATGCCCACATTTTTTGGTCCCACCAATATTCCTCCTTTGGAGGCAGCCTATTTGGGACGTCCTTCCGCGCTTTCCAATAATTATGCTATGCCGGAACAAATTGGCGATGCGGCCGTTTATTTTGATCCCACATCCGCTGCCGAGATCGCAGATGCCATGCGAAAGCTTTGGACCAATCCTCAGCTTCGCGAAAAGCTAAGTCAGAATGCTCAAAAGCTTATTTCCAATTGCTCGCAAGAAGTCTTTAACCATCGATTTGCAGCAGTTATCGATGAACTTGTCGTTTAAACTCAATTGTGGCAGCGTTCCTTTGTGAGCGGCATTCAAAAAATTGAAGACGAAAAGGGAATTATGGCGCTTATCGTGCGCTCATCTTTTAACGAAGCGGGAATTCATTTTTTTACGCCTTCGGAATATTCGCAGCAAATTGCTTATATGCGACATCCATCTGGAAAGCATATTCAGGCGCATGTTCACAACTCCGTTCCTCGAGAAGTTCAATACACTCAAGAAACTCTTTTTATCCGCAAAGGCAAAATTCGCGTGGATTTTTTTAAAGACGATAAAAGTTATGTCGTCAGTACGATTATTTCGACTGGCGATGCCATTCTCTTGGTTCGCGGCGGGCATGGATTTGAATGTTTGGAAGAAACCGAAATGTTAGAAGTGAAGCAAGGCCCTTACGCTGGCGAATCTGACAAATCTCGGTTTTCTTTTAAAGTTGAATCGCCGGTAATTACCTATGACTCGCATAGTGTTTCTTAGGAGTGGTCAGTAAAATCCACTTTGTCTTGAGAATTTCCACCGCGCGCTTCGAATAATAAAATAAGTCTTTTTTAAATATTTTTTCGAAAGATCTCTGAACCAGCGGATCCGGTTTTCCGCTAAAGGCTTCGAGTCGGTACGACTTGAGTGCGATTGATAAATCATTTTTATAGCGACCACTAAAGTCCGGTCGGCAGTGAACTCCCGAACCGTCCCAGCCGATATTGTCGAGCAACGACACTCTGGGATAAACACAGTAGCCATTGTTTTTCGCATGATGGTAGCTCCAGCGAATCGCCCAGGAATCCAATTCGCCATTCATTTGCTTTTTAAGCATCCAAAGAGAATCTTTTCCAGCCTCTTCAAAAACTTTAATTTTATCAGGGCTTACAAGTAGCTCTTGATAGTCCTTCACTTCCCAGTCCACCGCCTCCCATCGATCGCGCCAAGTTCCGAAACCCGTGGATGCTGGTCGCTTCGCAAAAATAACATCGGAGCGATAAGATTCTGGAATGGGAAAAATTTTTGGCCGAAAGTTAAAAGCGGTCACGCAGAAAATTCGAGGATCATCTTTGTAAAATTTCAGAGCGTCGTTCATATATTTTATGAAGATCGGTGAAAGAATAAGATCGTCTTCCACAATAATGGCAAAACCATTCACTTTTAAAACCTCGTCCACACCGGTAATGACAGAAGTGGCTAAGCCAAAATTGTTTGGACGTTCGATAACTTTCAAAGATTTAAAGCCCCGCACTGTTTTGAGAACCGAGCGAACTCTCTCGACGGCAACTCGATCACCTTCGCGCTTTGGGCCGTCGGAAAAAACAATCAGATCGGAACTCGACGCAAGTTCGCATTCACTTAAAGATTTAAGACATTCTAAGAGATGGTGAGGACGGTTGTAGGCAAAAACCACCAGGGGAGCCAGAGGAGCGGCTTGCATCATTCCCCTACTAAAGCCGAATTTTGGAGGAGGCTCAAGGCATTCTCCAGCCCGTGTTCTTTAAGCCTTGAATGATTTTGAAGCTCCAGGTGAAATGTGAAACCGTGAATACAAACGAGATCTGGATCGTCATCCCTCTTTTCAATCGTGAAACTTATATTCACGAGCTTTTGACGACACTCGAGAGCCAAAGTTTTCAGAACTACAAGGTTCTGATTATTGATCATGGGACTAAGGACATTCAGTTTTCGAACGCTCGAGTTGTTCGGATCAAGCGATCTTCAGATCTTTGGTTTACAGGTGCCTTGAATGAAGGCCTAAAGTGGCTGAAAGAAAACGCAAAGAATTTTGAGTATTTTTTAACCATGAATGACGATGTGAAAATCTTTGATCCCAATTTTTTACAAACTCTTATTAACGCTCAAAAAAAACTAGGCGGCGTAGTCTGCGCAATGGGCGTCGATCTAGAGAATAAAATTCAGTATTCAAAAATTACTCTCAACCGCTGGAAGTTTCGCTTTGAGGCCGGAGATATTCACGAATCGTTGACTGAGATTTCTAAAGAAGCCGCAGAATGCGAATTTCTTCCCACTCGCGCGACTCTTTTTCCTGCTGAGATTTTGACCAAAGTGGGAATTATGGATGAGATCCATTTTCCTCACTATGGATCTGACTATGAATATACCCATCGCGTTCGAATGGCTGGGTATCCGTTGTGGATTTGCCGAGAGACCTATGTCGCCACTGAATCGAATGACGATATGAAATCCTATGTTTCGGGCCGAAAGCTTTATAAATCATCCCCCCTGCGAAATTTTGTAAAAGAATTTTCGAATTTACGAATGAGTCAAAGCTTGCCGCTTTTAAAGAATTTATCACGTTCGATGTTTTCCAGGACCTATTCGGTACTGTTTTTGTCGGCAAATATTTTTCGTATCGTCGTAGGCTTTTTTTATACGAATTATATTCGCACGGGCCTCAGGCTAAATTCAAAATAAGCTTAACTGCAGTCTTTTTCTTTGCGAGCCACGACATAGACGCCCCAAGAATTTTCGCTTGGGTCTTTAGACGTCATCCATTCCGCGACTTCCACCATTTTAAATCCGCAGGAACGCAGTGCCAAATCAATTTCTAAGTCCGAAAAATAGCGCATCGGGTGAGTTTCGGAAAATTCTTCGACGGTATTGCGAGAAAAATCTCGGAATAAAATTGAATATTGAACATCCACCCGATTTTGCGGCGCGAACATAGCCGGTTCGGCGATTCTTAAAACTTCAGATTTTTTATCAGAGAACTTTTTAAATCGAGTACTTGGCTTCAGATGTAAAACGGCAGGCAGATACCAGAAATCAAAAAGAAAGTGTCCGCCTTTTTTAAGATGCTTGTTCGCAGTCTTCAAATAATTGATAAGATCATCATTGGAGGTTTGATAGCTCGCCACATGAAAAAGTGAAATCGCGGCATCAAAAGTCTTCTTGGCAGAAAAAGTTCGGACATCGCCGATAGAAAACGAGAGCCTTTTTTGGAGGGCGGCGGGCAGGGTGGCAGCTCTGGATTTAGCCATCTTAACCATTCCTGCACTCAGATCGACGCCTGTCATCGCAATACCGCTTTGACTCAAGTACTCGGCATGGCGACCAGAACCACATCCGAGCTCTATTATCGATTTGATAGACCGTTGATGTCTTTTTAGCCGAGCTAAAACGAAGTCGGCTTCCTCTTTATAGGGCTTTCCTTTGTAAATGAGGTCGTAATACTCGGAGTAACGTCCAAAAGATTTTTTCACAGCTGCCTCCATTTTAGCTTCCCGACATCACAGCAATTAAAGCCTCGGAGGCTCGGTCGATTTGATCGTCTGTAAGTGCCAAGCCACTGGGTAAATAAAATCCTCGTCTAGCTAGGCGCTCCGCAACAGGATGTTTTTCGTTCTTGAAAAGTCCCATTTTTTTAAACACGGGTTGTTCATGCATCGGCCAAAAAAATGGGCGAGTCCCAATGCCAAGTTTTGCCAGTCGCTTCATCGCTTCGGCAGCATCAAAGCCGACGTCATCTTTTAAAACTAAACCGTAGACCCAATAAATATTTTCGCAGTATTCGGTTTTAACTTGATGAGTTTCAATTCCTTTTAAATTTTTGAGTCTACTATTATAGGCTTCGCCAATTGCTCGCTTCTTTTTGACTGCGTCGTCCAACCGCTCGAGCTGCGCAATTCCCAAAGCGGCCTGCAAATTTGACATTCGGTAATTCCAACCCAGCTCTTCATGAACAAAGCGCCGCTCGGCAACAAAACAAAGATTGCGAAGGGAGCGGCATTTATCCGCCAGTGCTTTGTCATTCATGACAATCATTCCACCTTCGCCGGTTGTAATATGTTTGTTGGGATAAAAACTGAATGTGCTGATATCGCCAAAACTTCCGCAAGGCTTGTCTTTATAAAACTGGCCATGCACTTCGGCTGCATCTTCAACCACTTTAAGATCGTGCTTACGAGCCAGCGCCATCAGAGGATCCATATCGACCGTGAGGCCATAAATATGGACGACCATAATGACTTTGGTTTTTGCCGTGATTTTCTTTTCGATTTGCGAAACATCCATATTCCAGGTGATGGGATCTGAATCTACAACTACGGGCGTTGCACCCACTCGGATGACGGCCGCGGCACAGGAGATGATTGTAAACGAAGGCAAAATAACTTCATCACCAGCGCCAACTCCCAGGGCCGCTAATGCAACATCGATGGCAACCGATCCATTGCAAACCGCAACACCCTGAGCTCTGCCCATTTTGGCACTAAAGTCTTTTTCAAATCGCGAGACGAAAGGACCCTCAGAAGAAATCCATCCTGTATCAATACATTCGTTCAATAATTCTTTTTCTCGTTGTCCCAGCCAGGGCTCGTTAACCGGAATAAAAGATTGAGACATAAAAACCTCTCATTAATTTGCAACAGCGCGCATTTTTGCCGATCGCAGATTTCGACGGCGACTTTTAAATAAAACCCAAACTGAAGCCCCAAACGCGCCTATAAGAAATCCGACCAATAAATTTAAATTGCGATTGGGGAATACCGGCCCCAGTGCTGGATATGGCTCATCGAGCACCTGAAAAATCATTTCGGAAGATCGTGATTCAATGCGGGCGAGCTCTAGATGCTGGCGCAATAGATCTGAAAGCTTAACCATCATTCCGTAATGTCTTTCGATTTTCGAAAATTCCATTTCCAGCTCGGTTCCTTGCGAAAGTGGAGTCAGCAATTCCACATTCGATTTGCTGGTACCATCGGCCATTCGATTGGCTTCGCCGCGAGAAACAGGAATTCCTCGAACAATATCATTCAGACGGCTTTGGATTTGAGCCTTTTCGCTTTGAAGGCGATTGACGTCATCAGAATTTTTCATGATCGAGCGATATAAATCTATTTCCAATTCTTTTTCTAAAATTTGGCTACGAAGTTTTGAGGCCGCAGAAAGTGAAAGCCCAATTTGCGATGGCAACAAAACAACGCCCCTCCTTTTTTTCTGCGAAAGATAATTTTCTTCAAGATCTTTAATCGTAGCCTCAATCTCTCTGAGCCTTTCAGCCACGAAAATTTCGGTGTTCTTCGCTTTAGTGATAGAGCTACCACGAATAAATTCTCTGAGATGATTCAGATACAAATTAATGATTTGAAAAGATCGTTCAGGGTTGATGTCTCGGTAACTTAAGAAAACTGCTCCTTCATCTGCTTTAATTTTTGTTCGCTTTTGAATTTCATCGATGACCCGCTCTTCTACCTGGCGAATTTCCAGAGGAGTCTTCCCATCCAATTTTCCTTCGAACTGTTCTAAAAAATCTTTCTCCCGCACAATTCCCAGCGCAAAGGAATGGCTCTTCAAAATTTGTAGATAAAGATTCAGAGAAGTTGCCTTGGTCGCAAAGTTGAGAAGCATGCTAACCGTTGAGTCAGAGGCGATAGAATCTAATTTTCGCGATCCTGCTCCATCCGCACTTTCCACGAAAACGGTGCGAGACTCATACATCGGAGTCATAAAAAATCTAGTGGCGATATACGCCACGATCGTCATCGTCAAGGCGCAGCCCAAAACCGAATAGCGCTTTGTCCAAAGTTGAGAGCCGAGTTCCCCTAAATCAATTTCTTCAGTTTTTGACATATGTGTTTCTTAGAAACTTCCCCTAATTGCTAATCCAGCGTTTACCATACCTGGTTGCATTCCATGAGCCATTTTAAAATAATACCGATATTCACCAAAAACATAGAGCGAAAGACTGGGATCCTGAAAGCGAGTCGTCGTTCTCCATAGGTTAAGGCCAAAATGAGGCGTAACCGGAAACGAAATTTTGCCTCCTCCTAAACCCCCGATTCTCACTCTCGCTATTCCGCCCTCCACCTTGAGAATAGGGTCGAAGAAGGTATCTGGGAAAATTCGAACCACGGGGCCGGTTTCAAGATTCAGCCCATAGGCAATCGCTTTGTCAGCCGAGATTTTTACGGGAATGAACCATGCGCCAGTCGAGAAAGCCACCCCAAAGCTTTTTGGAAAAAAAAGCTGATAATCGATATAGATGCCCGCCGCCACATTTCCGTTTCGGCGTTTAAGGCCTTTGCCGGATTCGGTTTGAAAAACGGGATAGTAGAGGCCGAAATTTACGAAGCGTTCGGCCGGATCAAACCTCATCGCCGATGTCAGAAGCAGAAAAGATATGGCGGAAGATAACATAGAAAATTACCTTCCCGAGAGCACAATGATGCTCGTTGCAAGTCCGATAAATGCAGTGACAACTGCCAGATGATCTTGCCAAAATTTAAATGTTCTCTCTGGAATATAAATCGTATCTCCAGGTTCTAGCGCCATCCGAGCGGTGAGGCGTACAGAACTTCCATCCGATCGATAAACCAGGGCCGCTCCCAAATTCGCCCGTTCAGTTAAGCCTCCCGAACCACCAATATATTCATCCACGGTTGCCGAAATTCGAAATGGTCGGGATCCGGGTTGTTTAACTTCTCCGGTCACAAAAATAGAATCGGATTTTGAAGGAATGAGGAGTTGACTCGACGGAATAAAAATTTCGTCGCCATGCTGAAGGATGAAGTCTTCCCAGAAAAAAGAATCTTTCGCCGAGGGTCGTTCGTCAGCCATGGAAATTTGGATCTGCTTTCTCGTTCCATCGCGTTGCATTCGAGAAAGGCGAATGCGGTTTGAACGGTCGGCGTAAATCGAAAGCCCGCCCATTCGATCAATTACCTCCTTCAGCTTTTTAATTTCCCTAATTTCAAAACTTCCGGGTCGCAAAATCGCGCCTGAAAGTGAAATAAAATTTCCAATGGGAGGAACGAAGATAAGATCTTTTTCGGTAATGAACGGGTTGGCCGAAAAGTCAGCCTTGGATTCGAAGCGAATCAAATCAAGGGTAAGAACTTTATCGCCTCGGCGGACTTCGATGAATTGAGTAGTTCCAGTGGGGCGGGTTCCGCGTGCTAGTGCAAGAGCCTCACTGGCTCGCAAACTGGCATGCACCGCCACTGGACCAGGACTATTCACTTCGCCCAAAACGTAAATATAAAATTCGCGCGCTTTATAAAGAGAAATTGTATACGAAACATTTTTTAATTTGGCTTCAATGGCTTTCGATACCACTTCATTAAACTGATTGTACTTAAGTCCGCGCGTATCAATTAAGCCCACCCGCGGAAATAAAAGTTTTCCGTCGGAGTTAATTGATACAATAATGCTCTCTTCAATTCTTCCCCAAAAGTTGACCAAGAATTGATCTCCGGGACCGACGGGATAGTCTTCTGAAGCAATGGGTCCGCTGCTTTTACCAACCTCAAACGGTCTGACCGAGGCAGAGGGGCTTGCAAAGTTTTGCGGAAAAATCTTGCGACCCGATCTGAAAAAATCCTGCGAAGAAGGCGCCTTGAAATCCAGATCCGATCGGGGGGGATCTTTTTTGTCCTGGGGGGTGGATGGCAAGCCCGATAAATTTAAATCTTCAGCCTGGACAGACGCCAAGGTGACCACTGTAAAAAACAGGATATTTAGGAATTGCCGCATTTTTAGTAAGCTATAGTATTTTGACCTATTAGAAAAGCTTCTAAACCCAAGGAATAGGTCGTAAAACCTAGTTATACGAGATGACTGTTAAAATCCCAAAAACCTGTCTTACCCTAACACTGAGCAGCCTGCTTTTTGGCAATGCGTTCCAGCCTATTCTCAAATCGGAAGATGCTTATTCTCCAGTGATGTTCGCTCTTTTATGGCTACCGCTCGTGGTCATATATTTTAGTTCGAATCTGAAAATTCCCAGACTTTCCACTTTTGGATTTTTGCTTTCGATTTTTGTTTTTTCTTGTCTCTTGGGCCTGGTGAAAATTTTGGTTGAGAGTTTGTCTTTGCAACTTTTTTTGACCAATATGGCAACTCAAATTGGACCTAAAATTCTTTTCCTGGCGGTGAGTTATATTTTTGTTCAGCGAATTTCTGAGGAAGAAGTTGAGAGTCTTTTCAAAAACTTTTTGACCCTCTTTCTTCTCTCCTGTGCGCTTTCGATCGTCGCCGCTTTTTTTATTCGTCAAGATCGCTATGTTCTTTACGCGGATGGCGCCAGCTTTCGATTTGCCGCTTTCCATTACGAACTGGTTAATTTTGTTTTTTCAGCAGCCATTTGTGTATTTGTGGCAATGCGAGATTGGCGACTCAGTGGAAAAATCCTTTGTTTTGTTTTTCTTTTTGTTCCCATAATTTACCAAATCTCTCGATCCAATTTTGTTCCGCCCCTAGCAGCGTGCGTGGTGGGCACTTCGATTCTGATCGCCATTCGTTCTCAACTGTTAAAAAAGGTAATGGCTCTTGGTGCATTGGGGGTTGCGGGCGCACTTCTTTTGCTTCTTAGTCAATTTGGTAAATCATTTGATACTCTGGCATTTCTTTTTCCTCGTGCGGGTCAAAACTGGAGTGAGGACGGAAGCGCTTTATATATTCGCGTCTATCCGATGATTAAATCCATGGAGTATTTTACTGAAAACTTTTTTTCGATTCCCTATGGACTTGGAAATGCCCAGCTCGACCCATCCTTAAGTAGCAAACTTTATCAAATTGCAGCGGGCGGAATTACCAAAGTTTTGGCCGACCTTTTGTGGCTTTCCATTCCGGTAGTCGCGCTTTTCACGATTGTCTTTCTGCGGGCTTTGGCACGAGTGCGAGAGGGTAATCGGGCCGATCAAACCGCCTTTCTGATTCTTTGCGCCTGTTTTTGTTATATTTCATTTCAACCGGGATTTTTCAATTTCACGGCATGGACCGCGATTTTATGCAGTCTCAAGCAGTTGCGAATCTTCCAACGATTTGACCCCGTGACAGCCGGCAGTCTTTCCGGTACGAGTGTAAGAGAGTGAGTGGGAGCAAAATTCTAAATCGTAAAATCCGCTTCGCCCTAATGGGCTGCGGTCGTATTTCCAAAAATCATTTCGACGCCTATAGCGCTCTCTCAAAGGACGCCGAACTTGTTGCGGTCTGTGATACCGATTCGGCGGCTCTAGAGAAAGCGGTCAAGGGGCAAAGGGTGGAGGGCTTTTCGGACTATTCGACGCTCTTGCAAAACTCGAAAGCAGACGTAGTTGTTCTTGCCACGCCAAGTGGTCTGCATTCTACACAAGCAATTCAGGCGGCACGTGCCGGCAAACATATTGTGACGGAAAAGCCGATGGCCACCCGCTGGGAAGATGGCCAGAGAATGGTGGAGGCTTGCGATGAAGCGGGCGTTCATCTTTTTGTGGTGAAGCAGAATCGCTTAAACCCCACACTTCAGCTTTTAAAAAAGGCCGTCACTCAAAAACGTTTTGGGCGCATCTATATGTGCAATGTGAATGTTTTTTGGTCGCGACCGCAGGAATATTACGATTCTTCCAAATGGCGCGGGACGTGGGAGTTCGATGGCGGCGCTCTGATGAATCAGGCCAGTCATTATATCGATCTAATGGACTGGATTGTTGGACCAGTCGAAAGCGTTCACGCGACGATAGGAACTTTAGCGCGACAGATTGAAGTGGAAGATACAGCCGTCATCTCCGTTCGTTGGAGATCGGGTGCGCTGGGTTCGGCGAATGTAACGATGCTCACTTACAAACAAAATTTTGAAGGCTCATTTACTTTGATCGGCGAAAAAGGAACCGCTCGAATTGGAGGAGTGGCCTTGAATGAAATTAAACATTGGGAGTTTGCTGATACTCACGCGGACGATGCCGCGGTGAAAGATGCCAACTATCATATATCTTCTGTTTATGGCAAAGGCCATACGCCACTGTACGAAAATATAATTCAAACGCTTCGTGGAGAAACACCCGCGCTTACGGATGGTCGCGAAGGACTTCGATCTTTAGAATTATTGATTGCCGCCTATCGATCCGCACGGGATTCAAAACGTGTCGCATTGCCGTTGGTTTATTAGTATGACTACGACGATTCATCCTTCAGCAATTGTAGATCCAGGCGCGAGAATCGGAGAAGGCTCGAAGATTTGGCACTTTTGTCATGTCTGCTCTTCGGCGGTTTTGGGTAAGAACGTTGTACTTGGTCAGAATGTTTTTATTGCCCCCAATGTGACAATTGGAACTAACGTTAAAATTCAAAACAATGTTTCGGTCTATGAAGGGGTTACTTTAGAAGACGATGTCTTCTGTGGTCCGAGCATGGTCTTTACAAATGTGATCAACCCTCGCGCCGAAGTGATTCGTCGAAATGAATTTATGAAAACTTTGGTGAAGCGCGGAGCTACGATCGGAGCGAATGCGACCATTGTATGCGGAACCACCGTAGGTGAATACGCCTTCATCGGGGCAGGCGCTGTGGTTACCAAAGACGTACCCGCCTATGCGCTCATCGTCGGCAATCCCGCGAAGCGGATTGGATGGATGGGAGAATTTGGCGAGCGACTCGTTGCGGGTGAGAAAGCTGGGGAGTGGAGATGCCAATCCTCGGGCACCCTCTATCAAGAGGCTTCCGAATTTGAGATTAAGCGCGTTTAGCGTGCATGGGGAACAAATGTGCCGCTCAAGCTTTCTATAATTACGCTTTGTCTAGATGATCCAGAGGGGTTGGAAAAAACTCTGAGATCCTGTCTCCCACTTAGAGAGGCTGCTGAATTTAATTTTGAACATATCGTGGTGGACTCATCGCCGCTCGTGCATGCAAGCATTCGGTCGAATCCTGAATTTTATGCCACTCAGTGGTACGAAATGCCGCCCAAAGGAATCTATCCCGCACTTAATTTTGGTAGTCATCAGGCTGGAGGAGATATTGTTTGGCACCTTCATTCAAATGATTGCCTCTCTAATCCCCGAGTTTTGATCGAGGCGATGAGCACCTTTGATGCATCAAGTGAGCTTCAGTTTTTATACTCGCCGGTGAACTATACGAGATCTAATCAGTTCATGTTTACTCGGTTTCAATACCATGACTTCGCACGAAATTTCTATCGATTTACTCCTCTTGATCATCAAGGAGTTTTGTTTCGAAAGTGCTTTCTCCAGGAAATGGGATATTTTTCTGAAGAATTTAAGCTTGCCGCTGACTATGATCTCTGGGTCAGAGCACTTACTCTCAAGGTAAGAACCTATTACTTTGCAAAAGTATTTGCTGATTTTGATACTTCGGGACGATCTAACCAGTTTGGGCACATAACTTGTGCTGAAGTTGGGAGAATCAGAAAGAAGTTAGAAATAGGATTCTGGGGAAAATTTCGAAATTATCTGGATTTTCAATATCATTCTTTCCGCATTCAACTTCTTGAGCCTCAGCTAAAGCGCTTTGGCCTGTACGGGGTTGTTAGAGGCATTTTTCTGAGAATGAAGCGCCTTCAAAAGGCCTAGTCGCAGACTCAGCTGCCAACGAGTCCATATCTGGAGGGGGGATCCACCCTCATCGATAAAAACTCTTCTATGACTTTGAAGTCTACGTTTTAAGGGCCCTGGGTCAGCGAGAAACTCAACAAAAGTTTCTTCGTCTGCAAGATTGATCTCAAGATCAGGCTTCAGCGAACGGATGAGCGGTGACTTTGTTGGAGATCAGCGGCTTAATAACAGGCAAAAGAAAACGATAAGAATGCAGAACCATCTTGTCCCATTCTTTCGAATGAGAGGGCCAGAAAGCCAGCATCGTTTTGGATCATCAAACAGTAAGTTGAACCACCAAAGTGTTAGAAAATGAAAACATTCGATGCACGGTGCCAGATTTAAGTTTGTTATTAATCGCCGCCAGCAGTCCTATGGGACTTGGCGAATTTTCGATTATCAAAAAATTTGTCGAGATCTGAAGTATTCCCTTCCTAGCATAGAACGGATCCGTTTTAATCGAAAAGTGGATTTCTCTGTTGTGGTTCCAGCCTATCGAACTCCCGACGCTCTCTTAAAAAGATGTATTGATTCTATTCTGGCCCAAAAAGATCAGTATAAGATCGAGATCGTCATTGTCGACTCGTCTGAAAGCCCGTCTACTCACCTTCAATCGTATCGTGATGTGCGATTTATATTCCCCCACAAGCGCATGCTGGCCGGGGAAGCTCGAAATTTTGGAGCCAAACAAACAACCGCCGAATTTCTAATTTTTTTAGATAGTGACTGCGTCTGGAATGGCGGCTGGCTTCAAAACGCTTTGGCCTTTATAAAAGCACGTCCTAATGGGTTGGCGGCCAATGGCCTTATTTTATTTGAAAATTCTCATCCATCTTGGGCCCTCTCCCTACATCTTCTAGAGTTTCATGAATTTTTAAGTTCGCGGAGTCAGCACCAGAGGTTTCTGCACAGCGGAAATTTGCTGATTCGGCGGTCTTTTTTTGAGACGCTTGGTGGATTTATGAACGATTGGCTCGCCTGCGAAGATATCGCTCTCTTAAAGGCTGTGCATAATTCAGAAAAAGTAAGAAACGAAATTTACTTTGTGCCCGGACTTTCGATTACCCATCTAGAGCATTTAACAAATCCAAACATGATTCATAAGAAAGTAAAGTTTATGGGATATTGGCGCGGATTTTATGATTCGGAATTACCGCTAGCGCTACAGATTTCAAAAAAAAGGCTCTTAACAAGAAGCGCACCGCTATTGGCTATCGCTTTTTTTGGCATAATCCTCATCAGAAGTCTGCGACTTCGATCGATCTATCTCGCCTCACTATTCTGGAACGCGCCACGAATCTTTTGGCTTAGTTATCTTTGGGCGACTGAATTTATCATGGGCGCGAAACACAGTAAAAATCGGTCAACACCTTTAAATCTCGACTCACT
>Ga0163144_10014737_pt1 | contig 16206 bp, 9 predicted proteins | sample OliLak19BULKMAT1_FD_123175 | JGI IMG/M metagenome (GOLD analysis project Ga0163144, IMG submission 123175) | Freshwater microbial mat bacterial communities from Lake Vanda, McMurdo Dry Valleys, Antarctica - Oligotrophic Lake LV.19.BULKMAT1 | ecosystem: Environmental > Aquatic > Freshwater > Lake... | reverse complement strand
TCACCTTTGGCAACAACACATATAGGTGCATCCATTGGTCATTTGTTAAATCTGTTGAGTATGCTTTTCTATCTGTCATTTTTCTATTGTATTACATCTTCTTGGTTTTTCAAAACACTCTCTGAATGAATTCTTCAAATGTAATGACTTGATCTGGTGTTTTTGAAATGATCAAGATAATTTGTTTGCCATAACGCAAGGCAAGTTCCCATTCAATTTGGCAATTGCGTGAGATTTGCGCCCCTGGCGAAAAAAATAGCATAAAATAATGAGATTGTTTGATTGCGTCTTCAAGTTCGCTATCTACAGGCTTGCGCCCAATAATAGATATGGTGTCTTGCCAAAATTTGACACGATACCCCAATGGTGGCGTGAGATTTTCAAGGTTCTCTTCCAAATCTTGGCGTAATTTTTCTACGAGTTCTATTGAATCGGCATGGGCGTAAGAAATAAAGATTTGTAATTTCGGTGTCATATCTGCCCCCTTTTGGGTTATAATTGGGTATACGTTAAGTTAATGCAGAGTATATCACGTTTCACTAGCTGTCGCACTAATAAAATATCAATATTTCATGAATTTTCTGTTACATATTTCTATCATGACAGAAATAAATAGTTATATATAGGAAGAGACCCCGCTCTTCCTGTATACCGATATACCGATGCAAGGTTATTCCGCGACAAAATAGCGTACCGACCCCAATTCGCTACGGAACTGGTCATATACATTGCCTTTATAGGTGTTGGTCGCGCCTGCTTGCACCACATTGGGATAAAATGTGCCACCCACCGTCCTGCCACCACTCGGATTTATCATGGCGATATGTCCGCTACTAATGGCGATGGCGGGTCTGCCACTTTGCGAATATTGCAACGCCTCTGGCGCGCTCACCACGCGCCAGCCAACCGCCCCGCCTTGACGGTCTTGGCTCACCCCTGGCATTTGATTATTGAGCCATTGATTCATATCGCTCACACCCAAATATTTGGGATTGCCATTATCCAGCCGAATCACATTGGGGATGGGGCGGTTGAGGATGCGCGTGGCATCCACCACAAATGTATCGCAATGCGTCCCATATTGATTTGGTGCATAACGCCCATTGCCATTATCATCCACATTCAAATAGTCTAGCGCACGCATATAATTGGCTTGTGACCGATTATCGGCTGTGTTCCACGGCATATCGCCATCATTGAGGTCGAGGTCATGTTGAGCGCCCCAGCGTTTTTTGCCATTGGGTCCCATATCACCCGGTCGGGCAAATCCAAACGGATTTTGGGTTTGTGGGGCAGTATTTACCCCAGAGGGGGGTTGTGTATTCGGCGGGGGAGGCGGTGTGCCACCACCAGCACCCTCGCTACCGGGGATAATCAACACTTGACCTGGATGAATGAGGTTGCGGTCTGCGATATTATTTGCCGCTACCAGTTCATCTACCGTTGTGCCATGTCGTTGGGCAATACCCCACAGCGTATCACCCGGTTGCACCGTATATTGACCTTGTGACGGTACAAGCGGTGGTGTATTACCCCCTCCGCCACCGCCCCCTGCGCCCCCTGCGCCCCCTGCGCCACTCTCTCCACCACCGCCACCAGCACCACTATCGCCCGCTATCATTTGACGACATTCTTCTTCGGCATCATCAAAACAGGCTTTGAGCATATCCAAATAATCTGCCATGTGTTCAAATGCCTCATGGGTGCGTTGGAGGGATGGCGATACTAGCTCATCCATCTCTTGATAAAATGTGCGGGCGGCTTTGCCCATCCAATCACCGCCTTGTAGGGCTTGCCATTGTGCAATTATCTGACGGTAGAGGGTGGTATGTTGTTCGTATAAATCGCCTAACTGACGAATTACAGCATCAATTTTTTCATGGTCTACGCGGATTTCATCACGCATTGTTTTTTCCCTCAAAAAATAATATCTTGGTCATGGTGGTTATGTTTGTGGTGTGACTTCTGGAGTCGGCACAGGTGGAATGACCTCTGGAGTCGCGGTCGGTGGAATGACCTCTGAAGTCGCGGTCGGTGGAATGACCTCTGAAGTCGCGGTGGTGGAATGACCTCTGAAGTCGCAGTTGGTGGAATGACCTCTGGAGTCGCAGTTGGTGGAATGACCTCTGGAGTCGCAGTCGGCGCTAATGGTGTATTGGTTCGTGGAACGGGCGTATTGGTTGGCGGTATCACCACTGGCGGGGGATTATTTTGTTGTACAGGTGGAACGGGTGTATTGCTTGGCAAAATGATAATGCCACTGGTCGGGGTGATGAGTGGCACGCGAGTTGGGACACGGGTATTGGTCGAGGTTGGAGTGGGGGTGGGCAAAAACGACACAAGGCATTGATTGGCATCTGCCAGTCCATCGCCCGTCTGACCCAAAATATCCCGATACCGTACCGCATCGGCTGGTGTGATTGCCCCAACACCCATTGGGGTCAGTTGGCGGGTGGTCGTATCGAATGCCCAGACTGATTGTGTCCCTGTGTTGATAGGGGTAGATTGCCCAAACGAATTGTTATAGGCGCATGACCCCTCAAAACACCATACCGATATCCGATTTTGGTTGTCTAAGTGCACCGCCATACACGAGCCAGTTATGCTAAATTCGATACCGGGCGCAAATTCTAGTTCTGTGATGACCGAGCTATATTGCCCCGTGTGGATAAAAATATCGCCACGCAAAAACTTGAGCCGAATAGAACTGCTCACCGCCACAAAGTTGATAGCCGAATTGGGTTGGACATAAAAACTAGCCGGGTCTAGGATGCCATCAGGAAAGGCTATATCAATTTTTTCCGGTTGCACCGCATCTATATTAGCGTTGTTTTCCATCATGAGGCTACTATTGCCACCTGCCCGATTTTCATAGCGCGTCCCCCATTGACCCACTTGCAGGGTGGGGAAGGGCGTAGGGCTAGGCGTGGATGTTGGGCTGGGCGTGGGCGTATATGCCATCGCGGTGCGCGTCAAATCGTCATTATACTGGGCATCGAGGGTGGCTTCTTGTGCCACGAAGGTCAGTTGCCCCGCATTTTCTTGGGCATCTTGACTGGTGAATAAAAAGGCGACCAGCAAAAGCATCACAAGTGTACTTAATATGCCCGCCACCATAAAGATTGCCCGCCGATTGGTCTCTACTGTCGCCCGACGCATCTTTGAATTTGGCGCGACAAACACCATCGCCAGCGTATTATCATCACGCGGTTCACGGCTTTCGGCGTATCCCTGCAAGGTTCTCACCGCATTTGCCACATCACTATGAAGCGCATAGCGGAGAATTTCATCTTCATGCAAATAGGGCTTGTTATCTTCTGGATTAATCTCTGGAATCCCATCCGAACAGCAAAAAATCGTATCGCCCTCGCGTAATTCCATACCTTGCATACCCATCATACGGGCGCGTGCCTCTCCATTGGGGGGCGGGGTGATGTGCGAAATATCGTGATAGAAACCCATATCCACATCGGCATCGGGTTTTGCGCCAATAGCGCGGGTGATATAGTGACCATTTTCCAGTTGGAAGGCTTCTTGCGCGGGCATCCCCGAAAAAATGCGGTCTGTGCGGATATTATGCTCACGATTGAGCCAATGCAATTTTTTGTCGCGCACCAATACCACACGGCTATCGCCCAAATTGGCAATATACAGCCTGCCCCATGGGGTATTATCTTTGTGGATAATTGCCGCTACCAGTGTACAGGTGATTTCATCCCCTTTATCGCGTACCACCTGATTGGTGCGGATAGCCGCCTCTTGTACGGCTTGTGGCACACTAGCCTGATTGCTTTGGCGCAAAAATTGAATGAACGACTCCATCGCTGTGCGCGAGGCGACTTCACCCTTATTGCGTCCACCAACCCCATCACACACAATAGCGACAAATAATTTTAACCCACTGGCAGTTTGCACCTTGCCAATACCCGCACGGTCTTCGTTGTGTTTGCCTCTCCCCGCATTAGAAAAATGTTCTCCAACATATAATTCATCGGTTGTTGGTCGCATGACTCTACTCCTTATTGGCACACCCTGCTAAATACGGGGTGGTGGAACACCGATTTCGGTGTCTAAACGCTGAATAATAGCCCCAATGACAGGGCGGTCTTCTCTGATTTTTTGCAACATATCGTTTATTAGCCTATCCATAGATGCCCAGGTGTTTGGCGGGCGATGTGGTGTATGCACAAGCCGATATTCGAGGTCTTCTTCGCTATTAAATGGCGCAAACGGATGTACCCCATGAAACAATTCATAGGCAATCACCCCCAACGCCCAAATATCGCTAGGGACGTGGTTGATGCCCTCAATACGGCTTGTCCGCACATTGGTCACCATCCGCCTTTGGGCAATCACCCGTTCTGGCGAGAGATATTGCAATGACCCCGCACGATAGGCAGTCGGCACTAAATCTTCATCGCCATGCGCCCATAGCCCAAAATCAATGAGGACGGCTTGTGGGCGTTCATTGGGGCGCGGTGCATACCGAAAGACGATATTATCGGGCTTTATATCGCGGTGGGCGACTTTGGCGCTATGCAAAAAATCGAGCGTGGTGGCGATTTGATACAGCAATTCTACCCGCCACTGTATCGAAAATTGATAGATGCTTTTTCCGCGCAGATGATTATGCAAAGACCCACCATCGAGCAATTCCATCGCATAATAAAACGGTGGCTCGCCATTAAACAGCGCCGTGAGTTCTTCTGCACGCCCAGAATACAGCGATACCCCATTGGGCATGATGATGGGGCAGATATGCACAATCCCCGGATGGCGCAAGGAGCGTAATTGCTTTACCTCGCGCAACAGAGACCGTTCATAGGCGGGGTTATCGTTGCGCGACATCTTAAGCGCCACCCGCCTCACGCGTTGTTCGGCTTTGGGATGACTCCATGCCTCATAGACCGCCGACATATTGCCATCTGCTGATAATTGCCGTTTGACAATAAATTGCCCCACCAGCACATTTTCGAGTTTTGGAAAGATAAATTCGCTGCCCATACCCTAATCGTCCCACTTGTTATCGAATATGCCACTGTCTGGGGGGCGCTTGGCGCTATCTTCTGGGGGGATAAACCCGTGTGGGTTAGTATCGTCCTCTATATCGGTTTGTTGAGACGGGCTATTGACAGGCACAGGTGAAAACAGCACCTCGCCTACATAGGGGTCAAATGCCGATGTATCGGGAAAATTACTCACGGGATAGTTAAACTCATCGTCATTTCCCCCAGAAATATCGCGCTCAATTTTGGTGTCGTTGGCGGTGGTGACGGGTAATTGGGTCGTGAAGCGCAATTCGATGAATGGCTCACGTTGGGTTATACGAATCATATCGCCATTCTGAATCGGATAGTGCATCTCAAGGTCTAATTTCATCCCATTCACAAATGTGCCATTGCTCTTGCTCAGATTTTCGATGCTAAACGACCGTTTGCCATGATGATAGTGCAAAATAAAATGGCGGTTGCTCACACGCAGGTCGTTGATGACAAACGAACAGCCATAGGCGAGTGTCCTGCCGATGATATATTCTTCTATATCATGCGGAATATCAATCACAGATAGGTTTGGCACACCAGAAACGATGAGCCGTGCCAATGTGTTGCGCCATGGGGTGGGCATTGGGTTCTCCTTTTGATTATTTGGCACGACTTCTAATTGTGTGCCACCAAGACTAAAGGGTTGCGTGGGCTGGTCTATATCGGTAGCCACTGGGTAGGGTTGGGTATGATTGTTATTGCCCCATGCGCTTGTATTGCTCCATCCGCCTGTATTTTCGTAATTGGTGGCGTTGGTATCATAATCGCCTTTGGTGCGCTCAAAAATCGCCATGCTTTTGCGCCCGATATCGGTCATCATCTTAGAGGCAGACCCAATCACATTGCCGACTTTGCTCAGTTGTAGACGTTGCGTGGCGACCATCCATATTAAAAAGACCACCGCCACCAACAATACCAAGACCACCCCAAGCACCACCACAGGATTGTCTTTGAGGGCGCAATCGAGTGAGCCATATTGTGCCGATGTGGGGTCAATACACACATCAATTTGCTCCACAACGATTTCTGTGGGGATAATTAGCTCTGCTACGACGATATTATACGTCAGGGTGGGGGAGCTCGCTGGGAGTTGATACTCATCTACCATCGTCACCATCGCCGTAAAGACCCGTGTGCCAGCCTCTTGATAGGGTGTTAAGTCCCATTCGATACGAAATTGATTAAAGGCATCTATGACAGGGAGGAGTGGTGCTTGTACGGGCTGTCCATCAATCAATAGGGTGGCGGTCAAATTTTGACGCGGGATGCCATCGGTATAGGTCACAGTGGCGACAATCGTTGTGCTGGTATTATCGTAATTGGTGAGCGATTCGTCACTGTTCACAAAGTTACGCTCCACCGTGATTGTCCCAACATTGCCAACATTGTCTTGGAGCGTCAGGACAGGTGCGGTGACATCTTTGGTATAACTGAGCGTGGTGGTCAGATTGCCAAAGGTGCTTCTGAGCGTAATTGGCAATCTGCGTTCACCGACTGCCGCCTGTGTAGACCGATAACTCACACCATACATGGTACGGTTAAAATTGAACTGGGCATATAAATCGCGCAGACTATTTTCGACTAGGCTAGATAGCGTGACGCGCCCATCGGTCATAATGGGAATTGCGCCCGCGGTGGCTAAATTGTTGAGTGGGTTGGTCGTGCTACGGGTGGTATCGCTGGCTTGAATCACATGAAGCGGAATCGTCCGATTGGCAAAATTTGCCTCCCGCCGATAGCTATCACTATAACTTTGGAGGTAGATAATTTGCGTTTTGCTCCCACTCATCACGGGCGTGAGCCGAGAAACCGCCTGATTCAGCGCATCGGTGAGGTCTTGCCCATTAATACTCGGACGACCATCAAACGACTGGCGGAACATCGTATCATAAAACGCCTCTATGTTGGTTGTGCCTGTATATTCGGTCAGGGTTTCGCCTGTTAGCCCCACCAAAAAAAGTTGGTCGGTGGGACGATGCACCGTGTTTACATAATTGCGGACAATTTCTCGATACAAGTCTTTTTCGGTCACGCCGATGAGACTGGTATCTATGACAAATACCGTTGCCAATGTGCTTTGGCTGGTGGTGAGGCTCACCGATGAGGGGTCATGGCGCTCCCCAATTTCGATTTGTTCACGGGTGAGCGCAGGCAGAATATTATAATCGCCCATCTGCACGCGCATGTTAAATGTCACCATCGGAAAACTGCTCACCTCTGGCGCGGTAATTTCGATGAATGGCTGTCCGCTAGTTTGTGCATGAACAGGCGATGATAAAGACCATCCCCCAATAAGTACGAATAACAGAATAACTAGGTGCTTCATGAGCAACCCCTTTGGTTAATAAATAAGCGCTTCCTCTTTTACTAGCATATCCTACTTATAGAATGTTACCAATTGAGATTTATGAATTTTTCCCGAATTTATGCGTCCCGCACCATAAATTCCAATATAATCGCGTCTCCCAGACGGATTTTATCCCCCCCTTTCAGCCGATAGGATTGTTCCAACGTCAATAACTGGTCATTGAGGTATGTCCGCGATTTTTGCGATAGGTGATGCAAATAATAATTGCCATCCCGATAGGTGACACACGCATGACGGCGCGAGACCTTCTGCGAATTTGGCAAAGCCGATACATCCACCGCCAATAAATCGTTATTGGCGGGATTATCATCATGCCTGCCAATGACGGCGGGTTGCCATTCGAGCGTGATAATTTTTTGCTGGCTCATTTTAATTTTGGCGACACTTTGTGACTGGCTAAAATATTTTCGTTCTTCAAATTTAATATCTGTGCCACCCTTACGCCGATAAAACACCAATTTAGCTTGGTCTGCCACCTCTTCTTGACCGAGTGTGCGGTCTGAACGCAACGGCTGAGCCCCACCATCCAACAATTTTAGCGCCAATTCATATTTATCGGTGGGCAAATTGTGTTCTTGAACCAGGGTGGTTATCACCTGCTTAATCAACACTTTGGGGCGCACCCACATCTCAAAATCGGTTTGTACGCCCTCAATATCCACCCATATCACCAAATGTTCACAGTCGTTTGGGGTCATTTCTTTTTATTCCTCTCAAATTCGGCGTTTTGTTCATCCAGAAAGGCTTTCATTGCAGGGGTAATTTCTATAATTTCCTCTTTTTCTTTTGATGGGGGAGTGGTCTCTGCGGTGACATGGGCATCGGTGGCGAGAAGAGCCAATTTGCCCACAAAATACCACTGGGCGCGGGTGGGGTATTGGGCAACCAGCGCCTCGACTTGGGCATCTATTTCGGTTGCCATGAGTGCCTCACTATCAGTCTCAGGTGCAATACCTGTGGCGATAAAGGAATAGGGACGGGCGACTTGCACCAAATCCGCGTGGGTGGCTTTGATGATAAACCCGCGTCCCAACGGAAAATCGCCTTTGACGAGGGGCAACCGCGCCCCCAATTCGCCCACATCGGATGTCCCTAGCACCAATGTATGACGCATACTCTCTAATTTTCGCATGAAGGTGTCTTTATCACGCTTCAATTTTTCTAGCGATGCCGAGAGGATGATATGCAAATTTTGTTTGCGATACCGCGCCGCCATATCTGCCAATTTTTCTAAATCGGCGGGTTTGGCGATGTCTTTGATATTTTCGTAATGGTCTATGATGATAAACAAGTCGCGCATGGGGCGTTCTGGTGTGCTAAACAGGGTATCATCGCCGAAACTGGTTAACTTGTCTTGGATGGTCTTATCATATTCGGCGCTTAACCGTCCCATCACTTCGGGAAAATCATTTTCATCGGAGACCGTTTTTATCACATGGGGCAATTGGCCTAAGGTGTGTTTTCCGCCATAGGTGAATAAATCGGCTTGTGGGTCTATAAGTATCATCCCCACATCCTGCGGGCTATGCCGATTTGCCAGCGCCAGCACAAGGCTGTATAAGGCGGTGGTTTTGCCAGAGAGGGGCGTGCCAATCACCATCAAATGCGAGTCACGTTTGCCAAAGGTGAGGGGGAACGGCTGGCGGTCACTATCGCGCAAGCCAATCGCCACCCTATTGGGCGATTTTTCTAGCACTATATCGAGTGTGAGTTGGGTTTCGAGTGGTTCAATTGGCGCGATGAGGTGTCTTTCGCCACTATCCCACAGCCCGCGCATCTTTTGGCATACCTCCTTATAGATGTCGTTAAATTCGCGCAGACGAATATCGCCTTTTTTGAGCGTGAGTTCTTCTAAGAGGGCATATTGATTGTCAGATACAAACGCGATGCCAAATTTCTTTTTGATTGCCTCCCACGACAGGCGCACATTGTCTTTGTCTGTCACCACACAGGGCAGGGCAATCTGAAATTCGTGTGGCACACGGTCTTTTGGATTGCGTTCTGGCAGGGTGATAAAACCGCGTCCGGGTGTTTCTGTTAGGCTAATCGCCCCGCGCCCCACAATATCGGAATACGCGCTCACATCTGCCAATTTGAGTGTGAGCCGTTGCGTGAATAAATTGAGCAAGCCAGAGGGCATCGCGGTTAGTTGGTCGGCGGTGAATACAAAGTAAATGCCCATCGCCCGTCCTGCACGAATCACCGAGACCAATTGGTCTTGGAGCAGGTCATAAGTCTCTTTGAAATCGGCATAATTGTCTATGACGATTAAAATGGCGGGTAAAATAGTGTTGGGATTTTGCGTGTTATAGGCGGGCAACCCGCTATAGTTGGATAAAATCGTCTTGCGCTCTTCAATCGTATTCGCCATCACCCGCAAGAGGCGTTCTATACGACTTTGTTCGCTCACATCAATCGGACGCGCCAAATGGGGCAGGTCTTTGAGCGTATCTAGCCCGCCACGCCCACAATCTATAGCATAAATAATCAGTTCATGGGGGGTGTGGGTGGTCGCCAAACTGGTAATCAGGGTGCGGAGAAAGGTCGTTTTTCCCCACCCACTCGCCCCAAACAGCACCACGGGTCCCATATTGAGGTCGAGCGTGAGCAGGCGTTGTTCGCCTTTTTGGGGCATATCCACTAAGCCAATTTCGGCACGCATGGCGGTTTTTTGCCAATTGGTGATGGCATAGCCACTATGCCATTGGGCGAGTTCTTTGGGCAGATTAGGGTCTGCTGGCTGATATTTAATCCAGTCGTTGAGCCGTTCATTGAGGCGCAAATCGCCCTGTTTGCGATACTCTGCGGTGACAGTTTCGGTGAAGGTGATATAATGCCTGTCTATGGACATATTGATGGGCAACACCGCAGGCAGTGGGTCTGGCCACGGCTTATATTGCCGTCCATAGCCCTCTTCACGGCTCGTGGTGATGATGCGCCCCACCAATTCGTGGATAATCTTTTTGGGTTTGGTGGTGACGATGCTTTCTTCGGGAATATCGGTGGTAGACCTGCCCACATCGCTAATGGGTTTCTTTTTGGGGATGATAATATCACCCAAGTCTTGCTCGATATCGGCAATATAATCGCCACCCGTATATGCCATCTGCACCAATTTTGGCGACACATTCCCAGATTGCATAAATGCCCGTCCGGGGATATTCGATGGCAAAAACATCGCATCGGAGCGCCCAATTAGCTCACGGCTATCATCGCCCGTCTCTACGCGCAGGCAAATACGATATTTGATATTAGACCGCATTTGGTCGGTGACTGCCCCAGTGGGGCGTTGGGTGGCGAGGAGTAAACTCACCCCAAGCGCCCGTCCCAAACGGGTTATGCTATCAAAATGGGCTTTATAATCGCTGTTTTTTGTCACCATTTCGGCAAATTCATCTATGACGATGAATAAAAAGGGCAGTGGCGGATAAGGTGCACCATTGGTATCCACTTTGTTATGCGCCACCCGTTTATGATAATCTACGATGTTGCTATCGCCCACCGATTTGAGCAACAATGAGCGACGGTCTAATTCTGCCCGCAACGCCACAAACATGCGGTCTACCACATTGCCTTCGAGGTTGGTGAGAATATCCACCGCATGGGGCAATCCGATGAACGGCTCAAATGCCGTGCCACCCTTATAATCCACCAGCAAAAAATTGAGGATGTCTGGCGGATAGGTGATAGCTAACCCCGCGATGAGTGTGAGCAATAATTCCGATTTCCCGCTACCCGTTGTGCCTGCAATCATGCCATGCACGCCGTCATGGTCTTGTTGCAGATACAGGCTAAACACCTTGCGCCCGCCCTCCATACCGAGTTTGACGCGCAACCAATCGGGTGTTTTGCGGGCGGTTGTATCCCAATTGCCGATGATATTGATGTCGTCTAGGGTCTTGGCATCGTATAAATCGAGCAGAGAGATACCCGTCTCTAGCTCTGCGCCATATCCCACACGAATAAACGCATCTTTCAATTTTTCCGCAAAACGGTTGGCATCTTCTTGGGTAGCGATTTCTGCCTGCCCAATAAAACGCGAGCTATTGACCCCTGTCTCGCTATAATAAAAAGTGGTATCTTTGCCTGTGGCGGTGGCTTCGATGACCGTTTGGCAATCTGACGGAATTTTTTGTGCCTCATTGGTCAAAAAGACAATCCCCGCCCCAAGCCTATCGCCTTCTGTCAGAATCATGCTTACGGTGTCTATGCTGGGCGTTTCGAGCAACCAATTGGCAATCGGCTGGTCGGTGACGGGGAGCATGTCTATCACCACCAATAAAAAGGGGATGGTGGCTGTGCCTTGTGTGTCTCTGTCGGCAAGTCGGGCGCGACGGGCATCTAATTCTTTTTTGAGCGTCTCCCAAAAATTGTTGACGGGCGAAATTTGCTCACGGGCAATATCGCTATCGGCACTGGTGGCTTCATCCGAAAAGACCATCCTATCGCCCTCATAATTGCCCTTTTTGAGGTCGCTATTGGTATGCGGAAGCCATTGCGCCCAATCCCAATTGCCTTTGGCGTGGGTCGCCCCCAAAATAAACAGGCTTGCCTCTGATGGTGGATGAAAAGCAACATACTGCACGAGTAGGGCAGTGGTCACATTACGGACGGTGGCACTATTTTTGCCCACAATCCCCACACTATAACGGGCGCGTGGGGTGTTTGGGTCGTCACTTTCCACATGGCGCAAATGCCATAAAATGGGCGATTGGCTCACTACTTGCGAATCTTGTTCCAGTTGCTTGGCAGATTCCCATAAATCGCTTGTGCCTTCTGTGTTGCCACCACTACCGCCCAATTCATAGACGACTCGTGATGGCACATCGCCCAAACCCAACCGCAACGCGCCAAAATCAATATCTTGCCAACGGCGTTCCCATAGGCGCGTCCCCAGCCGACTCTGATGCGCCGATTCGGTCAGATTTAGCACTACCGCGTTGGGGGGGTAGTTATAATCATAATATTGGCGTTGGGTCATGTGCCACCGATTCATCTCTAGGCGCAGGGTGGCGAGTTTTTGCATATACTCTAATCGCAACACTTTTTGGCGTTTTTGTTCATTTTTATGGGTGCTATAGGCAATAAAAAAGCTGAATAGCATGGCAAAACTCATGGGTAACACAAACAAAATATTGCGCGATGCCCCGCTAAAGCTCATCAACACATACCCAACCACCGTGACCAATGGCAATACCAGTTGCAAAAAGGGCATATTCCGCACTTGAATAGTGGGTGGCGGCGGAATTTCGATGACTTGTTCGGGAATAGGCGGTTGAATACGCGGTGGACGTTCAATGAGTCCAAGCGAAATATCTGAGGCGGTCATGTTATTTTCGGTAAGGCTCATATTCTGCCCCCTATGTGTGTAAAAATAACTAGCATATCAGAATAAACTGCATTATAGTTACTATAGCACACCATTACTATTTTTACAAAAAGAAAGCGGGGTTTTATGACACGTATCTGTACACACTGTGACCGCATCTCCCCAGATAAAAATATGTTTTGCGCCCAGCCAGATTGTCCCCAACAAACCCACCCCATTTTTGGCAACGGGCAGTGGGTGGGCGATTGTCAGGTAGTACGGTTGGTCTATAGCACCAATCTCGCCAACTATTATGAAGCCACCCGCCATGACGAAGCCACGCGCACACCGTGCCGTTTGTTGCTCAAGGTGGCGCATCATTATGACCAATACGAAGACGGCAATGCCATGCAACCGCATTATTTTTTGGTGGCAGAAGCCTATTGGCTGATGAGCATCACACAAATGCGCCCCAAAAACCATAACCCAGATGACCCCAATCATCCACTCAATATCTTGCCTGTGCTTGTTCCCGCTTATGAGGGTGCGACACTCGCAGGGGCATATTATGGCTTAACAACCATCGGGACGCAGGTCTATCGGTATAGTGTCTTAGCGTGGATAGATGGCATTTTTCTCACCGAAAAATTGGCACAAAATCCGCAACCCTATTATACCCATGTGGCACAAATGATGAACGCGCTCATGACCACCCTACAATTTTTGTATGGGCTACGGGGCGATTATGCCCATTTTAACCTCACACCCGATGCCATTTTTATCCGCGCTAGTGACGATGCCTCGTTGCGCCCTGTGTTGTTCGATTTGGGCTTTGTGAAGCCAATTAATATGCGCGATGACATGCTCTATCCCGTCATCCGTTATTTTGTAGACCCGCGTTATACCGCGCCTGCCGTGTTTAATATCGCCAAAAATGTGATGAATCCCAGACAAGCCGATTTATTTAGCTTGGGCATGTTGACCTATACCCTGTTGATGGGCAAACCCTATTTGGGAGAGACAACCCTGTCTGGGTCACAATTGCGCCAACGGGCGCTGAAGATGAACACGTCCGACATCAAAATTGACCGCACCGATATGGCGGGGCATGGGGATATTTTTTCGCGGGTGATACAAATAGCGATGCTCGCCAACCTCACCGAAGCCAACAAGCCCACCCAATCGTTGGATATGCTCAAAAATAATTTGGTCAGCTTCTCGACCCTTCCGCCCATCCGCAAAGAACAAACCTTGCAAGAACTCACTTGGCGGTGGGGCTTATTGATAGCGATTTTGGCGCTTTCGATTACGTTGGTGGCGGTGCTATTTGCCCAATTGGTGTAAGCGATATTTATGGTGAAACGATTTTGAATTCAAATGACCGAAGGCTTTTATCCCCACCTCCTAACCCCCTCCCCAAAAATTGGAGAGGGGGAATAAACCCTGTTTGTGTGCGTTCCCTTCCCCCATTCGATGGGGGAAGGGTTGGGGATGGGGGATGGTTTTAGGTGCTAATTGACCGATATGCTCAAGCAAATCATTACATAAATTTGTTTTTGGTAGTCCATTAGGATGGATGACATGCGAAAGATAATTGTTCTGCTAGGCATTTTTTTCATGGGTATGATAACCCACGCCCAAACACCCATGCCACCCGCGCCAAGTATTATCATAGACCCCATCACCTATGATGATGTCCAAAATCGGTATAATGTGCCATTGCGTATCACCAACCCCGCGCTCATTGGGTGGTTGCAGGTGCAAATTATCAGCCGAAACACCCAAACGGTGGTTTTTGGTCCAACCCGCTTTGGCGTGTCGTCTGTATTACAATTTCCTGCCACTGGCTTAACCGATGGCGAGGGGTATCTGCTCTATATTGAGGCACTCAATAGCACCTCTATGCCGATTATGGCAATCACCACCAATAATTTTGGTCAGACCGCCCAAGCGCCTGTCGCCAGCACCTACGAATTTACCCATACCGCGCCCAATCTCCAACCTAGTTTTCAGATTGTGGCGGTGGATTTTATGCAAGCCCTCCCCGCCTTCATCATCACCCTGTCCACCCAAAACGCCACAGATATTACCCAATATGAGGTGTGGCTACAAAATCAGGATACGGGACTACGCCAGACCATCCACACATTTTCTGCTCCCACCGATAACCGCTTGCAATTGCCTGTGGATGGGGTGCAAAACGGCAAATATAACGTGGTGGTGAATGCCCAAAATAGTGCCAGACAAACCCTGTTCACAGGGCAATTTATGGGCGTGACGCTCAATGTGGCGGTGGATCTTTTAGCGCCCCTCAAATCACCTGTCGCCATTGGCGCGATTGTACTCATTTTGCTCCTGCTGATTATTTTATTTGTGCGTGCCACGCACAAACCCCGTGTGATGGTGATTACGCCCCCCTCACAGCCTCCGCCGATGGGTCCCACCATCCCACCACCGTCTATCCTCCGCCAAAAGACCAATGCGCTTCTCCGTGAGATGAGCGGGTCATATCAGGAGACAAAAATCACCTTCTCGCCATTTTCTGTTGGACGATACAAATCGAGCTTAATTATCCCACACGAGAAAATTTCAAAGAGTCATTTCCTCATTGTTTATAGCGATAAGGAATATCGTATCCGCGATTTGGGTAGTGCCAATGGCACATTTCTGAATGGCAAAAGACTTATCCCCAATGATGATTATATCGTGCGTTCTGGCGATGTGATTGGCTTGGGCGATGTGACCAAATTCCAATTTGAGATTCCCAGAGACTAGCCGATAGACAACCGTTTTGCGGATAATTAAACTATGCGGATGGGTGGGCGAGGGTGATCGTGACTTATTGGAGGTTATGTGGCGGACAGTCACTGCGTTAGTCCGCCATGATATATCACATGGGTGGGGTTTTGTAATGGCGGTACTAGGAAAATTCCCACACGGGAATTTGACGTATGTCCGGCACTATTAATTTTATGCTGAAAGCCGAATGAGCAAAAGAAGGGTATATTTTGATAAAAATAATCAGCCCTTTGAGTGAATCGTCTGAATTTCTGAAACCCCGTGAATAATCGAGGATAATGAGATTATTTTTTCTTATACTTTAGCCACCACTTTTCTTTTTCAATAAATTGCCTGAATTGATTATTTCCATTTGTCAGATTTATAACTGTTTCTTTTGGTAAACCTAACTCAACAAAAAAGCAAAGCCGTATTAAATCCTAGCAACCGTACACTGAACAAAAAAGCGAGTTGAACAAATCAAAGAATCTGCTAAGGTTGGATTTCTCACAAAACAACCGATAGGAGAGGGTGAGATGTTTAACTCAAGAAGCTATGATAAATGGAAAAGGGTGTTAATGCAACTTATACCTGATGATTGTGCGACCCGTTTAAGCAATTTGGTATGGCTGATGGTGGGCATATTTGAGAGTCAAAGCGTGCATTTGAGCGTAATTGCCCGCAAACTGCCCATTCAAGCCAAGAAATTG
>Ga0163144_10014736_pt1 | contig 16207 bp, 13 predicted proteins | sample OliLak19BULKMAT1_FD_123175 | JGI IMG/M metagenome (GOLD analysis project Ga0163144, IMG submission 123175) | Freshwater microbial mat bacterial communities from Lake Vanda, McMurdo Dry Valleys, Antarctica - Oligotrophic Lake LV.19.BULKMAT1 | ecosystem: Environmental > Aquatic > Freshwater >... | reverse complement strand
TCAGCCGAGATCCGCTCCTTCGCGCGGCTCAACGGCCGCCCGGTCGTCGGCTTCGAGATCGTCAAGGTCGACACTGCCTCCGAGGTCGATGTCGAAAACGGCGCCTACGCCGCCATCGAGCGTCTGAAAACCGCAAATCCCGGCCTCGAGATCACGAAGATCTTCTCGATCACGGACGACACCAAGGCCAACTTCCACGCCACGCAGGACGTTCTGATCGAGGGCATGATCCTCGCCGCGATCGTTGTGTTCCTCTTCCTGCGCGACTGGCGCGCGACCGTCATCGCCGCGCTGGCCATGCCGCTGTCGCTGATCCCCACTTTCTGGATCATCTCGATGCTCGGCTTCTCGCTGAACGTCGTTACCCTGCTCGCCCTGACGCTCGTTATCGGCATCCTTGTCGACGACGCTATCGTCGAGGTTGAGAACATCCAGAAGCGAACGCTGGCTGGCTACACGCCATTCCGCGCTGCCATGGAGGGTGCCGACGCCATCGGTCTCGCCGTGTTGGCGACGACGGCATCGATCGTCGTGGTGTTTCTGCCGACGTCCTTCATGGGCGGCATGCCCGGTCAGTTCTTCATCGAGTTCGGCATCACGGTCGCTGTGGCGGTCGTGTTCTCTCTGCTGGTGGCGCGCTTTGTCTCGCCACTGATGGCCGCGTACTTCCTGAAGCCAAGCAAGGCGCACCTCGATGCGCGGAAGCTTCCCGGCTTCTACGAGGCCACGCTGCGCTGGGCGCTCAGGCATCGCCTGATCGCCTCGTTCTTCGGCTTCCTCACCTTCGTCGGCGCGATCGTGTCCGCGATGGTGCTGCCGGCCGGGTTCATCCCCACCGAGGATCCGGGCTACATCATGTTCAACATCTCGGCCCCGCCGGGGTCGACGCGCGAGCAGATGGAGCGTTCGGCGACCGAGTTGAGCGAGCTGCTGGAGAAGCAGCCTGACACCAAGGATGTCTTTATCACAATCGGCTCCGGCGGCGCCGGAGGCCAGGCCGCAGCAGCGAATGGCGGCGGCGGCGGAGCCGGCATGAGCTCCGGCTCGGCCATCCTCGTGATGAACGATCACCACAAGATGCACACCGAGCAGCTCAAACAGCTCATCCGTCCCCAACTGGCGAGCATTGCGGACATCCGCGTTACTGCGCTGATGAGCGGCGGCGGGCCGACCGGGTCGGACGTGAACATACTTCTGACCAGCGAAGACGGCGCAGCGCTCGACAAGGCGCAGGTGGCTTTGCTCAACGAGATGAAGGATCTCGACGACATCGTCCGTAACCCGCGCCTGTCGCCTGATCCCCCGGGTCCCGAGCTGATCATTCGTCCCCGCACGGCCGAGGCTGCCCGCCTGAATGTGTCAACGGACGCGATCGCACAGGTGGCGCGCATTGCAACCTCCGGCGATATCGAGGCCAACACGCCGAAATTCTCCGAAGGCGAACGTCGTCTTGCCATCCGCGTCCGCCTGCCGGACGCGGTGCGCCGCGATCTGGCGCAACTCGGGCAGCTGCGCGTGCCGACACTCAGCGGCGGCTCGACCACGCTGGATGCCGTGGCTGACATCTCATACGAGGCAGGCCCTGGCGTGATCCAGCGCATGGACCGCCAGCGCATGGCCGCCGTGCAGGCCGACTTCGCCCCGGGCGTGACGTCGGGCGACGCGACCGATGCAGTCGACGGCACCAAGACGATGAAGGAAATCTTCGCCGGCGAACGGAGCGGCGAAGGCCTGGTCAAGCGCGCTCGCGTCGGTCAGGAACAGGCGATGAACGAGATGTTCAGCGGCATCATCGTTGCGCTGCTAGCCGGCATCGCGCTGATCTATTCGGTGATGGTGCTGCTGTTCAAATCGGTGTTCAAGCCGATGGTCATCCTGTCCTCTCTCCCCCTGTCGTTCTCCGGCGCCTTCGTGGCGCTGCTGATCTTCGGCAAGGCGATCGACATGCCGGTGATGATCGGCCTTGTGCTGCTGCTTGGCATAGCCGCGAAGAACGCAATCCTGCTGGTCGAGTTCGCCATCGAGTCGGAGCAGCGCGGCAACAATGTCTATGACGCGCTGTTCGACGCCTGCCGCGAGCGTGCGCGACCGATCGTGATGACGACGGTTGCCATGTCCGCGGGCATGCTGCCGACGGCGCTTGGCTTGGGCGAGGGCGCGGGCTTTCGCACCTCCATGGCCATCGCCGTCATTGGCGGCCTGATCTCTTCGACAGTTCTGTCGCTGATCCTCGTGCCGGTCGTCTATACCTTCGTGGACTCGATCGAGCGCTGGTTCGGTTCCTGGGCGGGCAACCTCACGACCAGGCCTACTGAGGATGATCGGAAGCTGATGAAGAAGCACAATGAGGGCGGCGCATCACTGCCAGCGCCGCCGATCACGCCGGCGGAATAGGATAGCAATCGCGGGGGCGGAGCTAGTCCGCCTCCGCTTGCGTCTCTCCCGCGCGTGATCCCCAGATTGCGCCCATGAAGAGTCCCTTCATCCGTGGCAGCAGCAGGAAGCTCAGCCCCACCACGAGCGACGCGATCAGGATGAAAGCCATCAGGCTGGCATTTGCATCCTGCGTCGCGAAGAGGAAGAAGGCCGGCGAGACGAGGTGCCCGACCAGGAGGATTGTCGCCCATGCCGGCGCATCGTCGGCGCGCACCTCGCCCGTCGGCTCACCGCATTCCGTGCAGGCGGCCGCAGGCGCAAGATAGCCGCGCAGCAGCCTTCCGCGCCCGCACGCCGGGCAGCGCAGCTTCAGGCCGCGGCGAATGGCCAGCCAGGTGTCGCGGGGAGGGAGGGATTTATCCATGCACCCACTTGGCGCGCGCGCGCCCGCTCCGTCCATCCGCCGCGAGGTCGCAGCGGGCCTAGGTCTTTACGAACTGAAGCCCCGCCGCGCCGCGTGTCTGCCAGATGACATAGGCCCAGGTCTTCAGGCGCAGCGTCGGCTCCGAAAGCAGCACCCGGTCTGGAAGCTGGATGTCGCGCATGAACTCGACCCGCGCGCCCGTGTCACTGATATTCTTGACCACGACGTCCACCCGCTCACCCGTGATGAAAGCAAGCGTGGCGGCCTTGAAGGTGGGCTTGCGGTCGGAACGCTTTTCGCCGGGGGTGACGGAGGAGTAGGTCACTTCCTCGACCGGCACGTCCGCGATCTTGCGCATGCGCTGCGCAAGTGGGTCGGGCTTATCGGGCGTCTTCCTGAACATTGCGCGCGTTCTTATTCCCACCCCGGTGAAACTCTGGACGCGATTCTTTAGTATTTGCTTGCTGGCCGTGTGTACACGCCCGCCAGGACGATCGGGGCAACATGCGTTAAGCGACGAGGCATAAAGCGGAAAGCGGGTCGGATCGGGGGCCAGGTAGCGCTATCCCACGGTGACCGATGTTCCCCCATCAACCGGCAGGATCGCCCCGGTAATGAAGCGCGCTTCGTCAGAACACAGGAAAAGCGCAGCGTGGGCGGTATCCCAGCCCGTTCCCATCCGCCCCATGGGAACTCGCGCACTGCGCTCGGTCCGCAGCGTCTCGGCTGATTTGCCGGTTGCGTCAGCTATGCCGGTGATCGCCATGGGCGTGTCCAGCAGGCCCGGCATGATCACGTTGCACCGGACATTGTGCTTGGCGTTGCCTGCGGCGACGACGGTGGTCAGCCGGTTCACCGCCATCTTCGAGACCTCGTAAGTCACCATGTGGTGCCCCGCGATGGCGGCCAGCGAGGAGATGTTGCAGATCGCGCCGGACCTCTGCTGGCGCATCACCGGGAGGACGTGGCGGATCGTCATCGCCATCGATTTGAGGTTCACGTTCATGATGCGATCCCACGCATCTTCCTCGATGGCGTGGGGCGGGGCGTCGCCGCGACCGGTGCCGACATTGTTGACCAGGATGTCGAGGCGGCCGAGCCGGGAGACGGCCTCGCGCGCGATGGCCGCGCAATCGGCGCTGCGCGTGACGTCGGCCTGGAAGGCGAACGCTTCCCCGCTTCTCGCGCTGCCTTCGTCCGCGATCATGCCAACGGTCTCCTCCGCGCTGTCGAGCCGCTGGTCGATGCACATAACATGCGCGCCTTCTCGGGCGAACAGGATGGCCATGGCGCGGCCGTTGCCGATGGTGTCGCCCCCAACCTCCAGGGATGGTGTCTGGCCCGCGCCCACGATGATTGCGGTCTTGCCCTCCAGGCGACCGGTCATCACAGCGCCCTAAGGTCTGGATCGACCGTCTGGCCGTCCTCGACCTGGATGCCGAAGGAATTGAGGATCATCGAGACCTGCGTGTACTGGCCGACGGTGAAGACGAGGTCCATGCACTGGCGCTCGCTGAAGTGCCTGGACAGCTCCGCCCATGCCGGGTTGGAAACGAAGTGGTCGCGATTGAGGTCGTCGACAGCAGTCAGCAACGCACGCTCCGCATCGGTCCAGCCATCGGCGCCTGCGCCTGTCTTGATACACGCGATCTCCGCCGCATCGAGGCCCGATTGAAGCCCGATGCGATGATGCTGCGTCCACTCGTAGCCGGACTTGCACAGCCATCCGACGCGAAGGATCGCGATCTCGCGGTCGCGCGCGCTCAGTGAGTTGCGGGACATGATGTATCCGCCCCACCACGAGAAAGCACGGAAGGCGTCCGGCGAGCGCACCAGCGTACGGAAGATGTTGAGGATCGATCCATCCTTCTGGCGCGACTTGGATAGTCGCTCCACCTGCTCGGGCGTGAATTCGGAGTCGCGAAGGGGGGCGATGCGAGGCTTGGCGAGGCGCATGGGTGAACTCCTTCGGACTGGCTCGCTGCGGAATCGAGCCAACGCAGTCCCATTGAACGAGCAAAATCCAAGCTTGTCATCCCGCACGACGCCCTTGCGGGCTCCTGCATTCGGCGGAGTCGCTTCGACTAAACGGTCTTGCCGTCCGTGCCCCCGGGGGCCACAGTTGTCCGTCCCGCGAGATACAGGAAGCCGTCCTGATCTAGATGGCCGGCATCACATGTCGCCACGAAGCCTTCTGCGTCGCGGCGAACCTGCTGCGCGTCGCCGCCAAGGTCGCAATCCAGCGTGCGGGGCGTGCGGGCCCAGATCTCGCCAATGACCCCTGCGGGCAGGCGCTGGCCTCTGGCGTCGCGGATCTCCACCGCAGCGCCACGAATGGGACGGCCACAGCTGCCGCGCTTGGTCGCGAAGGCTTCGGCGGGCAGCGTCGCAATATGGCCGGTCTGCGTTGACCCGTAGGCCTCGCTGAAGACTGGGCCGAAGAAATCGGCCAGCCACGCCTTGAGCGTCCATGGCGCAGCGGCACCGCCGATCATGACCTCCTTCAGCGACGATGTGTCAGCCGATGCAATCCGGTCGGCATGACGCTTCAGCTCGAGAAAGGTTTCGGGGAATGCACACCAGTGTGTGATCTGATGCACGCGGATCGCCGCGAGCGCTTCGCTCGAGTTGAACGCGCGCATCATCACCACCTGGCGGCCGGCGCTCAATGCATGCCAGAACTGCATCGAGCCCCAGGTGTGGTGCATCGGCAGCGTGATAAGCGATGCGCCTTCTTCGCACAGGGCCGCACGCGACATGGAGGCCGGAGCGGCGCGCCGTCTGGGCAGCGCCACATACGCGTTGCCCGCACCGGACGTCCAGGCCATCAGCGATGGCTGCACGCGGCCAAACCGCGGCTGCGCGACCGGTGGAAACAGATCCCAGAAATTGAAAAAGCCGGGATAGGCTGCGTCCATGCTCGAGCGCAGTCGCAGGCTCAGCCCGTCCAGCGCCGCTGCGATCCGCACAGGCGCCATATCGCCGACGATGAGGGCTGAGGCCTCGCTGGCGATCAGTTGCTGGCGGATCATGCTGGCGGGCAGGTCCGGGTCGAGCGTCAAAAGGCGCCCGTCGATCTTGGCGCATGCGACCGCGATCACGGCCCACTCGATGCGATTGCGGCAACGCACGGCTATGACATCGTTCACGCCCAGTCCGCGGCCGGCAAACGCATCCGCCAGCAGGTCGGCATACTCGTTCCATTCAGCATAAGTCAGGGATGACCGGCCCTCATGCAGGGCAGGCTGGTCACCGCGTGAGGACGCCCAGTATTCGAGGCTGCGCGCAGCAGGCTCGTTCAGGCCTTGAGCGCGTTCCGCACGTTCGTCGCCAGGCTGTCGCGCATACGCGACAGGGAAACGTGATCGGGATTGATAAGCCACTGGAACAGAACTCCTCGCAGTGCGGCGATTATGAGAGACGCTTCGGTCGGTGAGTGCACGTCCGGCCTGACTTCGCCCAGTTGGCGCGCGTCACGGATCAGGCCGGCGATATCCTCTACCGCCTGCTGCGTGATACGCGCGCTGAGCGGGCGCAGATCGGCCCGTGTGAGACCGGCGCTGATCAGCGCCTGGTAAACCCGCACGGTCGTAGGGTCGCGTTCGGCGTCATCCATGCAGAAAATGATGACGTCGATCAGCCGCTGAAGCCCGTGCGTGGCGATCGGCCCCGAGCGCACGCGTTCGGAGTATTGGGCACCGATGTAGTCCGCTAGCGCGCCGAGCATCGCGCTTCGGGTGCCGAAATAATGCGCAGGCAGGGCGCGGGAGTACCCGGCCGCTTCGCCGGCTTCGTTGAGGGTCAGTTCGTCGAGGCCGCGCTCGGCGACGATCTTCTTGGCGGCTTCGAGAATGGCGCGCTCGGCCGTCTCGCGCCGCGACGCCTGGGTCTGGCGATCTGTGGCGACGAGGGCCTCTGCCCGGGTGAAATTGCTGCGCGTAGGCATCACGCGATGCAACATACTAGTTTGCAAACAAGCAAGTATGTTACGCTGGGTCAAGTTGCTGGCCAAGTGTCGCATGCCGTAGCGCTGGGGCGTGCCCCAGCGAAATCGTGCGTCGCGCCGATAACCCGCGGCGCTGGAACTGTGTTCGCGGCGGCCTGTTGGTACCCGGCGGGAACGGGTGACCCGAATGCAGAAAAGCCATACGTCGACTGCCATCGTGCAGTCTGAATCCCCCAGGGTGAGCCGGGCGGTCTTCGAAATCAGGGCGAAGCAGCAAGGAGGACATGGAATGGATGGCCCGACGGTTCGAGGCATCGTTCGATGCCGAGGACAGGATCGACGTGCGGCCGATCATGACGAACTATGATGGCGCTGAACTGGGCGCAGTTTTCGATGGCGAGGCGGCAGGCGTTATGATGCGGTCGCTGCAACATGGGCGGCGCTATGGGGTTGTGGGTGCCCCGGGCTGGGCGAGGGCCATGATCGAACTGTTCAACTGGATGACGGCTGTCGCGGAGAAGACCTTCGGCCTCGACGAGTTGGAGGTAGCCCGCCGCTGGATCGACGCTGCCTGACGCAGCGCCCGGACGAATGCTGTATCCCGGGACGACGGTTTCGATCTACAACGCGGGCGCTCGCGTCAGTTATCGAGGACATCCCATGACAGCCACCAGCCTTGCCGCCCCCGCCGCTCCGGCCGATGAAATCTCCGCCTATATCTCGGCCGCGACCAAGGCGGCGTGGGAGGTAAAGGGGCTCCCGGCCGGGACGCCGCTGAAGCCGATCAGGAAGGTCGGCGTGCTCGGTGCCGGGACGATGGGCGGCGGCATCTCGATGAACTTCGCAAATGTCGGCATCGCGGTGACGATCGTGGAGATCCAGCAGGCGGCGCTCGATCGTGGCCTTGCCGTGATCCGCAAGAACTACCAGACCTCTGCGGACAAGGGCCGCTTCCCCCAGGAAGAAGTCGGCATCCGCATGGGCCTCCTGAATGGCTCGCTCAACCGCGCCGATCTTGCCGACTGCGACCTCGTGATCGAGGCGGTGTTCGAGGACATGGCGGTCAAGAAGGACATCTTCTCGGACCTCGACCGGATCTGCAAACCCGGCGCGATCCTCGCGACGAACACATCCTATCTCGACATCAACGAGATCGCCTCGGTGACGAAGCGTCCGGAAGACGTGATCGGTCTGCACTTCTTCTCGCCCGCCAACGTCATGAAGCTCCTCGAGATCGTCCGCGCAAAGCACACGTCGGACACGGTCGTCGCAACAGCGATGGACCTCGCCAGGAAGATCAACAAGGTCGCAGCTCTTGCTGGCGTGTGCCCTGGCTTCATCGGCAACCGCATGCTCTCGAAGCGCGGCCTCCCGGCTGGCGCACTGCTCAAGGCAGGCGCGATGCCCTGGGAGATCGACGCGGCGTTCAACGCGTTCGGCTTCAAGATGGGCCCCTACCAGATGTCCGACCTCGCCGGCCTCGACATCGGCTGGAAGCCGGGCGCCGCGACCGCGAATCCGCTGCGCGACATGATCTGCGAGCGCACGCCCCGCCGCGGCCAGAAATCCGGTGCGGGGTACTATGACTACGACGAAAATCGCGTCGGCCGGCCGTCTCCGGAAGTGGAGGCGATCGTGAAGGAGTTCGCGGCGAAGTCGGGCGTTGCGCCGCGCAAGGTCACGCAGGAAGAGGTTCTCGAAGCGTGCGTGTTCCCGATGATCAACGAAGGCGCCGCAATTCTCGAAGAAGGCATGGCCCAGCGCCCCGGCGACATCGATGTTACCTGGCTCAACGGCTATGGCTGGCCACAGGACAAGGGTGGGCCGATGTTCCTCGGCGACAAGGTCGGCCTCCAGCGCGTGCTCGATGTGACGGAGCGTGTGTCAAAGACGGTGCCCGAGATCAAGGTCTCTGATCTTCTGCGTTCGATGGCGAAAGACGGCCGCAAGTTCGCCGACCTCCCACCGCAGCCGCTGAAGGTCTAGTTCGCATTCGCATAGCTGGGCGTCGGCTTGTGAAGCACGCCCAGCACGGCGGCACCCAGGATCGCCGGGATCAGCGCTAGCCAGGGCAGGCCGTGAGCGCCCAATCCTACTGCGCCAGCGATGCTGATCGCGACGAAAGCCTGGCCAAGGCCCGACAACAGGGATCCCTTGGCGCGCCGCCGCACGAAGTCCCGGCGCGAGCCGGGTGCCCGCCGCCACAAGCCGATCAGTGCCGCGGAGGTGGCTGCGCACAGAACGCCGGCCGCCGTCCATGCGCCCGCCCATGGCTCGCGCCAGAGCAGGATCACGACCGGTATCGTCATCAGCGCCAGCACGGGCAGCACCGCCGATAGCCACTTGGCACGGTCTATCGTCCTGGGCCGGATCGGCGCTGAGGCGAGAAGGTCAGGTGCATCCTCTGCCGAGACGGTGATCCAGGTCAGGCTGCCCGCCAGCGCACTGGACAGCAGCGTGAGCGCCGGGGCGAAGGCCGCCTCGCTCAGCATCAGTCCCCGGTCGGGGCGGAACAGGATGAAGACCAGCGGAATGAAATAGATCAGCTGCAGCCCGACCTGCGAGAGCAGCAGCGGATCGCGCAGCAGGAGCCGGAATTCCTTGCGTATCACCGACCTCATCACGCCGCCGCGTACGTTGGCGATGCGCCCGTCGCTCACCCGCTTGCGCCTGCCCATTATCGAGGCGGCAGCGGCGTCGGCCACAAAACGACGGCTGAAGACGTAGACGCCCAGCGGGAAGGCAATGGCCACGGCTATCAGCCAGACAACAGTCGAGGGAATGTCGCCCGTGAACGCACGGGACGGAAACAGCCACCACGCCTGTGGATCGAGATCGAGCCGGGAAATCATCTCGACAATTTCCTGCTGGCCCATCCGATCGTCGCCGCGCGTGTTGATGTTGAACAGCTGGAAGGCGAGGAAGACAGCCGCGCCTGCCACTGCGCTTATCACCTGCGCCAGCACGCGCGTGCGCCGCGGTCCGATCATGCGGAACAGGCCGGTCACGATCAGCAGCGCGATGCCGGTCGCCGCAAACGCCAGCGATGTGAGCACGATCAACGCCGATAGCCACAGCGGGGAGGAAAACACGGCCATCCATAGCAGTGGTGGGCCAAGCATGCCTGCGTACAGCGGTAGCGCGCTGACGGCGATGGCGGAGGCGCGCACCACAAGCACACGCCAGGGCGAGATTGGCGAGGACAACAGAAGGTCGAGATCGTTGCGCGTGTAGATCGCCTCGACCGCGGCCAGAATCGCACCCGACATCATTACCGAACCGATGAAGGCAATGACGACGCCAATGATCGTAAGCGCCAGCCCGTCGACCGGGCCATCAAGGAAAGGGGGCGGCGGGATGAGCGGCCCGATGCTGCGCATCATGAAGAAGCTCATCGCCAGCCACGCCGCGAGCACGAGCCCGATGATGATCAGGCCACTGCGCGAGTTCATCTTGCCGCGCCGCCAGAACAGCCGCAGCTCGTGCGCCATCAGCCAGCGTATGCCGCCCGGCTTGCTCATTGTGCAGCGACCGGCTGTGCGGTAAGCGAGAGGAACACGTCCTCCAGCGACTGCCCCTGCGCGCCAGCCTGCGTGCGCAGCTCTTCAAGCGAGCCCTCGATCAAGAGCTTGCCGTCCTTGATGATCCCGATGCGATCCGCCATGCGCTCCGCGACCTCGAGGATGTGGGTCGTCAGGATCACGCCCGCGCCCTGGTCCACGCGCTCGCGGATCATGTCCTTCACCAGCCGGCTCGCGGCGGCGTCGAGCCCCGTCAGCGGCTCGTCCAGCATCAGCAGTTTCGGCTGGTGCAGCAGCGCGCCAGCGAGCACCGCCTTCTGCTTCATGCCGCGAGAGAATGTCTCGCAGCGGTCATTGCGGTTGTCCCACAGCGTGAGAATTTTGAGCAGGCGTTCCGCCTCGGCGCGCGCGTTGGCCGGCGGCAAGCCCCACAGGCCAGCGACGAATTCGAGATACTCCCAAGCCGTCAGCTTGTCATACAGCAGCGGCTCGTCCGGCAGCCAGGCGATCATCTGCTTGGCGGCCAGCGGCTCGGCGCGCGCATCGACATCGAACACGCTGATCGACCCCGCATCCGCCGCCAGCAAGCCAGCCACCATCCTCAGCGTCGTTGTCTTGCCAGCGCCATTGGGGCCAAGCAGGGCATACAGCTCGCCGGCCCGCACGTCGAAGCTGATGCCATCGACCGCCCGCTTGCCCCCATAGCTCTTGGCGAGGTCTGTCACGCGAAGGGCGGTGGACATGGGGCGGGGCTACTCCATTTGGACAGGGAGCGGCTTTCTAGCCGACCTGCGTTGATCCGTCAGCAACAGAGCCGCGTAGAGGCACGGTGAACATGCTCGCGCCCTTTCTCGCAAGTCTTATAGGCATGGCCGCGGTCATGCTTCTGGCGTGGCTGTTCCAGCGTATTGTCCGCAATGGCGGCTGGGTCGATGTATTCTGGACCTTCGGAACCGGCGCCGCCTGCCTCATGGCCGCCCTGTGGCCGGAGCCCGCGGCAAACGTTAACCGTCAGCTGCTTGTCGCGGCGCTGGCCGCCATCTGGGCGCTGAGGCTGGGCGTCTACATTGGCCATCGCGTGGCGAGCGAGCCGGAAGATACGCGCTATTCCGGCTTCCGGAAGGAATGGGGCCCCAAATTCCAGCGCAACATGATGATCCTGGTCCTGCCACAGGCACCCGCGACGGCGATCCTCTCGCTGTCCGTTTTCGCGGCCGCGCATGGCGGCGGACCCGAGCTCGGCCTGCGGGATTTCCTCGGCGTTGCGATTCTCGTGATCGCCATCATCGGCGAAGGACTGGCCGACGAACAAATGCGCCGCTTCCGCGCTCAGGGCCTCCGCGGCGCCATCATGGACAAGGGGCTCTGGGGCTGGTCGCGCCATCCGAACTATTTCTTCGAATGGCTCGGCTGGCTCGCCTATCCCGCCATAGCGTTTGATCCCGCCCAGGCCTGGACGTGGGTGACGTGGATCGCCCCGATCGTGATGTTCATCCTTCTGCGCTTCGCAACCGGCGTGCCAGCGACCGAGAAATCCATGCTCGCAAGCCGCGGGGAAAAGTTTCGCGACTATCAGAGACGGGTCAGCGCCTTCTTCCCGCTTCCCCCGAAAGGCAAGACCTCATGAGCCTCGTCGCCCGCGCGATCATCGCGTTCGAATCTGCGCCGCTCCCCGACAGCGTGCGCAAGGGGGCCGTGTCCTTCCTTGTCGGACGTGTGAAGCACCAGATGAGATCGGTGCCGGAAAATGCGGCTGCGCACTTCGCCGAGGAGATGCGCAACCATCCCATCGCCGAGCACACCGCCGACGCAAACAAGCAGCACTACGAAATCCCCGCCGAATTCTTCGCGCTCTGCCTCGGGCCAAAATTCAAGTATTCAAGCTGCCTTTACGAGCCGGGCGAGACGCTGGCGCAGGCAGAGGTCCGCGCGCTTGCGCAGACCTGCGAACATGCGCAGCTAGCCCACGGCCAGGACATTCTCGAACTAGGCTGCGGTTGGGGATCGATGACGCTTTTCATGGCGGCCCGCTATCCTGGCGCGCGCATCACGGCGGTGTCCAACTCGGCCAGCCAGCGCGCTTTCATCGAAGGCCGCGCGCGCGAGCAGGGGCTCACCAACGTCCGCATCGTCACGGCAGACATGAACGTGTTCGACACGGAGCAGCGCTTCGATCGCATCGTGTCGGTTGAAATGTTCGAGCACATGTCCAACTGGCGGGCCTTGCTTGAGCGCTGCCGCAAATGGCTGCGGCCGGATGGGCGTCTGCTGACCCATGTCTTCGCGCATCGCACTGCGCCCTATCGCTTCGACGTCAACGATCCGGCCGACTGGATCGCGCACCACTTCTTCGCCGGCGGCGTCATGCCCAGCCGCGATCTGATCGCCAATTTCCCCGACTTGTTCGAGGTCGAGCAGGATTGGTGGTGGAACGGCAAGCATTATGAGCGCACCGCCCTTGACTGGCTCAGGAATTTCGACGCCAACCGCGACCGCATCCGCACCATTCTCACCGGCGTCTACGGCAAGGACGCGAAGCTCTGGGAAAACCGCTGGCGGCTGTTTTTCATCTCGACGGCGGGGCTGTTCGGTCATGCGGACGGGAATGAGTGGGGCGTGGTGCACCACCGGCTGAAGCCCGTTTGAGCCCGTCAAAAACGCAAAACAGGCGGACCTCTCGGCCCGCCTGTTTCAATCTCTCCTGCCGAAAGACCTACTGCCCGATCGACTGCTGCGCCTGAGCCTCACGGATGCGGCCATTGATGATGCCGTTGATCTCCGCCATCTCGCTCGTCACCAGATATCCGTCCTTGTCGGTATCGACCTTGTCCCAGTTCGCGAGCAGCATCTGCGCCATGCGGCCGCGCACTTCGGACTTGGCGACCTTGTCGTCGAGGTTCTTGTCCATGATGCCCATGGAGCGTGATTCCTCGAGGCGCTTCTGGTAGTCGTCCTTGCGGTTGGCGACAGTCTCCTCATCCCAGCGGAAGCCGAGCGCGGTGTACTGCATCTCTTCGTGGCTTTGCTCGCCCCAGGTGACCTTGATGGTCGGGTCTGGGTTGGCCGGGTTGTTCTTCGAGTTGTCGTAGGTGTAGCGTGTCACCAGCTTCGTGCCCGGCTCCAGCTTCACGGGCGTGGCGAAGTCATAGCCGCGCTGCCAGTTAAAGTCGTATTTCGGCAGGCTGATGATCAGCTCTTCCTTGGTCGAGCCCGGCTTGATGATCGAGACAGCCATGCTCTCGCCGCGATAGTGAGCATGCGGGAACACCGTGAACAGCGTCGCTTTCTCCGGGAAGGTTATGTAGGCGACCTCCTCGTGGCGCGCCGCGTTCGGCTGGATCTCGATACCGGCATTGGCGATCACGGCCGAGCGGCGCAGGATCTCCGGCGGGGCGTCCTTCGGATAGAAGTAGAGACCAACGCGAGTCTTCTCGACCGTCGCCTTGCCATAGGGCGTGTAGTGCATCTGGAAGCGGAAGGTCTGCCCCGGGGCGACCCAGGTGCCGGTGCCTTCTGGATAGACCGTCGTCTCCGCGCCCACAGCATAACCGCCAGCGCCGTTCGACAGCAGATGGTGAACCGCCTGGCGGTCGCTCGGCTTGACGGTCGCAGCGCGCAGCCAGCGGCCTTCGTTCAGCGGATTCTTCACTTCCGGGTTCTGGTAGTCGACCACGCCCGAGGCGGGGATCGCATATTCCGGCAGCTCGATGATCAGGTCGGGTGTTCCAAGCTCCCACTCGGGCGCGACCCTGGCGTTGATCTTCAGCGGGTCAGCGCCTTCGCCGCGCGGCGCGCCTGCTTCGATCCAGTGGATCAGCGTCGTTGCGTCCTTGGCCTTGAGGTTCATGTCGGCGGCAAATGCGTTGACATGCGGGTCGGCGTTGTAGGGCGGCATGCGGTCCGTGCGGATCGCCTCCCGGATCATGCCGGACCACTGCTTGACCTTCTCGTAGCTGTCCATCGCGAACGGGCCGATGGCACCTTCAGAGTGGCAGGCGACGCAGTTCTTGGCGAGAACCGGCGCAACGTCCTTCTCGTAGGAAATCTTCGCGTGAGCCGCTTTGTCGCGGTTCGGGAAGGCGAGCATCGCCGTGGTCATGTCGACGTGCGAGGCCTTCACCGCCTGGCCGGACTTCAACGCATCGACAGCCGACGAAAGTTTGGCACCGGTAGGTCCGGAGTAGACAACCTTCCAGGTCTTGGGATTGATCACCATCGCCTGCGCCACGCGGCTGACGCCAAGGCTCTCGCCAACCAGCTGCGTGTCGTCGATCAGCACGGGCAGGTCGAGGCCGAGCGCGGCCATGTCGGCCGAGATCGCCTCGCGCGTAACGCCCGGCGTCGAGTTGATCAGGAAGAGCTGCGCGTCCGTGTTCTTGAACGCCGCCTGCATCTGCTTCAGCGCCGGCGCTGCAGCCTTCACATCGGCCGAGCCGTTGGCGTGGCTGACGATCACGATTGCCGGGGCGAACTTGTAGTAGCTCAGCAGGTGCGCCCGCGAGTTCTGGTCGACAAGGCGGAAATCGTCCGCGCGATCGGCGGGTTTCACGGCCGTCGCGACCATGTTGGCGCCGCTGATCTGGGCGACGGCTGTAACGCCTGCGGCGACGATTGCTGCGGCGCAGACAGACGCCAGAGCGATCTTGAGTGTCCGGGCTTGCATGACAGTTCCTCCCAAAGCCGAGATGCGGTCCGCCAGACAGCGGCCGCCCTTTGGGTTTTTCTTAGCGGAACCGGGGTCAAACGGCAATGAAGCGGCAGGCGGCCCCCATCAAGTTGGCGTCACCTTCGGTCGGCCGTAACTTGCAAAATGCCCCAAGCCGCAGCGTCAGCTGCAAATCTGGCCCCTATAGCCGGCTGCATACGCCATGCACGACACGTCGAGACGCCACGGTGCCGTGTCGAGATCGAGCTTGCCGACCCACGGTTCGAGCTGCTCGCTGGCCCACAGGTTCAGGATCAATTGCTGCGGGCGAACGAGCCGCCGCGCCGCCCCGCCCGCCTCCGCGTGCACGAGCTGACCGTCGATGTACCAGCGCACATGCCCTGGCTGCCAGTCGAAGCCATAGACATGGAATCCATCTGCCGCATCAAAGGGCAAGGCGATCTTCGTCGAGGTCGCCTTGCCGTTCTCGTGGATCGTCAGTTCAGCAACACGGGTGTTGCGGCCTAGGATTTCGATGTCGATCTCGTTGGGCCGCGACCCGCCTTCCCGTCCTGCGTATGAGAAGAACCCCGTCACAAGGCCGGCTCCGCGCGGAACCTTCATCCGCACCTCGAAATAGCCGTAGCGATGGCGGTCGTGGCTCTGTAGCTCGCCGCTCGCCAGCTTGTGCTGCGAGCCCACGGGCCCGCGCTGCAGCGTGAGCGCCACCCGGCCGGGCCCCGTCTCTACCGAGGATCGCCGCCAGTCATTCGTCATCCAGTCGCCATTCGACCAGCCGTCGGAGACGCTCCAGCGCGCATCCAGACCGCCCACGAAGCGTTCCACAAACGCCTCGCCCATCTGCGGCAGGGCCTCAGCAGGTGCAGGGGTAACCTCCAGTTCAGGTTCGGGCGGTGGCTCAAGCGGCGAGAGTGGCTGCTGGGATGGCAACTCGCCCGACGCCGTTGCGCGGTCGTCGAGGGTCTGCCTGTCGATCCAGACCGAATGTCCGAGCCACCCCGCCACGCCCCCCGCCAGGGCGCACAGCACACCCAGCGCCGCTGGTTTCCACCAAGGGGCTCGCGCCCCCGTGGAATTGCGCACCGGCTCTGGACGGGAGGGTTCGGCCATCCCCTTTGCCCGCAATGCCTGTGCCACGCCGGGCCGGCCAAAACCCCACAATGGCGTGGAAAAGCGGCGGATCGGGCGATCCTGAAGGTGCGCCGCCGCGGCTGCTTGGCCCTTTAATCCCTGTCTGCTAGACGCGGCGCCCAAGGAACAAAGAATGACTCCCC
>Ga0163144_10014735_pt1 | contig 16208 bp, 9 predicted proteins | sample OliLak19BULKMAT1_FD_123175 | JGI IMG/M metagenome (GOLD analysis project Ga0163144, IMG submission 123175) | Freshwater microbial mat bacterial communities from Lake Vanda, McMurdo Dry Valleys, Antarctica - Oligotrophic Lake LV.19.BULKMAT1 | ecosystem: Environmental > Aquatic > Freshwater > Lake... | reverse complement strand
GCCCCGGCAATGGGGAGCTGCCCCGCCGCCCGAAAACCCCTAACTGCAAGCAGGACATGTCGATAAACGCGACCGACCTCCGACGGGGCATGGCCATCATGTTCCAGGGCGAGCCCTGCCGTGTGGTGGAATTTCATCATCATACGCCCGGGAATCTTCGGGCCATGGTGCAGGCCAAGCTCAAGAAGCTCAAGACCGGCAGTACCATCGAGCACCGCTTTCGGGCCAACGACTCGATCGACAAGGCGGAGCTGGAAACCCACGACCTGGAGTATCTCTACTCCGGTGGCGGGAACTACCATTTCATGAACACCGAGACCTTCGACCAGATCGAACTGGACGATGAGACCCTCGGCGATGCCGCCCAGTGGATGGCGGAGGGGATGAAGTTCCGGGCCGAGTTCTACGAGGGCCGCCCGATCGGCATCCAGCTGCCCAACACCCTGACCCTGGAAGTGATGGATACTGCCCCGGTCATGAAGACCGCCACCAAGACGGCGTCGCCCAAGCCGGCCAAGCTGAGCAACGGCGCCACCGTCAACGTCCCCGAGTTCATTTCGGTGGGCGAGCGGATCCGGGTCAATCCCCAGACCGGCGATTATATGGATCGGGCCAAAGACTGAAGAGCCGGTGAGAGGGAAGAGGTGAGAGGTGAGAAATAGGAGGAAGGCATGAGAGACTGGCCATGCCAGCCACCCTTCCTCTCACCTCTCACTGCTTGCCCCCGCACGGCCCGTGCAACAAGACGCACCGATTGACGTCTCCTCAGCGCTGGGTAGTAGCCTCCCATTGACCCGGTCCGGCCGGTTTTCGGCCCCGCCTCTCTACACGGGATAGTCCATGCGCCGTCTGCTCGCACTGTCATTCATCCTGGCCTCGGTCGCCACCGCTTCTGCCCAGTCCAACCCCAAGGTGACCCGTCTGGAGTTCATGTCCGGGTGCTGGGAGGGTTCCCTCGGCAAGGACGACCTGGTCCAGGAAAACTGGACCTCCCCGACCGACAACATGATGCTGGCCACCACCCGATACCTGGACAAGAAGAAGCAGGCCACCGGGTGGGAGTTCACGCGGATCGTCAGTGATTCCACCGGGGTGGCCTTCATTGCCGCCGGCAACGGCAAGCCGGAGGACCGCTATCCCCTGACCACCGTCACCAGCGAATACGTGCTCTTTGAGAACATGGACAAGCCGTTTCCGCAGAAGATCAGCTATCGGCTGGCTTCGGACGGGGCGCTGATTGCCCGAAACGAGGGCGAGGGCCAGCTGAGCATCGAAGTCCGGTTCGAGCGGGTGCGCTGTCCCGGAGACCGCCGCTAAGCCCCATCCGGGGTTAACATAGCCCAGCCCGGGGACGTCATTTCATTGATCTGCAGCAAACTCGGCCTCTCCTGCGTAGGGACTAAGGGGCCGAGTTGGTTCCATTGCCCGACCTGCACTCGCCAATCGCACCCGGAGCGCCCCGCGCTCCCCACCGGGGCTCTCCGTGGGATCTGTCATCGAAACGATCCTCACTTTCCTGTTCAAGTACCCGCTCCGCGTCTTTGAACGCGGAGAACTGGTCTGGTTGCCGGTCGTTCCGGTTGCCCTGATTGTCTTGGGCCTGATCGCCGCCCTGGTGGCGGTGACGATCGCCACCCGCCGCCTGCGCCTCCCCAGTACCCGCGCCCGCTGGACCCTGGGCATCCTTCGGGGAGCGCTCCTGGCCCTGCTGCTGGCCTGCCTGCTCCGTCCCGCCCTGATTGTCTCCAGTTCCGTTCCGCAGCGAAACGTCCTGGCCATCCTCCTGGACGATTCACGCAGCATGCGCCTGGCCGACGTGAATGACGAGCGAAGGCTCGACGCCGCACGCCGGGTCCTGGGCGATTCGGCGGCGCTCTCCGAGCAGCTCGCCGAACGATTCGTGCTCCGGTATTACCGCTTTGCCGCCGATGCGGCGCCGATTGCCGGCACCAGCGGGCTCGAGGCTGGTGGCACCCGCACTGATCTGGCCGCAGCGCTCGACGGGGTCCGCCAGGAACTCGCTGACCTGCCCATCGCAGGCGTGGTAGTGGTGTCCGATGGCGCCGACAACGCCTCGGGTGACCTGACCACCCCGCTGCTGGCGCTCCAGGCCCGCCGGATCCCGGTGTACACCGTGGGTGTGGGGCAGGAGCGCTTTGCCCGAGACCTGGGCATCGAGAGCCTCAACCTTCCGGCGACTGCGCTCGATGGCGCTGGCGTGGTGGCCGATCTCTCGCTCCGGATCCGTGGCGTGGGCGGCGAAACCACCACCATCACCGTCGAGGCCGACGGTCGAGTGGTTGGCACCGAATCGGTCACCCTCCCCACCCGCGGCGAGACGGTGCAGGTCCCCCTGCGCATTCCCGCGCTGTCGGCGGGGCCGCATCGGGTCACGGTCAAGGCGTCGGTGCTGCGGGACGAAATCGTCACCGAGAACAATGAGGTGCAGGGGCTGCTGCGGGTCCGGAGAGGTCCCGAGAAGGTGCTGTTCCTGGAGGGTGAGCCGCGGCCGGACTTTGCCTTTACCCGTAGGGCCGTGGGCGGCGACAGTGCGGTGCAGATGGTGGGGCTGCTGCGATCGGCGCCCGGCAAGTACCTGCGATTGGGTGTGGATGACAGCCTGGAGCTCGCCTCGGGCTTTCCGACCACCCGCGAGGAACTCTTCCAGTACCGTGCCCTGATCCTGGGCAGCATCGAGGCGGCCTTCTTTACCGGCGACCAACTCCGCATGATCGCCGACTTCGTGTCCCGTCGCGGCGGGGGCCTGCTGGCCCTGGGTGGCCGCTCGGCGCTGGCAGAAGGCGGGTTCGCGGGGACACCGATGGCCGAAGTGCTGCCGGTGGACCTGATCTCGAGCGCCCCGCGTGGTTCGGGCATTACGGTAACGGCGCTCAAGGCTCGACTGAGTGCCGCCGGAAGAGTGCACCCGGTTACGCAGCTTGCCGGCACCCGTGAGGCGAGTGCCGCCCGTTGGGACTCATTGCCGCCTCTCACCTCTGTGAACCAGCTTGGTGAGCTGCGCCCCGGTGCCACGCTGCTGGTCAGCGGCCTGGCCGAAACCGGCGCCGCCCTGGTGCCAATGCTGGCGTGGCAGCGCTATGGCCGGGGGCGTGCGGCGGTGTTCGGGGTGCAGGACACGTGGATCTGGCAGATGCACGCCTCGATTTCCGTGGAAGACCAGACCCACGAGGCGCTCTGGCAGCAGCTGGTGCGCTGGATGCTCGACGAGGTGCCCAACCGTGTGGATGTGACGGTGGTGCCGGAGCGGGTCGGGCCAGGCGAGCCGGTGACGGTGCAGGCCCGAGTCGTGGACCCGACATATATCGATGTGAATGACGCCCGGGTTACCGCCCGGGTAACTCCGCCGTCTGGCCGCACCTTCGAGGTGCCACTTGAGTGGACCCTGAAGGAGGACGGCAGCTACCAGGGGCAGTTCGTAGCCGAAGAGGAAGGGATGTACCGGCTCGTGGCCGACGCGGCGCGCGGCAGTGATACCACCACCTCTCCTCCGTCCTCCCTGCTCTCCGACACCCAAGGTGCCGACGTGGAACGGGCCGAGCTCCGGACCCCGCTGCTTCGGCGCATCGCCGAGGAGACGGGAGGCCGATACTATCCGCTGTCAGAAGCCGCACGCCTGGCCGACGATGTGAGCTACACCGAGAGCGGCATTACGGTGCGCGAGTCGCGCGACCTGTGGGACATGCCGATCATTTTCCTGATCCTGATCGGGCTGCTGGGCGCTGAGTGGGCTGTCCGCCGCTGGTGGGGGTTGGCGTGAAGACCCGCCTCCTCTTGGCCGCGGTGCTGGCGGCTGCGCCGATGCCTGCGATGGCGCAGGGCGCGCCGGTGCACGTGCTGCTCATTACCGGGCTGGGCGGCGAGCCGGCGTATTCCAAGTCGTTCCACGAGGCGGCTGGCAGCATTTACGATGCTGCTGTGAAATGGGGAGTGCCGGATTCGAGCCGGATCTGGTTGGCCGAGGATCCCGCCAGGGACCGGACCAGGATTCGAGGCCGTGCCGCCAAAGAGACCGTGGCCGCAGGCTTTGCCACCCTGGCCCAGCGCGCCAAGCCGGGCGACGTGGTCCTGGTGGTGTTGATCGGTCATGGCAGCGGGCAGGCGCGGGAATCGAAGGTGAACCTGAGCGGCCCCGACCCCGAGGCGTGGGAATACGAGCAGTGGTTGCGGCCGTTCCTCCGTTCCACCGTGGTGTTCGTCAACGGCGCCAGCGCCAGCGGCGATTTTCTACCGATCCTGGCTGGCCCCGGGCGGATCATCATCACCAGCACCAGGAGCTCCACCGAGCGCAACGAGTCGGTCTTCTACTCCTGGTTTGCCAAGGGGTTGGCCACCGCCGATGCCGATGCCGACAAAGACGGCCGGATCTCGGTACTGGAGGCGTTCAGCTATGCCCGCACGGAGGTGCGTCGGGTGTACGAATCTGACAGCCGGCTGCTGACCGAGCATGCCCAACTGGACGACGATGGCGACGGCAAGGGTGCCGCCGATCCTGCAGGCGCAGAGTCTGTTGATGGCGCCCTTTCGCGTCAAGTGGCCTTTGGCGGAGCGCCGGCCAGCACCAATCCACGCATCGTGGCGCTGCTGGCCGAGCGGCGTGCCCTCGAAGCCGATGTGGCGGCGCTGCGTGGCCGGCGGGCCATGACCGACAGCACCGCCTACGGGCGCGAGCTGGAGCGGTTGCTGCTGCTCATTGCCGAGAAGACGGCGGCCATTCGCGTCATTGAACGTGGCGGGCCGCCATGATTTCCCGGGCCCTCTTTCCCTTGGCACTGGTGCTGGCGTGCGCTGGCACGGCCCAGCAGGACGCCGGGCCACCGGCGGAGCGTGTGGCGCGCTTGGTCAAAACGGGCCGGCTCGATGAGGCGGAGCGGGTGGCTCGGGGCGGCGGGCCGGAGTTGACCGTGCCGCTGGCTGAGTTGCTGATTCTCCGCGGCAAACTGGTGGAAGCCGAGTCGCTGCTGGTGGCGGCGATCGATAGCAACCGTCCCGGAGCCCGGACCGCCCAGGCGGCATTGGCCGAACTCGCGGCGCGCCGTGGCAACCGCACCGCCGCGCTCCGGCTGGCCGCCGTGCTGGCCGACAACTACCAGTTGTCCGGCAACGGTTGGCCGGTACCCGATCGGATTGCCGCCGGCCGAGCCTATGTGGTGCTCGGCCTGGCCGAATCGCAGGCGCCTCGCCTGGCACTGGCGGCGTTCGATGGCGCGGCCGCGGCCGACCCCACCAACGTCGAGGCACGGCTGCGGGCCGCCGACCTCCTGATTGACCGCTACAACGCTCCGGACGCCAAGTCCTCGTATGAAGAGGTGCTGGCGATCGACCCCGAGAACGCCCGGGCGCTGCTCGGCATGGCTCGGGTCCTGTCCTTCGAGAACAATCCCGGTGCGACTGAGGTGGTCAGGAAAGCGGTCGCCGCCAATCCTGCGCTGGTCCCCGGGCTGCTCTTCCTGGCGCGGATGCATCTCGAAGCCGAGTCGTACGATTCCGCCGCCGCTGTGGCCGGGAAGGCGCTGGCGGTCGATTCCACCGCGCTCGCAGCCTGGGGTGTCATGGGAGCAGTGGCCTGGCTGGGTGGGGATTCCACCGGCTGGAGGCAGGCACGTGCCGAGGCCGCTCGGGTGCATCCCGCTCCGGCGGATTTCTACTCGGAACTGGCCGAAGCCGCCGCCCGGCACCGGCGGTACGCAGCAGCGGTGGGCATGGCACAGGAAGCGGTAAAGCTCGACTCGCTCTCGGTTCGCGCCCTGGGAACTCTGGGCACCAATCTGCTGCGGACCGGGGCCATCGCCGACGGCCGCAGCATGCTGGAGCGGGCCTTTGCCCTGGATCCGTTCCACATCTGGAACAAGAACACCCTCGACCTGCTCGACAATCTCCAGACCTTCCGGACCGTCCGCACCGCGCGCTTCGAATTCGTCGCACCCGACGATGAAGTGGATCTGCTGGCGCTGTATCTCGGTCCGCTGCTGGAAGAGGCGTACGATTCGCTCGCCCAACGCTATGACTATCGCCCGCCAACCCCGATCCGTCTGGAGCTCTACCGCCACCACGCCGACTTCTCGGTCCGCACCATTGGTCTGGCCGGACTCGGCGCGCTCGGCGTAAGCTTCGGAACGGTGTTGGCTATGGACGCCCCATCGGCCCGCAATCCAGGCGACTTCAACTGGGGCTCCACCGCCTGGCACGAGCTGGCCCACACCTTTACCCTCGGCCTCTCGGATCATCGGGTGCCGCGTTGGTACTCGGAGGGGCTTTCGGTGCTGGAGGAGCGGAGGGCGCGGGCGGGGTGGGGTGCCGACGTGTCGGTGGAGTTCCTGGCGGCGTTCAAGGCCGGCCGGATCCGCAAGGTGAGCGAAATCAGCGAAGGGTTCGTGCGGCCGCGGCATCCGGCCGAGATTGGTTTCAGCTACTATCAGGCCTCGCTGGTCTGCGAGCTCATCGAGCAGGAGCATGGCACCGCCGCGCTCGCCGCGCTGCTCCGCGCCTATCGGGATGGGCTCGATACGCCAGCGGCCTTCCAGCAGGTGCTGCGCCTGTCCCCAGAGGAGTTCGATCGCCGGTTCGATCGGTTCATGCGGGAGCGATTCCGCACGGCGCTGGCCGGACTGGATGCCTGGGATGGCAAGGAGCCGGTGAGCGGTGGGTTCATCGCGGCACTGGTCCGTGGGCGGCAACTTCTGGCGGAGGGCCGGGTGGACCAGGCCAAGGCGGAGCTGGAACGCGCCCAGAAGCTTTTCCCGGAGTATTCCGGTCAGGACAGCCCAAGCTGGGACCTGGCCCGGATTGCCCAGCAGCAGGGCAACCCTACGGCGGCCCTTGAGCAGCTGGCTCGAATCACGACGCACGATGAGACCGCGCTGGAGGCGAACATCCTGGAGGCCGAGTTGCGGATGCAGCTCGGCGACTCCGCGGGCGCGGCGGCAGCGTTGCAGCGGTTGATCTGGATTGCGCCCTATCAGACCGACCCGCACGTCCAGCTGGCTGAGTTGGCGGAGGTGCGGGGGCAGTACGCCGCCGCCATCCAGGAGCGCCGGGCGGTGCTGCTGCTCAAGCCGGCCGACCGGCTGGAGGCACGGTACCAGTTGGCCAACACGCTGTTCCGTGCCGGCCGCACCGCCGAGGCGCGGCGCGAGGTGCTCCAGGTGCTGGAGCAGGCCCCGGGCTTTGAGAAGGCGCACGAACTGCTGCTGCAGCTTCGGACTACACCGCCGCAAGGGGGAAACTGATGGCGGCTCGACGGAAGACCTGGCTGGGGGTGGCTCTGGTGCTGCTGGTGGGTGTGCCCCTGCTGCTCGATGGCCAGGGCCGTTTTCGGGGTGAGCAGGGTGGCATGGATCAGCTGCCCAATGTGGACTACGACGGGCGGTTCACCTTTGTTCGCATCCGATATGGCGGCGGTGATCCAGGCTTCGGGTTCGGCCGGGGTCGCGGGGGGTCCACGTGGAGCCACGACTATCCCCGTGCCGAGATCAACTTCACCAAGATCCTGGGCGAACTCAGCACCGTCCAGACCCGCGACGACGGCACCGCGGTCCTGACGCTGGACGATCCCGCCCTCTTCAACTTTCCGGTGGCCTACCTGACCGAGCCTGGGCACTGGGTGCCTAGTGAGCCGGAGATCGTGGGGTTCCGGAACTATGTCCTCAAGGGTGGTTTCATGATCCTGGACGACTTCGACGGTCGGGATTGGATCAACATGGAGGAGCAGATGCGCCGGGTGCTGCCCGAGGCCCGATTGCAGCTCATTCCCAACGCCCATCCGGTCTTCGACTCGTTCTACCGGATCGACAATTTTGACGGGTACATCCACCCGTACTCCCAGGCCCAGTCGGAATTCTGGGGGGTGTTCGAGGACAATGATCCGACCAAGCGGCTGATGGTGGCGATCTGCTACCAGGCCGACATCGCCGAGTATTGGGAGTTTTCGGATCAGGGCTATTTCCCGATCGATCTCTCGAACGAATCGTACAAGCTGGGCGTCAACTACATGGTGTACGCGCTGACTCGCTGACCGAAAGGAACCGGAGTGACCTCGATTTCCGCACCGACCGAATTGTCCGGGATGGACGACGCCGCCCTGGCCGAGCGCCTGCACTCGGCGGGTGGCCGCATCGCCACCGAGCTGCGCAAGGTGATCGTGGGCCAGGATGACGTGGTGGAGCAGGCGCTGATCGGCCTCTTTGCCGGCGGCAACTGCCTGCTGGTGGGCGTGCCGGGCCTGGCCAAGACGCTGCTGATCCACTCGCTGGCCCGCGCGCTGGACCTGACGTTCTCCCGGATCCAGTTCACCCCGGACCTGATGCCGTCGGACGTGACCGGCACCGACGTCATTCAGGACGATCCCGTTACGGGGGGACGCAAGCTCTCCTTCATGGCCGGGCCGATCTTTGCAAACGTCGTGCTGGCCGACGAGATCAACCGCACCCCGCCCAAGACCCAGGCGGCGCTGCTCGAGGCGATGCAGGAACGCCGGGTGACGGTGCAGGGACGCACCTACCCCCTCGACCTGCCGTTCTTCGTCTTTGCCACCCAGAACCCGATCGAACTTGAGGGCACCTATCCGCTGCCCGAGGCGCAGCTCGACCGGTTCATGTTCGAGGTAGTGCTCGACTACCTCAATGAGGAGGACGAGGTGGAGGTGGTGCGTGCCACCACGACGGTGGCGCCTGCTGAGATCGTGCCGGTGGTGTCCAAGGCGGAGATTCTGGCCTTCCAGCAGGTGGTGCGGCGGGTGCCGGTGGCCGACGCGGTGGTGCGCTACGCGGTGGCGCTGACCCGGTCTTCGCGTCCAACCAGCGGTGCTCCGGACTTCATCAATCAGTGGCTCTCCTACGGCGCCTCGGTGCGCGCCGCGCAGGCACTGGTGCTCGGCGGCAAGGCGCGGGCACTGCTGCAGGGCCGCAGCCATGTCACCTACGATGACGTCCGTGCCCTGGCCCGTCCGGTCTTCCGCCACCGCCTGCTGCGAAACTTCCAGGCCCAATCGGAGCGGGTCACCACCGATTCCCTGGTGGACCGCCTGCTTGAGACGGTGCCGCGCCCCAAGTCGGGGCTCTGAGCCGATGACCGCTCCCGCCACCTTCCTCGATCCCCGGCTCCTGGCCGGAATCGGCGACCTCGCCCTGCTGGCGCGGACGGTGGTGGATGGTTTCCTGCACGGCCTGCACCGGTCGTCTCGCATGGGACTCTCGGTCGATTTTGCGGAGCACCGCCCCTACCAGCCCGGCGATGACCTCCGCCGGATCGACTGGCGGGTGTACGGACGCACCGACCGATACTACCTCAAGACCTACGAGGCCGACACCAACGCCGATGTCGTCTTCCTCCTCGATGCCTCGGCCTCGATGGACTTCGGCACCGGTGCGGTCACCAAGTTCGAATACGGCAAGTTCCTGGTAGCGTGCCTGGCCTGGCTGTCGCAGCGCCAGGGAGACCGTGTGGGTCTGGTCATGCTCGGCGAGGAGATGCGCGATGTCGTGCCGCCGTCTGGTCGGCATCTGCAACTGCTGCTGCACACTCTGGGTCGGGCCAAGGCGCATGGTGAGGGCAACCTTGCCCACACGCTGGAGCGGGTGACCCAGATGCGCAGCCGTGCCGGCATCGTGGTGCTGGTGTCGGACTGCTACGAAGATCCTGCGGTCATCCGCAAGGTGCTCGGCAACCTCCGCGCTCGCCGCCAGGATGTCATCCTGTTCCACATTCTGGACCCCGCCGAGCGGGAACTGCCGCTCGACGCACCGAACACCTTCGAGGACGCCGAGACCGGCGCCCGGATCCCGTTGCGGCCGGACCAGCTGCGGGAGAAGTATGCCACGCTCATGGCCGAGCACCGCGCGGCGCTGCAACGAGGCGCTACGTCGGGAAATCTCGACTATGTGGCAGTGGATACCGACCGCCCGCTCGATGAGTCGCTCCGCCGCTATCTCGACTTCCGCCTGATCGGGAGCCACGTCCGCTGATGCCGCTCGGCTTCCTGGTGCCCGCGTTCCTGGCTGGACTGGCCGCACTGGCCATCCCGGTGCTGCTCCACCTGCGGCAGCGCGATCGCGACCGGCCGTTCCGGTTCCCGTCGCTGATGTTCCTGTACCGGATCCCGATCCGCACCGCCCAGCATCGGCGCATTACCGACTGGCCGCTGCTGTTGCTGCGGGCCCTTGCGGTGGCGCTGCTGGTGTTGGCGTTTGCCCGGCCGCTGGTGGATCGCGCTGCCGCGGCCGCTGCTGCCCTTGACGTGCGCACGGTGGTGGTGGCACTCGATCAATCGCTCAGCATGGGGCACACCAGCGTGTGGCCGGCGGCGCTCGATTCGGCCCGCGCCGTGATCGCCGAGTTAGGGGCGGATGACCGGGTGGCGGTGGTGTTCTTTGATGACGAAGCCACCGTGGCCCAGCCGCTGACCCTCGATCACGCCACCGCAGTGGCAGCGATTGAGACCGCCCGCCCGTCGGCCCGCGGCACGCGCTACGCCTCGGCCCTCCGCGCCGGGCGCCAGCTCCTGCTGGCCGACGGCGCCTCGCGCGGGGAAATCCTGGTGATCACTGATCTCCAGCGGAGCGGGGTGACGGGATTGGCCGGGCTGGAGCTGCCCGAGGGAATCCAGGTCAGGGCCATCAGCGCGGCCCCCGCCGATCGCGGCAACACCGCCATCAGCGGGATCGATGTCCAGCGGATCCAGGGCGAGGGGCGCGGCCGAATGACGCTGGCGGCGCGGGTCATGACCCGTGGCCTCGAGGGTCCCCGCAGGGTCCGCCTCGACTTGACCGTAAACGGGCGGGCCAGCGGCAGCCGGGAGATTACCCTTGCCGCCGATGGGATCATCCCGGTGGCCTTCGACCCGGTCTCGCTCCCCGCCGGGGCCGTGCGGGTGACCGTTACTGCCGCACCCGATGCCCTCCCGGCCGACGATGTCTTTCACGCCCTGGTGCCGGCCGAGGACGCCGAGCGGATCATCCTGGTCTCGCCAGGGGATGCGGCAGCCGACGAGACACTCTTCCTGGAGCGGGCGCTGGAGATTGGCCGGGATCCGGTAATGCGAGTGGAGCGTCGATTGGCTGGGATGCTTGGATCAGGGGTGCTCGAAGGCGCGGCAGTGGTCGTTCTCTACGATGTGGCTCCGCCGCCCGGCACCGCCGGGAACGCGCTGGCCGAATGGGTGCGGGCCGGAGGCGGCCTGATCATGGCGGCCGGGGCGCGGCTCAGCCCGCGGACGGTCGAAGCAGGTGGGTTGCTCCCGGGGTCGCTCCGGGGTCCGGTGGACCGCCTCAACGACCGCGGCGGAGTGTTCGGCGACGTGAGCCTGGAGCATCCGGTCTTTTCCCCGTTCCGGGCCGGGGCCAGCGGCGCCCTGGGGAGCGCGCGGTTTCTTCGCTATGCCCGGGTGGAACCGACGGCAGACGCCGAGGTGGTGGCCAAGTTCGACGACGGCCTCCCGGCGTTGCTGGAGCGCAAGGACGGGGAGGGCCGGGTGCTCCTGGTGGTGGCCCCGCTGGACACCCGCTCGGGCGACTTCCCGCTCCAGGCGGCATACCTTCCATTCCTGCGGCGGCTGGCGGTGCATGCCTCCGGGCGGGTGGCGGCACCGCTCTGGCAGTCCACCGGCGAGGCGTACGGCTTTGCCGCCGGGGTGCAGGAACCGGTCATTGAATCGCCCTCGGGTGAGTTGATTCGCCCGGCTTCGCCAGGCCCAGGGGCAGCAATTACGCTTGGCGAGAGTGGGTTCTACGGGACCTACGCGGTGCGCGTGCAGGGCGAGCCGGCGGCGCAGGTGGCGGTCAACCCGCCGACCCGCGAGGCCGACCTGACCCCGATGGACCCGCGCGAGCTGCTGCTCGGCGTGGGACAGGAAACCACGGTGGTCGGCGCAGGACCGCCCGCCACCGCGCGCGAGGTAGAGGGGCGCCAGCGACTCTGGCGCGTGCTGCTGCTGATCGTGGCGGCACTGCTGATTGCGGAAACGCTGCTTGCCAGCCGTGGCTGGCGTGGAATCGCGGGCCGCCTGGCGGCTTCGCCTGAGAGGAGCACACCATGACGCCGATTGAGCTGGCACAGGCAGGACGGGACGAGGAACTGCGCGATGCAGTCGGAGCGATCCGGCGGCATTGGCGACGTCGAGTCCTGCTGGAAGGTGCCGTCCTCCTGGCGGGAACGATAATCGGCGCGGTCCTGATCGGTGCGATGCTCAGTGCCATCCTGGGTCCCGGATCATCCACCGCGACGATTGTCCGGGTGGTGGGCTACTTGCTGATCGGCGGCGCCGCGACACGGTTCCTGATCCTGCCTGTCATGCGGCGGGTGGATGATGAAAAGATTGCACTCTATGTGGAGGAGAAGGATCCCGCGCTCCGCGAACTGCTGATTTCTGCGGTGCACGAGCTGGAGCGGCCGGTGGCCGATCGGTCGTCGCCGGCGCTGGCGGCGCGGGTCATGGCCCATGCGGTGGAGGCGGTGGCTCGGCTGGAGCACGGTGCTGCCATTGAGCGGCCGCGGCTGCGCCGGGCGGCGGGCGGACTCGCGGCCGTGGTGGCCACCGGCGCACTGCTGGCCGCCTTTGGGCCGGGAGTCCTGCGCGACGTGGCCCGGGTGCTGTTCGTGCCATGGACCGAGGCCGCCGCGGCACCAGTGCTGGCGGTGAACGTGACTCCGGGAAACATCGACGTGCCGCGCGGCGCGGCGCTCGACGTGCGGGCCGACCTCCTGGGCTTTACCGCCCCCGCGGCGGAACTGGTCTTCAAGGCCGACAGCGGTGAGACCGAGTGGATCCGGATCCCGATGCTGCGCGATTCAACCGGCGCCGGGTACACGATCCGGCTGTTCGACCTGGTGCACCACACCGACTACTTCGTTGAATCGGAGGGGGTCACCTCGGCCACCTTCCGGGTGACGGTGACCAACATGCCGGCGGTCAGCAAAGTGGCGCTGGAGCTGCGGTTCCCGTCCCACACCGCCCTGGCCCCCGAGACAATCGAGGACGGCGGCGACGTGGCGGCGGTGGTGGGGACCACGGTCCAGGTCCGGGCCACCGTGACGATGCCGGTTACCGGCGGGTCGCTCAACTTCGGGGATGGCACGATTGTCCCCCTCGAGGTGCAGGAGGATGGCTCGGTCCGGGCCTCGTTCCGCGTCACCAAGGACGGCTCCTACCGCATCGATTTGCAGGCTCCCGATGGCGCCATGGTGCCGGGCACGGTCCACTATACCGTCGAGGCGCTGGTGGACCAGCCGCCGGTCATTCGCATCGACGAGCCCGGTCGCGATACCAAGGTCACCTCCCTGGAAGAGGTGGTCGTCTCGGTGCGTTCGGCGGATGACTATGGCATCAGTGCGCTGGAGCTTCGCTACAGCGTCAATGGCGGGGCGGAGAAGAGTATTTCCCTGGCGCGGAACACCACCAGCGGCACCACCGACCTTCGCGCGGCGCACACCATTTTCCTGGAGGAGTTCACCCTCGTCCCGGGCGACCTGGTCTCCTACCACGCTGTGGCGACGGACGGTGGCGGCAACAGCTCCACCAGCGACATCTATTTCCTCGAAGTGCGACCGTTCAACAAGAACTACCGCCAGGCGGAGCAGGGTGGTGGCGGTGGTGGCGGTGGTGGTGGTGAGTCTCCCGAGGGGCTCTCGGCCCGGCAGCGCGAGATCGTCTCCGGCACGTTCAACTGGGTGCGCGACAGCACCAAGGCCAGCGAGCGGGAAAAGCGCGAGAACCTGACCACCCTGGCCATTGCCCAGGGGCGGATCAAGGAGGATGTCGGGACGCTGGCCACCCGGATCGCGGAACGGAATGTGGCGGCCTCGGACACACTCTTCGCACTGATCAAGGCAGAGCTCGACACCGCCGTGCGCGACATGCAGGAGGCGGAGGAGTCGCTCGGCACCGGCCGTGCTCCCGGCGCCATTCCTCCGGAGCAGCGGGCCCTGCAGCGGCTGCAAAGGGCGGAGGCGGCGTATCGCGATGTGCAGGTGCAGATGGGGCAGCAGCAAGGCGGCGGCGGGGGGGGCGGTGCAGCCAGCGCGGAGGACCTCGCCGATCTGTTCGAGCTTGAGACCGATCGGATGCGCAACCAGTACGAGGCGGTCCAGCGCGAAGCATCGAACCAGGCCCAGCAGGAAGTCGACGAGGCCCGTGAGAAGCTCCGGCAGCTGGCTGCACGCCAGCAGCAGGAGAACGAGCGGATGCAGCGGATGGCGGATGAGCTCCGCAATCGGCTGGGGCGCGAGGCCGGCAGCGGCGGCGGTGGCGGCGCCCAGCGCGACCTGGCGCAGCAGGCTGAGGAGGAGGCGCGCCGGCTGGAACGACTGTCACGCGAGCAGCAGTCACCAGAGCTGGCCGACGCCGCTCGGCAGATGCAGCAGGCCGCCGACGCCATGCGGCGGGCCGCCAGCGGCAATGCCCAGCAGGGTCAATCGGCGCTGGACCGGTTGCAGCGGGCCGCCCAGGGAATGGACAACGCCCGGAGCACTGGTATCCAGGACGATATCAAGGATCTGGAGCGTAGGGCCCAGGCGCTGAGCCAGCGCCAGGATGAGATCCAGAGTGGCGTCGAAGGCCTGGAGAACAGCACCGGCGCCGATCGCAATGAGCGGCTGCGGCGAATGGACGAACGCAAGGACGCGCTGGCCGGCGAGGTCAACGGCTTGCAGGCCGACGCCGAGCGGCTGGCGCGCGACGCCAGGCGGGAGCAGCCCAAGGCGGCAACAGGTCTTGAAGGCGCCGCGAGCGAGATCCGCGACAGCCGCCTGCGCGATCGGATCACCTACTCCAAGGGTGTGGCGCGCAGTGGCTCGCCGGAGTATGTCAGGGAATTCGAGAACCAGATCAGCGACTATCTCGACTCGGTGGCCGAGCGACTCCAGCAGGCAGCCGGGGCGGTGGGAGAGTCGGCGGAGCGGCAGCAGGAGCGGGCGCTGGATCGTGCCCGGGACCTGGTGCGTGGGTTGGAGTCGCTGCGGGAGCGGACGGGACAGCAGGCAGACAGCGGGGCAGCGGGGCAGGTAGGGGCCGGCCGTGGCCGGCCCGGCGAGCCCGAGCCAGGTCAGGGCCAAGGACAGCAGGGCCAGGTAGGGGCCGGCCGTGGCCGGCCCGGCGAGCCCGAGCCAGGTCAGGGCCAAGGACAGCAGGGCCAGGTAGGGGCCGGCCGTGGCCGGCCCGGTCAGGGTCAGGAGCAGGGTCAAGGCCAGGGCCAGGGCGGTGGCGACGCCCGGCAGATTGCCGGGGAGTTCCGGCTGCGGCGTCAGGCCGCCGAGGAGCTTCGGGATGACCTGCGGCGTCAGGGTGTCGAGACCGGCGAGCTCGATCGGATGATCAACGACCTGCGGTCGCTGGAGCGTCCCACTGGGAACCCGGCGGGACTCGACCAGCTGCAGGCGGCGCTGATCGAGCGGATGAAGACATTTGAGTTTACCCTCTGGCGCAAGTTCAACGGCGATGCCGTCGGTGGGCCGGCGCTGGGCAGCTCCGGGCAGGTACCGCCGGAGTATCGTGCGCTGGTGGAGGAGTACTACCGCAGCTTGGCGCGGCGGCCGGGGGCGAGGCCGTAAAGAAGCGAGAAGCAAGAAGTCGGTGCTGTGACAAGGAGGGGCGAGACGAACGGGGTGGCTTCCGACGATCGGAGCCACCCCGTCTTGCCACCTATTCCGTTCCGCCAGCCCCCATCATCCTCTCAAGTATGGGTTACGACATAAACCATACTATGGAAAAGCCATGGTATGGTTTCCCTGCCGCCTGGGGCTCACCTGGGGTACCTGCCGCTCAACCGATCCTCGATCGGGTCGGGGGCCTGTGAGAACGGGACCAATGGGTGGTCCCTGGGGTTGAGCAGATCCAGTTCCGCCACCGATGCCCCTATCCGGGAGCGACCTGCGCCACGCTGACCCCCCGTGCCTGCCGCGCCCGTGAGCCTGCGGCCGCTACACAATTGTTGCACCGATTAGGGAATGGACAACGATCCTATGCGTGTCACCAAAACATAGGAGTCGTACAATGGACACGGGGGAGCAGTCTGGAGTGGGAGGTCGGCTCGTCTTTGAGAACGACCTTCAACCCGGAAACAGCCTCTTCGATTTCAACAGCGTTCATTGGCGGCCCTGGGGCGGAATCAGAGGCTGGCGGCGGTCGGGACCGCCGTACTGACCGTTCAGTGTCTGTTGGAGAGTCATGTCAACTTGGCAATATGGCCAGGGCAGGCGAG
>Ga0163144_10014733_pt1 | contig 16209 bp, 9 predicted proteins | sample OliLak19BULKMAT1_FD_123175 | JGI IMG/M metagenome (GOLD analysis project Ga0163144, IMG submission 123175) | Freshwater microbial mat bacterial communities from Lake Vanda, McMurdo Dry Valleys, Antarctica - Oligotrophic Lake LV.19.BULKMAT1 | ecosystem: Environmental > Aquatic > Freshwater > Lake... | reverse complement strand
CCCAAAGGACCTTGAGCCGATACTCAAGCGGATCGGTATCAATGGCCAGATGTGGTGCGACTTGGTCTGGAATTTCAAGAAGTACTTCGGTCGCGGGAGCGCCGCAGGCTCACCGAAGAGCCTGAAAGAGTCCGCATCCAAGCGAAATCGCAAATTCGCCCCGGGTCAGAAAGCAGTAGCAAGCTGTTTTGTCGGCCTATGATGCGTCGAAAGAAGGAAAGCGGGTCCGTTCGGCCAGACCTTTTTCCTACCCCTAGCTACTAGCTAGACAAGCGGGAGCTGAATTTACTCGTTCATTGTCCAGTCGAGTTTAGCAACGCAACCAAACGACTATTTCGCCGTTGGCGTCAGAACCAAACGAGAGAATTTGCTACAATCGGACGCTCGAGGCAGAAAAGGTACGGACATCTTGAAACTGTGCCCTGCTGAACGTAGGGTAGGTTAAATAGGAAAGTTGCTATGGTAACAAGAAAAACTAAGCTAAAGAACAGAGGGAAAGCAAACCGAGCAGAGCTTGCCAAGCGACAGAACCAGCGAATGGAAAAGCGGCTCGACCCCGCTGCTGCGTCTGCTGCTCGTTCGCTTGAGATTCATCCCCTCGTTGGACCGTCAGAACGCACGGAGGATGCCGCCGTCTTCAATCAAGAGCAGCGTTCGAAAATTTCTGAAGAATTGCAGCTCGAGGCAGTCAAGGTAACCGAATCGCTAGAACTGACGTATCTAGGCCAATTCGAAGACGCTATTGCCAAACTAAAAGACATTGCCAGGAGCAGTCCATTTTCCGACTGGCGGTTGTTCGTTCGCGGTTTGCATTCGTTCTATTCAGGCGATTTCGAAACGGCTCGGCAGAATTGGATCAAGTTGGAGGCTACGCGTCGGCCAGGTCGAATTGCATCGACTTTGCTGCTTGCTGAAACAGGCCAGCCGCTGAGTGACGCTATCACATCTGCTCAGAAGGATCTCGTGGAGCACGCCCAAACGCTGAGGCTTAGGAAAAACGTGGTGACCGCAGCTGAAGCGATCGCGAAAGTGAGACATCGCGATCCTGAGGTCACTTTCTCTGTTTCGCAATTTGCAATGCTTCTGAATTTCTTCAGTTCATTTCGAAAGTTGGATCCTGAATTCGTTTCGCGTGTCGGGCAAGCTTGCGTCGGCCTGTCGATAAAGCAAGGAGACATGGAAGTTTTTGATCGATTGAAAAAGATCGTGCCAGGCCCTTCGGACGATCCGACCTGGAATCGAACGAAATCGATATACATGCTTGATTTCGAAGACGCGGAGGACCTCATGATGAAAGCGTCTCGTGCCTACATCGAGCAAGATTTGCCAAAGCTGTCAGGGATGTCCGAACCGCTCAAAAATGCGCTGAGCTGCCAGATTTATTTGCGGGTTGCTGCAGCGGAAGGCGAACAATTGGACGGCGAGAACCGTTTTGGATTTTCGTTTGGGCCGTCCAAAGTCGACTACAAGAGCGTGCATTCTTTGCTTCGCCAAGCCATTAAATGCTATCCGACCTACCGGTTGCCGCATGAGAAACTCATTGCATCGCTAAAGAAAGAATACGATCGGAACGACCGTTACGATGGAGCCAAGTTAGTCGCAACGCGACTCGAAAAGGAAATCCTAGCGGCCAAAGAAGCGATGGTTCGAGCACTGCCCGACGAGATCGAAATATCGCTCGAGCTGATCGACATCTACCTCGACAAAGATGAACTGGAAAAGGCCAATGCTCTGGTCAAGAGTCTCAGTGGCCAACGCCTAGAAGACCCGCTCGCAAAGGCGTTGCCCTGGAAGCTCAAACTGAAAGAAGCCATGCGGCTCAGTCGTCGCAAAGCGGACTTGGCCATGGCCAGCAAAACGCTGGACGAAGCCGAATTGCTTTGGCCCGTCTGGCTGAACAAGAATTGGTTGCCCTTTCTCAAAGCTGGGTTAGCGCTGCGTGGTGGTGATCAGGCAAATTTTGAAAAGCTGACTGTCGAAGCAAGGGAGAGCCAAAAGACCAGTCCTTTCCTCGGCGATTTGTTGACGTTCGCGGCCCTACAGGAGATGAACATTCCCGGGCCGGATTTGAAAGTATTTCGGACTAGTGTTGAGCCCAAGTTTGAAAAAGCAAACGAATTAGAACTATCGGATCTGTTTTCAATTGGGTCGTTCTTTTGGGACTTAACACGAACGGGATTTCAACACAAAGGCTACCGAATGCAAGCAAGCAAAGCGGGAAAAGCATTCGTTAACAAACTAAAGTCCTTCACCAAAGAAGACCTCAATCCGGTTCAGATAGACGCATTTTCATGGGGAGCCTTTCATAAGTTCTGGCCTTTGGGAAATAATCCATTACCAAGTCCAGAGTTCGTGCGTCGAGCTCTGAAAGAACCTCGCCTGGCTGCAGCCATATTGGGTTGGGCAGTAGGACAACCGTGGTTTCCGAGGAATCGTATCACGGACTACGTGCCGCTCATGATCATTGCGAAAGAGGCCGCTCGAACCGAAAAGGATGCGTTCTACCGATATCAGTTCGATAAAGTCTCCGACGGGTTCAACACCATATTCCAAGAGTTCAACGAGGAGGAAGAACGTCGTAAGTCCCGTGGCTCTACAATTGATGATGATGATGAGGAGTACGAGTACGACGAATTCGAATTCGAGGACGACGACGAGGACGACGACGAGGATGAAGACGATTCTTTGGAGGAAGGAGACAATTCAGACGAGGAATTGTGCGACTGCCCCGATTGCCAAGCTGACCGAGCTCGTGCTTCAAAGGTATTCGAGAAGGAGCTGCGAACCCAGCCAATGGGGATTGCAGACGTCTTTGCCAAATTAGGGCCTGACGGAACCGCGAAATTGGCACAGATTATCCAGCAAGAAAAACCGCCCGAAGAGTTTTTGAAAGCCATTGGAAAGTTGTTTCCGAACTACGGCATCTCCCCAAATGAAATGATCGAGTTCGTGAGATTGATGACGAATCGCGGAGATGCATTTAATGAGGATTTTTCCTCTCGTACAGATCCCGATGCAAGAGCCGTTGCGCAGTCGGTCGATGAGATCAAGGCTGCAAGAAAACGGCGAGAAAAAGAGCTAGAGAGAAAAAACCGCGAAGCGAGTAGGTCCCGCCGATGAGTGTTACCGCCAACAATGCACACCAAGTTCTTGAGCTCAAACTGGGGGCAACGCCGGAAGAGCTTCGAAAAGCGTACCTCGCTTTAGTTCGTCAGCATCCACCGGATCGCGATCCGGAAAAATTCCGCGACATTCATGCCGCGTACCAATTGCTAAGCGACCCGCTTGCACAGGCGACCGCTCTGCTAACCCCGAGCCGCGACAAGCCTGACCTGATGGCCGTGATTGCGGAAGCGGAAAAAGTCAGGCCGCGACTGGCTACGCTAAATTTACTCGCGCTAGGAAATGAGGCGAAATAAACCGATGAACGAGAGCACTTCACCAAGTATGGGAACCAACCCGATTCCTGACGCCATGTCGACATTTGCGAACTCCGACGCCAACACGAATCGGACGAGCGAGCTGCTAGGAGCCGTGGACATCGTTGAAGCGTTTACTACTCTGCGTCACGAAATCAAACTTCAAGTGCGAGGCGGACGTGAACTGCAACAATCATTGCAGGAGAGTTTGCAGCGATTGGAACAAAAGCTCACAGCACCACCTGTCGGCACGACGCCTACTTCTGAGAACAGGAAGATGGCTGAGGCAATTGCGGATATAGAGGAGAATCTCCAGCGAGCCATTGAGTCGATCGTTCCTAAGACTACGGTCGCACGCTCAGAGGAAAACGTGTTGCTACAGTGCGACGCCATGCTGTCCAAAGCCCCTTGGATTGCACGAGTATTCGCTGGCCGTTGGATTGCGCAAGTCCGTTCTGCATTGATCGATTCCATTGAGGCCTTGAAGCCAGTCGCGGCTGTCCAAGATGCATCGCATCGGGGTCTGGGGCTACTGCTCGCCCGCGTCCATCGCTTGATGAAGCAGTTTGAAATCGAGCGAGTGAATGTATTGCACCAAGCGTTCGACGCAGAGACAATGAACGCCGTCGATATGATTCATGCCCCGTCAGTCCCCAGCGCGCACGTTGCTCAGCAACTTCGCCCGTTGTATCTTTGGCGAAACGGAACACTCCGGTGCGCCGAAGTCCGAATCGCAACCTGAAAATCCAAAGAACCACGAGCTTACCGTTTTTTCGGTGCTAAGTGGAATAGGCTTTCAGCCTATCATTTCCAGCTCGACAGGTTGGAAGCCTACCCTACTGTTTGATCGATTGATCCTTAATAAAACTTGTCCCACGAGAACCACGTAAATGGAAAATCAGCAATCAACGATTATCGGCATCGACTTAGGAACGACCAACAGCGTGGTGGCCGTCTACCGAGATGGCAAAGTGCATGTCATCGAAGAGGAGGGTTCATCCATCCTCCCCTCGATCGTTGGCATGACCCTCGATGGCAAATTGATCGTCGGAAATGCAGCCAAGAACCAGTTGGCGGCTTTCCCGGACCGAACCATTTCATCGGTGAAGCGGCGGATGGGACAAGCCGTGAAGGTCAAGATGGCAGACCAGGAGTTTTCTCCGCAAGAAATCAGCTCGATGATTCTCCGTCGTTTGAAACAGCGGGCCGAAACATTTCTCGGGACGACAGTCACTCGGGCGGTCATTACAGTTCCAGCATTCTTTGACGAGAATCAACGTCAAGCGACGCGCGAAGCGGGACAGCTCGCCGGTTTGACCGTCGAACGCATTATCAACGAACCCACCGCAGCCAGCTTGGTCTACCACTCTACCACAAGCGAGCGAAGCCATCTGATCGTTTACGATTTGGGAGGTGGAACGTTTGACGTCTCAATTGTGCGAATTGAAGACGGAGTTGTGGAGGTCTTAAGCAGTAAGGGGGACACACACTTAGGCGGCGATGATTTTGACGAATTGCTCAGCAAACACGTTGCCGGTATCTTCATCGGGCAGCACAACTTCGACTTGATGGCTCAGAGCACAACGCGATGGCGACTGATTCAAGCGTGCGAGCGTGCCAAGTGCGAACTCTCCGCGTCGAGTTCCGTCCGTATTTCTGAGGAATTCATTGCGACCGTCGATGGCAACCCAATCAATCTGGACATCGAGATCACGCGGCATGAGTATGAGGACTTGATCGAAGCGTTGGTGGAACGCACGATAAGTTGTGTGGATGATGCCATTCGAGACTCGGGCTTGAGCACGAGCCAGTTAGATGAGTTGATTTTAGTCGGAGGTTCAACCCGAACGCCGATGGTTCAACGCAGGCTGCGAGAGGAATTTCAACGCGATCCAAAGTGGTCCGTTAATCCGGACTTGGCCGTTGCGCTCGGGGCAGCAACCCAAGCAGCGATGCAAGATGGATATTCGGTTGGCCCAGTCTTGATTGATGTCGCAACACACACCCTCGGCGTTTCTGTGGTAAAAGACGCGTCATACAGTTCGGAACTTGTTTTCGCACCGATCATTCGACGAAACTCGCCGCTTCCCGCTATGTACGAAGATGTCTTTCGAACCCTTTCTCCCGAACAACGAGTAGTAGAGGTTGACGTCTTTCAAGGTGAAAGCGCGCAGCTCAATCGCAACTTATCGATTGGGCGATTTTTGCTCGAGGGACTCAATCAAACCGAGGATTCCGATGGCGAGATTTTGGTTCGATTTGAGCTTACCCTGGACGGCACGCTGACGGTGACCGCTATCGAACGCAAGACGGGCATCAAGAAGATGCTGAAGATCGACAACGCGCTGTCTCAGATGGGTGAGAGCGGTAGGCAGGCGACCGAAGAACGATTGGAGATTATGTTTCGAGATTCCGACGGATTCAACTCGACAATGGACGAAGAGGACTCAGACGAGGACGCAGACGAAGACGAGGTTGAAGACGAGGATGAAGCAGTCCGCCCACTTGATTGGGTTCAGTCGGACGATCGCGAAACAATCGGACGAATTGACGACGGCGGGGCATTTGAACCGAAACCGAACGAGGTGATCACTCGGGCCAAGTTGGTGCGGGACTCGGTTTCTGGCGACGACGCCGAAGACATCGATCGTTTAGTTGGTTTGATCGAGAGTGCTCGGCAACTGGAAGACGATGAGATGCTTAAAGGCTTAGAGGCCGAACTAGAGGATTTGCTGTTCTATTTAACATGACCAGTAGCCCACCATTCGAACCAACGATTCCATCTCGAGAAGCGGCGGATCGTCAGCAAAACTTTGCTTGTCCTGTTTGCCGCGCAAAACAACCAGAGCAACCGGAGTGCCGTCGCTGTAGCGCGGACCTATCGCTGTACGTCAAGGCATTGCGAAGCCTTGAGCAGTCACGTCAACAACTTGAGAGTGCAACCAGCCGGGGTGATAACCAACTAGCAGCCCAAACGTCGACATATCTGATTTGGTTAACCCGAAATTTCCAGGTGCAGAATAAAAGCGGGTTCTGATGTAGCGGAAGCCACCTTGGCGAGCGGTAAAGCTTCCACCTAGGCGAGCGGTAGTTTGAAATCTATATGTAAATTGGGTGGCACGCCCTGAGGTACGAAGGGCATGTGAGTCGCTAGAAATCACAGCCTCTGAGTGTGCCGGTCTGCTGCTCGCGTGATAGTCGTTTGGCCCGGGGGAATCCCGCAGGTTTACTCGGTGAGTTCCCGGCAAGGAGCGGCGAAATGTCGCCTCAGAACATCCCGCCGCCAACGCCACCGCCCATCTGGCCCATCTGCGTGCTATCGCCAATTTCGATGCGTTGAAGTAGCGGCAGGGAGCGATCGCCACGGATTCGTAGCGTTTTTTCGACATTCACCTGGATGGCTTGCGCCGTTCTTTTAACCTATGAGTGCCGTAGAGCGAGCGCCGACTTTGCAATTTCCTTTGGTATTTATGGCGGGAAATTGGAAATTGAGTCGGTGTTTCGTTGACCTATTAACTGGCGACTACCATACTTTCAAATGTATTTTCGCCATTCGTTTCTATGCTCGGGAAAAAATCCGAAAGAGCTAAGAAACGTTTAGGTAGGTGTTCGCGACATTATTGAAATAAAATTACTAGGATTTTGACACCATGTCGGCAAATCGTTCCAATCGCAAAAAAAGACTTACGGTAGAGCAGCTTGAAGCCAGACGCCTCTTGGCCGGGTTATGGTCGTATGTCGACCATTCGGCTGTGCCGTCTGATTTGCCCTCGTTGATCCGAACCAATGACTTCAAAGTCGCTACGCTAGATTCGACTGCCATTCGAAATCAGCTAGCAAACGCACCAGCAGTATTAACGCAACCGGCCTTGGAAAGTTCGATCCTTAGCATTCCCAAACCGGATGGAACACTGGAGAGATTTAGTATTTTCGTTTCTTCTATTATGGAACCGGAGTTGGCGGCAAAGTTTCCTGAAATCCAGACCTATGCTGGGCAAGGAATTGACAACCCTGCGTCGACCATACAACTCGATATGACTCCGCAGGGCTTTCACGCTCAGGTGATTTCACCGTCCGGAACGTACTATGTCGATCCCTATTCAAACATTCCCTCCGACTTCTACATTGTGTACTCCAAGGGAAAGGCTAAGGTTGATACTGGATTCCGCGAATTCGAAGCCGACTTACCGGGACTCAAAGGAGATGGCAGTTCCAACGGTAACGGGGTTTCAAATGGCGGTTCCGTGCAATCTCGTAGCGGTACTCATTTGAGAACGTATCGATTGGCAGTAGGAGCGACTGGCGAGTACACACAATTCCACGGAGGGACCGTGGCGTTAGGTCAAGCCGCAATTGTTACCGCAATAAACCGCGTTGGTGGCATTTACCAAACCGAGCTTTCCATTGCGTTTAGGTTGGTTGCAAACAACGACAGGGTGGTTTACACGGACCCTGCGACCGATGGTTACACCAACAACAATGGAGGGCTCATGCTGGCCGAAAACCAGGCAAAGTTAGACAGTATTATCGGCAACGCAAATTACGACATCGGCCACGTTTTTTCAACCGGTGGTGGTGGTGTCGCTATCCTCGGCAGCGTGGGGATAAACAACATAAAGGCACAAGGTGTCACCGGTCTACCAGCGCCTATCGCCGACGCTTTTTATGTTGACTATGTGGCACACGAAGTCGGACACCAATTCGGTGGCAACCATACCTTCAATAGTACCGCAGGGTCCTGCGGTGGTGGAACTCGAAACGCGAGCACTGCATACGAACCAGGAAGTGGCGTCACGATTCAAGCATATGCTGGTATCTGTGGAGCAGATGACTTGCAACCCAACAGCGATCCCTATTTTCATTCCGCGAGTTTGGACGAAATGGTTAGACATGTGGATGTCGTCATTCCTAACGTTGGCACTCGCACTCTGACTGGAAATAACATTCCGCTGATCAATGCAGGGCTGGACTACACGATTCCTGCGCGAACACCATTTGTTCTGACCGCGATAGGCTCGGATTCCGATGCGACCGATACGCTTACGTTCGATTGGCAACAACGCGACTTGGGCCCTGCTCAAGCGTTGACCGCAGCTGACAACGGAACCAGTCCGTTGTTTCGCACTTGGGTTCCTACAACGAGCCCTTCTCGCACCTTTCCCCGTCTAAGCGATCTGGTGAACAACACCATTGCAAAAGGTGAGCGATTGCCGACGACAACACGCCAGCTTAATTTCCGAGTTGTAGCTCGTGACAATCGAGCGACTGGTGGTGCATTCGATGATGACAATATGAGAATCTCTGTGATCGACACCGGGGCTCCGTTCGCGGTCACAACGCCTAACACGAATGTAACCTGGGAAGGGTTGACGTTTCAAACCATCGAATGGAACGTAGCCGGTACTACCGCAAATGGAATCAACGCTGCCTCCGTCGATATCTCGGTCTCGACTGACGGCGGATTGACTTATCCGTTTGTTGCAGCCACTTCCTCGCCAAACAACGGCAGCACTATAGTTCGGGTCCCCAACACTCCTACCACCCGAGCACGCGTGCGAGTGCAAGCTTCCTCGGGTATCTTTTTTGATATCTCCGACGCAAACTTCACAATCACCCCAGCCACCAAAACGATCGATTTCAATCTAGGGCCGAGCGTTACTTTTGTAGAAAACAGTTTAGCCATTCCCGTCGCACCCGCCTCCAAGGTTACCGAAACGAATATCGCAACCTATGCGGGTGCTTCGTTGACGTTGACCATCGCCAGCAATTTCCAAGCAGGAGACAGTCTCGACATCATCAACCAAGGTACGGCGACCGGAGAAATTTCGGTGAGTGGTAACCAGATCCTTTTCGCTGGAACGCTCATTGGAAACTATTCAGGACCGGGGCAGACACTCAATGTAAACCTTAATGGAGCGGCAAATGGAGCGTCGATCGAGAAACTGCTTTCCAACGTGTCTTTCATTCACACAACCGACGATCCGTCACCCAACGCGAGATCCATCACCGCGTATCTTGACAATGGACTAAATGGTGCAAGCAATACAGCTACCGTTCTCGTGAGTGTAACTCCCGTCAACGACGCCCCTCGCTCGGGCAATGCTGCACTGGCGTCTATCGCCGAAGATAGTGGAAACGCCCCAGGCACGTCCATCCTGGCCCTGGTCGGATCAACTTTCCAAGATCCGGACCGTGGCAGTTCCCTTTCTGGAATAGCGATTACCGCCAACTCCGCGTCGGTCTCGATCGGCGTTTGGCAATACTCGCTCAATGCAGTCAACTGGCTACCCGTTGGAAATGTAGCACAGGCCGCGAGTCTGGCACTGTCCTCATCAACGCGTCTCAGATTTTTACCGGGGAAAGATTTTTTCGGAACACCGACTGCTCTCGTCTATCGCGCTCTCGACGATTCGTATGCAGGTGGATTTTCTAACGCAATACGACAGGTCATTGATGTTAGTACAGCAACCAACATCGGACCTATCGCTCTGATCGGTCGGAGTATTGGAATTCAAGTCACACCAGTCAACGATGCGCCCACCACAAACGTCGCTAGCAAAGTTTTTAGCGTCAATCAGGACGACTTGTTTAGTCAAGACATCCCTGTGGGTCTCCCTGTGGGTTGGTTCTCCGATGTCGATGACGTCGACACAAAACTTAATCTTAGCTTTAGCCCAGCCGACGGTGCTTTACCACCAACTTGGTTGTCTCTCGACCAAGCGACACGACGGCTAGTTGGTACCCCAACAAACGAGGATGTCGGTGTTTATGATTTGATTCTTCGCGCAACCGATGCCGCCGGGTTGTTCACTACGCTTCAAGTTCAGGTGTCGGTGATCAACGTCAACGATGCGCCAACCAACATTGAACTAATTGGCAATTCTGTACGAGAAAATGAAGCTGGAGTGTTTATCGGTACGTTGTTTGTGACGGACAAGGACAGCAGCGATCAATTTACTTGGCAGATCTTAGATCAGCGGTTTGTGGTCATCGGCAACTTACTTTACTTAGCCACCGGCGCCAGACTCGACTATGAGGCGAGCCCTCAAATAGACATTCAAATCCAAGTGACGGATAGCGGAACCCCACCTTACTCGTTAACACTTACGAAAACCATCAATGTCATTGACGTCAACGAGTTTGCTCCGTCATTCCCTCCAATCCAATTCGATGTGCGCGAGTCAGTTTTTGGCGGTACTAACGGCACCCCAATCGGGCTTCTCTCGGCAAACGATCGTGATCGAAGCAACAGCATTCGATTCCGAATAACAGGGGCACCTCAGACTCTCTTTGCGGTAGACGGTAACACTGGACTCATTTCTCTTGTCCCAGGGGTATCGCTCGATCATGAATCCATTGCATCGTATCAGTTCTTTGTTGAAGCGAGCGACAATGGTCTTCCATCCCTTTCAACAACCTCGTCAGTCAACATCAATGTGATCGACGTTAACGAGTTTGCACCTGCAGTGACCACGCGATCCATCTCCCTGTCAGAGCGCCAGGCTGTTGGGATTCCATTTGCAAGGATCGCGGCATTTGATGGCGACACACGTCAGTCGATTCAATTCTCGTTGCTGAGCACCGAGACGCGATTTACGATCAACCCAAACAATGGCGATCTTTCACTAAACCGTTCTGGTCTGTTCGATTTTGAAACGAAACCAGTGGACTCACTCGTCATCGTTACAACGGACTCTGGAACGCCACAATTCAGGATCGAAACCAGTGTCGCCATTTCGGTGCAAGACGCCAACGATCCACCGACCGCAGCGACGGTTTTCAATCCCAACCTCTTGTCCAATATCTCGGGACTAAGCTTAGGAAAGATATCGATCGCCGACCAAGACTTAGGACAGCAGTACATCCTGGTCTCCGCTGACGATCGTTTCACAATCGTGGATGATAATCTCGTACTCGCGTCTGGACAAGCAATCGGTGACAGTGACCCGCTCCAGTTTTCCGTTCCCGTCGTTGTTACAGAGATTGGAGCCAACTCTAATTCCTACAATCTCAATGTGAACATAAACCAAATTCCAAACAAAAGCCCTTGGCAGAACCGGCTCAATCGCTTGGATGTGAATCGCATCGACGGTGTCAACCCGCTCGACGCATTGGCTATCATCAACGCACTTAATGGAAACGAATTCTCACGATTGCCGTTACCAAGACCCGCTAGTTCCCTGAGCTTGCCGGACTATGACGTGGATGGAGATGGCACCGTCAATCCATTGGACGTGCTCGCCATCATTAACTTCTTGAACAACACATCCAGCGGAGAGGGCGAAGCCGAATCGAGGCCACTTCCACTTTCCTCCGACCCCGTCCATGTCGAATTGGACGATGCCACGTGGCTTGCTGCGTACTCGCAGATCGAGGAAGAACGAATGGCAACGCGTCGTCGTAGAGGATAGGGGTTTGGCTCCCCTTCGCCTCATATCGTCAACGCATTCTATCTGTCGCGGTCACGGTGATAGCTGACTTGGGTGGTGCGACAGGACAATTGGCGATCGCCGCCCACCGCCCACCACGAGTTCACTCGTGGGAGCGCAAGCTTCGCAGCTAACGCCCGCCCTAGCTGAAAAGCTTTGGTTCCCATGAGCAAGCTCACGGGGGACCGCAGGCTGGTGGCACTACGTTCGCTTATCTAAGCGGCTCGTCTGTAGCTTGCGTCGCCCATGCTGTCGCCGTCCATCGGCAGGGTGCCGTCATCCGACTTGAGCAGCCTCGACATGATAAAGCGGGCTGCGGTATTGCTCGCACCCGGTTTTGCATACTGTGCTGCCAACGCCATTAAGTTGCGACGTTGCTCCATCCGATACTCGGAGTCCCCCAACAACCTGGACATCTCTTCCGTCACGTCCACGATCGCCTTTAAAGCAGACTTGGAAGTGAGTTTTCCGTGTGACAAGAATTCCGGCATCACCTGTTTGTCCGCAATCAAGTTTGGCAATGACATCCTCTTGCACTTCACGAGCAGCTTAGCCATCGCGAAAGTTGTTTGACTCAGATGGTACATGACGGCTGCAGGCTTGCCTCTCGCCATCAACTCGAGCGATACCGATCCGCTTTTCATCAACGAGCAATCGCTAAGCTCGATGATCTCACTGGTCTTGCCCGCAAAAATATGAATTGGCAACTTGGCATCCGATGGTTTCAATTGCGAACGGCACCACAACGCGTGCGAGTCCTTGATTGCGGCTACCAAGAACTGTGTCTTAGGATGCTTGGCTGCGAGCTTACGAATGATCTCCAACTGGAGCGGCCATATGTTATGAACCTCATGGTCGCGAGAACCTGGCAATACCGCAACTTGCAGGGTTCGATTGTCTCGCCATTTGTCAACAAAACGCACATCCAGCGCTTGCTGTGCAACCGCATCAAAGAACGGATGGCCCACATAGTGAGCATCGACGTTGCGTTCTTGGAACCAAGGAGTCTCGAACGGCAGATTGCAAAGCACATGATCAACGGTTCGGCGCATCTTTTTGACTCGCCATCCACCCCATGCCCACAATTGGGGTGGCAGATAATAAAAGACCGGTAAGCCATACTTTTTGGCTCGCTTGGCAATGTGCCAATTGAATCCTGGAAAGTCCACCAGAATGACGCCATCCACATCGCCTCGTGCAAAGCTCTGCTCTGCTAAATCGGCCACGCGGAAAAACTCCCGGAGCTTTGGCAACACTTCGGCAAAGCCCATCACCGCTAAACTGGTTAAGTCGTAGTCCAACTCCAGTCCCGCTTGGATCATGCGGCAGCCGCCCAACCCGCGAAAAGTCGACGACGGCGAGATCTGCTGGACTGCTCGAATCAAGTTTGCAGCGTGCAAATCACCGCTTGGCTCACCAACAGAGAAGAAAAGGCGTTGTCCCATGAAGCTCTCTGTACAGTCTGACAATTCGGCCTAGTAGTAAAATTGACGACACCCAGACTCATCGTCCGCAAAAAGTGTTCTCTCTTTGAATTTCGGTATGCAGATCGCTCCTGCCTAACTCTCTTTTGACTTTATACGGGAAACGGTCCAAACGAGGCAATACGAGCAAACCGTAATGCGGCCTGGGCAAAGATTGCTGGCTTTGTATTCCAGCGATTGGCCCAAAACTCGGAATCTGTTAGCATATCTTTCGAGTGCTAGCTTGTGAGGATTGTTCCTGTCCAGCTAGGTTAGCGACACCGCAAACGACTTACAAAGGCCAGAACGTTGACCGATCCGATTGCTATTGCCGAAGAAAAACCGAAGATCCCGTTTCAGATTCGGCGCGCTCATTTTGACGACCTGGATGGCATTCAAGCTTTGCTGCAGCCGTTCGTAGAAAAACGGAAATTGCTCCGTCGAATGCGCAGTGAGCTGATTTTGCTAATGGCAAATGGCTACGTAGCCGAGGTCAGCGACGACAACGGTTTACCCAAGCTCGTGGGTTTTTCGGCTGTAGAAATTTACTCTCGCAAGCTCGGTGAAATCCAGTGCTTGGCCGTCGCAGAAGGTTACCAGGGGAACGGAATCGGTTCGGGGCTAGTCAAGGCCTGCGTGGATCGGGCTCGCGAAAAGGGGATACTGGAAGTCATGGCGATAAGTGCTTCGGATGGCTTCTTGCGTCAATTGGGATTCGACTATTCGTTGCCTGAGCAGAAGCGGGCGCTGTTCTGCCAACTGCATTCTCGCGACGAAATATTCAAAGACGACGGCATCGACGATTAGCTTCTTTTCAAAAAGTCGAGCTTATCGTTACCCAGTAAATGAAGCCACGAATCGCAAAACAGAATGCGATAATAAGCATGATATGCATTGCACCAATCTGTCGTTCACTGCTCGCCAATTCCCTCAATTGTTTCACTTCCTTCCTGCCCCGCACACTTCCATAAGCCAAACAGACGGCCAGAATCGTAAAGGCGATCGAAGACTTAACTGCCCCCGGCCATTTGAAGCCCGATGCGAAGCCGCAGTACAATAGGAATCCACTTAACAGCATCGCGACCAATGCAACCATTCCAGAGAAAACGAAGTTGATGGGCAATGCGTTTCGCGTCGCTTCAAACGACAATTCGCTTTGCGTCTCATACGGATTCACCTCAACCATCATGCTGCTCTCATCAGTGTTTCAAGGAATTGTCTTTCTCCTTCAACACAAATCATCGACAAGGGTTCCGCCAAGACTTGCTAACGCGTCCTAAGAGAGTTAGTTTGGGAGAATCCTTTTCATACGCCCCGATGGGCTCGCCCCATCGGACGTAAAGGTTCGGGGCTAGGATCGAACCCGTCAAACACTCCCGCATCCCCCTCTCCGGCCAACGCCTCCGGCGTTGGCCGGAGAGGGGGATGCGGACGTTTCAGGGGTGACGCTTCCTAGCTGTGAACCTTAGGCTCCGACGAGACAAGCTCGTAGGGGGCCCATTAATCGGGTAACGCAACTTGGTCGGATGACATCAAATAGCCGATCAAGTTCCTTACTTGTGCGCTCGTTAGATTCTGCAGCAAGCCATCTGGCATGAGCGATAACGCGGATTGCTTCACGGACTCGATCTCTTTGCGATCCAACGTGATAGGTTCTTGAGCCGTCTGCAAGGTTAACGTTCGATCGGTCGAGGCCGTGATGACACCGTTCACAACACGGCCATCGTCGAGCAACACAATCATCGTTCGGAAATCCGCACCCACACTCGCGCTTGGGTCGACCATGTTTTCAAGAAGATAGTCCAGGTTCTTGCGATTTGAGCCCGTTAGATCCGGCCCTATCTTGACCCCAGCTCCATACATCACATGACAAGTCGCACAGGCCTTTTGAAAGATGGCTCGTCCTGCTCGCAGATCGCTCTTGGCTATGTTCTCGCTGGACAGTTCCAAACGCAATTCCTCGATCCGTTTCTTTTTGTCATCCGCTGTAACGCGAACATCACCCCAAAGCTCCGATAGTTCCTTGTTCAAATTTTCGTCGTCGAACGAACGGATCTGTCGAGCATGAAACGCGGAGACTTCATTGGGTACTATCTTCTTTTCGCGAATCGCCGCAAGGAGCGCTTTGGCGTAAGATGGCCGCGATGAAAGGGTGTTTATCATCTCGACACGTTCTGCTGGCCCAAAACTTTTTGATTTCTCAAAGATCTTATTGGGAGTGTCCGCGTGGTCCACCATGCCCAGGCCGCGAATCGCTTCTCGGACCATCGCGCGATCGCCAAGCAACCGGAACAGCGTTGGCGCAAAATCGACGGGACGGCCCTTTAAAAGAGATCGAAGTGCCTGCCTACGTGCCTCCGCATCCGCATTGCCATCGTCGATGATTTTCGTCAACTCCACAACGGCTCGACCGTCACCAAACACGAGCCGCAAACTCTGCATGTCGGCGACGGTTTCCTTTCGCTCACTTTTGGCGTATCGACTTGCAAACGCAGGCCAGTTGGCTGGCTGTTTTGCTTGCTGCCATCCGTTCAGGGCTTTGGCCATGCCTGAAACGACTTGTTCAGGGAACTTAAACTCTGGACGCTGTGCCGCAGCCAGCAATTGTTCCACGATATCGGGTTGGGACTCAATATCGAGCGTTAATCGACGGGCGATGTTTTCCGTCAATAGTGGAATGCTTGAACTCGAAGCCAGCGAAACCGCTTGGACACTATCCCGAGGGACCGCAGATTCGATCCCGTACCATAGCATTAAGGGAAACATGCGATCATCGCGATACTCGGATTTCGTCGCTAGCACATTCGCAACCGCCCATCGATCGGCATTCGGAAATCTTTGGAGCGCCGACGCGAGATAGAGATCGACGAGTCCCGAACGATCCTGCATCGCCATTTT
>Ga0163144_10014732_pt1 | contig 16209 bp, 15 predicted proteins | sample OliLak19BULKMAT1_FD_123175 | JGI IMG/M metagenome (GOLD analysis project Ga0163144, IMG submission 123175) | Freshwater microbial mat bacterial communities from Lake Vanda, McMurdo Dry Valleys, Antarctica - Oligotrophic Lake LV.19.BULKMAT1 | ecosystem: Environmental > Aquatic > Freshwater >... | reverse complement strand
CTCACAGGGCTCGATCCTCGGCACGACGATGTTCGCGCTCGATCCGTTCTTGACCCGGGGCGTGTTCCACGTCGGCGGCGCGGACTGGAGCCTGCTGTTCGAGCGCTCGACCAACTGGGTCGCGTTCCAGCTCGCGCTGTCGGGCGCGTACCCCGGGCCGCTCAACGGCGTGCTCGCCCAGCAGGTGATGCAGATGGGGCTCGACTACATCGATCCGATCCACTACGCGCCGCACATCCTCGACGACCGGATCGCCGGCACGCCCGAGAAACAGTTCCTGTTCCAGATCTCGATCGGCGACGCGCAGGTGACCAACCTGTCCTCGTTCCTCCAGGCCCGCTCGATGGACCTGCCGCTGCTCGGCCCCGCGCTGTTCGAGCCGTACGGGATCCCCGAGACGGACGGCCCGCTGACCAGCGCGCTGGTGATGTTCACCGAGGATCCGACGCCGCTGCCGCCCGAGACCAACCTCCTGAACGGCGCGGGCAACTCGGCGCACGGCGATCTGCGCAAGCGCGCCGCCGTGGTCGACCAGATCGGCACGTTCCTCGGCACCGGCGAGATCGTCCACACCTGCACCGGGCCGTGCGAGTGCGCCGACGGCGCGTGCGGCGCGCTCGACCCGCCATGAGGTCGGCGTGAGCGAGACCCTGCTCGTCCGGCCACCGGACGCTCGGTGGCTGTTCGTGCTCGGGCACGGCGCCGGCGCGGGGATGCGGCACCCGTTCATGGAGGGCGCCGCGGAGGCGCTCGCCGCGCGCGGGATCGCGACGCTGCGCTACGAGTTCCCGTACATGGCCGCGGGCAAGCGCGCCCCCGATCGGGCACCGGTCCTGCTCGCGACCGTCCGCGCCGCGTGCGCCGCCGCGCGCGCCGCCGCGCCGGATCTGCGGCTGTGCGCCGGCGGCAAGTCGATGGGCGGGCGGATGACCTCGATGGCGATGGCCGAGAAGCCCGAGCTCGCGATCGACGCGCTGGTGTTCCTCGGCTTCCCGCTCCACCCGTCGAAGCAGCCCGCGACCGCGCGCGCCGAGCACCTCGGCGCGGTCACCGTGCCGATGCTGTTCGTCCAGGGGACGCGCGACGCGCTCGCCGAGCCGAAGCTGCTCAAGCCGATCGTCGCGCGGCTCGGCGCGACGATCTACGAGCTCGACGGCGCTGATCACGGCTTCGCGCTCCCGAAGAAGGCGGGCCGTGACGAGGCGTCGGTGCTCGCCGAGGTCGCCGAGGTGATCGCGGCGTGGCTCGATCGCCTGTCGGCGCCTTGACTGCTCCGGATCCGCGCGCCAATGATGCGGACGTGTGGTCCTCGTACTCCGCGCGAGAAGCGGCGCAGCTCATCGGACTCCCGGAGTCCGCGGTGCGCAGCCTCGCCCGCGCCGGCGTGATCGGGGAGCCCGGCGAGGTCCCGCTCCGCCTGGGGTTTCGCGATCTCGCGTCGCTGCGCCGGGTCAAGGCGCTGGTCGACGCCGGCCTGCCGCTGTCGCGCGCGCGCCGCGAGGTGATCGCGCTGTGCGCGCGCCTGCCGATCGGCAAGCGGCTCGCCGAGATCGCGCTCGAGGTCCACGCTGGCCGGGTCCGCGTCCGCGGCGGCGAGCCGGTCGCCGATGGCCAGCTCGAGCTCGCGCTGCTCCGCGACGCGCCGGAGCCTTCGACCGCCACGCTCGGCGAGGTCCACGCGATGCCGGTCCGGCGGGAGCCGCCGACCTTGCAGCCGGTGCCGTCGCAGACCGCCGACGAGTGGTTCGAGCGCGCGCGCGCCGCCGAGGACACCGACGTCGAGCTCGCGATCGAGGCCTACCGCCGGTGCCTGCGCCTCCGCCCCGACTCCACCGAGGCGTGGATCAACCTCGGCCGCCTCCACGCCGAGAACGGCGACGCCGACGGCGCGATCGACAGCTTCGACCGCGCGCTGGCGATCGATCCCGACGACGCGACCGCGCTCTACAACCTCGGCGTCGTCGCCCAGGACGGCGGCCGCGAGAAGGACGCGATCGGCCTGTACGCCCGCGCGCTCGAGCTCGATCCCGAGCTCGCCGAGGCCCACTACAACCTCGCGACGATCTTCGACCAGCGCGGCGACGCCCAGCAGGCGATCCGCCACATCAACGAGTACCGGAAGCTGACGCGCTGACCACCAGCGGTCAACGCCAAGGACGCCAAGGACGCCAAGGTCGGACGCCAAGCTCTGAACCATTGGTTCTGAGCTTGGCGTCTGACCTTGGCGTCCTTGGCGTCCTTGGCGTTAACCGCTGGGTCTCAGTGACCGTCAGGTCCGCGGTCGATCGGCAGCTTCTTCTCGATGAAGTTCGAGCCGGTGGTCAGATCGACGTGGAAGTGGTCGCGGTGCGCGGCGTTGTAGTTCGGCGTCAGCACGATGTTCCACACGCCCGCGGCCTTGAGCTCGCAGATCACGCCGTGCAGCCACGCGTCCTTGCCGGGCTCGGTCGGCGCGGTGCAGGTGTCCTCGCGGTCCGGATCGATCACCCAGTCGGTCTCGACGGTATAGACGGTCCCGTCGGAGGTCTCGAACGCGGCGAGGTCGATGCCCTTCGCGTACGCGTGCTGCGAGATCCCCTGCGGGCAGTTCGGCGGCGTGCCCTGGTTGCCGATGCAGCGGTAGTTGTAGACGCCGATGTCCGCGACCTCGACGACGTCGTTGCGGCGCAGGATCGGCGCCGCCCGCGCGAGCGAGCGCGCCAGCGAGCAGTCCATGAAGAACGTCGCGCGCGGCGTCGTGCTCGAGACGTAGCGGTGGACCATGCCGTTGATCGGCGTGGTCACGGTCACCGGGTCGGTCACGCCGGGGTTGGTCGGCCCGGCGGTGTACGTGAGCCCGTAGAGATCGAGCCACGCGTGACAGTCGGCGGGTGACGGCTCGATGATCTCGAGGTCGAGCGTGGCCTCGGCGACCACCTCACCGCCGCGGATCGCGCGCGCGCCGAGCGTCTGGACGCCGAGGTCGCGCAGCTCCGCGATCAGCTCACCCGCCGCGTCGGCCTCGCCGAGCAGCACGTCGCCCACCGACAGCTCGATCGTGTCCACCACGCCGTCGACCGCGACCGCGATCGCGACGTCCGCGACCAGGAAGCCGTCGTCGGCCAGCGCATCGCGCGCCTCGATCGCGCCGGCCGCCGGCGACACGAAGGTCAGCGATACCGGACCGGCGTCCGGCCCATCCTCGTCATCGCCGCCGCCCATCCCCCCGCCGCAGGCCGCGAGCACGAGCACCAAGGTTCCGAAGATCCTCATCGCGCGGTAGAGAACGCCCGCGCCGAGGCGGCGTCAAGGACAAAGGTCGGACCAGGCTCAGAACCCGGCGCTGAGCTGGAGCCGGCCGATCAGGCGATCCGTCGGGCCGCCACCGTCGGGGATCCGCGAGCCGAGGTCGAGCTGCAGCTTGCAATCGTGGCCGTAGGGGTACCAGCCGAACCCGGCGGTGATCTCGTGCGAGAGATCGGCCGAGTCGGGGACGTCGGGGTTCTCGAGGTCCATCACCATCGCGTAGCGGAGCATCGGCTGCATGCGGCGCGTCTTCTCGCCCAACATCTTGCCGACCTGGACGTGCGCGCCGATCGTGTTGACGTCGAGCGCGTCCATCGGACCGTTGACCCGGGCGAAGTAGAACGCACCGCTGGCCGACAGCCCGTCGGCCTTGACCACGAAGTCGGCCTCGGCCTGGCGGCGCGTAGTGCCATTGTCGTCGAAGTCGGCCTCGATCCACACGCTCGCCGCCGCGCCCCAGCGCAGCGCCCCGCCCTCGAGATCGGCCTCGCTGTAGCCCTTGAGGCCGTTGCGGTTGACGCCGAACCGGCCGACCAGCACGGGCAGGAACTGCTTCGGCACGTTCGAGAACCCTCCGCCGCTGACCGCGCCGGTCGTCGGATCCGCGGTCCCGGAGAACGTCGCCTTTTCGCCCGTGCCGTTGAACACGCCGACCGCCCACTCGCTGTCGGGCGACGACTCGTAGCCGTTGTGGATCGCGACGCCGATGTCGCGGCCGCCTAGGGCGAACTCGTCGTCGGTGATCGCGCGATCGACCAGCTCGAGCTGACCGCTGGTGTTGATCTGCTGGCGCGAGAACGGTCGCTTCCATTGCCCGGCGCGGATCCAGACCTTGTCGCCGACCTCACCGTCGATGAACGCGTCCTTGAGCGTCAGGAAGCCGCGGCCGAAGTCGCTCTGGAACTTGTACTTGAGCTTGGGCGTGTACGCGACGCCCTCGAACGTGAGGCGGGCACGCCGGATCTGGAACTGCGCGAGGTTCGTGCGCTGGTCGGCGCTGTCGGTCGAGTCGAAGGTGGCCAGGGTCTGGACCCGGGCCTTGATCTTGAGCTCGAACACCCCCTTGTCGGTGTCGGACTTGATGAAGAAGCCCTTGTCGTAGCCAGCGGTCGGCGGGGGCGGCGGCGGCGGCTCGGGCGGCACCGGCGGCATGAGCTCCACCGGCGTGGTGTCGACCGTCTCTTCGAACGGCGGGGCCGGCATGCCGGCCTCGTCCTCGTCAGGTGGGGTCTGAGCCAGGGCCGTTCCGGAGGCGCCGGCGAACAATGACAGCGTGATCGCGATTCCGCTTCGTTTGAGCGTCATGTCCACGACAGCTTGGTTTCTTCCCATGACAGCTGGGTGACAACCCCGTGAAAATACGGTCCGCCCGCCCACGCCGGGCCGTTCACGGGCTCCGGCGCGGGCCCCCCTGCTACGGCGTCGCCAGCGGTCGCGAACACCAACCGCCGGTCTGGCGCCTCGGGCCCGGACCCGCACGTCGCACGGTGCGCTCGCGTCTCCAGCCGCGCGCTCGATCTCGTGGAGCGCGGTGACACGCTTCGCCTGCGACCGCGAGTCGACGTCGAAGTTGTTGCCATCCCGCGATCGGCGAGCCGCCGTCGCGGAGAAACTTCGTCGTCGATCGTCGCGGCCCGACGGCATTCCAAGGTGAGCGCCGACACGGGCGTCGAGAAAACTCGCCTCGTAGTCATGCGGGCGTATGCTCGAAGGATGCCGACGAGCCTCCACACCGACCGGGCCTACGAGGCCGAGCTTCGGGAGCTCAAGGACAAGCTCCTGCACATGGCTGGGCTGGTCGAGGAGATGATCCAGCACGCGACCCAGGCGGTCGCCGACGGAGATCTCGACCTCGCGCGCGCGACGATCAAGTCGGACGCGCGGGTCAACACGCTCGAGGTCGAGACCGACGAGCTCTGCCTGCTGATCCTCGCCAAGCGCCAGCCGGTCGCGTCCGACCTGCGGATGATCACGCTGGCGATGAAGATGGTTACCGACCTCGAGCGGATCGGCGACCTCGCGGTCAACATCAGCGAGCGCGTGCTCGCGCTCGGCTCGGCGCCGTCGCCGGCGGTCGCCGCGCGGCTGCAGCGGATGTCGGAGATCGGCCAGGGCATGATCCGCGACGCGATCGATGGCTTCATCGCCTCGGACGTCGCCAAGGCCCGCACCGTGTTCTCGCGCGACCCCGAGGTCGATCGCGGCTACCGCGAGCTCACCCTCGAGCTGCAGGCCGACATGATGAAGTCACCGGAGGCGGTCGAGCGCGGCATCCACCTCGCCGCGGTCGCGAAGTTCCTCGAGCGCGTCGCCGATCACGGCACCAACCTCGCGGAGATGGTGATCTTCCACGTCGAGGGCAAGGACATCCGCCACCGGGGCTCCGGCGGATCGTAGCGAGCGACAGCGAGCTACCCGAACTTGCCGGTGATGTAGTCCTCGGTCCGGCGGTCGGTCGGCGAGGTGAACATCTTGTCGGTCGCGGCGTACTCGATCAGCTCGCCGGTGAGGAAGAACGCGGTGCGGTTCGACACGCGGGTGGCCTGCTGCATGTTGTGCGTGACGATCACGATCGTGTAGCTGTCCTTGAGCGTGTGGAGCAGGTCCTCGATCCGGGCGGTCGCGATCGGATCGAGCGCCGAGCACGGCTCGTCCATCAGCACCACGTCGGGCTCGACCGCGAGCGTGCGCGCGATGCACAGGCGCTGCTGCTGCCCGCCCGAGAGGCTGGTCCCCGGCTTGGCCAGCTTGTCCTTGACCTCTTCCCACAGCGCGGCGGCCCGCAGCGCCTTCTCGACCACGTCCATCGGCTTCGGCGGCATCCGCTGCGTCAGCTTCAGGCCGGCCAGCACGTTGTCCTTGATCGACATCGACGGGAACGGGTTCGGCTTCTGGAACACCATCCCCACCCGTCGTCGCAGCAGCACCGGGTCGACGCCGTTCGCGTAGACATCGGCCTCGTCGAGCGTGACCTTGCCGGTGCAGACCGCGCCGGGCACCAGCTCGTGCATCCGGTTCAGGCAGCGGATGAACGTGGACTTGCCACAGCCCGAGGGACCGATGATCGCGGTGACCTCGTGCTGATGGATGTCGAGATCGATCCCCTTGAGGACCTGGTGCTTGGTGAACCAGGCCTCCAGGCCTCGCACCGACATCTTGACCGCGGGCTCCTCGGACTCACGCATGGAAAGGGCCGCTCAGTATGCCCGCTTCTGGTATCGATTCCGCAGCCAGATCGCGACGGAATTGAGCAGAAGCAGCACGATCACGAGGACGACGATCGCCGCGGCGGCGTTGGTCCGCAGGTCCTTGTTGGGCACGGAGGTCCACTTGTAGATCTGCATGGGCAGCGCCCCGTACGGCGAATCGACGCCGTCGGGCGCGAACCGGATCGCGGCGACCGCGCCGACCAGCACCAGGGGCGCGGTCTCGCCGATCGCGCGCGACACCGCGAGGATCGCGCCGGTCAGGATGCCGGGGATCGACATCGGCAGGACGACGTGCCAGGTCGTGCGCCATCGGGTCGCGCCGAGCGCGAGCGCGGCCTCGCGCAGCGAGTCGCGGACGGTACGCAGCGCCTCGCGGGTCGCCATGATCACGATCGGCAGGACCAGCAGCGCGAGCGTCAACGCGCCGGCGATCACGCTCGGCCCCAGGCCCGCGAACCGCACGAACACGCCCAGGCCGAGCATGCCGTAGATGATCGACGGCACCCCCGCGAGGTTGGCGATCGCCACCTCGATGATGCCAGCGAGCCGGCTGGTCCGGCCATACTCCTCGAGGTAGACCGCGGTCGCGACGCCGAGCGGCAGCGCGATCACCGCGGTCAGCGTGATCAACCACAAGCTACCCATCAGCGCCGGGTAGATGCCGGCCTTGTGGGCGTGCCGTGACGGCAGCCCGGTGATGAAGTCCCAGTCGATCCGGCTCGCGCCGTCGATGAACACGTTGCCGAGCAGCCAGGCGAGCATCGCGAGCGGCGCGAACACGGCGAACCGCGCGACCCACACGAACACGCGCTCGGTCCACACGCCCTGGCGACCGCGCAGCCAGGCAGCGACGTCCTCGGAGCCCTTCACGTGCGGTTCCTCGCGCGCAGCTTGCGCGACAGGCGGTAGCTGATGACGTTCATCACCAGCGTCATCGTGAACAGCAGCAGGCCGACCGCGAAGATGCTGTTGTAGCTGACCGTGCCGGTCGGCACGTCGCCCTTCGCGATCCGCACGATGTAGCCGGTCATCGTCTCGGTCTGCTCGCGCGGATCGAGGCGCATCTCGGTGCTCTGGCCCGCGGCGATCGCGAGGATCATCGTCTCGCCGATCGCGCGCGAGATCGCGAGCGTGATCGACGCCGCGATCCCCGACCACGCCGACGGCACGATCACGCGGATGATCGCCGGCAGCTTGCCCGAGCCGAGGCCGTACGCCGCCTCGCGCAGGCTGTCGGGCACCGCGTAGATCGCGTCCTCGCTCAGCGACGAGATCATCGGGATGATCATCACGCCCATCACGATGCCGGGGCTGAGCGCGTTGAAGATGCCGAGCTCGGGGAACACGTTCTTGAGCGCCGGCGTGACCACCGTCAGCGCGAAGAACCCGTAGACGATCGTGGGGATCCCGGCGAGCAGCTCGAGCGCGGGCTTGAGCATCCGGCGCGTCCTCGGTGCCGCGTACTCCGACAGGTAGATCGCCGCGAGCAGGCCGAACGGCAGCGCCACCAGCATCGCGATCCCCGAGGTGAGGAGCGTGCCGGCGACCAACGGCCACACGCCGTAGTGCGCGGGATCGAACTGCGGCGTCCACGTCGTGCCGCCGAAGAAGTCGCCGAGCGGGACGTCGGCGAAGAACACGCCCGCCTCGTGGACCAGCACCACGACGATGCCGATCGTCACGAAGATCGACACCAGGCTGCAGCCCGCCAGGCCGAGCTCGACCGCCCGCTCGCCGATCGACGACGAGCGCTGCCGAGTCCAGCTCCCGGGTGCAGCCTTGGGCACTACTTCCCTTCGCTCGCCAGCAGCTTCTCGATCGTGACGCCCACCTGCGACCCGCCCGCGAACGCCGAGCCGACCGTGCGCGCCTCGAACCGCTTCTTGACGAGGTCGTAGGCGGCGGCGGGCAGCGGGATGTACTTGACCTCCTCGGAGAGCGCCGCGGCCTGCTCGAGGTAGAAGTCGACGAAGCTCTTCACGGAGCCGCGCTCCAGCGACTTGACGCTGACGTAGATGAACAGCGGGCGCGACAGCGGCTGGTAGGTGCCGTTCGAGACGGTCTCGATCGTCGGCAGGATCGGGCCCTTGCCGGTGTCGTCCTTGCCGTCGTCGATCGGGACGACCTTGAGCGCGTCCTTGTTGGCGATGTAGTACGCGTAGCCGAAGAAGCCGAGCGCGCCCGCATCACCGGCGACGCCCTCGACGAGCACGTTGTCGTCCTCGCTCGCGGTGTAGTTGCCGCGGCTGGAGTGCTCCTTGCCGACGATCGCCTGCGTGAAGTAGTCGTACGTGCCCGAGTCGGTGCCGGCACCGTAGAGGTGGAGCTCCTTGTCGGGGAAGCCCTCGCGGACCTGCTTCCAGTTGTTGATCTTGCTGTCCGGCTCCCACATCTTCTTCAGCTCGTCGACGGTGAGGTGCTCGACGAAGTCGAGGCCGGGGTTCACGACGACCGCGAGGCCGTCGTAGGCGATCGGCAGCTCGATGAACTCGATCCCGGCAGCCTTGCACGCCTCGGCCTCGGTGGACTTGATCGGCCGCGACGCGTTGGCGACGTCGATCTCGCCGCGGCAGAACTTCTGGAGGCCGCCGCCGGTGCCGGACTCGGCGACCGTCGCCTGGCCCATGCCGGCGTTGTCGAACTCCTCGGCGACCGCCTCGCTGATCAGCAGCACGGTGGACGAGCCGTCGACCTTGACCACGCCGCCCGACGCCGGGCCGGCCTTCTTGTCGCTACCCTTGGTATCGCTACCCTTGGTGTCGCTGCCCTTGTCGCCGGTGTCAGTGCCGGTCTTGCCTTCGTCCTTCTTCTTGGAGCAGGCAGGGGCGGCTGCGGTGGCAAGGACGAGGAGGGCGAGGCCGACGTGACGGGATGGCTGCATGGCTTCCGGCACGTTGGCAATCCTGTGTGACGCGACTGTGTCAGCGTTGCGACACTTCAGGCGCTGTGCAGCTCGACCCAAAAGGTCGAGCCCTGTGGCTCGTTTGCGTCGACGCCGACCTGCCCGCCCATGCTCTCGACCAGGTGCTTGACGATGGAGAGACCGAGGCCGGTCCCCCCCATCGCGCGGGAGCGCCCGGGGTCGACCCGGTAGAACCGCTCGAAGATGCGCTCGCGGTTGCGCTCGGCGATGCCCGGGCCATCGTCCGAGACCTCGACCCGGATCTTGGTGCCGTTGCGCCGGGCCGCGATGCCGACGTGGCCGCCGCTGGGCGTGTACTTGACCGCGTTGTCGATCAGGTTGACCAGGACGTGCTCGAGCGCGGCGCTGTCGGCGTTGACCGCGAGGTCGTCGGCGACCTCGATCTGGGCGGCGAGCTTCTTGTCGGCGATCGCGCCGTTGATCGTCTGGACCGCGTCGCTGACCGCGGCGGCGAGCGGCACCTTCGTCAGCTCGATGCGGTAGTGGCCGGCTTCGAGGCGGGACAGGTCGAGCAGATCGGCGAGGATGCGCGCGAGCCGCTCGGAGTTGCGGTGCAGGCCGTCGATCAGCTTCGGCCCCATCTTCGGATCGTCGAGCGCACCGCCGAGCAGCGTCTCGGTGTTCGCGCGGATGATGGCGACCGGCGTGCGCAGCTCGTGCGAGACGTTGGCGACGAAGTCGCGGCGGATCGTCTCGAGCTTGCGGATCTCGGTGACGTCCTCGAGCAGGAGGATGCAACCGTCGCCGGTGGCGAGGCGATCGACGCGCGCCTCGATCCGGATCCCCTTGGGGGTCTGCAGCTCGACCGGCGCCGCGTCCGGCTTCGGGGGCAGCAGCTCGAGGATCGCGGGGAGCCGGACGTGATCGAGCAGCGGCTCGCCGATCGGCGCGTAGGTCAGATCGAGGAGCACGCGCGCCGCGTCGTTGATCAGGGTGATCCGCCGCTCCTCGTCGAGCGCGACCACGCCCTGGTGCATCGTGTCGAGCACCGAGGCGAGCAGCGCGCGCTCGCGCGCCAGCGCCGCGCCGGTCCGTTCGCCGCCGCGCGCGAGGTCACGCTCGCGGTCCGCGGCTTGCTCGACCTGGCGCTGCATCCTCGCCGAGACCACCCAGGTGACTGCCACCGCCACGCCCATCCCGATCGCGACGGCGGCGACGAGGACGCCGAACGTCATCCACCGGCCTCGTCGGGTTGATCGCGGAACCGGTAGCCCACGCCGCGCAGCGTCTCGATGTAGTCCCCGGCCTCGCCGAGCTTCTCGCGCAGCCGCTTGACGTGGGTGTCGACGGTGCGGGTCGTGACGTCGGCGTCGATGCCCCAGACGTCGGACAGCAGCGCGTCGCGGGTCTGGACGCGGCCCTTGCGGGACATGAACGCCCACAGCAGCCGGAACTCGAGCGCGGTCAGCGACAGCTCGGCCTCGTCGACCCACGCGCGGTGCGACTCGCGGTCGACGCGCAGCCGGCCGAACCGGAGGTGCTCGGGCTCGGCCTCGCCGCGCTGGGCGCGGCGGAGCAGCGCGCGCACCCGCAGGATCAGCTCGCGCACGCTGTACGGCTTGACGACGTAGTCGTCGGCACCGACCTCGAAGCCGACGACGCGGTCGATCTCGCTGCCCTTCGCGGTGCACATGATGATCGGGATCTCGCGCGTCCGATCCTGCTCGCGCAGGCGCCGGCACACCTCGGTGCCGGACAGGTCGGGGAGCATGAGATCGAGCACGATCACGTCCGGGATCGGGTCGAGCCCCGCGCCCGCGAGGCCCTCGTGGCCGCTGTGCGCGATCCGTGTCTGATATCCCTCGCGCTGGAAGTTGTACTCCAGCGTCGCCGCGAGGTCTGTCTCGTCCTCGATCACCAGGATCAAGCCCTGCATGACCAACCCTTAGCACGCACGCCGTCACACCCTCGCGACGTGTCAGTGACGGGACCGTGGCGCGTGATCACGGCAACTCGATCGTCGGATCCTCGGGGCGCGCCCGGTACAGCAGGACCGTGTTGCCGAGCACCTGCGCGACCTCGCCACCGGTCCGCTCGGCGAGCAGGGCGGCGGCCTCGTGGCGGGGCAGCTCGGCGTTGCCGCCGACCTTCACCTTGATCAGCTCGTGGTCGAGCAGCGCCTGCTCGACCGCGGAGACGAAGGCCGCGGACACACCCTCCTTGCCAATCTGGGCCACGGGCGTCAGCCCATGGCCCAGCGCGCGGAGGTGACGACGTTGCTTGCCGGTGAGCGCCAAGGCGGCGCCACCCTACTACCTGCGGCGCCGCGCGACCAGACCCGCAAGCGCGAGGCCCAGGAGCGCGAGGCCACCGCCGCCGGCGCCGCCGCCGGTCTGGCAGCCGCTGACCAGCTCGTTGGGGTCGGTGGAGCCGTCGTCCGGGTTGTCGTCGCCGTCCGGCGGGTCCTGCGGCGGCGCATCGGACGCCACCGTCACGTTGATCTGCTCGCTCGAGGTCTGGCCAGCGTTGTCGGTCGCGATGGTCTGGACGCTGTGCGCGCCCATCGCCATCGTCGTCGTGGTCGTGAAGCTGAACGGCGCCGCGGTCTTGGTGTCGACCAGCGCGCCGTCGATGTAGAGCTCGACCTTGGCGACGTTGCCGTCGTCGTCGGCGTCGACGTCGACGCGGAACCCGGGGCGGACCTGGGCGCCGTTCGACGGCGAGGTGATCGCGACCGTCGGGATGCCATCGGCGCCGCCGCCGCCGCCCGCCGCCCCGACCCGGGTCAGCATCAGCTGGACGCTGTTCTGGGTCGCGCCGCACTCGCCCTGGAGGCCGCACGCGCGGTTCGCGTACTCGCCGCAGCTCACGGTCTGATCGCGGAACGCCTGGAGGCCGTTGTACTCGAGGTACGTCATCGGATCCGACGCCAGCATCTGGTGGTCGTGGCCGATCGAGTGCGCCATCTCCTGGCCCATCACCTCGCAGATCGTCTCGGGGTCACCGTTGAACGCCTGCGCGAAGGTGAAGACGATCGAGTTGGGGATGAGGTCGCACCCGATCGTGTACGGCGACACGCCGCCGACGTTCGGGTCCATGCCGATCGTGCTCGACAGCGTCGTCACGATCGACTCCATGTGCGGCACGTTGCCGGGATCGACGTCGGTGACGGTGACGTTGAACGGCGCCCACATCGTGCGGGTGCAGCTCATGATCTGCGTCCACGCGGCCGCGGGCGCGTTCCACGCCGGGACGGCGGTGGTCTGCGCCACCAGCGTGGACTTGTTGGTCCGCGCGTCGTTGTCGCCGGGCGAGAGCGTCACGCCGTTCTTGTTGATGTAGAGGATCAGCGGCGCGCCGCCGGGGACCTCGGAGACGCCGGTGCTGGGCAGCACCTGGCGGATCGTGGTGAGACCGTCGGGACGTTGCGCCTCCATCCACCCCTGCACCGGGGCGACGTACTCCTCGATCGTGGAGCTGTTGTCCTCGGCGAGCGCGGCGGTGGGAGCGAGCAGGAGGCCGAGGGCAGCGAGCTGGAGGGAGCGCATCGTGGGGTTCCTCGCGAGGGGTGGGGTCCGGCAGCCACCAGTAGTTCACCGTGTGTGCCAGCGTGGGGGCGCGTGGGGGCATGCAACCTCGGTTGCTAGACGCGAGTGATTCCAACTCTTTGAGTTGGCTATCCGCGCCTCACGTGCGGCGAGGTGGGCGGTCGCGTGGGGGAAGTGGAGTCTGTTGCCCCAGGCTGCGAGCTGTAAGTTCTGGTGCGGCAACGTCGGTGCGTCCGGTGCGGAAGTTGCTCAGCACCGCGACACCGATGCGCCACCTCCTCCTCCTGCTCGCCCTCCCCGCCTGCACCACGGATGTCACCGTGATCGGCCCCGACGATCCGTTCTGGGCAGACGGCTACGAGCACGACGAGGTCGGTGAAGAGGAGGAGATGCTGCAGCTCGGCGCGCCCTCGCAGACGGTGCTGTCCGCGGCGACCACCGGCGCGTGCAACACCGGCGTGGTGCGCGGCCTCGCCGAGCAGTTGGTCGAGGAGATCGAGTGCATGCGGCCGGGTACGATGTCGCGGATCGACGGCGCACCCGGGGTGACGCTCGGCGCCACGGTGTTCCCGTTCCTGCAACGGCCCGCCGCGGAGTCGCTGCGCGGCGCCGCCGCGGTGCGATCGATGACGATCAACTCGGCGCTGCGCACGACCGTGCAGCAGTTCGTCCTCTATACATGGTACCGGCGCGGCCGCTGCACCAACGTCGTGTCGCTCGCCGCGCCCCCAGGTCGGTCGAACCACGAGGCCGGCCTGGCGGTCGACATCTCGGAGTACTCGGCGGTCAAGGCGACGATGCAGGCGCGCGGGTTCCGCTGGCTCGGGGGCAACGATCCGGTGCACTTCGACTACACGGCCGGCGGGATCGACCTGCGCTACCAGTCGGTGCTCGCGTTCCAGCGGCTGTGGAACCGCAACAACCCCGGCGACCGGATCGCCGAGGACGGCGCGTGGGGCCCGAGCACGCAGGGCCGCGTCGAGCGGTCGCCGTCGGCCGGGTTCACGCTCGGCTCGACCTGCGCGCGCGCGATCGGCGGTGACGTCGCGATCGACGTCGGCTGGGAGCGCGAGCTCGACGGCGGCTACGTCCTCCACGCGACCGCCGACGCCGCGGTCACGAAGGTCGCCTACTACGTCGACGGCGTCCGGCTCGGCGAGATCAGCCGCGCGGCGTCACCCGACCTGTCGATCGCGTACACGTTCAACGTCGCCGGCAACGAGCGCAAGCTCGAGGTCCGCGGCTACGACGCGACCGGCGCGCAGGTCGGCCGCGGCATCGGCCTGATCGACGTCACGCCTGACACCGGCGTCCTGATCCGACAGACCGGCCGCCGCAGCTACGAGATCGGCCTCGAGCGGGCCATCGCCGAGGTCGCCTCGATCGAGGTCAAGGCGGACGGCTTCCTGCTCACCGATTCCGTCTCCGGCTCCACGAGGTCCGCGCGCGGCGCGGTGCGCTCGATGTTCAACCAGCTCGGCGCCCGCAGCTTCGAGATCACCACCTACAACGCGGACGGGTCTGCGAGAGGGACGCTGAGGCGGACCTTCACGCTCGAGTGACCCAGACCCAGACCCAGACCCAGACCCAGCGGTTAACGCCAAGGACGCCAAGGACGCCAAGCTGAGATCCAGAGGGTTTTCTGCCGTCTGGTGCACAGAGGGAGCGCACGCACTCACTCGCTGCAACTGACGGCCGAGAACCCTCTGAGTGTCCGCTTGGCGTCCTTGGCGTCCTTGGCGTTAACCGCTGGGGTTGGGACCTACCGGCAGGCGGCTTCGATCTCCGCGACGCTCTTCGGCGCCGCCGTGGTCAGCACCTCGTGGCCGGTCTCGGTCACGAGCACGTCGTCCTCGATCCGCACCCCGATCCCGCGCAGGCGGTCGGGGACGCCCTGGGCGTCGGCGGCGACGTAGAGGCCGGGCTCGACGGTGATGACCATGCCGGGCTCGAGCGGGCGCGCGGTGCCGCCGCGGGTGTAGGCGCCGACGTCGTGGACGTCGAGGCCGAGCCAGTGCGACGTGCCGTGCATGTAGAACTTCTTGTAGGACAGGTCCGCGATCCGGTCCTCGACGAGGCCCGTGAGCAGGCCGAGCTGGATCATCCCCGCGGTGAGGCGCTTCACGCACAGCTCGTGGATCTGATCGATCGTGGCGCCGGGGCGGGTCATCGCGACCGCCTCCTCCTGGACCGCGAGGACGAGGTCGTAGACCTCGCGCTGCGCGGGCGTGAACTTGCCGCTCGCCGGCCAGGTCCGCGTGACGTCGGCGGTGTACATGCCGTACTCGCAGCCGGCGTCGACGAGCACGAGATCGCCGTCGGCGACCGCGCAGTTGTTCTCGTGGTAGTGGAGGATCGTCGCGTTCTCGCCGGCGCCGACGATCGTCGTGTAGCCCGGGCCGCTGCCGCCGCGGCGGCGGAACGTGTAGTCGATCGCGGCCTCGAGCTCGTACTCGAACGCACCCGGTCGCCCCGCCGCCATCGCGGCGAGGTGCGCCTCGGCGGTGATCGCGGCCGCCTTGCGCAGCGCGCGGATCTCGTCGGGCGACTTGCGCAGCCGCAGCTCGTGGAGCGCCGCGCGTGGATCCACGACCGCGCGCGGCGGGCGCTGGCCGCGCTTCTCGGTCTTGCGGAGGCGCGCGATCGTCGACGCGATCCGCTGATCCATCTCCTCGTCGAGGCCGAGCGCGTAGTGGAGCTCGTCGTGGTTGGCGATCAGCGCGCCGAGCCGCTGGCCGAGCTCGGCGACCGGGAACGCCGCGTCGGCGCCGTAGCGATCCTTCGCGCCCTCGAGCCCGGCGCGGCGCCCGTCCCACACCTCCATCTCGGGATCGCGCGGCCGCACGAACATCACGACGCGCTCGGTCTCGGCGTCGGGGCGGAGCACGAGCGTGGTCTCGGGCTCGGCGAACCCGGTCAGATAGAACACGTCGGAGTGCTGGCGGAACCGGTGGTAGGCGTCGCCGTTGCGCAGCCGCTCGGGCAACGACGACACGACCGCCACGGCCGCGGGACCGATCGCCTCCATGTACGCGCGGCGTCGCGCCGCGTAGATCGCCGGATCCAGCATCCCGCCGTTATACTGCGTCGCGCTGTTCTCCGATCTCGAGTTCGACCGCGTGTTCCCGCCGGAGCTGCGCCACCTGTCGGTCGTCCACTGGACGCCGGTCGAGGTCGCCGTGCGCGCGGCGCGATGGCTCGCGCCCGAGCCCGGCGTGCGCGCCCGGATCCTCGACGTCGGCGCCGGCGTCGGCAAGGCGTGCCTGATCGGCGCGTTGACCACCACCGCGGAGTGGACCCCGAT
>Ga0163144_10014731_pt1 | contig 16209 bp, 13 predicted proteins | sample OliLak19BULKMAT1_FD_123175 | JGI IMG/M metagenome (GOLD analysis project Ga0163144, IMG submission 123175) | Freshwater microbial mat bacterial communities from Lake Vanda, McMurdo Dry Valleys, Antarctica - Oligotrophic Lake LV.19.BULKMAT1 | ecosystem: Environmental > Aquatic > Freshwater >... | reverse complement strand
CAGCGGCTCGGATACGGCGGGCGTTTCTGCGGAAATCCCGTCGTCATGGCGGGCGGACTTTGATGCGGCCGCGCGTCGCCCGCTGGCCCAGCGCTGGCGCTACGCCTTCATCAAGACGTACAAACCTGTGATGGATGATGCCGGCTTCCGCGCCTTTGACACGATGCGGGAATATCGGGAGTGGTGCGATCGCGAAACTCCCGTATGGTTGGGCTATGCCCGCGTTTGAGTACCGACAGGCGGAAGAGGTCCGCGACGCATTCGCGAAGCACGGTGTCCGCTACCTTTTTCTTGGCAAGTCCGGGGCGATCCTCCTCGGCTTTCCCGACACCACGCAGGATGCGGACTTGTATGTCAAGAAGGATCCTGCCAACGGTCGAGCGACGGCCGCCGCGATTCAGGACTTGGGTTTCACACTTACTTCGGACGAGCGATCACAGATCGAGCGAGGCAAAGATTTCGTGCAGATCCGTGATGGCCCGTTCGATCTTGACCTGATCTTCGCACCTGACGGGATTGAAGGATTCGACGATGCTTGGTCGCGCCGAATGGAGGTCGAGGGTTTCCCCGTCTGCAACATCGACGACATTATCGCGAGCAAGCGTGCCGCGGGACGGCCGAAGGATCACGAGTCGCTGCCGCGTCTGATCGCGTTCCGTGCGTACCTGCGTGAACGGGGCGGGGTTTAAGCCCCGGGCGTCAAGCAAAGTCGTGGCATCGCTTTTGGGGGCGATGGGCCCTTCACTCATCCTCACGCCCGCCTTTGATCCGCTTCATGCGACCCGCGCCCGGAGGCAGGAAGTTCTCTCCCGAGACGACCTTCCTCCCGGTTTTCCCTTTCAACTCCAGCCGCGCCTTCTTCGCGATGTTGCCCCCGGTCTTGGCGGCGGCCTGATGTGCGGGCATGCCAGTGGCGCTGGCGGTCTCCGCGATCTGGCGGGTGGAGAGTTCGGCGAGTGCAGTAAAGATGAGTTCGGCCTCGTTCAGGTCTCGGGGTTAGCGACGTCGGTGAGTCGCATTTTCCCGTCCCCGGCGAGCAGCTTCAACCGGTGACAATCTGTCACCGATTGACTTCCCTCCCTTGAAAGCCGCTCTTTTAGTTTGTTCCAGTACTTCCTAGCCGTCTGAAAGTCTGGCTTCTGCGTCAGCACTTGGACAATGTCCACCACCGAAAAGAGCCGTCTCCGACTTTTCGTCGTAGACCCGCCGAATCGCTTGGCCCTCGAACGCAGCGGGAATGGACTTCATCTCGGCCCCCAAACGCCGGTCGGCACCGCCGCGGCGAACCGGCGTGGAGGAGGCGGGTGACACCTTTACCGGTGCGACTCTTTACCATGTGCTGGTATCGATTTCGCGGCCGTCGAAGTCGCGGCCTTGGAGTCCGCCGCGGGTCCAGCGGAGGAAGCCTTGGACGCTGGCGGAACCGCCACCGCCGGGGATGGGTGGGTCGCTGGCGAGCGGCTGGTAGGAGTAGGTGGTTGAGAAGAGCGCGCGGGGGGATGTTGGTTGAAAACCCGGGTTGCATTTGGCGATGTGGCGGACTTTGGCGTGGCCATCGACGGCGAGGACGAGCGGGCGGGCTTGTTGGATGGCGAAATAGATGGGGTTGACAGAGAAGTGGCGTTGGGCTTGGTCGTAGATGTGGGCCTTTTGCGATGGGAACGCAACGGCGGAGAGCGGGCGGCCACCCATGATGCCGGTGAGGTTGCCGGTGATTTGGTAGGTGTTGTGCTGGGCACCCTGGCTGATGCCAACGTTGGTGCCGTCGGCGCGGTCCGGGGAGTAGAAGGTGGGGCCGGGTTCGTAACTGGATTGGAAGCCTTGGCGGACGAGGCCACCGGAGAAGGGATCGCGCGAGAGGGCGACCAGCGATGCGTGGGCGGGTGAAACGAAATCTTTGAGGGGCAGGGCTCTGCCGCTGTAGTCTGCGAGGACCAAGTGGCTGTAGAGGATGTGCGGAAACCAATTGGTGATGATCGGGAATGCAGCGCCACCGGGGGCGCGGCGGCGGATGATGTCGACGGCCTGGGCGGATGCGGCCGCGAGATCGTTGCCGGTTTGGGCTTGGTTGCGGAGGTCGGCGAAGGTTGAACTTGGCACGACGCCGCCCGGCCACGAGAACGACCAGAAGCGGTCGGCGTTGTCGGCTTGGTAGGAGGTGGTGAGGGTGGTGATGGTTTTGAGGTTGCCGAGCGACTCGGTGAGTTGGGCGGTGCGGCGGGTGCGCTGGGAGCCGACAGCGAGGAGCGCGGCGAGCATGCCCATGATGAGGATGAGGGTGAGGACTTCGATGCGGGTGAAGGCTCGGCGGTTCATAGGTCTTTCTCTCACCTGTTTTTGGGCATGGCGTTGAGAATGGGTGCTGATCGACGGTGCGGCGACGAGCGTCACTATCCGCGAAACCGGCGTGGATCGCAAGTGAGAACTGTGTGAAATCTTCGGGAACCGCTTGCAACCGGGCGGCAAAGTGGTTGTACTGTAAACGTATCTTTGGGACCGATCGGGCGGATGGGATGGGCCTGACGTCTTTTGTATCGCCGGCCGCGGCGGAGGTTGCACCAAAATGCTTCGATCTTTCAAGTGTTCGGGTGGGCGTTCTTGGGGGCGTTCGCGGGTCGAGCGGGTGATAGTCTGGGGGCCGTTGGCGTTGGCCGCCGCGGCCTTTGCCCAACCGGCCCTGCAGCGGCTTTCGACGGTGGCTCTCACGGGTGAGGCCGCTCCGGGAACGACTGGGTTGACGCTGGCGTCGTTGGCGGAGCCGTTCATCAACGAGAGCGGGACAATGGTGTTTTGGGGGCAGTTGGCGGGCTCTGGGGTGACACCCACGAACGACGGCGCGGTCTTCATGCGGGAACGCGGCACGGTGGTGATGCTGGCGCGAGAGGGAGAAACGATTCGGCTTCCGGGGGGCGGCACATCGACCATCACCGGTTTGCCGACTGCGGCGATCGCGGCGAGCGGGTCGGCCCTGTTGGCGGCGGGCCTCGTGGATTCGACGACGGGGGTCAACACGAATCTTGGATTGGTTCAGGCGTCGCCGGGTGGTGGGTTGGTGTTGTTGGTGCGCGACTTGGTGGGGCCGGCGGCGTTTGACCTACCCGGCATGCCGTTGGCGGCCTTTGATGGCGAGAGCGTGTTTTCGACGGGATTTTCGATCCGATCGGCGTATCAGGGGTTGCTGTACAACACGGCGACACCGGTTCCCGGGACGCACAACGGCATTCCCGCGAACTGGCGCCCGGTGGCGTTTGCTCCGTTGCACATGCGGGCCGACGGCCGGGCCGTGTGGGCGACCACGTTTGGGTTGCCCACAGGAAGCGCGGCCGAGCGGGCCTTGCAACAGGTGGGGGTGGTCACGGACATTTCGGGCGGGCTGTCGCTGGTGGCGGCGACGGGTGGCGCAACGGCCACAACTCCGTGGGATGTCGTCTTCACACGGATTTCATCGGGGCCGGTCGTGGCCGACGATGGGACGGTTTTCTTTGTGGGCTCCTTCGGCGGGAGTACGCCGGGGCAGGCGGTTTTTTCGCGGCGGGGCGGCACCATCGGACGCGTGATTGAATCGGGGACGACGATCGACGGGGCGGTGGTGGGGCGGATCCTGGAACCCGTCGTGGTGAGCACCGAGGGGGATATGGCGTGTACGGCGACGATCGTGGGTGCCCCCGCGGGCACGAACATCGGGCTGTTTACGCGGTCGGCGGATGGTGTTGCAGCGCTGGCTTTGCGGCGGGGGGACATCGCACCGGGCTTGGCGGGTGGTGAATTGGTTGATGGGTTCGGGCCGTTGGTGGTGTCGGCCCGCGGGTTGTGCGCGGGCCTGGTGCGGCTGCGGGGGGCGGGCATCACGGGTGCGAACAACGAAGTGCTGTATGTGCAGCAACGGTCGGGCGGGTTGACGCCCGCGGTGCGCACGGGTGCGGCGTTTACGCCTCCGGGATCGACGACGGCGCGGACCATCCGGCGGATTCTGTTCGCGGGCGATTTGACGGGGTATTCGCCCTACACGCGGGGCGGGACGGTGGTGTTTGGGCTGGAGTTCGCGGATTACAGCCGCGGCGTGTTTATGGCGGACATTGAGTGCCCGGCGGACGTCAATGAGGATGGCGTGGTTGATTCGGACGATACCACGGCGTTCTTTGTGTTGTGGGAAGCGTCTGACCCGGCGGCGGACTTTGATGGAACGGGCGCGATCGACAGTGAAGACGTCGTGGCGTTCTTCAAACGGTTGGACAGCGGGTGCTGAGGGTTGGGTGAGCGGGGGCTGGGACTAAAAGCGGCGGGTTTTCTAACACCCTCTCAGCGACACCACCAGAAACGATGCCAGCACCAGCACGCTCACCACGATGACCCATTTGGGTGCGCCGGTGGTGTCGCGGCTCATTAAGGCGTGGCCGCATTGCCAGCAGATTTCGACGTCGTCGTACATTTCGGCTTTGCATTTGGGGCACGTGCGGGTGACGTCGCTGAACTTTTCGATGTCGGCCGCGCTGGGGCCGCCGTCGGTGTCGTTGTCATCGGGGGGTGTGCTGAAGCGTCGGGCCATGCCGGAAGGTAGCCGGGCAATCGTCTGGTTTGCAGCCGCGGGCTCGACCGTGAACACGGCTTCGGTGTGTGGCGGGGTTGTGGCTGTTCCTGATCGGTCCGGCGCGGCTGCGATCGTTGTTTGTTAGGATATCATGCGGGGTGGTGAGGTGGGCTTGGAAAATGGGTGTGGATTGGGCGGTCGCTGTGGCTGAACGGTCCGAAAACCGCTTCGAGAGACTGCTTTGCCGCGTTTTTGCAGTGGAACCGCCTCATACACGATTGCGTATGTATAACGAAACCGATATACTGATGTCCCACCCGGAGTTTCTGTCCGTGCTTGGTTCCGATCGTGCCCAATTCCTGCTCTGCCCAACATCGGCGCCAGACGACCGTTGGGCGGTGCCGCGTGATTGTGCGACTCTCGCCTGGTGTGCAGCGGACGCTTCGGTCGTTCAGCAAGCCGCAGTTGCTCGCCTTTACCCGTTTGATGGAAAAGGTGATGGCCAACCCGACGGCGAACTCCGAGCCATTGCTGCGTACGCACCCTGTCCAGCGGTGTGCCAAGTCTGGAACGTTCAGGCTGACGATCGAACTCCGATTCGAGTTGGAAGACCCGGACGATCGGGGGACGTTGGCCCTGATTCTGTATCTCGTCGAGTGCCGCGTGGACTGACCAAGCGTGCGCAAGGGTTGCTCAGGGAGTCGTTCATGCACGGGAGAATGTCGTGAAGCGCAAGCCCGGATTGAAGGAATATCGGCGGGGACGCGAAGCCACGCCAGAAGAGGAACGGAAGCACCTCAGCCCTGCGGATCAGGAACTTTTGCGGCAGTTTCGCGGCGGGGCACCGGGCAACGGCTTCGGTGTGGACGGGCGGACGGATTCGCTCGCCATGCGTTCGACGAAGGTCCTGAACGACCCCGATGCGGTGTGGCACGATGCGTGGGAAGTTCTGGCGGAGTTTGAGGTGCTGCAATTGTTTGCGGCCCGCAAGGCGAAGGGCCTGACGCAGAAGCAGTTGGGTGAGAAACTGGGCGTGCCGCAGTCGCGGATTTCGTATATCGAGAAACACCCGACGAGCATCAGCGTGGGGCTGCTGATGCAGATGGCGGATGCGCTGGGCGTGCGGGTGGTGCTGAAGGCGGGGTGAAGTGGTTTATCGTGCGGTAGTGCTCCCCGCCACTTTGGTGATGCGGGTGTTCCTTGTTCGATGGCGTGTGCCCGCTCAGACTCCGAGCATGGTCATTGCGGTTTTGACGATGTCGTCGGCGGTGAGGTTGCACATTTTGAGGACTTCTTCGGGCGACTTTGCGCTCTTGGGGATGCGTTTCACGTGCATCTGCTTGAGTTGGAAGCCGTCGCCGGATTCCAAGAGGGCGTCGGCGACTGCGCTGCCGATGCCGCCGCCGAAGTTGTCTTCGACGGTGATGACGTTGCCGCTGTTGGCACCGATGATGTCGAGCAGCGCGTTGGTATCGAACGGCAGGCTGTAGAGATCGACCAGGCTGACCGAGATGCCCTTCTTATCGAAGATATCGAGGGCCTTGTTGGCTTCGTGGACCATGAAGCCTGCCGCACAGATCACGATGTCGCGGCCTTCATGCAGAACCTCGAAGCCACCGAGGTTGAAGACGACATCGTCGGAGTAGAGGAACTCGACATCGGGGCGGCCGGTGCGGAGGTAGCACACGCCTTCATACTCGGCCATGACGTTGGTGAGGCCGTAGGCGGCGTAGGCGTCGGCGGGTTGGAGGACGTAGCAACCGGGGTTGCCGCGGTGGTCCTTCATGGTGGTGAAGGAGCGGAACCAGGAGACGTCGGGGAGGCCCATCTGGCTTGGGCCGTCGGCGGCGAGGGTGACGCCGCAGTGGCTGCCGACGACCTTGAGGTTTGCGCCGGAATAGATGGCCATTTCGATCTGGTCGTAGCCGCGGGTGACGAACTTGGCGAAGGTTGAACAGAAGGGGACTTTGCCGCCGGCCGAGAGGCCAGCGCCCACCGAGAACATGTTCTGTTCGGCGATCTTGCACTCCATGAAGCGGGGTGCGCAGAGCGGATCTTTCTTGAACATCTCGGAGAAGGTGGAGTTGCTGACGTCGGCGTCGAGGACGACGACGCGGTCGTTGACGCGGCCCATGGCCCGCAGGGCGATGCCGTAGGCCTTGCGGGTGGACATGATGCCCGCCTGCAGGACGCTCTCCATGTCGTTCTTCTTGAGGAACTCGCTGAAGGTCGGAACGTCGGGCGTGTTCCACTCTTGGGGCGGGGCTTCGCTGGGGGGCTGGATCTCGAAGGCGTCGCCGCTGGCGAGGGAACTGGTCAACGAGAGGCGTTTTTCCTCGAGTTCGTTGAGGGCTTTCTTGAGTGCATCGCCGGTCGGCGGCTTGCCGTGCCAACCGTTGCCTTGGATGGAGGCCGAGCCCCAACCCTTGATGGTGCGGGCGACGACGGCCATGGGCTTGGTGCCGCGGTCGTTGGCCATGAAGGCGTCGAAGGCGGACTTGATCTGCTTGGGATCGTGGCCGTCGATGCTTTTGACTTCGAAGCCGGTGGCGGCGAGTTTGGCGGCGAGCACTTCGGGGCTTTGCTGAGCCGACACGCGGTCGGCCTGGCCGTATTCATTGCAATTGAAGATCGGCAACACGTTCCGCAGTTTGCGATCGACGATGTAATCGAGGGCCTCGGCGACTTGGCCTTCGCGGGCTTCACCGTCGCCGATGATGCAATAGACGCGGCGATCGGAGTTATCGAGTTTGGCGGCCTCGGCGACGCCGGCCGCGATGGAAAGACCCTGGCCGAGTGCGCCGGTGGCGGCATCGAAGAAGGGGAAACCTTCCATCGGGTTGGGGTGGCCTTCCAACACGCTGGTGGCGCTGCGGAGGGTTCGGAGGTCGGCCTCGGTCAACTTCCTGCGCTTTTCGGGGTCGGGGCCGACCATCATGCCCAACTTGGCTGCTGCCGCGTAGACCACGGGAACTGCGTGACCTTCGGAGAGGACGAGGCGGTCGCTGGTGGGATAATCGGGGAACTCGGGGCTCCATCGCATGGTGTGGAACATGAGGACGGTCACGATGTGACCGATGCTCATGGCGCTGGTGGGGTGTCCGCTTCCGGCGGCCGAACAGGAATCGAGGACCAACCTATCGAGTTCGATGGTCTGAGCGTGAATAGCGGCTTCAAAAGACATGGCGACCACCCTTCGAGATTGAATGAGCCCGAGAAAACAGTCGAGGGCGACTGCACAAGGCCCTTCAAGGGGAGAGGACGTTCCGGCGCGGCAGCCGCGCAGCCACCGCGCCCGGGGCCTTTCGGCCCCGCCAGTTCGGCGCACGAGAACGGCCGAAACGGGGAAGGGGAGTATCTAGCCGGAAGAGCCGCCGATCAACCCCAAAGGAAACTGAAATTGTGCGAACGGGGTGCCAATCCATGAAGCCCAGTAGTTTTGTGGGCTCATATAGGATGGCGTTGATGCCGATCTTGCTGGCAAGCCGGTGCGTTTCGGGCCGCGTTCGGGCGCGATGACCGCCTTCGGAAGCGGGTCTTTTTGACCCGTGTACGATGCGAGGATCGAAGCGCGACGATCGGATGAAAGTGGCACCGGGACGGCAGGCTTCGAGCCTGAGATCGTGAATGTACCGGAATTGATTCCTGGGACGTCGGAGCGTCTTTGGGTTTTGATGCCGCCCAGCCACCTGGGTCATCCAGCGATCGTGTTGGCGTTCGTGGCGATGCTTGCCGCGCTCATCAGTATTGCGGCCTCCAGCCATTCCTTCGATGGATCGCCGCTGACACGCACGTTGTGGGTGCAAACGGACGGAACCGGCTGGAGCGTCCACGACTTTGATGAGCGGAGCAGTGATGGGTTTCAGATGGGCGTGTTGGGCTTCAGTTTCGAAATCTACAAAGTCGTCGAGCGCAAGGGAAGTTGGGCGAGCACGGTCGAGGTCACCACGATTCGTGAGAACGCTCCCCACGGGGGTGTCAGCCCGGAGATCCTGATCGGGGTGGGGGACCACTTTGAATCTCGCGGCGAGGCCGAAGCCGCGCGGCTGGCCCGGGCGGTTCCGGTGGTTCGGTCCCGCGTGCTGTGGCCGGGCTACCTCATCAACATTGCGATCGTCGGATCTGCGGGCATGTTGGTGCGGTCGGTCGTGCTTTTTCCGCGTTGGCGGCGCTCGCGTCGCGTGCGTCTCGCGTTTGCCAAGAGCCGGTGCCCCGGCTGCGGGTATTCGCTGATCGGCACGCCGGTGACCGATGGGATTACGACCTGCCCGGAGTGTGGGGACCCGAGTCGATTGGTTTCCCCGATGCCGCGATGAGGCGGCCTGATTGCTACCGTCCTAGCGACCACGATGACGAGTGCACACCGACCCTCGAACTCCTCCAGCGGCAAGTCGGCCGCGGCTTGGGTTGCGCTGCCGTTTTTGCTTGTCACGCTCGCTGCGATTGCGTCGGGGCGGATTCCAGCGCGGGTTCGGTATGACCAACTGCTGTATCACGAGCCGGTGGTTCGCGGTTTTCTTCGCCAATGGCCCACGTTTGATTTTTATGACTACCTGTCAGCCACCACGCCCGGCTATCACCTTTTGCTGGCGGTGGTGGCCCGGCTCTTTCATCCATCGACCATGGCGCTGCAGATCGCCTCGGCGCTCATCGGTGCGGTTTTTGTTGGCGTGGTAGCCGCGGCGTGCGGCGTGCGCGCGGGTGTGGCGCGGGCGGTTGCCTTCACGGCTCCGTTGGCCTGCTCGTTGTATGTGTTCTCATCCGCGGCGTGGCTTTTGCCCGACAACCTTGCGTGGCTGTGTGTCACGCTGATCTTGCTCATCTCGCTGCGGAGCGCGTTCTCGACGCGGTGCGCCGTCGTCGGCAGCGTGATTCTGGTTGGGCTGGTGTTTACGCGTCAGATCCATTTGTGGGCTGCAGCACCTTTGTGGGCGGCGGCATTTCTGCGACCGACTGGGGGCGCGGAGGCGAATCTTGCAGACTACTTCCGCAGTCGATTGGCGACCCGTGTCGGCCGGGCCGCCCTTGCCGTGGTCTTCACGGTTCCGGCTTTCATTCTCATCCTGATGTTTGTGCGGCTTTGGGGCGGACTCACTCCGCCGCGGTTCCAACAGCAGTATGGGTCGGTGAACGCGGCGTCGGTCCCGTTCTTTCTGGCGGTTCTGGGCGGGTTAAGTATGTTCTTTCTGCCGACTTTGCTGCCGCGGCTGAGAGAACTGGCCCGCAACCGGACGCGGTTGGGGTTGATCGCCGGAGCGTCGTTGGTTGCGGCGGTCATTCCGCCGACCAACTTTGATTACTACGCCGGCCGCCGAACCGGGCTTTGGAACGTGGTTCAGAAGTTCCCCGTGATCGCCGATCACACGTCTCTGCTGGTGTTGGTGCTTGCGGTGTGGGGCGGGGTGGCGTTGGCGGCGTGGCTGGGCGGGTTTGACCTTCGGCGGCGGCTTGTGCTGTTGGTTGCGTTGGCGGGCTTCTGGGCGGCCCAAGCGGCGAGTGTTGAACTTTGGCAGCGTTATGTCGAACCCTTCGCGCTGGTGCTGCTTGCGATTTTTGCGAGCACGAGTGTGGGCGGCGGATTACCGGTTGAGTCGCCGGTTGGTGCACCCAATGCGCATTGGCGGCGGCGAGCCGAGATCACGTTTCCGTTGGTATTGGCGTTGGGGTTCGCCGGGTTGAATGTTCGGAGTCTGTGGTCGGCCCCGATGGTTTCGGAAGGACCGCCGGGGGCTCGCAGCCCGGACGACGCGAGCGAAACTCCTGTGCCGACTGAGATTGTCGTGCCGCCCAAGGCCCAGCGCGGGTTGTGGTGGTGAGTCGGAATGTCAGCGGCGGAGGGCGCGGCCGAGCAGTTCGATGGTGAGGGCCCGTGCTGCGGCGTCTGCTTCAAGGACATCTTCGAGCGTGTGGATCCGGGTGATGGTGGTCCGCTGCGTGACCTCGGTCACGAGTCGGGTGATCTCGCCGAAGGGCATGCGGCCGTCGGCATCCAAGAATGCCTGCACGGCTTCTTCGTTGGCCGCGTTGAGGGTTGCTCCGGCCGAACCGCCCGCAGCAATCGCCCAGTAAGCGAGGCCCAAAGCCGGAAAACGTTCGAGATCCGGGCGTTCAAACTCGAGGGATCGGAGCGTCGTCCAATCGAGGCCTTGGGAGATTGCCGGAGCACACGCGGGCCAGGTGAGGGCGCGCTGAATCGGCAGGCGCATGTCGGGCGGGGCGAGTTGGGCCACCGTGCTGCCGTCGATGAACTCGGCCATGGCGTGAACGATGCTTTGCGGGTGCACCAAGACTTCGATCTGTTCGGCCCGCAGGCCGAAGAGCCAGTGGGCCTCGATGACTTCCAGCGCCTTGTTCATGAACGAAGCGCTGTCGATGGTGACTTTTCGGCCCATCGTCCACGTGGGATGCCTGAGGGCTTGGGTCGGCGAGGCCGCATCGATATCGGCCTTCGTCCACGTTCGGAAAGGACCACCCGAGGCGGTCAGGATGGCACGCTTGACGCGTTCCGTGGTGGGCAAAGACGAAGGGCCGTGGCCGGCGTGCGGACCTGCGTGCAGGAGGCATTGCCAGAGTGCGGCGTGTTCGCTATCGACGGGCAGGAGAGAACTCCGACCCTTGGATGCGTGGAGCCGGTTCATAACCAGCGCGCCCGCGGCGACGAGGGTTTCCTTGTTGGCCAAGGCGATCACCGAGCCGCGGTCGATGGCCGCGAGCGTGGCGGGCAAACCGGCCATGCCCACCATGGCGGCGACGACGATGTCGGCGTCGACGGTTCGCACCAGTTGTTCCGCAGCGGATTCGCCGCGGAAGGCCTTGGAGCCAGGGGCGTCGAGCGGGGCGTCCTCGTTTGCGAGCGCGAGGTGCCGGACGCCGAAACGTCGGGCCTGCTCGGCGAGCAGGGCGGCGTTGCACCCGGCCGCCAAGCCGACGACTTCGAACGGTTCGCGCCCGGAATCGTCGAGCGCGTTGAGGTGCCTGACGACATCGAGCGTTTGAGTTCCGATGGAGCCGGTGGAGCCCAGCACGATCACGCGTGGCATGAATCCCCCATCGTCAGGTTCACTCGGCCTTCGGACGTCGGTTGAGTTCGCTGGCGGAGAGTTTGCGCTTGATGGCTCCGTACAGCGTGCGGGGTTGAGGGGCTGCCGCGGGTTTGGCTGGGGCTAGGGGTGCGGGCCTTGCGACGGGTTTGGGCTCGGTGCGCGGCTCGGAGTTTGGGCGCGAATCGCGCCGACCCTCACCTGCACCACCGCCGCCGCCGCCTTCGCTGCCAGACCTGTTGCCTCGGCCGCCGCCACCTCGGGGGCCGCGACCGCCGGAGCGATCCGGTTGGCGGTCGGGTTGCCTGTCAGCGACCGGTTGGGGTTGCGGTCGATCCAAGGGGCGTTCGCCGTCGGGGGCTTGAGCCTGTTGGCCTCCTTCGTCCGGGCCGTTGCCACCACCGCCTCGACCGCCACGGCCGCGGCGGCGCCGACGGCGACGCGGGCCATCGCCCGGGCCATCACTTAGCCCTTCGGCCATGCCGGCACCGGATCCATCGCCTTGGGCGTCGGTGGGCCCACCGTTTGGCCCACCGTTTGGCCCATCTTGGGGGCCATCGTTGTCGGGGGCGTTGTAGGGGACGTTGGGTTGTGAATCGCCCTGAGCACGGGCCCGGTTTTGTGCCTGTTCGGCCGTGCGCGCAAAGGCATCCGCGGCTTGTTCATCTGATAGTGGTGAAGAATCGCCGAGCGGCAAAGGGCCTTGTCCATCGGCCTCGTCTCCGATGGGGAGTGCGGCCGAATCGGAATCTGGGTCACCCATCGGGGCTCCATCGGGGCCATTTCCGCGGCCACGGCCGCCGCGACGGCGACGCCGCCGACGACGGCGTCCGCCTTCACCGGGTTCACCCTGACCATCGTTGGGGTCGCCCATAATCGGGCCATTGTCGGGGCTGCCGTCTGCGTTGGCGAAACCCTCGGGGCTCCCGTCTTGCGGTCCGTCGAGTGCTTCACCGGGCGCGAGCGTGTGGGGAACGCCTTCATCGTCATCGCCATGATCGCCGACGATGATGGGTCGGCCATCGGGCGAGGTGCGGAGTGGGGGTCCGCCCCGTTGATGGGCGTGTTCGGAAGGCTGAGCCTGGGGTGGGTTGCCCGCGCCAGGACGCGGTCCTTGGCGTGGTGGCTGGCTTTGGCTTTGGCCTTCGCCTTGGCCTTGCGGGGTCCGCTGCATCGGCTGATTTTGTTGAGGGTTTCGCGGCCCACGCTGCCGCGCTTGCGGCGACTGCTGTTGGGACTGCTGGGGACCCGTTTGATTGGGACCGGCCTGCTGGGGACCGGCGGGTGCGCCTTCTGCGCTGCCGCGACCGCGACGGCCACGACGACGGCGGCGTTTGCGACCGTTGCTGTCTTGGCCTTCGGTGTCGCCATCGGCTTGTTGTTGCTGGCCTCGGTTCGCGGAGGTTTGATCGCCGCTGGCATCGTCGAGCGAGGGATCATCGATCTCGATCGGGTGGGCCGCGAAGTCGTCGACGGCTTCTTCGGCGGTCGCCGGTTCGGGGATGGGTGCTTCCGATTCATCGTCGGCCCAATCGGTGCCGGCGTCTTCGGGGTCGGTCCAAGGCTTGAGGTCCTTGGGGCGCTTGCCCGCGGGCAGTTCGCCAAGTTCCAGATCCTGTCCCATTTCGTCGTATGCGTAGAACGAGACGCGGTCGACGGAGACGGTTTCGCTCACGCGGACGTCCACGTGTTTGCCGTATTGACGCTCGACGCGGCTGATCATCTGCCGTTTGGTGCTGAGGAGATCTCCGGCGACGCGGGGGGCGACGACCATCTCGACCTTGGTGACGCGGGGCATATCGAGGACGACGCACAGGTCTCGCATGGCCTCGGCGGCGACGGAGTCGGGCTTCTGCACCATTCCGCGGCCCCGGCAGAGGGGGCAATCGGAGAAGTGGACGCTCTCGTGGCTGGGGCGCATCCGCTGGCGCGTCATCTCGAGGATGCCGAAATCGCTGATGGCCAAAATGGTGGAGCGGGCGCGGTCGCGCTTCAGGCGTTCTTTGAAACGGTTCTCGATATCGCGCCGGTTGCTCATGTGGCGCATGTCGATGAGGTCGTTGATGACGATGCCGCCCATATCGCGGAGGCGCAACTGGCGGCAGATTTCATCGACTGCTTCCAGGTTCGTCTGGTAGGCGTTGTCCTCGCTGTTGCGGCTGTCGCGGCTCTTGCCGGAGTTCACGTCGATGGCGACGAGGGCCTCGGTCTGGTCGATCACCAGCCGCCCGCCGCTGGGGAGCGGGACTTCGCGGGCGTGGATGAGGTGGATCTGCTTCTCGATGCCGAAGGCGTGGAAAATGGGGGACGAGCCGGGCATCTGCATGAGTTTCGCGCTGCCGCGGGGCGCAACGATCTTCATGAAGCGGCTGGCCCGCTTGAGGGCGGCCTCGTGGTCGATGACGACTTCGCTGATGTCGCTGGTCAGGAGATCGCGGAGCGAACGGACAAGCAGATCGCTCTCGCTGTAGAGCAGCCGCGTCTTTTCTTTGCCGCCGCCCGCCTTGAGGCGCCGCTCCATATCTTTCCAGAGGCGCTGGAGGTAGGCGAGGTCGCGCTTGAGTTCTGTCTTCGTGCGGTCCATGCCGGCCGTGCGGAGGATGAACCCGAAGTTCTCGGGGAGTTCCAACTGGTCGAGGATGTCGCGCATCTTGCGGCGGAGGTCCTCGTCTTCGACCTTCCGCGAAACACCGATGTTGTCCATGCCGGGCATCATGACCAGGAAGCGGCCGGGAATCGAGAGGTAACTCGTGACGGTGGGGCCTTTGGTGCCCACACCTTCTTTGAGCACCTGCACGATGACCTCATCGCCCCTGCGGAGCGCGGCTTGGATAGGCGGACGCTCGCGGCGGGGGGTCTTGAAGCCGACGCGCTCGGTGGTTTCGTCGTCTTCGCCGGGGAAGTAGCGAGGGTGGAGGTCGGACACGTGCAGGAAGCCGTTCTCGCCGACACCGAAGTCGACGAAGGCCGCCTGGATGGACGGTTCGACGTTCATCACCCGACCGACATAGATGTTGCCGACGCGGCTCGCGGTCGCGAACCGTTCGACGTACAACTCTTCGAGTTTTCCGTCTTCCACGATCGCCACGCGGCACTCTTCGCCGGGGACGTAATTGATCACCATCTGAGACTCTGCCAACGTGCACCTTGCCTTTCACGGGTTGCAGCGCGAGGCCAGAACGGGCCGACACTGAAACCACCCAACACGAAAGCCAACACGAAAGGTTGAATCACTCGGGTACCAGGCTGCGTGAGCGGCAGGAGGGGCGAACGAAACGGGTGCGGGAAGGCGGCCGCCCATTGAAGGGGGACGCTTGCACCGGCTTCGGCAGATGGGTTCAACGGGTGGAGCAACAAAAAGCCCCGACCCAATGGCCCATTCACCGATCGCGTCCGCTTGGTGGCTTTTCACGCGTTCGCGGTGCGGGCTTTTTGGAAAGCCGCCCCTCGTTCAACGCGCGACCACAACGGACGCGTGGGGCCATCGACCTTTCGGGTTTCCTTCGCCTTGGGCGGGAATATGGCCTGAAAAGACCAAGATTCACCGCGCTTTGGGGGCAACCCGCCGCCGACGCCCGATCCCGAAAACCGGGATCGTTTCGTTCGATTCTTGCCGCGGCACACCCCATCACGATGATGGAGACTGGCATCCGCTGAAACAACCGATCAACCTTTGCTCGGGCGGAGGATGTTGAGATCCGCCGCGTGGAGCCAATTTCCGACGACGACCGTCGGGTCGTGCGTGGCGTAGGAGTGTAGGGCGGGGGGAAGGGAAGGGGAGGTTGAAGGGACGACAGCAGTTCACGCACGGCTTTCCGAAGGCAGCGGCCGCTTCATGGCGCACCCGTCCCGTACACCCGGCCCGCGATCAGCGACCCCAGCCACACACCGATGAGGCTCAGGGCGACGCTCCCCAGAACGTACAGCCCCGCTCGGACCCACTCGCCATCGTTCACCAGCCCCAGCGTCTCGCGTCCGAAGGCGGAGAACGTCGTGTAGCCCCCGAGCACGCCGATGAGCACCGCGTCGCGCACCTCCGGGCGGACCTGCACCGGCCCGTACCACGCCGTGGCGAGGAACCCCATCAGGAGGCACCCCGAGATGTTGACGAGCATCGTGCCCAGCGGGAACGTCGGCCCCGACCAGTTCTGGACCAGCCCGCCCAACCAGTAGCGGATCACGCCGCCCGAGCCGGCTCCGAGGAAGATCATCGTGAGTTTGAACACGGCCGCTGACTCCTGCCACGGTTACGCGAGGCCCACATGAGGCCCCACCGCCGGCTAGGAGTCATCAGGTCCCCTCGCTCGGAGCGGGTGGGGAGCGCGGGCCGGTTGGAGGCGGACTTGATCGCCATGCTCATCGTACATCGTTTCAGGGGCCCGCGGCGGAGGAGCAGCCGTGACACTCATTCGTCGGAAACGGCGTCGCCGGCGGGCAAATGCCGGATGCCCGACTCGCACATCCTGACGCCATCCGAGAACAGTTCTTTTGGTTCCGTCACCATCTCAAGTCTCTGCGTGCCATTCAGTTTGACGCCGCTTCTCCGCGGTATATAGTCGGGTCTGTGAGTGGCTGCACCAGCACGAATCCTCGCCCTTTTCTTCTCCGCAGCATGCGATCGCCAACTTTGCGTTGCGCCCT